>Ga0129308_1000701_pt1 | contig 45038 bp, 43 predicted proteins | sample L827metagenome_FD_94440 | JGI IMG/M metagenome (GOLD analysis project Ga0129308, IMG submission 94440) | Ring-tailed lemur group fecal microbial communities from Wisconsin, USA - L827 metagenome | ecosystem: Host-associated > Mammals > Digestive system > Large intestine > Fecal | place: USA... | reverse complement strand
TGCCTGGTTCATTGAATCCGATATGACCATTGCCGCCGATACCTAAGAGCTGAATATCAATAGGATTCTCTTTTAAGAGCTTATTATATGTATCGCAGTTTTCCTGAATATCACCTACGCCGCTTGGTACGTGCGTATTAGCTAAATCGATGTCGATATCCTTGAATAAATGTTCATACATAAAGTGGAAATAGCTCTGTTCGTGTTGTGGATCCAAGCCAAAATACTCATCTAAGTTGAAAGACTTAATTCCTTTATAAGAAGTCCCGTTTTTCTTATGATCTTCAACCATACGCTTGTACAAACCAATTGGTGTTGAACCAGTAGCAAGCCCTAAATTAGCATGTGGATTATTCTTTACCACTTCAACCATGTGCTGGAAAGCCAAATCGCTAGCTTCCTCATAATCTTTAACAATAATTAATTCCATTTAAAATGTCCCTCCGTTCTTTACGCTTACATTATACAAAGAATAAACCTTAAAAACAACAACAAACTTTTAAAATTCAAAAATCTTTTGCACGTTTTTTGAAAACGTTTTACATTTCTTGAAGAAAGGCTTTATTTTTTCTTTAAAATACGCTAAAATGTAATCATATGGAGGTGCATTAGCATATGATTAAAGGTATCGCAGCATCTAACGGTATCGCAATCGCAAAAGCGTACAAGTTAGATATGCCTGACTTAACAGTCACACAAAAAACGGTTGAAGACACAGCGGCAGAAATCGCAAAGCTCGAAACAACCATGGATCAGGTTTCCAAAGACCTGACAGCTATTAAAGAAGCTGCATTAAAAAACAACTTATCTGAAGAAGAAGCTGCTATTTTTGATGCGCACATTCTCGTACTGGCTGACCCTGAATTAAAAAATCAGGTCGTTGACAAGATCAACAGCGAAAAGGTAAATGCTGAATACGCATTACAGGAAGTTTCCAATATGTTCGTTATGATTTTTGAATCAATGGATGACGAATATATGCGTGAAAGAGCAGCTGATATCCGCGACGTTTCCAGACGTATTATTGCTGGATTATTAGGAAAGTCACTGCCTAACCCAGCACTTATCAATGAAGAAGTTGTTATTATTGCTCATGACTTAACACCATCTGATACTGCTCAGTTAAATAAAAACCTGGTTAAAGGTTTCGCAACTGATATTGGTGGTCGTACTTCTCATTCAGCCATTTTAGCCCGCAGCATGGAAATCCCAGCTGTTGTTGCTACTGACACAATTACTCAGGAAGTAAAAGACGGTGATTTCATTATTTTGGATGGTAGTGAAGGTATTGTTATCATCAATCCTGAACCATCTCAAATCACAGAATACATCAACAAACGCGATAAATATATTGCATACCGTCAAGAATTAAAAGCATTAAAAAATATGAAATCTGTAACATTGGATGATCACTGTGTTGAACTTGTTGCAAATATCGGTTCTCCTAAAGATATTGAAGCAGTTAACGAAAACGGTGCTGAAGGTGTTGGTCTGTACAGAACAGAGTTCCTTTATATGGAATCAGATGAACTGCCTACAGAAGAAAAACAATTTGAATCTTATAAAGCTGTTTTAGAAGGTGTTAACGGAAAACCTGTTGTTGTTCGTACACTGGATATCGGCGGCGATAAAAAACTGCCTGCTCTGCCACTGCCAGAAGAAATGAACCCATTCTTAGGTGTTCGTGCAATTCGTCTGTGCTTCCAGCGTGAAGATATCTTCAGAACACAATTAAGAGCATTACTTCGTGCTTCAGTTTATGGTGATCTGAGAATCATGTTCCCTATGATCGCTACATTAGACGAATTCCGTAAAGCTAAAGGTATCTTATTAGAAGAAAAAGAAAAATTAATCAGTGAAGGCATTGAAGTTTCTGATACAATTCAGGTTGGTATCATGATCGAAATTCCTGCGGCTGCTGTTCTTGCTGATCAGTTTGCTAAAGAAGTAGACTTCTTCTCTATCGGTACAAACGATTTGATTCAGTACACATTTGCAGCTGACCGTATGTCTACTACAATTTCTTATCTGTATCAGCCATATAATCCATCTATCTTACGTTTAATCAAAAACGTTATCGATTCAGCTCATGCAGAGGGCAAATGGACTGGTATGTGTGGAGAAATGGCCGGCGAATTAATGGCTGCTCCATTATTAATTGGTTTAGGTCTTGATGAATTCTCTATGTCTGCAACATCAATTCTTGATTCAAGAAAACTGATCCGCAGCTTAAGAAAATCAGAAATGAACAAATTAGCAACAGAAGCATTAAATAAATCAACAATGGAAGAAGTTGTTGAACTCGTTAAAGCATATACAGCTGATATTCAATAATTAACAAAGCACTGCGAGCGCAGTGCTTTTCATATTTTGTCAATTTCTTCATGCAGTGTCCTCTTTCTGGGGTACTGCTTTTTTAGCTGCATTTTAAGTTCATCTGCTTTGGTTTTCCCATTTTCCAGAATCGTTATTTTTTTTAGAAGTCTGGCAATTTGCTGATACTCTTCCCTACTGGCTGCCTGTTTAGTGAGCTGCCAAACTAATTTAATATAGCAATCCAATAATAAATCAGGGCATTCCCTCAAAAAAACAGCCCGATTACGATCTAAAAAATAGATATTTTCATCTTTCAAAACTAATTCAAACAATGCTTTATAATGCTTTTCCGCAAGCAGGATTTCCAAAAGTCTTTCTGTAGACATCGGTGTTTTCAATAAAATTTTAGAATATTCATCCCATTCTTCTGGCGTACACAATTTTTTAAAGCGCAGATAATTATCAAAATCACCAGGATCTGTATTAAAAAGCATCTCTTTTAAACTTGAAAAATATAATGGATGATTTGTTAGTTCATACAAATCCAGCAGCTGTCTGTCATATTTTAAAATGAAGGCAGGCTGATGAATATCGATAGTTTTGGATTCCTGTATAATTTCGATAGCTCTTTGATATTTTTTTGAAACGATGCTCTGTTCGATCCAAAACTCTCGAATCTTTGGAAAATGCCAGAAAGATGAAGTTATTTTTTTCATTTCGGTTTGATCATTCTGATCATAAAGAACCTGTAATTTCTTTAATGTATAATATTCCAGATAATAATCCTTAGCCCAGGCATCAAAAGCCTTTGTTTTGTTAATTAACTGATCAATCAGTTCTCGCTTTATACTTAGATAAGGTTCAGTACGAAAATGATCATAAAGAAAATCCAAATATAACTCCGTTTGACTATCCGATAAAAGAAAATCAAATATATCTTTCTGTAATTCATCAATATTCACAAGTTCTTCCAGGCATAGAAGGGCCTCATTTTCAACCTGATAAAAACGATGATCTTCTAAAACCAAGAGTCTTGATAAAAGGTGTTTTAAAAAGGCTAAAGCATGTTTTGGATTAGCCGAAGCGGCAATGTGCTGATGCATAAATTCAATGAGTTGCTTTTCAAAAGCTTCTTCATCATTTAAATAGCCATAATTCATAAAGATGCCATTTAAAATCAATGACACTGAACTGTATTGATCCTGTACATCCCTAAAATAATCATTCGCTTCACTTAACAGATGATAATCCTTGCTCAATAGCTTCACAAGAATTTCATTTTTCATTTTTTCATCCATCATAGCAACAATTTCCTGCGCGCTGGCAAAGTAGGTCTGCAAAGGCATTTTTTCATTTTCTAAATATAATAAAGCCGCTGCTTCGTGCTTACAAAAATGTCCTGCTTTAGCATAAGGGCAATTGCAAAAAAACATCTCGGGTTGATTTTGATTGAATTTGATTTTTACCTGATAATCTTTTTTTCCACGAACTTTAAAGAATGCCTGAAGGCTATTTTTTTCAACCAGACTAACATGTCCCTGATAATAAATGTCGTAACCTCTTTGTAATATGTGGCTTTCAAATAATCTGCGCCAGTTACTTAACATATTTTTTCTCCATCATCGTTCTTCAGATGAATGATTGATCCGGACCAATTTAGCAACAGATTCAACACCATTAGTCTGCGGGAACATATCAACTGGCTGAATTTTTTCTAAACGATAGCCTAAATCCTTCAAATAAGCGACATCTCGTGCTTGTGTTGCTACATTGCAGGAAACATAAATAAGACGATCTGGACGAAGTACTGCCAACGCATCCATAAATTCTTTAGAGCATCCTTTTCGAGGCGGATCACAAACAACGACATCAATATGTCTCTGCTGGCAAGCAAGTCTCTGCATGAATTCTTTAGCATCTGCTGTCTCAAAAGTAACATTGTCTATATGATTATGACGAGCGTTTCTTTTAGCATCCTCAATCGCTGCAGCTACGATTTCCACGCCATAAACATGCTTGGCCTTTCTTGCTAAAAACAATGAAATTGTCCCAATGCCGCAATATGCATCAATCACTGTTTCCTGACCAGTTAACTCCGCAAATGCCAAGGCATAACGATAGAGAATTTCAGCCTGTGTCGGGTTAACCTGATAAAAAGACTTAGCGGAAATCTGAAATTCGATATCCTCCAGCCGATCAGTGATATATCCCGGACCATACCAAATAATTTCTTGATCACCTAAAATAACATTATCATGTCTCTCATTAACATTTTGAATAATTGTTTTAAGGTGCGGAAACTCACCTGTCAGTTTTTCAATGACTAATTCCTTTTTTCTGAATGATTTGCCATTCGTAATCAGAACTAACATCAGATCATCCCGATAATGACTTGCCTTAACTAAAATATGCCTCAGACATCCTTTATGCGTGACTTTATCATAAGCGCTGATATGCAGTTCATCCAAAATCTCCCGAACGCGGGCACTCAATTCATTCGCTCTTTGATTTTGAATATAGCATTTTTCATTAGCAATTATTTCATTGGTATGCTGACGATAAAATCCGGTAATTAAATGATTATTTTGATATCCACAAGGCAATTGCACCTTGTTGCGGTAATACCAGCCATCACTCATCATATGACAGTCAGGTATCTCAATTGTATTTTCCTGGGCTATGCGTTCAAAGCAGTCCTTAACATACTTTGTTTTAAAGCGCTGCTGTTCAGCGGCTGATAAATGCTGCAAATGGCAGCCGCCGCAAGCTTTGTATACAGGACATAATGGCTCAGTTCTTTCCGGCGACATTTTGTCAAGCGAAATCAGACGGGCAACACCATAGCTTTTAAGTACTTTGATTACCTTAAGCTGTCCGCTCTCCCCTTTGAGCATTCCCTTGACAAAATATGGAAAACCTTCATTCTTTACTATGCCCATGCCATCAAACGTATAATCGATACACTCCGCTTGAAAATACTGATTTTTTTGAAGCATCACAATCCTCCTTTAAAAAAAGGCGAGCTTTGCTCGCCGCTTATTCTTCGGTATTGTCTCCTGTATCATCTTCTGCCTGCTGCTCATAGAGCTTTTCCACTAATTCTGGATCGCGTGCAGAATTGTAAGTAAAGTTAATTTTATCACTTGATGGATGTTTAGATCCAAAAATTGGAAATTCGTCAGTGTCACCCTTGATTGTAAAATCAACATGATACTGAGTTTTGCCATTCAGAGTGCCAAACAAATCACTATACTTACTTTCACTATTAGATTGAGATAAACCAACTTTACCATCCAGTGTCAGTAAGATATTTTCGCACACTTCTGTCGCAACATCCCAGTCAACGCCCTCGGACATGGTTAAATCGATTTTAACAGTTTTGCAGTTGACAGAAATGACTAAATCCTTAACATCAGAATTTTCTTTAATTTCATTAACCGTTTCATTCAATACTGTACTGGTAATTTCTGTCATGCCCTGACAGCGTTCACCATAAACAGGGCCATCCTGTTTAGAGGCTTTCCATACACTAAAAATGACTAAGCCAACAATAACAATAAAGATGATAGGTACCAGATAAATTGGTTTAAACTTCTTTGCTGATTTTCTTTTTTTTGAAGCGTTTTTCTTTTTTGAACCAGATGTTGTTTTAGCCGAAGAAGTCTTTTTAACAGGTTTCTTTTGACCTTCTGGCACTAAATCATCAAGTCCAATTTCCTTTGTATTTTCAATGTTATCTTGCATATATTCACCTTCTCAACGTTCATTTTATCAGAAAAAAGAAGATTTGTATAGCATTATTGCTAAGCGATTTTTTCTTTTAGAAGTTCAGTTACAATTTGATTTGTAAGCTGAGGATTTGCCTGCCCGCGGGTTGCTTTCATAATCTGACCAACAATAAATCCAACAGCACGCGTTTTACCATTGCGATAATCTTCAATTAATGACTCATTTTTACTTAAAACTTCCTCTGCCATTGCTTTTAATTCACCAGCATCAGACATCTGTTTCATACCTTTTTCAGAAGCAATAACATCCGGATTCTTCCCCGTATTCATCATTTCCTCAAATACTGTTTTCGCCTGCTTGCCAGAAATGCTTCCTTCTTTAATCATTTTTACCATCATTGCCAGCTGCTCAGGCTGCATTTTCATTTCTTCAAAAGCAACATTATGTTTACTTAAATAAGCAGGGACCTCAACCAGCAGCCAGTTAGCAATTAACTTATACTCCTGACATGAAACAATACATTTTTCAAAATAATCAGATAATACTTTTGTCGCAACTAGTTGTTTAGCGTCAGCTACTGGCAGCTGATAATTCTGAATGTATCTTGCTTCACGTACATCCGCCATTTCCGGCAAGGAATTTTTGATCTCTTCAATCCATTTTTCATCAAGCTTGATTGGCAGAATATTAGGTTCTGTATAATACTTATAATCAACAGCATCACCTTTATCACGCATTTTAACTGTCTGTTTAGTTGCCTCATTAAAACGTAAAGTTTCCTGATGAACCTGATCGCCGGCATCAAGAATCGCCGCCTGACGCTCCATTTCATACTCCAAAGCTCTTTGAACATTAGAAATAGAGTTTAAATTCTTTATTTCTGTCTTTGTTCCAAACTTTGTTTCTCCTACAGGTCTTAAAGAAATATTAACATCACAACGCATTGATCCTTCTTCCAGGCGAGCGTCAGAGACTTCGGTATACAGGAAAATACTTCTTAGCTTTTCCAGATAGGCAGCAGCTTCTTTGCCGGAACGGATCGTTGGCCGCGTTACAATCTCAATTAACGGAATACCCGCACGATTGTAGTCAAGCAACGTAAAATTAGAATAATGTACCTGTTTAGCTGTATCTTCTTCCATATGTAATCTTTCGATTTCAACGCGCTTGATTTCACCCTCTACTTCCACATCCAAATAACCGTTTTTGCCAATTGGCCGTTTATCCTGGGTAATCTGAAAACCTTTAGGCAAATCAGAATAATAATAGTTTTTGCGATCAAACCATAACGTTGAATCAATATCCATATGCAAAGCGTGACATACGCGTAATGCATATTCAACACCTTTCTTATTTAAAGATGGCATTGTTCCTGTAAATCCTAAATCAATGACATTTGTCTGGGTATTATATGGTTCACCAAAAGTAACAGGAGCGCCGGAAAACATTTTCGATTTTGTCTTTAACTCACAATGGACTTCCAGTCCGATGACTGCTTCATAGTTCATTACTCTTCCCCTCCTGCAAACTGATTTTTAAATGGCAAATGCTCTTGTAAAGCGTAACCGGCATTAAGCACTGTCTGTTCTTCAAACAGGCGTCCCATCAAATTAATATTGACTGGCATACCAGAAGTCTTGCCAATTGGCAAAGACAAACTTGGTGTACCGGCAAAGTTGCCCAGAACAAGATTGTTTTCCAAAATGACATACTGACTTGATAAACGATCATCTTTCGCATCTTCGATCGTTGGTGCTCCATCATTGGAAACAGGTGTTACAATTAAATCGTAATCTTCATAAATACGATTCAGTTCTTCAACAATCAAACGACGTACCCGCTGTGCTTTACGGAACATTTTTTCCTGATTTTCTGTCGCTAAGGCAAGATTTCCCAGAACAAAGCGACGCTTGATATGAGCACCAAAGCCAGCAGTTCTTGACTGAATCATAACGCCATCAGCACTATCTGCAGGAACTCGTAAACCATATTTAATACCATCCAGACATGAATGGTTAGATGTTGCCTCTGAATTAGCAATAATCGTATAAACAGGCAGTGCTGTTAAAAGCAGATTCTGATCCATAGATACTTCATCGACAACGGCACCCAGTTCACGATAGATATTTATACTTTGATCAAATGCCTCTTTAACATCAGGATTCGTAATCTGATCATAGACATTTTTTAATACAGCGATTTTTAAACCTTTGACATCCTGGGAAAGATTGGCATAATAGTGTTCTACTTCCCGGTAAGAACTTGTCATATCGTGATCATCACGACCAGCCATTGCTTCGATCACAATTGCCATATCTTCAACAGTTCTTGTGAAAGCACCCAAATGATCAAGACTTGAAGCATAAGGAATAACACCAAATCGAGAAATACGTCCCCAGGTTGGCTTAAATCCGACAACACCACAAAATCCTGCTGGTTTTCTAATAGAATCGCCTGTATCACTTCCTGTTGCAAAAGGAACCACCCCGCTGCCGACAAGGGCTGCGCTGCCGCCTGAAGAACCGCCGGCAATACACTTAGTATTCCATGGATTTGCGACTGGGCCTGTCAAAGCAGATTTATTGGTTCCGCCCATAGCCAGCTCATCCATGCTTGATTTGCCGACCATGACCGTTCCCTGTTGATTTAATTTATTAACCGCAGTTGCATTATATACAGGAACATAGTTTTCCAGCATACGGCTCGAAGCAGTTGTCCTGACACCTTTGGTTGAGTAATTGTCTTTATAAACAACCGGAATCATACTGAGCATGTTGTCAGGATCAAAAGTCATTGTTTCCAAACGCTTCATTGCTTCCTCTTTTGTAATCGTTACAAAGGCATTCAGACGATCCTGCTGGAATTGCAAAGCATCGAATAATTCTTCATAATAAGTTTTAATAAAGGATGGATCTTCCTTAAATTTTTCATGCAGTTCAACAATCGAATATGCTTTCATTTATCCCACCACCTTTGGTACACGTATTTGATGTTCCACAACATCAGGACCGTTAGATAAAATAACATCCACATCTTCCTGATCACATGGATCATCTTCTCGTAAAAATGTTGTTTCAATCTCATAAGGGAAGCACAGAGGCTCTACGCCATCTGTATCAATGGCTTCCAAAGCTTTAACATGATGCATAAAAACATCATATTCCGTTAACATATCCGGCATTTCTTCATCTGTTAGTGAAAACATTGTTTTTAATGCCAGTTTTTTTAATTTTTCATTTAATTCTTCCATACTGATCCTCCAATCCATATAGATTATGATCTTTTACTCAAGAAAAAAGGCGGTCCTGCGCTTTTTTCTTACTGCCCTATTTTATCATATTTACCGTTTTTATCAACATAATTCTTCTGTCTTATGAAAATTTTAAGAGGCTCTACAGCTTTTTTAAACTCGGATGGGCCGCCAGCAAAGTCTTAATGCCATAAGGAACAGGAAAAGCAATCTGCAATTGACCGCCGCCGGTTTTTAAGACAACCCCCTTGCCAAATACTTCATGAATTAACAGATCTCCAACTTTCCAGTCTGTTTCATTGTCTTCAGTACTGATATTCATTTTCTGCAAAGGTTTGGAAATATAATTATCCTGCCGATATCGCTGAGAACGTCCCTGATGAGAAATATATTCATCATCAACTTCACTAATAAACCTTGAACAGGTTTTTGGTCCGCTGGAAACATAACTGTATCCCTGACTTTCCACAAGAAATAACTGCTTCATTGCTCTGGTATAAGCGACATAGGCAAGTCTGCGTTCCTCTTCCAAACCATCATTGCCGCCTTCATCAAGAGAACGCAGACTAGGGAAAATATTTTCGGAAAGACCAATGATGAAAACATATGGAAATTCCAAGCCTTTTGACATATGAATTGTCATCATAGAAACATACTGGCTGTCTGCCTCCACATCCTGATTTGTATAAAGCGCTACTTCCTGCAGATAATCTTCAAGCTTTCCATCGGGATTTCTTTCCAGAAAACCAGCGATACTGTTTTTCAGCTCCAGTAAGTTTTGAATGCGCGCATCTTCCTGATCAGACTGCAGCATTTCCAAATAACCGGTATCAGCCAGAAGGCGATCGTATAAATTTAAAAGGTTGCCATTAAACTGTTTCAATCGTTCAATCATCGATATAAATTCACCGATCTTTACACAAATCCTATGACTTAGACCGGTGGCGTCTAAATGAAAAAGACAAGTATCATAAAGCGAGCAGCCATAGAGAACGGCCTGAGCCCGGATTTTCTCAATACTCTTTTCACCAATGCCTCGGCCTGGCACATTAATGATTCTCTCAAAAGCCAAGTCATCCCCAATACTGATTAGACGTAAATAAGAAAGTACATCTTTAATTTCTTTTCGGTTAAAGAATTTAAGCCCGCCAAAAATTTTATAAGGAATATGGGCATTGATCATTTCTTGTTCTAATTGTCTGGATAAATAATTGGCCCGGTATAAAATAGCAAAATCAGAATAATTAACCCCCTCAACGTTGCTAATCAATGTCTCTATCTGCTCACAAACATATTCAGCTTCTGCACTGTCGCTGTCCGCACAGAAATGAATAATTTTTGCGCCATTATCATTATCGGTAAACAACTCCTTCTCCAGTCGGTCCTGATTATGCGCAATTAAACCATTTGCTGCATGCAGGATATTTTTTGTGGAACGATAATTCTGATTTAAATAAATGGTTTTAGCGCCCTCAAATGATTTCTCAAAATCCATAATATAGCGGATGCTGGCACCACGGAAAGAATAAATCGTTTGATCCGGATCTCCTACAACACATACAATCGCATGAGGTCCCGTCAGTAATTTAACTAACTGATAGTTCTGGTAATCAACATCCTGAAATTCATCAACGTGAATATACTGAAATCGATTCTGCCAATATGCTCTAATATCTTCATTTTCCGAAAGAATTTTTACAGAAAACAAAATCAGATCATCAAAATCAAGCAGGTAATGCGCCTGTTGATATCGAACATAGGCATCATAAAGCAAAGCTTTGTTTTTATCACCATAAAGATTTGAAGCCTGCATTAAAGCAGTCTCAGGGCTGATATTGCTGTTTTTAAAAACTGAAATTGCCGAAATTGCTGAATTATAGCTGATTATTTTTGAATCTATGTGAAACTCTTTGAACAGTTTCTTCATCAGCGCTTTCTGATCTTCTTCATCCATAATCACAAAACTGCTAGGATAATTCAGCACACGAATATGCATACGTAAAATACGTACGCAAAGTGAGTGAATCGTACACAAAAGTACGCCTGTATGGCTGGACCCGAGCAGTTGTTCCACCCTGGATCTCATCTCATTGGCAGCTTTATTGGTAAATGTAATAGCCAAGATAGATCTGGGATCAACACCAATAGTTTCAATAAGATAAGCGATCCGGTAAGTCAGCACACGCGTTTTTCCGGATCCTGCGCCTGCGACAATTCTTAAATGACCGCCCAGATATGTACAGGCTTCTAATTGTTTATCGTTTAGCACTTTTGAAATTTCCATGAATAGCCCCCTCTTCTCCTGTCCACCATTATAACATATTTTTTTTGTTGCAGCTCACTTTTTTAAACAGATATGAAAATCATGACTTTTTTTGGTTTAAGTTGCTTAAAAAGTCTGGCATATGTTATAATGGTAACAACAAAGGAGTGAAGTCATATGAAAATAGGAGTCCCAAGAGAGTTAACAAATCATGAATACCGCGTAGGTTTAACCCCTCCCGGTGTTAAGGCATTGACACAACTCGGTCATAATGTTTTTGTGGAATTGGGTGCAGGTCTAGCCAGTGGTATTTCTAATAGCGAATATATCCAGGCAGGTGCATTGCTCGTAGATGCATCAGAGGTATGGAACTGTGAAATGATTGTAAAAGTTAAGGAACCATTGCCTGAGGAATACCCACTGATCAAAGAACATCAATTAATATTAGCTTTTCTGCATTTGGCTAATAATGAAGATCTGCAGCGCTATTTAATGGCAAAGCATGTTACAGCATTGGCTTACGAATGTGTAGAAAAAAAAGACGGCACATTGCCGCTGCTGCTGCCTATGTCAGAAGTCGCTGGCCGGCTGGTTGTTATGCAGGCGGCAACTTACTTACAGAAACAATATGGCGGTAATGGTCAGCTGTTAGGCGGCGTTACTGGCGTAGAAAGCGGTCAAGTGGTCATTATTGGTGCTGGTGTCGCGGGAAAATCAGCTGCCAAAATGGCAATTGGTTTAGGTGCAAAAGTAACAGTGCTGGATACTGATTTAGATAAGCTCAGAGCTTTAGATGATTTATATCAAGGACGTATTGAAACTATTTCCAGCAATCAATACAATATTGCAAAGGCTGTACGCAGCGCCGATGTCGTTATTTCGGCAATCCTGAAAGCAAATGAGAAATCACCTGTCATCATTACAGAATCGATGGTTCGTAATATGAAACGCGGATCTGTCATTATGGATGTATCGGTTGATCAGGGCGCTTCTGTAGAAACCATTGAGCATATCACAAGCTACGATGAACCATTCTTTGAGAAGCATGGTGTACTGCATTACGCGGTTACCAATATTCCAGGAGCAACACCATATACTTCTACTTATGCTTTGGCAAATGCAACACTTGCTTATGTTGTGGCTATTGCCGATAACGGTATCGATAAAGCAATGGCAAAGGATTCCGCACTGAAAAAAGGCGTTTGCCTCTATCACGGAGAAATTGAAAAATAATGAATTTGAAAAAGCTTCAGCACATTTTACTTATTGCTGGGCTTTTTTTATATAAAAAAAGAGATGATTCATCAGCTATTTAGCCAATCTGTCATCTCTATGCTTGTTGCTTTTTATTTCAGGCATTCTCTTCAAATTGTGAATTATACAATTCTGCGTAAAAGCCATTTCTTGCTAAAAGCTCCTGATGATTGCCGACTTCGACAATATCGCCGTCTCTCATGACAAGAATAATATCTGCATTGCGAATGGTGCTTAAACGGTGGGCAATAATGAAACTTGTTCTTCCCTCCATTAATTTATCCATTCCTTTTTGAATCAGTATTTCTGTTCTGGTATCTACTGAAGATGTCGCTTCATCCAGAATAAGAATCTTTGGATCAGCCAAGAAGGCTCTGGCAATCGTTAAAAGCTGTTTTTGACCTTGCGATATATTGCTGGATTCTTCATTGATAATCGTTTCATAACCATCTTCCAAAGTTGAAATAAAGTGATCAACATAGGCGTTTCTGGCAGCCTCTTTGACTTGCTCATCGGTTGCATCAAGTCTGCCATAGCGCAGGTTCTCCATAATTGTTCCGTTGAACAGCCAGGCATCCTGAAGCACCATGCCAAATAAATCACACAGATCCTGACGACGGTATTCATTAAGTTCATGTCCGTCAATCAGAATAGCGCCGCTGTTTAGTTCATAAAAGCGCATTAATAACTTAACAATGGTTGTTTTGCCCGCACCCGTAGGACCAACGATAGCGACCTTTTGTCCAGCATGCAGATGCATATTAAAATCATGAATAATGATCTTATCAGGTGTATAACCAAACTGTACATGATCAAAGGTGACAGCACCTTTCGTGATAATCTGATGATTTTCATCATAAATTTCAACTGGATGATCAGTATCTTTTTCTAATTCCTCTTCATCTAAAAACTCAAAGACACGTTCCGCAGCCGCCGCTGTGGACTGCAGCACATTCATAATCTGTGCCACCTGGCTGATTGGCTGATTGAACTGCCGTACATATTGGATAAAAGCCTGAATGTCTCCTAAAGAGATAGAGCCATGGATGGCAAAATAGCCGCCTAATAAACAAGTACCAACATAACCAATATTTCCGATGAATTGAGTAATCGGCTGCATTAATCCTGAAAGGAACTGTGATTTAAAGGCACTCTCATAAAGCGCATCATTATAAGTCTTAAATGTGTTAATAGATTTATTTTCATAATTGAAAGCCCGAATCGTATCGTGTCCGGCATACATTTCTTCAATATGCCCATTCACCTGACCAAGACTTTCCTGCTGCTTGGCAAAGTATTTCTGTGAATGTTTGGCAACGGTACCCATTAGAAACATTGATACCGGCAATACACAAAAAGCAAAGATTGTCATTTGCCAGCTGATTGAAAGCATCATTGCTGTGATGCCGATAACCGTGATGACTGAAGTAATCATTTGGGAAAGACTTTGGTTTAAGGATTGCGCAATGGTATCTATGTCATTTGTCACCCTGCTTAATACTTCCCCATGACTCATTTTATCAAAATAAGAAAGCGGCAAACGATTGACCTTTTGAGCCATTGCATTTCTTAACCCGTAAGCGATTTTTTGAGATACTGTTGTCATCGTAAAGTTCTGAATATAATTACATAAGGCACTGACTAAATACATTGCAACTAAAATCATAATAATTTTTAAAATGTAATCAAAATCAATACCGCCAATGCCCATTGCTTTGTTAAGGATTCCTTCAGCCAAAGCTGTTGTCGCTTTTCCCAGAATTTTCGGTCCCACAATGGAGAAAACGGTAGAAGCGATCGCAAAGATCATCGCTAAAATAATTTTAGGGACAAAAGGTTTTAAATAAACCAGCAATTTATGCATCGTTCCCTTAAAATTTTTAGCTTTTTCATTAGAGCGGCCTGATCCACGTCCGCCCATTGGTCCGTGTCCTTTAGCCATTTTCTAATTCCTCCTTTGACAGCTGTGAATAAGCGATTTCTTGATAAACTTCACAATTTTTCATTAATTCTGTATGCGTGCCCTTGCCGGCAATTCTGCCTTCATTGAGCACAATGATCTCATCAGCGTTCATAATTGTACTGATTCTTTGACCCACAATAATGACCGTTCTCTTTTTCTCCTGCGTCATCATATTAAGTTCTTTTCTTAACTTAGCATCTGTTTTAAAATCCAGTGCAGAGAAACTGTCATCAAAAATATAAATTTCGGGATCTTTAACTAATGCTCTGGCAATTGCTAAACGCTGCTTTTGTCCGCCCGAAACATTCGTGCCGCCCTGACTGATTTCTGAATCATAATTGCCTTCTTTAGCCAGAATAAAATCCTCAGCCTGCGCTATTCGTGCAGCTTGTTCAATGACTTGATTTGAAGCATTTTCATTGCCAAAACGCAAATTAGAAGCAACTGTTCCTGAAAATAAAACACCTTTTTGAAGGACAATGCCCAATTTATCCCTTAAAGCGGCCTGACTGACTTTTCTGACATCAACACCATCAACCCTGATCTGACCTCCTGTAACATCAAAGAAGCGAGGAATAAGCTGAATTAAAGTTGACTTACCAGAACCGGTCGAACCAATAATCGCTGTTGTTTTGCCTGGATATGCTGTAAAGGTAATATCATGCAGGACATCTTCTTCAGCGCCAGGGTAAGCAAAAGAAACATGATCAAATTCGACAATACCCGGCTGCTTTTCATCAAAATCCAGTACCTCTATTGGATCCTGAACCATCGGTTCAGTCTCTAAGACCTCAAAAACACGTCCGCAGGCAACACTGGCACGCGGCAGCATTACAAATATCATGGCAATCATGACAAATGACATAATAATTTGCATTGAATACTGCATAAAGGCCATCATATCTCCAATATTTGTATACCCTAAATCAATTTGATGACCGCCAACCCAAATAATCAAAAGAGAAATGCAATTAAGAATAAACATCATCAAAGGCATCACCGAATTCATCACCCGGTTAACGAATAAGTTCAGATTCGTCATATCTTTATTGGCCTGATCAAAACGTTCTTCTGATTCCTGCTGATTGCCAAAAGCACGAATGACCATCATGCCCGTTAAATTTTCTCTCATGACAAGATTCAGTTTATCCACTGTCTTTTGCACAATTTTAAATTTGGGCAGCACAATTGCAAATGTAATAGCAATCACTAAAAGCAAGATAATAACTGTCATGACAATAATCCAGGTCATCCCAGCATCATTTTCCATCACTCTTAATATTGCGCCTATTCCCATAATGGGTGCGTATACGACAATTCTTAATACCATCGTAACAACCATCTGAATCTGTTGGATATCATTGGTTGTACGGGTAATTAAGGATGCCGTTGAAAAACGATTAATTTCACTATTTCCAAAATGTGATACCCGGCTGAATACTTCATTTCTTAAAACTCTGGAAAGCATGGCGGCAACTTTGGAAGCCAGAAAAGCAACAGAAATAAACGCCAGCGTTCCTAAAAGAGCAATCCCCAGCATTTCGATACCTACACGAAAAATATAGGACATCTGAATTTGTTCAACATCTCTTCCCATACTTTCATAAGTCGTCTTTACTGCATTAGCTACGGCAATTTGACTTGCGGACTGACCCATGGCATTGATTTTTTCAGTCATTTGGTCCTTCATCTGATTAAGCTGATTTTCCGGGAGAAGTGATAAAAATTGATAAATATCCATTCCCTCAGGAATCATTGAAGCAAATTCATTAAATTCAGCACTGCCCTTTCCCTGCTCAAGCATGTAACTTAGCAATATAGGTTCTGAAACAGCCTTATTTAAAGCTTCAAAATCTTCATCAGAAAGCTCCTGAAGAACATATAAATCCGTACAATTTTTATATCTATTCTGCATCTTTTCTGATAATTCATCATGGCTTATCAGACGATATGATTGATTCAGAATTTCTTGATCAGAATCACTCATTAAAATCTGAAGATGTGCATAGGTATCAGGATCTAAGGCTTCCATCACACCATCTTCTATGCCTCCTGCCTGTATTCCGGTAGAGATAATTTGAGACATATAATCAGGCAAAGCCAATTCCGTCTGAGCGTTAACATACAGCAGAGCTATAATTAAAAGAATATAAGCCCAGTATCGTTTCAAATAGCGCCACAATTTAATCATTGATGACGATCTCCTTTCTTTTCTAAATTGGTGAGCATTTTACTGACAAGAGCATGCAGCTGTTCTACTTCTTCATTAGTCAATGTGTCAGTCATATCATGCACAACTTCTAAAAGCAGTTTATATCCTTCATGCAGAAATTGCTTTCCCTTGTCCGTCAATGAAACATATGATTCCCGCTTATCTTTATGACCACTGACTCTTTGAATCATTCCCAGATTTTCCAGATGTTTTAAATGCACTGACATTGTTGCTGGTTTTACATGCATCATGCTGGCTAAATCTTTTTGCAATACCGGCTGAGAACGACTGATCAGAAAAAGCAAAATGGGATGTTCCACTGACAGACAGTTTTTCGAGTGCAAAAGATTTTTCACATACTGATGGGACTGATGATAAAATATTCCCAGATTTTGCAGCAAAACAATTCTTTCATCAATATTCATAAATGTCACCTCCATAATTAATTAGTCAGCTAACTATTTTACAAATCAATTATAGTTAGTCGCCTAACTAAAGTCAAATCATATGATAAAAAAGACATCCTCTCAGATGTCTTCAATCTGCCAGTTAATAGGCGTCTGTCCAGTTCTTCTTAAAAATTCATTGGCTTTAGAAAATGGTCTTGAGCCAAAAAAGCCCCGATACGCTGATAAAGGCGAAGGATGAACACTTTTTAGAACTAAATGTCTGGACGTATCAATATATTTTTCTTTCTCGATCGCATTCTTGCCCCATAAAATAAATACCATTGGTTTTTCTCGTTCATTTAATAGTTTGACAACATTCAGTGTAAAAGTCTCCCAGCCATAGTAACGATGAGAATTCGCCTGATGTTCTCTGACTGTCAGTACATTATTAAGCAGCAATACACCTTGCTTTGCCCAGGATGTCAGGTCGCCATTATTAGGGATTCTGGTTCCTAAGTCATCATGGCATTCTTTAAAGATGTTCACTAAGCTAGGCGGAATCTGAACACCGGGTCTGACGGAGAAAGCTAAGCCGTTGGCTTGTCCTGGTTCATGGTAAGGATCCTGCCCTAAAATAACAACTTTGACATGATCGTAGGATGTTAGATTTAAACAGCGAAAAATTTCTCGTTTTGGCGGATAAATCGTCCTGGTAGCATACTCCTCTTCGACTTTTTCTTTGAGTTGAACATAATATTCTTTTTGTTTTTCAGTCTCTACAAAATCCTTAAAGTTCATAAAATTTCTCCTTTGCCAACACATACTCATACGCATAACGCAGCCCGCCGTCTGCCATATAAACAATACCGCAATACTGGAAATGATTTTTAGCAATCAAACGCTGCATGGATTTGTTATTTGGATGTGTATCCACTCTTAAGCTTTTAAAATGACGTATGCCTGCCTGTATTCTGGCATATTCAAAAAACATCCCGGCCACACCATGACCTTTATATGCATTATCGCAGGCAATACGATGAATGACACCATAGGGGCCCTGGGTTAACCATGTCCCTTTTTCAATATAAGCATAGTTTGGGTCATTTTCAAATAAAATAGCTGCCGTAGCAATTATTTTATCTCCATCGCATAAAACATAGCAATGCCTTTTTTGAATGTCTTCTATAATACTCTGACGATTCGGATAGCCATTTTGCCATTGATCAATTTTCTGGGATTTTAGATATGCCTTGGCCTGCTCAATAATGGTCAAAATGTCTTCTATATCATTCATTTGTGCCTGTCTGATTTCCATTGATACCCCTCCATTGGCAACTTTTCATATCAACTTTGCCATTTGCTTTAAATGATACGCCTTCCTCTAGAAGAAGATTTTTTTGTTCCTGCCAGAAATTAACGAGCGAACCATCATTATGTACTACCCGATGGCAGGGATACTTACCATAATAATCGGCATGACTCATAATTTTGCCAACCAACCTGGCATTCTTAGGGTATCCTGCCATGATCGCTAACTGCTTATAACTGGCCACTTTGCCTGCAGGAATTTCCCCCACAATTTCCAGAATCATATAAGTTAATGCTTCTTCCATGAGTATCACCTCTTTTTTATGTTATCATATTCCCATGAAATATGCTACGCTAAATGTGCCCGACTTCCTTTAAAAATTCCAAAGCAGATTGCATCAACGAAGAAGCGTATGGTATAATAACGGCGGAGGGATCACCATGAAATTGGCAATGATGCATATTTTTTTAAATTCTCATCAGGAAGAGGATTATCAGGCTTTCAGGCAGGCATTTGAAAAAGTATACCAATACGGTGTCAAAGAGTTATCTGTTTCACCTATTCGAGAATACGGAGAATATGGAGAAATTTATGCCACCTTACAAGTTGAAGAAGGAAAAATTCAAGAACTGCTTAATTTTATGAGCAGTGATTGGGATGGACCCTTTGATGATTGTGAAACAAATTCATTTACAGCTAAAGTATTTGATAATCATATTAATAGTCTTTATTTTCAGATTCCCGATGATTAAAAGCTGCCTTGGATTATGATACCAAGGCAGTTTTTTTACTCCTTCAATTTTTAGAAAATCATTGTGTGCTCCAATGAATCATTTTTATTTATTTTTATCAAAAACGGAAATTACGATGTGCTGTAATTTCCGTTTATTATTCATATATTCAGTCCTTGTCGACTGGCATCATTTAAATCAAGTGGCAGCCACTTTTCTTAGCCAGTCATTCTATCGCTAAAAAGTTTAATCCTTTTGCCTGGAATTTTCTTTAGCCCTCTTTTCATAGCGTTCAATAATGCGAGAGACGACAGGATGTCTGACAACATCCATGGCACTTAAATGAACAAAAGCAATGCCCTGAACACCTTTTAAAATTTCCATAGCGGTTTTCAATCCAGAATGGATGCCCGAAGGCAAATCAATCTGCGTAATGTCGCCAGTAATGATCATTTTGGAGCGAAAACCAAGACGGGTCAAAAACATTTTCATTTGAGCATCCGTCGTATTTTGCGCTTCATCCAAAATAACATACGCATCTTCCAACGTCCGGCCGCGCATATATGCCAGAGGGGCAATTTCAATAACACCTTTTTCCATCAGCCGTTCAACCTGTTCAAAGCCAAGCATGTCGTTTAAAGCATCATACAGCGGTCTTAAATATGGATCTACTTTATCTTTTAAATCTCCAGGTAAAAAACCAAGATTTTCTCCCGCTTCAACAGCAGGTCTGGTCAAGACAATCCGCTTCACTTCATTTTTCTTTAAAGCAGCGACCGCAAAAACAACAGCTAAATACGTCTTTCCTGTACCGGCAGGACCAATACCAAAGACTACATCTTCCCGCTTCAGGGCTTTTAAATAAGCCTGCTGGCCTATGGTTTTTGGATAAACAACTTTACCATTAACTGTTTTGGCAATTGGCTGACGATAGAATTGGGTTAATTCATTCAACTGACCTGTTTTTTCCAGCGTCACAGCATAACGCATATCTCCTGTCGAAAAGGAACGGCCATCCTGGCATAATCGCAGTAATTCATTTAACAAATGACTGACTGAGGCAAATACCTCCTCACTGCTGTTTTTAAAAACAAGCTCATCTTGACGACAGACAAGCTCCACCCCATAAGCTTCTTCAAGAACGGCCAGGTTTTCTTCATTTAATCCAAATAAGCGACCCAAAGTATCAATACTTGTCGTCTGCAATTTTAATATACGCTCACTGCTCATTTAAAATCTCCTTTTGCGCTATATTTTTATATAAGGTAAACTGAACCTTTAAGGTTATTGTACCCTCTTTTCTTTCATATTGCAAAACATTTTCCTGACTAATTGCACCATCCTCACCGATTTCCAATGCTACTTCATCAAGAATCTTTAAATGCAGCAAGGCAAAACTCTCCGCAAAATCATCTGAATCAATACTTGCTTCATAAGTTTTATAGATATAACCAAATACTTTGCCTTTTGTTTCAATCAATTTTGTTTCATCATTGGTCGCTGTAATCTCATTACTGACAAGGATCTCACCTTTTTTTACATGCTGATTTCTTTTTACCAGAACATTGCCCTTGGCAACTTCAATTTTCTCAATGACGGCATCATCACTTGCCACAAGGATTGAATAGCTTGGCGTTTCTACTTCAGAAATTACTTTTGGTGTATAGCGAATCGTATAAATATGGCCATTCAAATAAAGATTCACCCAATCGATTTCATTGATAAAATCGTCCTGTATTCTCTTTTGAATCTCCTCAATTTCTTCATCACTCTTTAAAGGGAAACCAGCCCCTAATTCATATTCATTCATCATGACTGATAAATCCTCGCTTATTTGCTCCCGGCTTCCTTCAATCTCATAGCCCCAGCTTACTTGTGCCATCAATATAAATAAAATTAAGGCAGCACTCCAGCCAATCATTCGATATTTGTGCCTGATAAAAGATAAAAGAAAAAACAAGAGACCCGTACTGCCAAGCTTCTCTATAGAAAAATCCAGGGCCATTAAATCCCGATAATAACGATGAGAGGAAAAAAATGTATAAGTATTGACTTCACGGTATTCCAGATGATGAATAGGAATCCGCTTTTTTTTCAGTGTATTTAAAAAAGTGAAAAAATCATCCGTGCTGATTAAATAGACATCATAACCGGTTATATTTTTAAAAATTGAACAGCCTCCAGCTTTCCCCGGCCCACAATCTCAGTCGGACTAAAATAATCAATCATTAGCTTTTTTCCAGTAATCATCAGTCTTTTCTTCTTAACCAGCACAACGATTTTGCTTTCACTGACACATTCCAGACATTCAAATGGATAAATGAGAAATGAATCTTCTTTAATTTGAATCATATACTCACCTCAGTCATCTATATGCATTTGCTTAAGAAATCATGAAAAAAAAGAAATGCAGTTTCCCGCATTTCTATGATCTGATATCCAATAATTTTGTTTTTAATTCATCTTCGATACGAGCTAATTCTTTCTCTGCAGTACGACGTTTTTCACGTCCCTCGTCCTGAATTTTCATTACTTCATCAAGTGTAGAAATCAATGACTGGTTTGTCTGTTTCAATGTCTCGATATCAATAATGCCGCGTTCAGACTCTTTGGCAACACCAATGGATCCCATTTTAAGTGTTTCAGCGTTTTTCTTTAAAAGTTCATTCGTCATTTCACTGACAGCAGCTTGAGCTTTCATCGCTTGAGTGGAATGTTCAAGTCCTAATGCCAAAACCATCTGAGATTTCCATAATGGAATTGTATTGACAATAGAAGACTGAATCTTTTCAGTCATTAAAATATCATTGTTCTGAACCAGACGAATCTGTGGTCCCATCTGTAAAGCAACTGTTCTGGTTAATTCCAAATCATGAATCTTCTTTTCAAAGCGATCACACAGAGAAGCAAAATCATTTGCTGCCTGAGAATCTTCAGGAAGCCCAGATTTTTTTGCTTTTTCAGTTAATGCTGCTAAATCCTTGCTTCTTGCCTCTGCCAGGCGTTTCTTTCCGGCAATAATATATAAAGACAATTCTTTAAAATTAGTCAGATTCATTTGATACATCTCATCCAGCATAGCAATATCTTTCATTAACTGCAGCTGATGTCCTTCCAGGACTTCCGTGATATGATCAACGTTTGTTTCAGCCTTAGAATAACGCGCTTTTAAGGTTGTTGCTTTATCCTTAACTTTCTTAAATGGATTCCAGCCTTTATCATCCTCATCATCATCGATTGACTTTAATTCGCCAATCAAATCAGTCATGAGTTTGCCTACTTCTCCTAAATCCTTGGTTTTTACACTGTTTAATGTATTTTCAGAGAAATTAGCCATTTTTGTCTGAGCTGCTGCACCATAGTGCAAGATCAGTTCAGAATTAGTAATATCAATTTGTTTCGCAAAATCATCGACCATTTTGCGTTCTTCTTCGGTAAGATTATCCTCTGTAATAATTTCCGGAGCTTCTTCAATTTTTTCTTCTTTCTTTTCTTCTGTTGCATATGGATCCAATGTTAATTGAATTCCCTGTGATTGTGTTTCTGGCATATCATCAACCTCCGCTTCATGTCTTTATTGTATAAAATTTTAGAAGTAAAAGCAATAGAAAAAGAACCATCCTTCGACGGTTCTTATCTTTGTTTGCCTTTATTTTTTCTAGCAGCTTCTGATTTCATTTTACGTTTTAAACCAGGTTTTACATAAAATTCTCTTTTACGTGCTTCGGCAAGGGTTCCTGTTCTAGAAACTTGTCTTTTAAAACGACGTAATGCATCATCTAAAGATTCATTTTCTCTTACTACTGTTTTAGCCATCCTGAACTTCCCCCCTTTACCTAAAGAATACTCTTGTATTATACACAACAAGCATTTAAATTGCAATAAAAAAGTTATAATATAAAACTATTTTTTTACAATTTTTATTCCGCTTGATGTGCCAATCCGACTGGCACCAGCTTCAATCATTGCAAGTGCACTTTCTCTGTCTTTGATTCCTCCGCTGGCTTTAACTTTTAAATCGTCTTTCACAACGGATTTCATTAATGCCACATCTTTAACGGTAGCACCACCTGTAGAAAAGCCTGTAGAAGTCTTTACAAAATCAGCGCCTGCGATTTTCGCAAGCGCACATGCCCTGCGTTTTTGGTCATCTGTTAAAAGACATGTTTCAATAATGACTTTGACAACCTTTCCATTGGCTGCCTGAACAACGGCTTCGATATCCTTTTGGACAGTTTCATCATCGCCATCTTTCAATGCGCCTATATTAATGACCATATCCACTTCATCTGCACCATCCTGGATTGCGGTCTTTGTTTCAAAAGCTTTCACTTTAGCAGGGGTTGCGCCAAGCGGAAAACCAATCACAGTGCACACGGCAACATCACTGTCCTTTAACAGAGCTTTGGCATGACTAACCCAATATGGATTAATACATACGGAGGCAAAATGATATAATTTTGCTTCTTCAATAATTCTGTCAATATCTTTTTTTTGAGCGTCTGCTTTCAAAATTGTATGATCAATAAATTTTTCCATTTTCTATTTCTCCTTTGCATAACAAAATGGGGCTTCATATTTTTCCATTGTGACTTTTTTAATTTCACCAATCCACGAACGCGGTCCTTTTGCCTTTACTTTTAAATAATTGCTGGCATGTCCCTGCAAATATCCCTCTTTATCAATTTCTTCAAATATCACTTCCAATTCTCTGCCAATAAATCGCTTAGCATAGGCTTGATGCAGCTCTTTGGATAAATCAAGCAGTGCATGTACCCGATCTGTTTTAACCTGATCGGCAACCTGGCCTGTCATTCTTGCGGCAGGGGTGTTTTTGCGGGGTGAATAAGGGAAGACATGCAATTCTGAATAACCAACTTCTTTAATGAAATTGTAAGTTGTCTGGAATTCTTCATCTGTTTCCTGAGGGAACCCAACAATCACATCAGTAGTAAAGGCCATGTCTGGTAAGACAGAGCGAATTTCTTTTACTTTATCAAGATATTCCTGAGTTGTATATTTTCTGTTCATACGCTTTAAAACAGTATCACACCCTGACTGCAATGGGATATGTAAGTGGTCAACAATTAGTTTTTCAGATGATATTAATGCAATAATTTCTTCTGTAATCTGGCTGGTTTCAATTGAAGAAATCCGCAGTCTTTTCAATCCCTCGACTTCATGACATAAATCTTTTAAGAGATCGGCAAAACGGTAATTATCAAAATCCAACCCGTAGCCTGCTGTATGAATACCAGTTAAAACGATCTCCACAAAACCATTTTGTACTAATTCCCTTGCCTCATTCAAGACACTCTCCCGTGGTCTTGAGCGCACCAGCCCGCGGGCATAGGGAATAATACAGTATGTACAAAAATTATTACAGCCATCCTGAATTTTCAGAAAAGCTCTTGTATTTTCTGAAAAAGAAGCCACATGAAGATCCTCAAATCGGGAAACATTCATAATATTTTCCACAGCATTGATTTGCTGCCCTGTCTGCAGATAAGTATTTGCAAACTCGACAATGCGATTTCTGAGCTGCGTGCCTAAAATAACACCGACGCCATCAATTGACGCAATCTCCTGACTGGCAACCTGACTATAGCAGCCTGTCACACATACACAGGCATCCGGATTTTGACGAATGGCCCGGCGAATCATCTGCCGGCTTTTTGAATCGCCTGAGTTTGTCACTGTACAAGTATTGATGACATAGACATCTGCTTTTTCTTTAAAATCAACTACTGTGTAGCCATCCTGACAAAAAAGCTTTTTCATGGCCTCACTTTCATATGTATTCACTTTACATCCTAACGTATGGAATGCGACAGTTTTCATAATTCCTCCTTCAATTCACGGTAAAAACCGATCACGCTCATCATATAAACAGGTGCCGTCTCACTGCGTAAAATTCGGCTGCCAAGAGAACAGGCAGAATAGCCATGAAGCTGCAGTTGTGCTATTTCATCCCGGTCAAATCCCCCTTCGGGTCCCACGACAATATTCAATATCTCCCCAGGCTTCAGCAATCTTAGACAGCGTTCAAAATTCTGACATTCACCTGCTCTGCTGGCTTCTTCATAAGCCACTAATTGATGATTTGCAGAAAGCTGCAGTACTTCTTTTAGATGCATGGGCGGATGAATTTTGACCAGTCTTTGCCTTTGTGACTGCTCACAGGCTTCTTTAACAATTTTCTCATAACGCTGTAATTTCTTAATAAAACGATTTTCATCTGCCTTAATCAAGGAGCGATTTGATAAAAACGGCACGATCTCAGAGACACCCAGCTCAGTGCATTTTTGAATAACGTATTCGAATTTATCTAATTTTGGCAAGCCGTAAATCAAACGTACATAAACATCTAATTCATGATGCTCTTCCAGTTCCTGAATAATCGTCAGCTCAGGACAACCAGCATCTGTTAGTTCACATAAATAAACATGTTCATCTTCATCAACACAAGTAACTTGCTCATGATTTTTCATTCGCATTACTTTATGCATATGAAAAAAATCATCTTCATTCACTTTTATTTTTCCATTAGAAATGGATCTGTTGGAAATAAAATATCGCTGCATCCAATCCCTCCTATGATGATTACTTTCTTATCTTAGGGTTTTTATGCTAAAAAGTCAAGAAAGCTGAAACAATCTTGCCTAAATGCATATAAAATATGTAATTTTCTGTCCTTTATTTCCTGTCAGATTTAGATGCCGACACACTCAATTCTAAATCTTCCCTTCATCGTTTCTATTTGAAATGATAAACCCATTGATCAGGTATTTTTTAAAATCTTTAACTAAATAGATATGTAACTCGCATTAGCTTAATTCAATAGTTTTTTTCAAAATAATTGGACAATGAGTGTCTGAAAGCATAAAATAATTTTATTCCCGCTTTGTGTCGTGTTCATTTTTCCAAAGAACTGTTATGATATTTGCAGAAAGGAGGAATTTGCATGGATCAGAAAAAAATCGGATCTTTTCTTAAAGAACTTCGCAAAGAAAAAAGTATTACCCAAGAACAGCTTGCCGAATTATTAGGCGTATCTAACCGCAGTGTTTCCCGCTGGGAAACCGGATCTAATCTGCCAGATTTAGATTTGCTTATCCAAATCGCTGATTATTATGAAGTTGAACTAAGGGAAATTTTAGATGGAGAAAGGAAAAATGAACAAATGGATAAAAAAATAGAAGAAACAGTATTAAAGGTAGCAGACTACAGCAACAATGAAAAAATTAAATTAACCAAAAGAATGAATTACTTATTTATCGCCGGTGCTCTTGCTTTTATCATATATATGATTCTGGATATCTGTGGATTAGCTAATACCGGAATCTATGAAGACATTGCCAGTTTCGCACTTGGTCTTGCCTTTGGTGTACTTGTATTAGGCGGAATCTTTACAAGCGGCTATATGGCTAAAATCCGGGCATTTAAATTACGGCTTTTACAAAAACATAAAGTATAGAACTCTCAATCCTCCTGGCGCTTGTTGATTTCTTATGTTAAAATGATGAAAAGGAGGGATAACCAATGGATGAAATTAAAGAAATCTATCAGAACAATTTGATTTACATCTTCAGACAGGACCAATGTCTTCATCTGTCAGAGAAATATTTGGTTATCGTTAAAAACGATTGTGAAATTCAAAAAACAGATCATTGTTTAACGATGCATTATCAGGATGATTTCGAATCTCTGTTAAAGTTTAATTTACCAACCAAAATGAGAAAAACCAAGCAATTGCTATCTTATGAGGAAACTTACACGCTGATTGAAAAAAATACTTATGGCGTACTTTCATTTAACAGCCAGAATATTCCTTACAGTGTAGGTCTTAATCACGTTATGATTAACGGGCAGCTTTATTTTCATTGTGCCCAAAGCGGATTTAAATTAAATGGCATTGGTCAAAGAGCATCTTTTCTGGTTATTGAAGACTTAGGAGTCAATTTAGACGTAGGTACTCATAACCATAACTCTGTTTATGTTCTTGGAACTTTAAAGGAAATAACAGATTTTGATGAAAAAAAGACTGTCCTTTTAAAACTGGTAGAAAAACTTGCGCCAAAACATCCGTATAATGATCGAATGCTTTCATTTACAAATATATTAAAATTAGATATTGATTATATGATTGGCAAAACACATATCCGATAATTTTATATGGCTGGTGAGAGATCTCTATTCTCTCACCTTTTTGTATTTAGTTCTTTACTGCATTGCACAAACTTAACTATCAGTTAAAATCATCTTTCCTGATACTGCCTGTACTTGGCTAAGCAACAGCGATAAAATATAGTTGTTATCAGAAAACTATAATATGAGGAGGATATTTATGAACATATATATTGGTGTAAATATTAAAAGACTGCGTTTAAAAAAACAAATTACCCAAGAAGAACTGGCAGCTGCGATGGGTGTTTCATGTGCCGCTGTAAGCAAATGGGAAAGAGAAGATACGATGCCAGATATTTCACTTTTGCCAGTACTTGCAAGTTATTTTAAGGTATCCATTGATGAGCTCATGGGTTATGACATCATCCAAATTGAAAATGAGATTCATCAATTTCTGGAAGAACACAGCAAACTTTTTAAAGACAGGAAAATTGCTGAATATGAGCAATTATCCCGAGAAGCTTACAGGAAATATCCTAATGACTATCGTGTTTTAAACTGCTATATGTGGGATTTAATTGGTGATTATGCGGATAATGATCCTGCGCTTCTAGTTGCCAACAAAGATGAGCTGCTGTCTATTTGCGAGAAAATTTTAGACAACTGTGATGACCCTTTTATACGTTTGGATGCCATTAACATGCAGGGAAAAATCCTGCATGCCGATAAAAAAACAGATGAAGCCATTCATCTGTACAAAAAGCATTTTCCCAATTGGTATCTAACAAGTGGGCAAAAAACAGAACAGCTCTTTGCCAAAAATACGCCCGAATTTGCTCACTACTTAAAATTCAATATGCTGGAGCTCGGTGCCTTTGCTATGAATAAAAAATGTAAAGATATATGGTTTTGTCAGGATCTTTCTGTTCAGAAAAAAGCTGAAGCTGCCTTACATTTTTGTGAGGTACTGGCATCCTTGCAGGAATCGTCTGTTTTTTATGAGATTAATTATTATCTCTGGTGTTTTGCAAATGATATGGCTCAAAAAATTAAAGCGACTCAAGAAGAAACGGCTGTTGTCAGGCAGTTGGAACAGATTGCCAAAAAGGCCAAAAGCGATTTTATAAAACATAGCAGAAAAGATTCAGATGTATATGAATATTGCCAAATGTTTCTTCAATAAAACAGGGTACTCTTTGTGATAAAGGGTACCCTGTTGTTTTCTATTGATTTTGTGGTTCGACGATAAACTGATCGTTTTGCACATCTACCAATAATTTTTGGTTATTTTTAATGTAGCCCTGCAGCAATTCTTTGGCAATAAGTGTCTCAATATTCTTCTGAATAAATCGTTTCAGTGGACGAGCACCATACACTGGTTCAAATCCATTGTCCGCAAGGAACTGTTTAGCTGTATCAGTCAAAGTAATTTCAATATGCTGATTTGCCAGACGACGATTCAAATCATTCATAAACTTATCAATGATCTTGAAGACAACCGTGTTATCCAAAGAATTAAACATAACGATTTCATCAATACGATTCAAAAATTCAGGTTTAAAGCGCTGTTTCAATTCAGCATTGACTAATTCCCTGTTCTCTTCCGTGTTGCCGTTTAAGAGATAATTTGAACCAATATTGCTTGTCATAATAATAATTGTATTTTTGAAATTAATCAGATTGCCTTTGGAATCTGTAATACGTCCATCATCAAGTACCTGCAGCAGGATGTTAAAGACATCCGGATGGGCTTTTTCAATCTCATCTAACAAAACAATGCTGTATGGATTGCGCCGAACGGCTTCACTTAACTGACCGCCTTCTTCATAACCCACATATCCTGGAGGCGCTCCTAACAAACGAGACACACTGAACTTTTCCATATATTCAGACATGTCAATTCTGACAATGTGGCTCTCACTGTCAAATAACTGCATCGCTAAAGCTTTGGCAACTTCTGTTTTACCTACACCAGTTGGACCTAAGAACATAAATGATCCAATGGGGCGATTTTCATCGTTAATTCCGGCCCGGCTTCTAAGAATTGCGTCAACAACTTTGTCGATTGCCTCATCCTGGCCAATAACACGCTCACGAAGAACATCTCCCAAACCAAGAATTTTTTCTCGTTCGGATTGCGCAAGTTTCTGTGTAGGAATCTTTGTCCATTTCGCAATAACTTCGGCCACATCATCCTCTGTGACTCTGTCTTTTAATAAACGATTATCGTTTTCTTTTGATTCCAACTGGCTGATTTTCTTTTCCACTTCGGGCAGCTGACTATACATAATCTGACTGGCTTTGACTAAATCACCGGAAGTCTGATAATCTTCCATCTGTCTTTTCAGATTTGATTGTTTCTCTTTCAATAACTGAACTTCATCCAGTTCTTTTTTCTCATCTTCCCATTGGAGCTTCAAGGTGTTCTCGCGCTCCTCCAGATTTGCAATCTTACGGGAGATTTCTTCCGCCCTTTCACTATTGGATTCATCTTTTTCAATCGATAAAAGTTCCATTTTCAAACGATTTTTATCACGCGTAATCTCATCCAGTTCTTCTGGCAGTGAGTCGATTTCCATACGAATGCTTGCACAGGCTTCATCAATCAGATCAATTGCTTTATCAGGCAGGAATCGATCCGTAATATAGCGATTGGAAAGACTGGCAGCACTGACTAAGGCCTGGTCTGTGATACGCACGCCATGATGCTGTTCAAATGAACTTTTCAGGCCTCGAAGAATAGCAATGGTATCATCCAAATCAGGTTCTGCAACTAATACTTTCTGGAATCTTCTTTCCAGTGCCGCATCTTTTTCAACATACTGACGATATTCATCTAAGGTAGTAGCTCCAATACAATGCAGTTCCCCACGAGCCAACATTGGCTTTAACAGGTTGGCGGCATCCATTGCACCATCTGTCTTTCCAGCACCGACCAGCTGATGAATTTCATCGATAAAAAGAATGATATTGCCTTCAGATTTTTGAATCTCCGCAAGGACGGCTTTTAACCTTTCTTCAAACTCACCACGATATTTTGCACCGGCAACCAATGCCCCTAAATCCAGTTCATAAACCATTTTGTTTTTTAAACTCAATGGTACATCGTTCGCATGAATACGCCAAGCCAGCCCTTCAACAATCGCTGTTTTACCAACACCTGGCTCACCAATCAGAATTGGGTTGTTCTTCGTTTTACGTGCCAAAATCTGAATGACACGACGAATTTCCTCATCACGTCCAATGACTGGATCCAGTTTACCGCTGGCAACTTCACTTGTTAAATCCCGGCCGTATTTCTTTAATACTTCATATTGATTTTCAGAATCTTTATTATCTGCCATATGATCACCCCTTATCTTATTTATAATTTCCTTAACTTCTTTTTTATTCACTGACAGCTTTTGAACAAACTGACGCAGCACTGGCGCCTGAGTATCAAACATAGCTAAGAACAAATGCTCAACACTGACATAGCTGTCTTTAAAATCATTCTTTTCCTTTTCAGCATTTTTCAGCCATTGATTTAAATCATAACTGATATTCATGCGCTCAGGATCAATGCTGGATACAGTAGCTTTACTTTGAATGCTTTCCTGAACCAGCTTTGCAAACACTTCTTTATTTTGATGGAGATATTCTAAAATTCTTGGATAAAGGCCGCTGCTGTCTTTTAACAGAACTTCCAATACATGATCCACATCAATAACAGAATGTTTTTTTTCTGCGGCATTGCTGGCTGCCGCACTTAAAGCTTCCATCACTTTATTCGTAAATTGGTTCATGTCCATAACACATGCCTCCTTTAGCACTTGTCAATCCCAAGTGCTAAATACATTATAGCACAGATTTTAGCACTGTCAACACAAGAGTGCCAAAAAAATAAAATATTTCTTATTGACAAAATAAAAAAGCAAAAGCCAGGGCCCTTGCTCCAATCATCTCATATAAAATTATTTGAATGCATTATAAGACAGACAGATTGACACTAATAAAATCTCTATAAAAAATAAAATCCATTTGACATAATTTTCTGTCAGGCCCTTAAAAATACCGCTCTTAATGACCTTATCGTTCTTTTTTTCAGGTTTTGTCTCTACATCTATCCCCAATGCTTCCAGGTTTTGCTGCTTACGCACCTTTCTTTTTTCGACTTTTGTTGCCATGAGAATCCCTCCTTCTTTTATTATACACGAATACAAAAAAATACACAATCAAAAATATTCGTGCAAACTTTGAAGAGAATCGAAAAACTTAAAATTTTCTTATTATATCATGTAAATATCGACATTCATTGACAATTTTCGAGGCAAATAGGATAATATAGATATCCGAGGGATCCGAAATGAGGTGTGATGATGGCAAAAAAGAGGCGGCGGTTAAATAAACGCGGAAAAGTATTAATAATTATCATGCTGCTTGTACTGATTGTACTAGCAGGTCTGTATTTTTGGATGCATCGCCCACTCATCGTCTTTAACAATCAGAGTGTTCAAATAGAAATTGATGGTGAGTTTGATGCAATGGCGCAAATAAAAAAAGTACGAAAAGGAACGCTTGAAGATATTAGTGTGGATACCAGCAACATTGACTTTAATCATCTGGGCAGTTATAAGGCAATTTATACAATTAATGACCACAGCTATGATTTTGAGGTTGAAATCGTCGATACAACTGCCCCTGAATTTGAGACAGTTGACGGACAAACAGATGCAGGTATTCAGCTTACTGCCGATGCTCTGGTAAAAAATGTGACAGATAAAACTGCGACTCAGGCATCGTTTAAAGAAAATTATGATTTCAGTCAGGAAGGCGTTTTGGATGTTGTGGTCGTTCTTACTGATGAAGCCGGCAATAAAACTGAAAAAAATGCTAGAATAGAGATTCTGCCAAAAGATGAAACACCACCGGAAATTATTTCAGAAGATGAAGTTGTTTTACAGCAGGATGCTGCTTTTGATCCGCTTGAAAGTGTAGAAATCCATGATAATCAGGATCCTTCCCCTGTTCTCACTGTCGTATCTAATGATTTGGATACAAGCAAAACAGGCAGTTATACCATTACTTACGAAGGCAAAGATCGCTCCGGCAATAAAGCAACTTTCAAAAAAAATATTGAAGTTGTAGAGCGCAGCACAATCGGCCGGGAATATTCTAATGGCGAAAATATTGTTTATCTGACCTTTGATGACGGACCTTCATACAATACCCCTAAGATCTTAGATATTCTGGATAAATACAATGTCAAGGCTACATTTTTTGTTACTGGCAATGGACAGGAATATAATGACTGCATTTTGCGTGCCTATAACAGCGGACATACCATCGGGCTGCACACCTATTCGCATGATTACAGTAATGTCTACAGTTCAAAAAAAGCATATTACAAAGATTTAAATCGTATTGGAGATATGGTTGAAGATATCATTGGTCACCGGCCCCACTACATACGTTTTCCGGGCGGCAGTTCCAATGAAGTCTCAATGCAATATACGAAAGGAATTATGACAGATTTATCTGCAGAAGTCATTGACCGGGGTTATCAGTATTACGATTGGAATGTTTCCAGCTGTGATGCCTCAGGCAATAATGTTAAAACGGAGACAATTATTAAAGCAGCAACTGATGCCGATTCCGGTAATCTGGTCATTCTCTTTCATGATGCAAGTGCCAAAGATACAACTGTCGAAGCCTTGCCTAAAGTCATTGAATATTATCAAAAGCTTGGCTTCCGCTTTGCCCCTATTTCCGATGAAAGCTATACTTGTCATCATCGAATCCATAATTAAAAACACCATCTGAAGTTATTCAGCTGGTGTTTTTTTCATATCTGTTTTTAAGCCCGAATGAATGATTTTATTGATTTAAAAGTTTTAGACCAATAAATCATGTATTTTTCAATTAAACGGACTGAAAAATTCTGACAATCCAGGCATCAAGCTGGAAAATGCCTCATGCTGTTTTGAAGTGCTCTGGCAGATATTGCACAGGTTCTTTAATATCATAACCATTTAAATCAAGGTCAATATGCATAATCACTTCATCCTCTACAGGCTGATTGATTTTAACATTTTCAATCCCAGAATCAATCGCTCTCAGGGGCACATGCATGATTCTTTCAACTTCTTCAAAACCGCTGATAACATAACCAATGCCGGCAAATTTGCCATTAAGACGTTCCTGACAATTGTCTCCTGCTACAATAAAAAAACATCCCGGACAGGAAATATGCGCACCATCGCCAGCAAGACCAACGGCATATTTTGTCATTTTCAAATCATTATCTGGATATCCATTGGCAGTAAATTCGCCGTCAATCAGATACTGATAATCCTTTGGCATGATATTTTCATCATACCATGGCTGTAAAACGAAATCCGGAACAATTCGCTGGATTTTCATATTGTCAAAACCGTTTCTTTGAACCAGCCAAAGCAGACCATTGACAGAATTTGGTGCTTTTTCAGGATATAATTCAATTTTAATGTTATTTTTTGAAGCCATTTGAACTGTTAAGATTGGATGATTCATGATTTTCCTCCTTTTTAAATATGCTTATCCAGCCATTGCCAGATATCTTGGTAAACAGCTAACCGATCGGTTTCATTTAATATCTCATGTCTGTCCGTTGGATAAAGATGCATAGATACATCCCTGATGCCCAGTTTCTGATACTGCTCATAAACTTTCTTAACGCCTTTGCCATAATCCCCAACAGGATCATCCTCTCCGGAAACTAATAACACCGGAAGATTTTTGGGAATCGCATTTAAGATTTTAGGGTCATTCATTCTTTCTAAACTCTTGCATAATTCATAATAGGAACTCAGTGTAAAATCAAATGTACACCATGGGTGTTCAATATATTTTTTGACTTCATTTTCATCTTTACTAATCCAGTCCGCAGCAGTTTTGACCGGTTCAAACCGATGATTAAATGCTTTTGACAAAAGACTATCCACATGATGATTTGCATAATAAGGTCCTTTTAATCTGATCCATCCAGATAAGAAACGTTTAGCTGTCTTAATCATATTAAGAGGCTGCTGTCCAGTCCCCATAATAATAACGCCATCTAAATTACGGCCGTAATGTCCGATATATTGACGTGTCAAAAAGGATCCCATACTGTGTCCCAGCATAAAATAAGGCAGTTCTGGATACTTAGCTTCGGTTTTAAGATACAAAGCTCTCATATCATTAATCAGGCACTCATTACCCTGACTTTCATGAAAAAAGCCAAAAGAATTTTCATTTGCGGAACCGCCATGTCCTAAATGATCCTGTCCCACTACATAGAAACCAAACTGATTAAGATACCTGGCAAAATCATCATAACGGTCAATATATTCTTTCATGCCATGCGTTATCTGCAAAACAGCCTTAATCTCTGTCTGGGGAATCCATTCAATCGCATGAATTTTTGAACGTCCGTCAGAAGACATATAATAAAATTCCTGTTTCACTATAATAAATCCTCCTATTCTTTTATAATTACGAAAAGTCATTCATTTGTCACATCTCTATGATACAATAAAAAAGGTGGTGAATGCAATGAAAGACATTATTTTAGTTGAAGATGATACAGCAATCCAGAATGCATTAAAGATGGCTTTATCTTCACAATATGATTTAACAGCTATAGATAATATAGCACAGGCACAGGAAATGATGAAAAATAATTATGATCTGTGGCTTATAGATATTTCTTTACCCGATGGCAACGGCATTGATCTTTGTAAAAAGATTCGTGAGCAATCATCTGTGCCCATTCTTTTTCTGACCGCCAATCAGCTTGAAGACAGTATTGTCGAGGCACTCGAAGCCGGCGGTGATGATTATGTCAGTAAACCTTTTCGAATTCGTGAGCTGAAAGCACGCATTCTGGCACTTTTAAGACGCCAGGCAGTCAAACGTGATTTCATCGAGAGCAAAGATATTAAAATAGACATGAACCGTCATCAGGTTTTTAAAAATAATCAGGAAATCATCCTAACCAAAACTGCTTTTGATATTTTAGCTTTACTGATGGAAAATGAAGGAATTGTCATTACACGCAGCCGGCTGATTGAATTTTTAGAAGATGGTCATGAACATTATATTAACGATAACACAATCAGTGTCCACATTAAACGTTTAAGAGAAAAAATAGGCACATATCATAATGAAGAATATATTGAAACGATTCGAGGTGTAGGTTATCGATGGAAAACCATATCATTCCGTTAAAACAAATCAAGGAGACCTTTTTCTGGTTGTCTCTGGTTGTATTACTAATAACCATTTTGCTTGATTTGACCGGGATATGTCACTGGCCCTTTCTGGAATTAACAGCCCTGTTCTCTCTTTTACTCAGTACCTGTTTTATAAAAAGAACCACTGCGCAGCAATTAAGGACACTCATTCATACCTGTGATCAAATCATTGATAAGAAGCCATTAACCCTTTATGATGGTGAAGGTGAAATTGCCGTATTATCATCTAAGCTGGATATTCTCAGCCAACGTTATATCGCTTCCTTACAACAACTGGCTAAAGATAAAATTATGCTTAAACAACAAATAGACAATATCTCACATCAATTAAAAACACCGTTAACAGCGATGCAGATTACTGAAGATCTGCTTTTGGAAATGCCTATGGATAAACAAACAAAGCGTATGATTTTTGATCTTCAGGATCGTACAACCCATCTGAATCATTTAATTGAACAGCTTTTGAAACTTTCACGTATTGAAGCAGACGCTGTTCAATTTGATTTTCAAAAGCACAGCTTCTTAGATATGATGAGTGAACTGGAAAACTCTCTGGCAACACTTCTAAGAGAAGCCCATGTTCAGCTGCAATATGAAATGACAGATTTTGAAATTCTTTGCGACCGTCTTTGGATTTTGGAAGCTTTGGAAAATATTATTAAAAACTGTATCGAAAAAACACCAAATCAGCCCCTTGATATTCATGTCATTCATCTTGAATACAGTCATCTTATCACGATTCAGGATCATGGCAAAGGAATTCAAACAAATCCTCCGGAAAAGATCTTTGAGCGTTTTTATCATGATAAAAACAGTTCTGGTGCCGGCATTGGTTTATCTTTAGCTAAGGAAATCATTCATGCTCACCATGGAAATATCCATGTGGAAAACAACCATGGCGCCTGTTTTAAAATAAGTCTGCCTATTTTTCATGTTAAAGAACATCTTTAATTAGTCATATCTTTCCTATACCCCTTTTTCATAAAGAATAAAATGTCACTGAAAAGAAAGAATCATCAGCTATTATAAAAACATATAAAAAGGCGGTGAAAAACATGTTATTATCTTATGCACTTAATCATCTAAAACGGCATAAAAAGCAATCTTTAGGCATGATGGCCTTTATGACCTTTTTTACGGCAGTTCTTTTAGGCATTCAGATTTCAGCCTCTTCACAAAAAGGAATGGAACGGCTGCAGAAACTCAAAGATTTTGGTGAATGGCAAGTCTATATCAACGATTGGGATATCCAAAAAGATAGGCAAAAGCTAACAGAAGAAATGCCATACACGATTCTCTATGATTGCGCCCATTTAAAACAGGAGGCCAGATACTCGTACACAAATGGATATAAACTTTATAGCATAGAAGGAGATTATGAAAAAACACTGGCTTTGCATCTTACTGCAGGACGACTCCCGCAAAATCAAAATGAAATTGCCATTTCCATGTCAGAATTAAATTGGCTTGGATTAAACACTGACTTAAACCAATCTGTTACGCTTTCTTTGGAAGATGGAGACAGAGTTTTCAAACTTGTAGGCATTATTGATTACACAAGCGGCGATGAAAGCAAATACTATTATCCCCGCTATCTTATAGCTCCAGGAAATTATACAAGTGCTGATTTATTTCTGGGCGGCCAGCAAAACAATGATTTCATTGACACGCTGACCTATGATGAGGATAACGGAAGTATCATTTATCGCAATGACAGCACGATTGAACTTAACGGGAAAAAAGTCATCAGTGTAAACATGCAGCAGCTGCAAATTAATCAAACGCTGACAGGGATACTTATCCTGGCTTCTTTATGCGGCGGTCTTGTGATGATGAATCTTAGTTATGCCACTGCCAAGAAAAGAGAACAGGAATATGTTCTTTTAAGAGGGATTGGTGCCACCAAAATACAGCTATATACACTTTCATTCATTGAAACGTCCATTCAGTTTTTCTGTGCAGTCCTTTTAGCACTGCCGCTAAGCCTTGGCATCAGTCTTTTCTTTTTGAGACAAATTTCACTATCCCAGATACACATATTAATTCCAGCTTCTATGTTGGTTACAACCATATTATTAGCAGCCATCATCACATTCTATGCAAACTTTCGGCCCGTCTCTAAAGCAATCAGTTTTGCCCTTATTGGCAGTTTTGATGCCGCAGAAGAAACATTAATAAATACCCATCCGCAAAGACTAAAAAAACTTAGACTAAAAAGATTAGCATTTCGCCATCTCAATGTTCACTTGAAAGATTCAATATTAATGATTATTCTTTTAAGCATTGCTCTTCTTATTTGCTGTACAGCCATTTCCTCAATTGATGAAGCACAAAAAATAATCATCAATTTAGGCATTCTTGAAGATAAACAAAACTGTACTATAACCCGAAGCTATGATGACAGATTAAGTGATGAAGAAGTCAGAGATCTTTATCAAGCGGGTATCGAGGTATCACTCATTGATATATATCAGGCAGATTATTTAAATAACGGAAGTATTACTTATGCGGGTAATCTGTCATACACTTTCTTCCAGAATTCGATCATTAATTTTGTACCTCTGACAGATGATGTAACGGCTATTTTAGAGCATTACCATTTCACAGGAAGAATACCTCAACATAAAAATGAGGTGATGATCAATTCATATATACCATATCTTGCGGAAACATCCGGACAATCGCTTATGTCAGATCCCAGTGAGAAAGATGTCCTTCAACTGACTTTTAATGGGATTGCTTATGACGTGGTAGGAAAAGCCGACGGTATGATGGTACCTGATCCATTTACACAAAATCGGCTAATTGAGAATTATTTTCCTATAAATTATAATGAATGCGGAAGTTTTATGATTTATTTTCCATCGTCATTTATGCCTGACGATGCTGCTAAGAAATATCAGATTATTTTCATGGAATTTGACAATATTAATGCCTATGAATGGATACAAAATTATTTTAAAAACGATAACATTTATGGCATATATACCTCTGTTGAAGACATTAACAGCTATATCACTGCATATCAAAACAAAATCAGTGATGCCAGTCTTTTAGGCGGTTCACTTTCCATTGTTTTACTTATTATGTGGTTTGTCATCCATATGCAGCGAATTACCAACGATCAGGAACAGATTAACAGATATCGACTGATTGGCATGACTAAAATGGAAATTATAATGTTTTACCTTTGGCAATGCTTATTGATAAGCTGTGTTTCTATTCTGACAACCGTTTTTATAGCTTGTAATGCATTAACTTATTTTAAAGAACTCTCTTTAATATCCATGATAGGATTAGCTTTAATAACCATGATGATTTTAATCATCTTCTATATGATGCCTGTATTATTAAGTGCAGCCGATCATTCGCTGCAAAATATCCAGATGAAGGAGGGACAATAATGAGTATCATTTTAAAAACCAATTCGCTTACAAAATACTATGGCCCTAAAGCCAATCGAACGACAGCCTGTCAAAATATAACACTAAGCATCGAAAAAGGCAGTTTTGTCGTTATTATTGGTAAAAGCGGCAGCGGGAAATCAACCCTGCTTCATATGTTGGGCGGGCTATGCAAACCTAGTAAAGGTGAAGTACTTTTAGAAGGCAAACCGCTCTATCAAATGAAAGATGATCAATTATCACGTTTTCGCAGACGCCGCATCGGCTTTGTTTTTCAGTTCTTTAATTTAATTCCAGATCTAAATGTTATTGAAAATATTCTTTTGCCTTTGCATTTAGACCATCTCAAAGAAGACAGGAATTTTGTAGATGAAATCATTGATTTTCTGGATTTATCGGAAAAACGGGAGGCTTTTATCAATGAGCTTTCCGGCGGTCAGCGCCAGCGTGTGGCACTTGCCAGAGCTCTGGCATCTAAGCCGGCAATCATACTTGCGGATGAACCTACCGGTAATCTGGATGCAAGAAATTCTAATGAAGTCGCCAAATTATTAAAACTATCACAGCGTAAATACCATCAAACAGTGATTCTCGTTACTCATGATCAAACCCTGGCTGAGATTGCTGACAGGGTAATTACGATTCAGGATGGCAAAATTATGAACGATGAAATACTCTGACAAAAAACACACTAGACATAAATAATGTCCGGTGTGTTTTTATGTAACCTTTCAGTCAAATCAAGAAAATCATAATAACGATAAATATCTTCTCTCATTTGCGCATCAATGATTTCCTTTTTAAATAAATGCTCAATAATATCATTTTTCTGCCGCATACATTCGACCTCCCATAGCTATTGTATGGACAGAAATGACCAATTTATACCATTAGATTTTTAATTTGAACAATCTCTTTTGAAATAGCTGTAGATTTACTGTAAATAATACTGGCTGCCTTTAAACCAAAAGGAATCGAATCAATAATGCTTAAGCCAAGGGAACGGCCATACATAATTCCAGCACTTAAAGCATCGCCGCAGCCTAAACTAATTCCCTTGCCGTTGGTTAATGCTGGAAAATGTCTTTTCTTGTCTTTATCATAATAGACCAGGCCGTCTTTATCCAGCGTAATAATCAGCCAGTTTAATCCGCTTTTCAGGCAGTGACTCGCAAAAGCATCCAGTGACTCAAAGCTATAGCGGCTGGCCTCTTCACGGTTTAATATATATCCATCCAGGCAGTTCATCCATTCAAAAGGAATTTTGCGAGCATTCATAACCCATTTTGTACCAGATGAAATTTCCATCAGATGTTTAAAAAAGACCGGATGGTTATTGTCTGTAATGCCGAAGGCAACATCATTAAATAATTCAGATCGCAATTGATCATTTTCAGAAAAGAAATATCGCTCATCAACGGTAGATAAATAAATCTTGCCATTTTCATCTTCCAGACAGGTAAAAGAAGGACACTTGCCCTGGACAACTGAAGCTCTGACTCTGACACCATTATTTTCTAAATCCATAACCAGCATTTGAGACCTTGGATCGCTGCCAATTTTAGTATAAAAATCTGTACGAACACCCAATACCCCCAAATGATAAGCAATATTGTGCATAGAGCCGCCAAAGCCTTCAATTTCCTTAACCTGTGTTGTTTTAACAAAATCAAATGTATTTGATAATCTGGGAACAATTACCCGATCAATACAGGAAGTCCCTAATACTGCAATCTTCATTGACTATTCCTCCTCAAATGGGATAGCCGCCAAAAGCGGGAAAGCTTCCTTTTCATTTGGCACCTTCAGATAAACAGTTCTTAAGCCGCCTTCTTTTAAACGATAAGTCATTTCATATTCATAATGATCTTTTACTAAATCTCGATAAATATGAACGGCGCTCCTGAATTCATAATATTCCGATTTATAGAAAATAGCCTTATTGTTATAGTAAATGCCATGAAAAAGCAAATCCCAGATAACATAATAATCAATCGCAGGGATCAAAACAAAAATCTGTGGAAACTGCCAAGACTGGCCAATAAAAATCGTATAAAAACGATAAACCAGATAAACCCCTGAAAGGATGAAGATGATAGCATATAATACCTTCTTTAGCTTTGTATCGTTATAAACATAACGTTTACAGTTTCGCATCATTTTCTTTACCTTTCGATAACGTCTGGATTTTAGAAATAAATCAATCAGCAGCGCAGCAAATAAAACAAGATCAATATATTCAGTAACCATCAGCTTACCTCCATTTCAATCACCGGTTTTGCAAAAACTGGTGTGCTGGAATAAGTATAAGCTTGATTAATTAAATCGTCAATATCTTTTGTGATTTCCTGATTGGCATAAAGACATAACAGGGGACTGTTTTTATCGACAAAAGCACCTGTTTTACATTTCAAAACAATACCGGCAAGGGGATCAATCCGATCCTCTTTACGGGCTCTGCCGGCGCCTGCCCTCATTGAAGCGATGCCTAACATTAAGCTGTTAATCTCTTTAATATAGCCTTTTTCTGAAGCATAATAGATTTTCTGATATTTTGTTTGCGGATACTTTGAAAAGTCCTGCAAATAAGAAATATCACCGCCCTGCATATCCACCATCGTCTCAAACGTCTGATAAGCTTTGCCATTTGCTATCTGAGCTGAGGCCATCTGATAGGCAGATTTTTCATCGTTGGCTTTTCCAGCCATGACAATTAATGTGGCCGCTCCCTTTAAACAAAGTTCCGTAAGATCTTTGGGGCCCTGTCCTTTTAAAGTTTCAACTGCCTCCCTAACTTCCAGCATGTTGCCAATAGCACATCCTAGCGGCTGATCCATCGAAGAAATCATTGCCTTTACCTGACGGCCCATACCCTGTCCAATAGCAATCATTTCTTTAGCAAGCTGTTGGGCCTGCGCAGATGTTTTCATAAAAGCACCATAGCCATATTTCACATCTAATAAGATGGCATCACTGCCGCATGCAAGCTTTTTAGACATGATCGAGGAAGCAATCAAAGGAATAGAACTGACTGTTCCTGTGACATCGCGCAGCGCATAGAGCCGCTGATCAGCAGGAACCAGTTTTTTAGTCTGCCCCACAATGGCCAAATTGATTTTCTTAACCTGATTGATAAATGCCTCTTCTTCCATAGCAATAGAAAGTCCTGGAATGGCTTCTAATTTATCCAATGTACCACCGGTATGTCCCAGTCCGCGGCCCGACATTTTCGCGATCGGAATGCCTAAACTGGCAACAATCGGCGCTAATACCAATGTTGTTTTATCACCAACACCGCCAGTAGAATGCTTATCTACTTTTATGCCTTCAATGCCTGATAAATCAATCACTTCTCCGCTGTACATCATCGCTTTAGTCAATGCTGTTGTTTCTTTAGAAGTCATCGACTGAAACATGACAGCCATCAAAAAAGCACTCATTTGATAATCAGGAATCTCTCTTTTCATATAGCTTTGAATCATCCAGTTGATTTCATTTTCAGTTAATGCCTGCCCTGCTCTTTTTTTCTCAATTAAATCTACCATTCTCATCGCTATCCCTCTTTTCTTTAAATAACAAAATAAACCGGTTGCTCCGGTTTATTCAAAATAGCCATTTAACACAAACTGATTGCTTCCATTCATGTAGTCCTTAACAGTCATGCGCTTTTTGCCAGGTACCTGAATTTCATCAAGACAATAAATACCATCTTTGCAGGCTACATAAATCCCCGTCTTATCTACCTGAACAATTGTCCCGGGTTTGCCATAAGCAATCAAATCTGAAGGATGTCCTGCCCATAATTTAATATTTTGTCCCTGGTACACCGCAAAAGCAACTGGCCATGGATTTAAGCCGCGGATATGACAATCGACTTCCCGGACAGTTCTATTAAAGGAAACATGCTCCTTTTCACGGGAAATTGTTGGGGCAAATGTAGCTTCTTCTTCATTTTGCGAAACCGGCGTCAGTTTACCAGCCAGGAAATCAGGCAATACTTCTTTTAAAAGCTCAGCGCCCAAATTTGTCAAACGTTCATAAAGTTCACCAAGCGTATCTTTATCACTAATCGGTGTTTCAACTGCAGCCAGCATATCGCCAGCGTCCATTTTTTCAGCCATGTACATAATCGTAACGCCGGTTTTCTCATGTCCTTCCATGATCGCATAATGAACAGGTGCTCCGCCGCGAAGCTTTGGCAGTAAAGAGGCATGAACATTAATGCAGCCAAGCTTTGGGCATTCCAACAAAGCTTTAGGAACCAGCTGTCCATAAGCAGCACTAATGATTAAATCCGGTTTTAAGTCCAAGACTGCCTGATAATCCTTACGGATTCTTTCAGGCTGCAGGCAGACAATATCATGTGCCATTGCCACTTCCTTAACAAGCGTAGGCTTTAAAATGTGCTTTCTGCCAACTGGCCGATCAGGCTGACTGACAACACCAACAACGTTATAATTTTCTTCTATCAACATTTCCAGTATTGCTTTAGAAAAATCAGCAGTACCCATAAATACAATTCGTGTTTTTTCCATTTTCATCACCAGTTCTATTATACCATGTTCGCGCTTTCAAGCAAACAAAATTATCCGCCTCTTTTTAAAACCCGATGAAAGTTTTGGAGAAAAATTCCACAAACAGCTTAATCCCCTCCCGTGAAATATCACTGACCTCTTCTACCATATCACTGACTTTATTCTGCTGCGGATCTTTTGTCAGCCGATATGGTGTACTGATTACTTCTTTTTCTGTCACATCTTCATTAAAGGCTTCCAGCTGTGTTTTAATTTCCTGTTGTGCTCTGACATATGGATCCATAATCTGGCTGCCTATTACCAGAATTAACAGCACAAGACATATGTCCATTAAAATATTTTTCATTGAATTTGATCCTCCTTTAGCGCATTGTCAATAGCGGCAGCTAACACTTGCAGTGAATTTTGAACTTCTGAATAAGCATTTTCCATACCGCCGATTTCAATCAGCACCATAGAATGAGCATATTGCTGATTAAAATAAGCATACTCTCTTTTAAAATCCGAACGCATGATACCAGGCATGATTGCCTCTGCTTCCTGACGAATGACAGCACTATTGGCCTCTACTTCTTCATGAAAACTTGCGGAAAGCGAAATAACCATCATCATTTTCGCAAAGCTGCCCTGATCATTAATCAATGTTGAAGCATCTTTACTGATTGCATCACGGTGAAAATCAATGATCAAATCAAAGGGACCATGACTGGCTAACTGCCGTTCCAGAAAAATCCGGCTAGTCGGATAAGTTTCTGTCAGATCCATGTTATTTTCTCGCTTAAATGCCTCAAAATCATTTTCTTCCACAACCACTTCATACCCTTTATTTTCCAGCTGCAGGGCAAGATATCTTGCGCCATCCATCACGGTGCCGCCTTCATAGCCTTCATACTGATGGGTGTTATAGATATAGATGCTTTTTTTATCAGTTGCTGCATTCTCATTTGTATCTGGCTGTGCTTTCAACGGCGTTTTCGATGTACTCTGATAGACCTGCTGGACAAGTAAAGTACTGGCATCATCCGTGTTAGCCAAATGCAAAGGTTCATTGACAATTTCCTGAACATCGAGATTTTTAAAACTCGTCAGATAACTGACATCAAGATGTCCGCTGAGTGAAGCGATTAACTGATTTTTATGTAACCCAAAGAAAATAAGAAAAATTCCCAGCAATTTTAAAAAAACACTTGCCCATGTATTTTTATGCATACTGCCACCTCTTTCATTATACATTCTATGCTATGCATAAAATGGCAGAAAAAGTACAACAAAAAAGGAAGATATTAATCTTCCAAAAAAAC
>Ga0129308_1000700_pt1 | contig 45110 bp, 44 predicted proteins | sample L827metagenome_FD_94440 | JGI IMG/M metagenome (GOLD analysis project Ga0129308, IMG submission 94440) | Ring-tailed lemur group fecal microbial communities from Wisconsin, USA - L827 metagenome | ecosystem: Host-associated > Mammals > Digestive system > Large intestine > Fecal | place: USA... | reverse complement strand
GGCGACTGCCAGCCCCAGCTCCCGGGTCGCCCGGTGAAGGCGAGGAAGAAGGGCGTGAAGGGAGCGAAGAGCGTTGCTGCCTAGGCTAGCCCCTTGTCACACAAACTACCGAAGCCTCGGAAAATGCTTCTTTTCGATCTCCGAAAATCAGCATTTCCCCACCTTGGTACGAAAAAGGGAAAGCCGGCTTCCGCCGGCTTTCCCGCTGTGAAACCTCTGGTTTGCGCTTCCTTCAAATCGTAGCCAATAGGCCTACAGTTTCCTGAAACGCTCGTAGCGCTGGGCGCGGATTTCTTCGGGCGAAAGCGAAGCCAACTCTTCCAAGCTCCGCTTCACGAAATCGCGTACTGCGGCAACCGCCTGATCGGGGTTTTCATGCGCCGGGCCCGCCCCTTCGCTCAGGACCTCTTCCACGATACCCATCGCGCAAGCCTCTTCGGCGCTCATCTTCATCACAGCCGCCGCCTCCGCCGCACGGCTGCGATCCTTCCACAGGATGGATGCGAAGCCTTCGGGGGAAAGCACGGAATACACCGCATGCTTCTGCATGGCCACACGGTTTCCCATGGCGAGCGCGAGCGCTCCGCCCGAACCGCCTTCACCCAGGACAACGCTCACAATAGGCACGGAAAGCCCCGCCTGGGCCACCAGATTATCCGCGATGGCATTGCCCTGCCCGCGCTCTTCAGCCTCCATGCCGCAGAACGCGCCCTGCGTGTCGACCAGGCACACGACAGGACGACCGAACTTTTCTGCCTGGCGCATCAGGCGCAGCGCTTTGCGATAGCCCTCGGGCTGAGGGCAGCCGAAATTGCGGGCGATTCGCTGGTTCAGGTCGGCACCCTTTTCCTGGGCAATCACAGTCACCGGGGTCGCGCCGATCCAGCCCAGGCCCGCCACGATCGCACCGTCATCGGCGAACATGCGGTCCCCATGCAGTTCCACGAAGTCATCCACTATGCGTTCGATATAGTACTGCGACGTGGGCCTGTGCACGTTGCGCGCCAGCATCACGCTTTCCCATGCGGCATTGCCCTGCGCGTCCTTAGGCGACACGGGCTTCACGCCGGGAGCATCCGCCACTCCGCGCTTGCGGAGCGCACGCGCCACACTGCGACTCTCATCGCCATCGATGCTGTCGATGACGATGCGGCCCTTCCAGCCCACCTTCGCCACCGCCTTCACCGCACGCGAAAGCAAACCGGGCTTCTTCGCGTCGATCTGCGTGGTCGCGCTCTGCGGGGCAGCCGATGCCTCATGGAAAGTATCCTGCGCTTGACCAGGGGTTTCGTCTTTCTGTTCAACCCGCCTTCCCTCTGAGCTGCAAGCATCCACCACGTGGATCTTCACCAGGTTCGCAAGCACTCCGCGCAACTCCGTGCGCTCCACAATCGCGTCGATGAGCCCGTGCTCCAAGCAGAATTCAGCCGTCTGGAAGCTTTCGGGCAGGGTCTGTTTGATAGTGTCCTGAATCACGCGACGACCGGCGAAACCGATAAGCGCATGCGGTTCGGATATGATCACATCGCCCTGCATGGCAAACGATGCCGTCACACCACCCGTAGTCGGATCGCAGATGACACTGAAGTACGGCAGGCCGGCAGCTCCATGCCGTTCTATCGCAGCGCTGACCTTGGCCATCTGCATCAGGGAAACCAAGCCCTCCTGCATGCGGGCGCCGCCCGAACAGGTGAAGATAATGAGCGGCAATCCCATCTTTGTGGCGCGCTCCACGGTGCGGGAGATCTTCTCGCCCACCACATACCCCATGGAGCCCATCATGAACGAGGCCTCCATCACGGCAAGCGCCACGGGGATGCCGTCCAATTCCGCCAAGCCGCAGCGCACGCCTTCGGTGCAGCCGCTCTTCACGCGGGCGCGCTTGATCATCTGGTCGAACCCGGGGAATTCCAACGGGTCGCGCTCTTCCACATCGGCATCCCATTCCGTAAAGCTCTCCGGATCGAAGACCAGGCGGATGCGCTCTTCGGAACCCAGACGGTACAAGCTGCCGCATTCGGGGCACACGCCGCCATCGGATCGGATGTCATGCACGTTGCTGGTGATGCGGCATTTGGGGCACTGGCGCCACAAGGGATCGGATTGCGCATCCCGAGCCGGTTCGCATAACAGCCAATGCTCGCAATCCTTGCCATGAGGAAGCGCCGCCAATACGATTGCATTGAGCTTCGCCGCCTCCTGCGCCAGAAGCGCGCTCTGCGCCAAGGGAGATTCGGGATCGGCGATCAGCAGCGCATCGGCCTTGCAGGATTCGCAGGCCTTGATAACGGTGTATTCGTTCGCGAACAGGCGCTTGTCGAACTGGGCGGCGATCACCGCAACCTGCGCCGAGCCCGAGCAGGAAAAACCGCGCAGTTTATCTTCGGTACCCGTTACCCAGATATCGCCGATCTGCGCATGGGAGCAGGCCTTGACCACGCCCTTCATGGCGTTGCCGAAGCCCACCACCAGAGCGCGTCCGCCGCCCACACCCGCCAGGTTGGACAGGTTGTAGACCACGCGCGCCATATCGCTGCGCGGTGCTTCGCTTGCAGGAACCGGGATATTGGAAGCCATAGCTACTCTCCGTCCAGGATGTATTTCTGGGTTGCCTGCGCGCAGACCGCCATCTTGCCGTCTTCGCCGGGCTTGCTTGCCACCACTTCGGCCACACACATCAGGCTTCCGCGACGGGTGATCTTCGCCTCCAAGGTCAGCGTGTCGCCGGGCAGCACCTGCGTGCGGAACTTTGCCTTATCGATGCCCACCAGAAAGCCGATGCGCCCCTGCATGGCCGGATCGGTCATGAGGCAGCAGCAGGCTGCCTGGGCAAGCGCTTCCATGATGATGACGCCCGGGAGCACGGGCTTGGTGGGAAAGTGACCCTTGAACAGGGGCAATTCCGGATCGACATCAAGCTGCGCCGCGATGGATTCGCCAGGCTGGCATTCCAGGATGCGGCTCACCCACACGAAGGGGTCTCTGTGGGGAAGCAGCTGGAGCACGCCTTCGCGCTCGCAGGGGAACTCGATTGCAGTCATCGCGCGTGCCTCCTATGCGGAAAACGGTGAGATCGCCAGGGTGCCGTTATGGCCGCCGAAGCCCAACGAATTGGATAGCGCCACCTTCTGGGGATGATCCAGAACCGGCTTATTGGAAACCAGCACAGGGCATTCCGGGTCGGGAGTCTCGAAGCCCACGGTGGGAGGAACCACGCTGTTGGCAACGGAAAGCGCCGTCACAATGGCCTCGATCGCACCTGCAGCACCCAGCATATGGCCCACGCAGCCCTTCACGGAAACCACGGGCACCTTCGCCGCGGCCTGCTCGCCCACAAGGCCGATCAGGGCAGCGGACTCCATGGCGTCGTTGGGATGGGTGGAGGTGCCATGCGCATTCATGTGGCCCAGGTCGGCGGGGGTGAAGCCGCCTTCCTGCAGCGCCTGCAGCATGGCGCGGGTCGCACCCTCGCCCGAGGGGTTGGGGGAGGTCATGTGATAGGCGTCGCCGGTCGAACCGAAACCGGTGATCTCGGCGATGATGTTGGCGCCGCGTGCCTGGGCATGCTCCAGGGACTCCAAAACGAGCGCGCCCGCACCTTCGCCGGGAACGAAGCCGGAGCGGTTCAGGTCGAAGGGCATGGATGCCTTCTTGGGATCTTCCGCCTTGGTGATTGCCCCCAGGTTGCCGAAGCCGATGATGGAAAGCGGGCTCAACGATTCCTCGGTACCGCCGCACAGGGCCGCGTCGGCGAAACCGAAACGGATGGCACGGTACGCCTCGCCCACGCAGTGGGTGCCGGTGGCGCATGCGGTCACCACGTTGGTGCACTCGCCGCGCAGTCCGTAGCGGATCGCCAGATTGCCCGCCGCCATGTTGGAGATGATGGTGGGGATGAGCAGGGGGCTGGTGCGCTTGGCGCCCTTCACGTGGCGGATCACGGAATTGTCCTCGATGATGCCGATACCGCCGATACCCGATCCGAAGCAGCAGGCGAAACGCTCCGCATTCTCGGCCTCCATGTCGATGCCCGCCTGCTTCATGGCCTCATCCGCCGCGATGATGGCGAACTGCACGAAGCGGCTGTAACGGCGTGTCTCCTTTTTGCTGAAGAAATCGAGCGGGTCGTAGCCCGGGACGCTGCCGCCTGCGGTGATGCCCGTTTCCTGCTGCAGGGCCTCGTCGATTTCGCCGATGCAGCAAACGCCCGCCATCAGCTTCTGCCACAGCACATCAACGCCGTATCCGGCAGGGGAAACCGCACCGGTGCCGGTGATGACCACGCGATGCAGCTGTACGGAATTTGCGCTTCCAGTCATCTTCTTCCTCCTTACAGAAGAACGCCGCCGTCAACAGCGAGTACTTGTCCAGTGATATATCCGGCAGCCGGGCCCGCCAAAAAGCACACGGCTTCCGCCACGTCTTCGGGAGTGCCCACGCGCCCCAGTCCGATGCGGCTCGTCAAGCCGTCTTTACCCGCACCTTCCAGCAAGTCTGCAGTCATGTCGGTCTGGATGAAACCGGGAGCGACCGCATTCACGGTGATGTTGCGCGATGCAAGCTCCTTCGCGGCCGCCTTCGTCATGCCGATGATGCCCGCCTTCGATGCCGCGTAGTTCACCTGGCCCGCATTTCCGCGTACGCCCACGATGCTGGAGAGGTTCACGATGCTGCCGCTGCGCTGCTTCATCATGGGCTTCACGGCATGGCGCATGCAGTTGAAGGCGCCCTTCAGGTTCACGTCCACAACGGTATCGAAGTCCTTCTCTTTCATGCGAATGAGCAGGCCGTCCTTGGTCACGCCCGCGTTGTTCACCAGCACGTCCAGGCGCCCGAAACGCTCGAGGACCGCCGCCACCAGGTCCTTCGCCTGGTCGAATTCGGCCACGTTCGCCTGGAATGCTGCAGCCTCGGTGCCGTATTCGCCCTCAAGCTGTGCGGCCAGGTCGTATGCCGCCTGGGCGCTGTGCTCGCCGGAATGGTTCACCGCAACGGCAAAGCCCTGCTGGGCGAAGCGGACGGCAATGGCGCGGCCGATGCCACGGCTCGCCCCCGTCACCAACGCCACAGGGCGCTGTTCGGTCTTGATCATCTATACCTCCTTCTGGGCCAGCAGATCGTGCACCTGATCCAAGGCGCCCGCCTTCATGCGATTGGTCGTGCGGTCGATACGCTTCACAAGGCCGTTCAGCACGGCCCCGAAGCCCACTTCCAGAAAATCGGTCTCGCCCTGGGCAATCAGGTATTCCACGCTTTGGCTGAAACGCACCGGGCTCTTCACCTGCGCCGTAAGCCTTGCCGTCGCCTCGCTTGCGTGGAAGGGACGGGCATCGGTGTTGCAGATGAGCGGCACTTCGGGTTCGCGGAAGTCAAGGTCGGCGCAGGCTTCGGCCACGGCTTCGGCAGCCTTTTCCATGAGCGGGCTGTGGAAGGCGCCGGATGTATTCAAGCGGCTCGCCTTGTTGCCCAGCTCCTTCCAACGGGCACTCGCGCGCTCGATTGCCGCCTCGGTACCCGAGATGACGATCTGCCCCAGGCAGTTGTAGTTCGCGGGAAGCAGCACTTCCCCGCCCGCGCACTCCTTGCAGAGTTCTTCGGCGGCCTGCTCGTTGGCGCCCAGAAGCGCGAGCATGCCGCCGGGCACCTGCTCGCAAGCTTTCGCCATGGCGGTTGCGCGTACCTTCAGCAAACGGAATGCCTGCTCGTCGGAAAGCGCCCCGGAAAGGGCCAACGCCCCGATCTGCCCCAAAGAGAATCCAAGCACGGCACTGGGTTGCAAACCGTTCGCCCCCAAGTAGCGGCCCACGCCTACGGAAACGGCCATGGTTAGCGCCTGGGCGTTGAAGGGCCTGTTCACATCCTCGGCCGAACCATTACGGGAAAGGTCCGCCAAATCCAAGCCCAGCACATCCGATGCAAGGACGAAGGTCTGCGCAACCTGGGGCAGTTCCAACAGATCGGAACCCATACCGGGCTTCTGCGCACCCTGGCCGGGAAGCATCCATACCGTCATGGCTATTCCCCGCCTTCCCCGCAGAACCAGCTGCGATCGGCATTGCGGTTCGCCATCTGCTGCAGGCTTAAACCGGACCAGGCCTCCACCTGGGCGAACAGGTCGTCGATAATCTGCTTGCAGGTCTTCTGGTCCTTCACCAGGCAGGCGATCTGGCCCGCCATCATGGACCCTCCGGTCACGTCTCCTTCCACGGCACGACGCAACGACCCAGCCAGCACCAGCTCCTCCGCAACTCCGGATTCACTCTCTGCCGCCTTCACTTTGCGGGCGAAGGCGTTCTTCAGCTGGCGCACCGGATGGCCGCCGGCACGGCCGGTGACGATGGTATCGCTATCCTTCGCAGCAACCACCTTGTCCTTATACGCCTGGGCAACGCGGCATTCTTCGGAAGCCAGGAAACGCGTACCCATCTGCACGCCTTCGGCACCCAAGGCGAACGCAGCTAGGAGACCGCGACCGTCCGCAATGCCGCCTGCAGCGATAACGGGAATGGACACCGCCTCGCAGACCGCAGGAATCAGCGCCATGGTGGTGAGCTCTCCGATATGGCCTCCGGATTCGCATCCTTCCGCAACCACTGCATCGGCGCCGATGCGCTCCATGCGCTTGGCAAGCGCTGCGGAGGGAATCACGGGAACGACTTTGCAGCCGGCTTCCTTCCAGATGGGCACGTAGTCAGACGGGCTTCCCGCGCCCGTAGTGATGACATCCACCTTCAACTCGGCCAGCATGGGGGCTATCTGCGCGACATAGGGGCTCATCATCATCACATTGCAGCCGATGGGCTTATCCGTCAGGCTCCGCACCAGCCTCACCTGCTCTTCCACCCATTCGGGCTGCGCCGCACCACATGCGATGATTCCCAGACCGCCCGCATTGCTGACTGCTGCGGCGAGCCTGCCTTCGGAAACCCAGGCCATGCCGCCCTGCAGAACGGGCTTCTCTATCCCCAGAAGACGGGTTACTCGTGTTTCCATTGATGATCCTCCAATTCTTCGCGCAGGCCTTTCCGCCTTGCGCCCTCCGGCAAGCTGCGGGAACCTTTTGCCCACCGCAGCCGACTGCCGGGGAATTGCCACTTCCTCGTTGGGGCGAAAGAACGCGCCTTACCCCAGGGGGCGGAAACCCCGCCCTTAATAAGAACGGGCGCCTTCAAGCGCCCGCATCGTTTCGTTCCGCCTTACAGGGAATCGATGTAGGCAACCAGCTGGCCCACGGTTTCCAGGTTCTGGGGTTCGCCGAATTCGATGTCCAGCTCGTCTTCGACGGTGCTGATCAGCTCTGCCATGTCCAGAGAGTCGATGCCCATGGACTCGAAGGTGCTTTCCTCGGTGACATCGGTGATGTCCAGGCTCTCGTTCAGGATGTTCTTGATGGTGTCCAGAGTTGCCATGTTCGGCTCCTTTCGTATTCCGCCCTCAGGCGGTTCTATTCCCGTCCGGCATGCATCCATGCCGGTCCCTTCCAGGAAGGCAGCGCTACTGCGCCGCCTTCTCCGCTTCGCTCTCGAAAAAGGCCTTTACCTGGGTCAATGCTTTCACTAGCACATCGACCTCGTTTCCGCTCAGGCCCTCCACCGCGCTGACGACCATCTTCTTATGGAACAGGTCATGGGCGCGGCACGCCTTCCTGCCGCTGTTTGTGAGGCGCAAGAGCACCAGCCTGCGATCAGCATCGTCGCGGACGCGCTCGACGTGGCCTTTCTTGACCAGGCGGTTCACGGCGCTGGTCAGAGTGGGGACCGAAACACCCAGGCGCGCCGCCACCGTTTTCATGGGGCTCATCCCATGCAGCCCGATCGCCACAATCGTATGGACTTCCGCGATGGTGAGCCCCGCAGTCAGCCTGCTTTCAAGCACGCGCTCCTCGATGCTCATGACGGAGTTGAAGGTCTTCGTCATGATGGAATCCAAGAAACGGTATTCGTCCTGGGTCAAGTCGTCCGCCCTGCCCCCATCGGCTTCGGAAACCGCGCTTCCGGTATCTTCGGGCAGGCAGGGATCTTCTTCCCCGATCCTCGCAGCTTCCAGGTTCAGCTTCTTTTCGGTCATAGCGAATCAACCGCCCTCTCGCTCGATGCGGCGATCCGCCGCGTGGTTATTCCATGCACCCTTACGCGGTCATGCAGGAAAAACCAACGGATCCCATGCCGGCATGGGTGGTGATGACGGCGCCGGTCAGAGCGCAGCCTTCGTCGATGTAGTCGACGCCCGCCTGCTGCAGAAGCGCCTTAAGGTCGTTGATGGCGGCTTCGTTGTCCGCATGGCAGAACCTGACCAACTGCTTGCCATGCTCCGCCGTCGCATCGGCAATCGCCTGCGCATAATGCTTGAGCACGCCCTTCATGCCGCGTACCTTGCCAGCGGGCTTCAGCACGCCGATCTCGTTGAAGGCGAGGATGGGCTTGATGTTCAGCGCACCCGCAGCCTTCGCGTCCTCGGCGGAAAGCCTTCCGCCGGCAACCAATGCATCAAGCGTATCGCAGGCAAGCATGAAAGTCATCGAAGACGCTGATTCGCGCAAGCTTTCGACAGCGTCTTCGAAGGCAACGCCCGCATCGCGCAGCTGGGCGGCGCGTATTGCCAGCAAACCGGTCTGGGCAACGGCCCCCAGGCTGTCGATGACGGCGACGGGCTTGTCGAATTCGCCTGCCGCCAGGCGGGCGGATTCCACCGTGCCGGACAAGGGGGCGGCGATATGGATGGAGATGATCTGATCGAAGCCCTGGTCGAACAGCTTGGTGTATTCCTCGATGAAGTCCATGGGAGTGGGCTGGGAAGAATGGGGAAGATCCTTGACGGTCTTCAAGCGCTCGTAAAACTCATGGGAGGTAATTTCCCTCTGGTCGGCAAAATCTTCGCCATCGATGTTCACGTACAAAGGAATCATCGCGATACCGTAGCGCTGCTGCTCTTCGACAGTCAGATCCCCGGTTGAATCGCACAGGATAGCGTAGCTCACAGCTTTTCCTTTCCACTCTGCGGGCTTCACGGAGTTGCTTAGCCTTTCTAATTGTTAGTTAGTCTAACTAACTATTTGCATGATAGTGCTTCTCCTTCGATCCGCGCAACGGGAAAGCCCATCGCACACAGTTTGGACACAGAACGGAAATGTGCCAGCCCAGTGAAATCAACCTCATTTGCGATTCCCACCTGGGAATTCCCTCGATATGGCACAATCTCAACGGATAAAAGGAAGCAGCATCCGAAAAACCCAAAGCAGATGCTATGGACAATGCTCCATAGCCTGGTAAGGCATGCATCCGTCGAAAGCAAACGAACTGAAGCGAAAACGAGAGGGAAAAAGAGTGAAGAAGAATCGAATCGAGGCAATCGATGCGGCAAAGGGCATCGGCATCATCCTCGTGGTGTATGCCCATATCAACTACTCTCACGATTTGCTGACAGTGATTTACGCCTTCCACATGCCCCTATTCTTCATCATCTCGGGAATCCTATTCAAAAAGGAGAAGTATCCCAGCTTTGCTTCATTCGCAAAACGCAGGTTCGCAACACTTTTCGTTCCCTATGTGATTTACGAAACCGTCTCGATTGCGCTGCTGTACGCCTCGGAAGCGACATTCCAATCCCTTGGGATATTCGATTTCTCAAGAGCGGAATACTTGGAATTCTTCCGTCAAATCCTGATATCGAACTGGTCGGGGACGCACGTTAACCAACCGCTTTGGTTCGTTCCCTGCCTTCTGCTGGTGGAGATGCTGTACTTTCCCCTTGCCAAACTGAAAAAACGCTTCCTCATCCCGATTGTGACCGTCCTGGTTTGCTGCGGTTGGCTGCTCGAATCAGGTTGGTTGGATTTCGACAACAATCTCCTGCCGTGGAGTGCGGATTCCGCCCTCTTCGCCCTGGGCTTCTACGCAATCGGCAACCTCTCCTCGAGCTGCATCAAAGACTCGATTTCCAAAGTCGAGAGAAGCGAGAGAAAGTTCGTTATCTGCATTGCAATCGTAATCGCGTGCCTTGCCATACTCATTCCCCTTGCCTTCCTGAATGGAAAGATCACCCTCGGTTCGAAAGAACTGAATAACGGATTCCTGCTGTATATCAACGGATTAATCGGTTCGATCGCCGTCCTCGCCCTTGCAGTCCTCCTGGAGCACAACAGATTCCTTGCTTTCTGCGGGCGCAATTCCTTCACGATTATGGCTTCGCATTACGCAATCAGGCGATATATCGTGATGCCCTGCTACATCCTGCTCGTCGGAGAGAGATACAACAACAAATCCCTTATCGAAACCATCATCCCCTTCCTTGTGGTATTTGCGTTGAGCATCCTGCTCACGCTCGCCGTCAACAAGATAAAGGGGCAGATGCGGAAACCGAAAAGAACCCCTGGCAAACACGCACAAGCCAAGGGATAGCTGGCGGACGAAGAGGCCGCACATCCAACCATCGTCTTCAAACGGACATCGATTCGCCCCTTCGAGAAATCCCAATCGAATTAAAACCCACGAAAAAGCGCTCGCATATGCGAGCGCTTCATGTGTCAGCGGGGACAAGCCCCGATTATGCGGTAAAACCCAGCGGAAAGGCCTTAGAACAATCCGGTGATGCGGCCGGTCTCATCGACGTCGATCTTGAAGGCTGCAGGGCTCTTGCCCAGGCCGGGCATGGTCATGATGTCGCCGGTCAGAGCAACGACGAAGCCAGCACCAGCGGAGACCTTGATGTTGCGGACCTTGATGCGGAAACCGCGGGGCGCACCCAGCTTGGTCTGGTCGTCGCTGAAGCTGTACTGGGTCTTCGCCATGCAGACGGGCATATTGCCGAAGCCCAAACGCTCGAACTTCGCAATCTCCTTCAGAACCTTGGGTTCGAAGTCGACGCCATCGGCACGGTAAACGCGCTTGGCAACGGCCTCGATCTTCTCAGCAAGGGACATGTCGTCGGTGTAGGCGAACTGGAAGTCGTTGGGTTCCTCGACCAGGCGGATAACCTCTTCCGCCAGGGCGATACCACCCTCGCCGCCCTTTGCCCATACCTCGGACAGGGCAACATTCACGCCCAGCTCACGGCACTTGCGCTCGACCAGGTCGAGCTCGGCCTTGGTGTCGGTGGGGAACGCGTTGATGGCGACGACGGTGGGGAGCTTGTAGACGTCGATCATGTTCTCGACGTGCTGCAGCAGGTTGGGCAGGCCTGCTTCCAGGGCCTCCAGGTTCTCTTCGTTCAGATCGGCCTTGGCAACGCCGCCATGGTTCTTAAGCGCGCGGACGGTTGCAACGACCACGACCGCGTCGGGCTTCAGGTTGGTCAGGCGGCACTTGATATCCAGGAACTTCTCCGCACCCAGGTCTGCACCGAAGCCGGCCTCGGTAACGCAATAGTCGCCCAGCGCCATGGCCATGCGGGTGGCCATGATGGAGTTGCAGCCATGCGCGATATTGGCGAAGGGACCGCCATGCACGAAGGCAGGGGTGCCTTCCAGAGTCTGGACCAGGTTGGGCTTCAGGGCGTCCTTCAGCAACGCGGTCATCGCACCCTCTGCCTTCAGGTCGTGGGCGGTTACGGGTTCATCGTCATAGGTGTAACCGATGACGATACGACCCAGGCGCTCCTTCAGGTCGGTGATGCTGGTTGCCAGGCAGAAGATCGCCATGATCTCGCTTGCAACGGTGATGTCGAAGCCATCTTCGCGGGGCACGCCATGGGCGCGTCCGCCCAGGCCGCAGACGATGTTGCGCAGCTGGCGGTCGTTCATGTCGACAGCGCGCTTCCAAGTGATGCGGCGGGTGTCGATGTTCAGCTCGTTTCCATTGTGGATGTGGGCGTCGATCATCGCAGCCAGCAGATTGTTTGCCGCTCCGATTGCGTGGAAGTCACCGGTGAAGTGCAGGTTGATGTCCTCCATGGGAACGACCTGGGCATAACCGCCGCCTGCAGCGCCGCCCTTGATGCCGAAGACGGGGCCCAGGGAAGGCTCGCGCAGTGCCACGACGACGTTCTTGTCCAGACGGGAAAGGGCGTCTGCCAGACCGACGGTGGTAGTGGTCTTACCCTCGCCGGCGGGAGTGGGATTGATCGCGGTTACCAGGATGAGCTTTCCGGGCTTATGATCCTGGTCGCGAAGCAGGTTGTAGTCGACCTTTGCCTTGTAATTGCCGTACTGTTCCAGATAGCTTTCGGGAACACCCGCCTTCTCGGCGATTTCCTTGATCGGACGAGGCTGGCAAGCCTGTGCGATTTCGATGTCAGTCAGCATGCAACACACCCTTTCTCATAAGTCCCCATTCTTCGACCTAGGGACTTCAACTCATGTAGGACATTCTACTTGGACGCATGCTCGAAGATAAGTTTCAATCCCCATAAGGTCAGATAGGGGTTGATAATGGTTGGCGTTTCGCAAAGCGGCCCGATTACCCCCGAAAGGCCCCCGGTTACCACTACCGGGGCATCACAACCCATCTGCCTTCTGATCCTTCCGACCAAGCCATCGATACGGGCGGCTTCGCCCAGAACCACGCCCGCCTGGATGGCCTCCACGGTATCCGCCCCTATCGCCGTGCCGGGATCGGCGAGGTCGATTTCTGGAAGCTGGGCGGTGCGCTTCACCAAGGCATCCATCGATGTGGCAAGGCCGGGGGCGATGAACCCCCCGACGAATGCCCCGCTCGCATCGATCACCTCCGCATCGGTTGCGGTGCCCAGGTCGACAACCACAACGGGCTTGCCGTACAGATCGGCGGCGGCAACGGCATTGGCCAACCTATCCGCCCCGCTTCCCTGGGTACGCACTTCGAGCAGGCCTTCCAGATGCCGCGCCTGGACCACAAGGCACCCGGCGTCGAAAAGGCTGCGCGATGCCTTCTGCCATACCCCGCTAAGCGCGGGAACCACGCTTCCCAAGGACACACCCCGGATCTTGCCGGGATCTATCCCCGCCCCCTCGAAGAGGCCGCGCAGGACGGATTCCAGCTTGCTCGGAGTAATCACGCAGTCGGTATCGATCCTCCATGAGGCAAGAAGCGTTTCCCCTGCGTATGCACCGATAAGCGTCTGGGTGTTTCCCAGGTCGACGGCAAGTAACATGTGCTTGACATCCCCCTTCGGAACGAATGCCGGATTTTCGCGTCTTGCTAATATACTACGCGTAGAAAAGGACGGCGCGCATGCACCGCTTCGCCCCGAAATCGCAAGGAGGCTTCAAATGAACGAGAGTCCCGCACGTATCCTGGCCGTCGACGACGAGCAGACCATCACCGATTTCGTCGGATACGCCCTGGAAAAGGAAGGCTTCCAAGTCGATATCGCCTCGAACGGCGAAGATGCGCTGCGCCTTGCGACCGAAAACGACTACGACCTCTTCGTGCTCGACATCATGCTCCCTGGAATGGATGGCTACGAGCTCTGCCGCAGGCTGAGGTCGAAGACCAATGCGCCGGTGCTGTTCCTGAGCGCTCGCGATACCGAGCTGGACAAGATTGTCGGCTTGGAAATCGGCGGCGACGATTACCTGGCAAAGCCCTTCGGACTGCGCGAGCTGATCGCCCGCGTCCGCGCCCTGCTGCGCCGAAGCAGCGGGCAGATGCAACCCCAGGGCAACACCATCACCGCAAGCGGCATCACCCTCAACGAGGATGCCCATACCGCGACAGGTGAGAAGGGGCAGATCGACCTCACCCCCCGCGAATTCGAACTGCTTGCCGCGCTCATGAAACAGGCAGGCAACGTGGTTTCCCGCGAAGACCTACTGCACGAGGCCTGGGGATGGGAATACCTCACCGAAACGAAGACGGTCGATACCCATATCAAGCGCCTGCGCGATAAAATCAACGCCGCCGGATACGATTCCGGCATCGTGGAAACCGTACGCGGCTACGGTTACCGCTTCCGTAAGTAGCAACTTTCCGCGGCCGGCGTTTCCACCGGCCGCACTTTTGCCGAGAGCCTTACCCCCACCTTCGAATCGAGGCAGACATCAAACGCCTATCGACATTCTTCGCGATGCTTTCGGGCCTTTTGGTCCTGCTTTCCTGCACCGTGCTCCTGCTGCTCATCATCCGCGCAGGACGCTTCGACCTGCGCGCCTTCTTCGCGGTCATCCCGCTTTCCATGCTCAGCTTCATGGCGGCGCTCATCATCGGATCGCTTATCGCAGACCCGCTTCAAAGCCTCTCGCGCAAGATCAAGGCGGCACGTGCCGGCGATAGCACCGTGGATTTCACGCCGAGAGGGGAACTGTACGAAGCCGACATGCTCGCCCAGGACTTCAAGGACCTGATGGCGCGCTACCAGAACCAATGCCAGGAGCTCATCCGCCGGGAAAAGCAGGAAAAGCAATTCGTCGGAAACGTCGCGCACGAGTTGCGCACGCCGCTTACCGCCATCAGGGGAAATGCGGAACTCCTGCTCGACCCCGATCTGCCTCCTGCGCTGCACGAGAAGTTCTGCAATACCATCGTTTCCGAAGCCGAAAGGCTCTCCCATCTGGTCAACGACCTTCTGACCATCCAGCACGTCGAGGAAGACAACCTGGTTACCGAGATGGAGCGCGTGAACTTGAAGAACATCGCGCAGGAAGCGGTCGACGCGCTTTCCCCCGTGCTTTCGGACAGGCAGGCGAACATCAGCATCACCGGCGAAGCGCCCGATGTCCTGGGCAACCGCAACAGGCTCAAGCAGGTGGTGTCGAACCTGGTCGACAACGCGAGTCGCTTCATCGAACCCGGCGGCCACATCCAGATCGAGCTGTACGGAATCGGGGAGAATTCGGTCATCGCCGTGACGGACGATGGCACGGGTTTCGGGGATGTGGAACCCAAGCTGCTATTCGAGCGCTTCTACCGTACCGACTTCTCCAGAGCCCGCAACACCGGGGGAAGCGGCCTGGGGCTTTCCATCGTCAAATCCATCGTCGAAGCCCATGACGGCACCGTCGAGGCCTTCAACCGGCCCGAAGGCGGTGCATGCTTCCTCGTCGCCATCCCCGCCATCCCTGCCGACTAAGGGCTTGTGCAGAAACCCGGGCACCGCCCGGCTGCCGCTTCTTAGGCTGGACGGATGCTTATCACCAGATCGAAACCGCCGCCCGCGACAGGGAGCACGACGGGTTCTTCTGCAACGGAAGCTGCAACCATTCCCGACCCCGCCCCGGCGGCCGGTCGCGAGCTTAAGGGAGACGCCATCTTCGCACCGGCTCCCTCCGAGCCGGATCCGGAAAGCATGCTCGAGGTGCTGGATTCTTGGGAAAACCCATCCCCATCCGGTGCCGTATCGGTTACAGCCCCGGTTTCCCGCAAGACCGAATGCCCTGCGGCAAGGGCAGGATGATCGCCATCCCTTTCGAAATCGGATTCCTCGGGTTCCCCGAAACGATGCATGCACCCGAAGCACACATCCATATCCTTGAAACTGGTCGCCTTGCACACCGGACAGACCTTCATACGATTCTCCTTTCAATCGAGCCTGGAATGCTAACGGAAAACGATTGCAAGCATTGCCCCTGCTCATACCAGGACCCGCCCGGAATGCTGACGCGCTCGATCACCGCGCAGGCACCTTTGCATCGCAGCACCCTGAACGGAGCCAAGCCGCGCTTGGCAAACAGCACCGATCCGAAGCGATCGATGAAAGCGACATCGATGCTGCGCTCCATCCCGAAGGTATGGATGCTGTGGCACGGGCAGATGAGCATCTCGTCATGGAAATCCTTCCTGAAGAGCAGGCCCCTCACCCTCGAAGGCAGGCTGCACGCCAGCATCATCGCAATCACTCCCCATCGCACGTATAGGCGATCCACAGGGACGCCGACCCCGACACCTGGCTGCAGGAAACGAATGCCCAACGGTATTTCCCTTGGGACTTGACGAAAGTCCTGCCGCTTGCCCCATTCCCTTCATCGGCAAGGATCCAGCCGCGGGATTGCAGGGCTTCGGACGCCCGCAGCAGGACATCGGCGGCATCGCCCATACAGGCCATCCCCACCACCCCTTGGGCGCTATAGGTTTCCGAGCAGCCGATTTCCGATGGATCGATCACTTCCCGGGAAAAGGATTCGGGCAGCACCCCCACCTGATATCCGGAATAGCCGTCGAGCAGTTCGAAAAGGCGGAACGGGAGCCCCTGGACATCGTCCGTCTCAAGGGAGGCCTGCCGAAGACCCGCTCCAGATCCCGCCTCCTCCGTAAGCTCAGGATCCCTGGCTTGCGCCTCTTCAGCGGTAACGCAGCCATAGCCTAAGAGCAGGAGGGTTGCCAAGGATGCGGCAAGCGTGAGGATGGATAGGATCAACCTGAGCTTCCAGGTATCATGCTGCTTTTTCATATAATCGCCCCTGGTCTATATGGATCGACAACCATGCTTACTTGATGTTTCAACGGGGATATGCGCACTCCGAAGACATTCCCCGAAAAGCTTCTTCCGAACAGAGTCGGCGTGAACCCCAAAGTGGCCGTATACCTGGCATGCCCCAAAGGAGCCCCGGAAACCCCAACTTCCACCTGAAGCCATTCCCTATCGAACGAAGCTTGCAGTTCGGACTGGATGTCCGCCGCAATCTGCCCGCTTCCCTTCCCATACGCCGGTGCAGCAGCGTGGACGCAGATGGACTGCCGTGCCAAACGATCGAAGGAGGCGCATTCGGAAAAGAAGAGCAACGCATTCATCGCCACAAGGGCGATTGCAAGCATCGCGGGGAACGCCACGACGAACTCGACGGTCATCTGCCCTTCGCAATCCCCTCTTGCCCGATGAGGGCCGTACCCTTGCCGCGTCGGTGACCGACACGTATGCGGTATGTACCTTCCGGCAATGCCGCAAGACCAGTCGAGTGCGCGCTTCCCGTTGCCGGATTCCGCTGCCGACCAATGCACCCGCTGCTTCCGGAAACCGGATCGATACGCGCTCATCTCCACTCCTTCGTCGTCGAAATGCTGTCGGTCAGACCCTGCAACCGAGAGAACACCGCTCCGATTGCCTCAGCGCTTGTGTCCTTGACGGCAGGAGGAAGCGCAATGGAGAAGGGCATCGATTCCGCATCGACCCCCAGAAGCTCGATGGAAGCGATGAGCAGCCTTTCCTCGGCGGCGACAGCCTGATCCGTTGCGAAGGATCCCAATCCCTCAACCGCTGCGGACAAGGGGGAACCCGAAGCGGGCACACGGGCGAATGCCGCCTTCACGCTCAGCATCGCCTGGGAAAAGCCGCTCGAATCCGCTTCCATCACCCGACTCGTATTGACCATGACCGGTTTATACGAATGAAGCTGGGCGGGTTCGAGCCCGACGCCTGCAATCAGATCTTCCAATTTCCTGGAAGCCCAAGCACCCAAACCGCTCTTCCCCACCAGGGGCAAACGGTCGAGCGCATCCTGTACTCCCCCTACCAGGGCATCATGACCATCCGTATAAGCCATCAGCAAAGAAGACCAGAGCCGCATGACGATAGGAGTGCTGCCGGATCCCCCCATGCTCCGGGAAAACCCGCTCAGCAGATCGGTGATCACCGTCTCGGTCTCGCTCGAATCGTCTTCGGCAAGCGTCGCTCCGGAAATCGCCGCCCTGGCACCCAGGCTTCCCGTCCCCTGCACGAAACCCGAAGGGAACAAGGAATCCGTGGAAACCCCATCCACGCAAGCCACGATGGCAACCGCCCCGAACTTCCCGGGCGGGTCCACCTCGATCCTGGAACCCGCAACCTGGTCCGCCAGCCCTTTCAGACGCTCGAGCAGGCCCCCTGCCTTTTCCTCCACCTCGCGCTTATGCGGACCGAGCTCGCCCATCGCCTCCCGGTACTGCCCTGCAGCCTGCGCGACCTGGAGATAGTGGTATTCGAAACCGTTGCTGATACTCGAGGACGCAGAGGCGACAGAGCCCACGCTGCTTGCCGTGAAGCCGCAAGAGGGGCATGTTTGGAAGTCCGAATCCTCCATCTGGGAAACCGATCCCATTCCCGCATCCTCCTGCTCCTGCGCCGTCGGGCACCCGGACCAGGCATGCATTACCAGACGTCCTGCCTGGTTCCTGGAAACAGGGTAGATGCAATCCGTGTACAGGCGGGTGGCGCGCATCTGGTCGGTATTCTTCGGAAGCGTCGGGAAATACGCCTCGAAGGAATCCGAATCCTCGATGACGAAACCCCGCCCCATCTCCTCTACGGCAAACTCGTAGAAGTTGCTCCGAATTGCCGATCTTGCCTGCTCTCCCACCGAATCATCGGCAGGAGCCTCGTTTTCCAAACGCTTCGAGTAGTACGCCTGCGCGCGTTTCAACGCGACGGAGAACGACCAGGAATCAACGCTCTTGTATACGGGGTTCTGGGACCCCGAAAGGCCCGCCAGGCTTTCAGCACGTTGGTACATGCAGTAGTTTGGATCGTTCCCGCAATCTGCCATGAAGGCGGCTTTCTTGTACTCGAGGGCATCCTGGGCGGCATCTTCCGCCTTTTCAGCCGATTCGCGTATCCCATCGCCCTGCTCTTCGATATCAGCCATCGCCTCTTCGGTTCCCTCGGCTTCCGGAATGGAGATCTCGGCACCCTGGAAGGGAAGAAGGACCGCGCAGCCCAGATACGAGCCCTCTTTCCCGCTGTTGGCGCTTGCAACGGAGTACGCCTGGGCGCATGCGATGAAGGGAAGCATCTTCTGGAGCTGATTCAGGCCTTTCGCGGCCTTCTGGGCGAAGCCGTTGCGCGCCTGGAATATCTTGGCAGCGGCTCCTTCCAGTTCCACGGAAAGACCCGCAGCAAGGGGGACGCACATGCAGGCCACCCCCAATGCCGCAACGCAGATCCCCGTCAACGACATGGAAAGCACCACGGCATCGCAGACATTGGCAACGATATAGAACGAGGCAATCTGGTTCTCTGCAGCAAGGGCAGCCGCATCCGCAACGTTCTGGATATCCGCAGAAGCGGATTGCACGCGCCCCACCTGGGCAGATGTGAAGATCAGGGCCAAGGTGAGCAGCATGGCCAGCACCATGCCCACAGTGGAAAATCCCCCATCGTCCTCGAAGAACGGCCGCTTCCGTGCGGGATAACCAGCTGTATTTCCAGCAAACATCATAGAATCGATCAATCCCTTCCATGAACCCAGGAGTCCGGGCTCACCCCATTCGAAGACGCGGAAACCCACTCGGGCTGCGCCTGGGCCTTCTGAACCACGCAGATCGGAATGCTCCCATCCGACGAGGCGCCCGCGATGGGGCCCAATATGTTCAAGGGAAGCGGTCGGATCCGGTTCGTTATCTCCACCTGGACCACCTGTGAGGAATCATCCCCGCTCAACACGATCCGGTAGCTGCAACCCCCTTCGTGGATATGGAACAGGTCCTGTTGGGGAATCGCCCCCAAGCGTCTGCGGATCAATTCCTCGCAGCGCTCCTTCGAGGAGTCGGCGGAGCCCGTGCTCGTTGCGAGCATGCGGCATGCCTCCGCAGCCGCATGGTTCATCACCATGCGGTCGTAGAGGATGATCCCAGGCTGCAGCAAAACCATCATCGCGACGAAGATCACGGGGATGAGGAACGCCGCCTCCACGGTAGCTTGCCCGGAATCAGTACGCCAGGACATCGCCCCACGCTCCTTGCGAAACCTGCTGGATATGATGCGAGGCGCTTTGGAGGGCATGCTCGATGAACACCCCTTCCTTGAGCGAATCCCAGAGGGCGCCATAGGCGATTGCCACCACTATGAATGCTGCAAGGACGATGGCGAACTCCACCGTGGCCTGCCCGGCATCGCATCGAAGGCGATCACAAGCCGTTGATACCGCTGGCAATCGCATCCCAAAGCTCCTGGATCTTGGGTTTGAACACCGTGATCGCAAGCATCGCGATCACCACCAAGACGCCGACCAGGATGGCGTATTCGGTCGTCCCCTGCCCTTTCGAATCCCCCAGCTTCTTCCTGAGGCGCAAATCGAACGCGATGAACAGGGCAGTCAAGCGAGAAGCAATCATTCAGATCATCTCCATTCCTAAAAACCTCCAACCATGCCCAACAACACCGGTCCCAGAACCAGGATCAGCATCGAGGGCAGGATCAACGCCCCGACAGGGAGCATCATCTTCACCGGGGCCTTCATCACCTTTTCCTCCACGTCCGCCCTATGCCTTTGGCGGGCCTCCGCCGCAAGGGATTCCAGCTCGTCTGCCAAAGGAGAGCCGAAGCGCATCGACCGGATCACGCTTTCCACGACCCGCTGGAACACCGCCGAGTCATAGCCTGCCGCCACATCGCGGAGCGCTTGCTCGCGGGGTTTCAGACCAGACCCCCATTCCCCTAGCGCGCGTTCCATTTCCCCCGCCAGGACCCCCGGGAAATACCGGCAATACAGCTTGAGCGCATAGTCGAAGGAAAGACCGCTGCGCAAACCCAGGCAGAGCACTTCCAGGGCTTCGGAAAGATGGCCTTCCATCAAGCGCTTCCTGGCACCCGCCTCGCAACCCAGCGCCCAATGAAGCCCGCGCCATCCGGCAATAAACCCCAATAGCCCGCAGATGAGCGCCAGCTGGACGGAAAGCGCCAAGCCGAACGCCGCACCGACCAGCCCTCCCAGGACGCATGCGAGCACGCGGGCCCGTCCCATGCCCTCATCGGACAAACGCCCGGAAAGCCCCGCAAGCCGAACCCTTTCCGCATAGCCCCCAAGGATCTTCCGGGAACCCGGGCGACTGCCTGACCCGCCCTCCTTGGACCTGGCAAGCAAGGTCTGCTGGAGGGCGAGGTCGATCAGGAAAGCCGCAAGCCCGGACGAGAGCAGGGGCCTTGCCCCATCGACCCCGCTCGCAGCGCGTTCCTTCAAAGCCCTTCGCCACCTGATAACGGACTCCAGCTCCAAAAGCACCCGGCACGCAAGGAAGCCGAAGACCGCCGCGCACACCAGGGCGGATGCGAATCTGACTTCGGCGGGAATCATCTAGGACACCTCCACTTTCAAGATCCGCCTGATAAGCATCACGCCGGCGCATTGCATCGCCAAAGCAGCCGCAAGCATCAGCATCCCCGCCGCGCTGGAAAAGAACGGCGCGAGGAAATCCTCCGTCATCAGCGAGAGCAAGCCAACCAAGGCGAAGGTGACACCCGTCACCACCTGGGCGGAAAGGCGCGCCTGGGCGGTTTGCACCTTGAGGGACCTGCGGAGCTCGAGCTCGCCCTCAAGGGATTCCCGGGCTGCATCCAGCACATGTCGCATGCTGCCGCCCGACTTGTGCTGCACCTCCAGCGCCACGGCGATGAAGGAAAGTTCCGGAACCGACTGCGACGACCTGATGAGCTCGATCGCCTCTTCGGCGGAAGATCCAGTCTCCATGGCGTCGCTCGCACGCCCGAACAGATCCGCAATGGGCCCCGCAAGCTCTACCTTCAGCTGGTCGAAGGTCTGCCTGAGGGAAAAGCCCGCATGGAAGCATGCCCCCATGGCGCGCACAGCCTCGGGCAGCGCTTCGCGAACCGCCTCGCGCTGTCTTTCGATCCCACGTACCGCCCACCCGGAAAGCCCCGCCGCCAAGCAGGCGGCAAAGGCGATTCCCGCGAGAAGGGACCCGAAAACGACCCCCGCAAAAAGCAAGAGCGCCATCGCAAGCAAAACATCGCTGCAAACAGCCTCCTTCGAGCACTTTCCGCCGCCAAGGGATACCCTCTGGCAGATGCGCTCGAAGTAGCCATCGATCCTCCCGAAGCCCAGGATGCGGGCGGAGAGACGCGCCAACGGAGGGAACCCCGAAAGAAGCACCCTCGACCGGATGCCGCCTGCACCTGCGCTTCTATGGATGGAATCCGATTTGACGAATCCCGAAACCGCAGAGACGGCAAAACCGCATGCGCAAAGCCCGAACAAGAAGGCGAAGGCGATTGCCGCTATCCCAGAGAAATCCGATGCATCCATTCCCCCACCTCGCTTTCCTTGGCAACCCCCATTGCGGGAAGCACCCCGATCCACGAAGGTGCCTTGAGCCATTCCCCTTCGCCCTCGCCCCGATCCCAGCGGAAAAGGGTATCCATACGAACCTTTCGGGCCTGTTCATCGAAGGCAACCTGATCCACCTGGCTTACGTAACGCCTGCCATCGGCCGCCCTCGCCGTCTGGACGATACAGTCCAAGGCACTTCCTATCTGGGCATCGATGACGTCTACGGGCAGATCACTTTCGTAGCGCACCATCGTCCCCAGACGAAGGACCGCATCGGAGGGCGAATTCGCATGCAGGGTGGTCAGGGACCCATCATGGCCCGTATTCATCGCCTGAAGCATATCGAGGGCCTCCGCCCCGCGGCATTCGCCCACGACGATCCGGTCGGGACGCATACGGAGGGAATTGATCACCAGATCCCTGATGCAGACCTCGCCGATTCCCTCGGAGTTCTTAGGCCGTGCCTCCAAGCGCACAACGTGGGGATGCTCATGGAAGCGCAATTCGGCGGAATCCTCGATGGTGATGATTCGCTCCGCATGACCGATCTTGCACGAGAGCGCGTTGAGCAGTGTGGTCTTGCCACTGCCCGTTCCCCCGGAGACCGCGATATTGCGCTTTGCCCGCACGGCCCAGGCGAGGAATTGCGCCATCCGGACGTCCATCGACCCCGATTCCACCATTTCCTCCAGCAATATCACGTGCTCCCTGAACTTCCTGACCGTCAGCACCGGCCCGTCGAGGGAAAGGGGCGGAATCACGGCATTCACCCTATGCCCTTGGGGAAGACGGGCATTCACCATGGGGGAGGATTCGTCGATGCGCCTGCCAAGGGGCCCGATAATGCGGTCGATCAAGGTCCTGACCTGCTCGTCTTCCGTAAAGGGAGGCTTGAGCTCCTCGAGCTTCCCGTGGCGCTCCACATACAGCGATTTGCATCCATTCACCATGATCTCGGTCACCTGGGGGTCTGCCAGCAACGCCTCGAGGGGACCGAGCCCGAAAACACCATCAAGCAGCGCCCTCGCTAATTCGGCCCTCGCTTGATCCCCCTGGGCCAGCCAAGGGCTTTCCTCGAACACGCGCATGCAGGCGATCCTCAGCTCGTTCTCCGCCTGCTTGGGATTGGCAGCCATCATGGACGCCACCTGATCCGAAGGGAGGATATCGCGCACCCTGCGCTTCAGCTCGGCCAATGCAGATCCACGCGGGGATTCCCCCGCATCGCCCCTGCCGGCGGCGTTGACCCATTCGGTCAGGCTCATTTCCTCCTCCTGCCCCACCTGCGCTTGCGGGGTTTCGATTCGACGAAGGGGACGTCGTCCTCCCTCGTGCGGGGCATGGCTTCGTCCATCAGGATCTCCACGCTATGGGCGAAGGCATTGCCCGCTTCGAACAAAGCCATGGGATTACCGCAACCCAGCTGCTCCTCGACCGAGATGCCCCCGTCGAGCAGCTCGAACACCCGAACACCCTGCAATGCGCTCGAGGCATCCGCCCCGGAAAACAGCGCCTTCCTGGAACAGCGGTTCATCGCGAACAGGAAACCCTGGGATGCGATTCCGCAGGACGCGCAGAGCTCGAGCGCGTGCCTGCATGCCCTGATCGACGAAGGCCGCTGATCGAGCAGGAAGAGCACGTTCGAGCTTTCCCCGAGCAACCTCATGTGCACATCGCTCCACGACGCGCCCGTGTTGACCACGATGGCGTCGAATCTGGACCGCAGCAGATCGAGAAGATCCTTGAACCGCGCCGAGACGAATTCCGAGCGTTCCAATCGAAGCGGCGCCGCCAACAACGCCGGCACCCCTTCCGAACATGCCAGACCTTCGATTCTGAGCGGGGATTCCAGCAGCTCGTCGCATCGCAAGGGGGCGTCATCGCCCATCAGGTAGGCAAGGTCCCCGAATTGCAGGTCGGCATCGAGCAGAAGCGTGCGCTTCCCGCAGCGCTTCGCGTAGCATGCGCACAATGCGGCAACGCTGCTTTTACCGGTTCCGCCACCCGCACCTGCAACGGTCAGCATCCAAGCACCCGTTGTTCGGGGGGAAACCGCGCAAGCGGCACCTCCCCGCGAAGGGGAAGCTGCACCTTCGGGCGAAGGCAACGACTGTATAAGGGGCATGCCCGAAGGCATGAGCGGCCCCGGCCTGATGCCTGCAAAGGCGTCGGGAACCGAAACCCCGGCATCACAGGCCCCCTGCACCCGGGCGCCAGCTGCTATGGGAGCCGAAGACGACGCAGCCTGCCCCGCAAGGGGGGAAGGGACATCCGACGCTCCCGGAATCCCGCAGCCTCCCCCAAGCCGGGCAGCTGCGGGGGTGCCCTGTGCCGCGGCGGCATCCAACAGTCCGGATGCCGAAGGACGCGCCTCGCCGAACAGGGAGAACCTGCTCTTCGCGGTCCTGTACCTGCCCACGAAGGCAGCGCGGTCCATCACGTCGCCCAAACCGGCCGCAGAAGCCCTGCTTGCCAGGGATCCGCCCGCTTCGAAGCCGACGACGCGCACCTCCGCATCGGGACGGTCGTGCTTCAGGGCGGCTGCCAGGTTGATCGCCTCCATCTGATCGCTTCCCGCAACCCATACTTCCACCGGCCCTTGCGCGCGGGCGACCATCGCCCGCGCCTCCAGCGCATCCGATACGGTTGCGAGCCAGGATAACGACCCTATCTGCTCCCCATCCAAGCCCAGAAGCTCGGGATGCATCAGGCTTTCCGAATCGGCGCAGAGGATCACATCATTGCTCTTCTGCATCTTCTTCCTCCTTCTCGGTCTGGGAGGGCAGGGTCAGGTAGAGCGTCGAGGATTGGGTTGCCGCAATCACCTGCTCGACCTGCGAGGGTTCGATGGCGAGCGTGACCCAGCTTGACGAACCGCTGCCGTTTCCCGCCGAGGCAACATAGGCCCCGCTGATCAGCAGCGAGGTTTCGGAGGGGCCGGAAGCGTATACATCGACGATCGACCCCGCCTCTAAGGCCCCTCCTACCGCCTGCGCCTGATCGAGCTCCACACTCACGGCCTGCAAGCCCGAAGGAACGCTGATGTTCAGCGAAGACCCCTCGAAATGACGGGAGGAAAGGACCTCCCCCTCCACGATCGATGACGTGGCACGCTTGCCCGACACATCGTCGAAGGATTCCACCGCCTCGGTGGGAAGCAGGTCCACCAACCACATCTTCGTCGTCGCGTTCGCGGATGTGATGGTTTCCCCCGCGGGGATATCCCGGCTGGCAACGCACACCTCCAGCTGCTCGCCACCATACCGGGAAAGGGCCTCATTCCTAGCCTGATTGGCTTCCTGTCGGACCTGACCCGTATACAAGGCAACCGAGAAAGCGCAGGTGAGAGCGCTTGCAAGACAAAGCGCCATTGTCGTTTTCCGTTTCATCGCCATCCTTTCCTCCTAGGGAGATGATGCACGCGCGACCTTACGGAAAGCCTGCATTACACCTGCAGGAAGCCTGTCCGAAACCGATTGCAACCCAACAGAAAAGCCGCGCACCCCTTGCAGGCTGCGCGGCTCGTTATCCGCAATCCGGCTTCTCGGCCGTTATCTTATGTTCCCCGCGCAACCGCGCAGGGTCGATGGCGCCTTAGCGTGCCTCGAAGGTCACGCGGGCGCCCTGAGGGGTGTCCTCGATGGTGAAGCCCATGCCGGTCAGGCCATCGCGGACCTTGTCGGCAAGCTGGAAGTCGCGGTTCTTACGCGCGTCGGCGCGCGCCTGAAGCAGCGCATCGACGGCGGCAACGGGATCGGAACCCTCGAACACGCCCAGTTCCGCCGCGAAATCGCAAACTTCCTGCGGGTATTCGCAGTCGGCTTCCCCGGCATCCAGCATGACGCCGAACACGTCCATGATCTCGACGATCTTGGCGCGGGCGGAGGCCAGGACATCCACATCTTCCTTGGAAACGGTCTTATCGCCCAGCTGCGCGTTCACATCCGCGACGAATGCGAACAGGGAGCCCAGAGCACCCGCGGTGTTGAAGTCGTCGTCCATGGACGCGGTGAAGTCGTCGTCCAGCTTGCGCACGCCGGCCTCGATGGCAGCCGCGTCGATGGGGCTTTCCACATCCTGGGCGTTACCGATAGCCCAATCCAGACGCTTGACCAGGCCCGCGATACGGTCCAATGCCGCCTCGGATTCCTTCAGGCGCTCTTCGCTGAAGTCCAGGGGGGAGCGGTAGTGGGTCTGGATCATGAGCATGCGCAGCACTGCGGGCTTGGTGGTTTCCAGCACGTCGCGCAGCAGCAGGAAGTTGCCCAGGGACTTGCTCATCTTCTCGGAATTAATCTGCAGCATGCCGCTGTGAATCCAGTAATTCGCAAAGCCCTGGCCGTATGCCGCCTCGCTCTGCGCGATCTCGTTCTCATGATGGGGGAACACCAGGTCGGCGCCGCCGCCATGGATGTCGAAGGGCAGATCCAGGTACTTCTTGGACATCGCGGAGCATTCGATATGCCAGCCGGGACGGCCCTGGCCCCAGGGGGATTCCCAAGAGGGCTCGCCGGGCTTGGCGGCCTTCCAGACGGCGAAGTCCAGGGGATCGCGCTTGCGATCGCCGATACCCGCCACGCCATCGGCGCGCAGGTCGCGATGGCCGGATTCCATCTCGTCCACATCGCGATGGGACAGCTTGCCGTACTGGGGGAAGCTGCGGACGCTGAAATAGACGTCGCCTTCGGCCTCGTAGGCATGGCCGGTATCGATCAGGCGCTGAACCAGCTCGATCATCTCGGGGATTTCCTCGGTCGCCTTCGGACGGACCGTGGGGTCGGCCACGCAGGCCTTATGCATGTCGTTGATGAAGGCCTCGGTGAACTCCGCGGCAACCTCTGCAGCGGTACGGCCGGTCCTGTTCGCCTCGTTGATGATCTTGTCGTCCACGTCGGTAACGTTCTGCACGAAGGTGACGTCGAAACCCCTCCAGGTCAGATAGCGGCGGATGATATCGAAGCTGATGAAGGTGCGGGCATTGCCGATATGGATGTAGTTGTACACGGTGGGGCCGCAGACGTACATGCGGACCTTGCCCTCGTCGATGGGCTTGAATTCTTCCTTGGTGCGGGTCTGGGTGTTGTAAACCTTGATCATATGCAAACCTCTATCGGTACGGTGTCTCTAACGGGAAATGCGGGAAGCTGATACGACGCATCAACATCGCTCGAGCAAGGCGACCGCCTGGGCCGTGATGCCCTCTTCCCTGCCCTCGTAGCCCAGCCATTCGCTCGTCGTGGCCTTCACGCCCACGTTCTCCACGGGAATGCCCATAGCGTCGGCCAGGTTCTTCCTCATTGCGTCGCGATGGGGGGAAAGCTTCGGTGCCTGGGCGGTGACCACGCTGTCCACGTCCACGATCTCGAAGCCCAGGGAGCGCACATGCGCCGCCACCTCTGCGAGCAGCCTCATGGAATCGGCCCCTGCATATGCCGGATCGGTATCGGGGAACAGCTTGCCGATATCGCCCGCACGCGCCGCGCCCAACAGGGCATCGGAAACCGCATGCGCGAGCACGTCGGCGTCGGAGTGGCCCAGAAGACCGCGATCATGCGGGATATCGACGCCGCCCAGGATGAGCCTGCGCCCTTCCGCCAGGGCATGGACGTCGGTTCCCAAGCCGATGCGCAGGCTACCGGCTGCCATCTTCGACACCGTCTTCCTCGGTGAAACGATGGGATTCTTCCAGATGGATGGCCTGGGCCACCACAGCCGCCGCCAGCATCTCGTAGTCTTCGGGCACGGTGAGCTTGATGTTGTCGCGCTTGCCTTCAACCATCATCACGCGTCCGCCCAAGCGCTCGATCAGGGACGAGTCGTCGGTTCCCACGAAACCGTCGGACAGGGCGGATGCATGCGCCCTGCGGTAGATGCCCGTCCTGAACGCCTGCGGGGTCTGGGCGTTCCAGAACACCTTGCGGTCGGGGGTTCCCACGATCACGCCGTCTTCCACGATCTTCAGGGTGTCCACGGAAGGATGGCCCACCACCACACCGTCGGCGTCGATGGAGCCCTTGAGCACATTCAGCGCGTAGGAGATGAGGTCGGGGGAGATGAGCGGCCTCGCACCGTCATGGAGCATGACGAACTCGAAGTTCTCGGAAACGTATTCCAGGCCGGAGAAGGCGGATTCCTGGCGAAGATCGCCTGCGGGGGCGAAGACCACGGGGGTGACGAAGGGGAAGGGATCGATCGCGCGCTCCTTGTATTCCTGCATACGGTCTTCGGGGCACACGATGACGATCTGGCCCACATCGGGCACGGCATCGAAGGATTCGGCGGACCAGGTGAGGATGGGCCTTCCGGCGATCTCGACCATCTGCTTGCCGCCCTCGCGTCCGAAACGCTCGCCCGAACCGCCTGCAAGGATGATGGCAGCGGTCTTGGCCTTCGGGTCGACCTTGCCCTCGAAGCCGACGGAGATCTGCGTGATCGCCGCCATGCTGGGGGTCTTCATGTTCATTACCGGATTCTCAAGCGCACGGGGCGCGTAAACCGGGTCGATCGCCTGAGGAGCGGTCTTGGCATCCTTTCCCTGATCCATCAGCTCTCCTTGACTCGCGAAATCATTAGGGGGTGCGTTGCAGGGCGCAACGCGCATTCGTTCATTTTATCGCAGTTGAAAGCCCCATTTCCACCTGCAACGAATATATCGGCATACGCACGGCAACGCCGCATCCCCTATCACAGAAGATGCCCCGGCATGGCGCCGGGGCATCGGGAATGCATCTTTTCGAACCGCCCTGCATAAGAAAGCGTCTCGGCAGCCGAAGCCGCCCCCCTAATCGGCGGCCCCGCCGTTTGCAGCGCCGCCGCCGCGCCCGGAGGGCACATTCGCGGTGTTGGAGAAGTCGTATCCCGAAAGCAGCCTGTCAGCCTCGCGGGCGATGGTATCGCGCTTGCGGCGGGAGGGGATGGACCCCTCGCCCTCTTCGAAGGTCAGCTCTCCGTCCACGAAGTCCACCTGGATGACCGACCCGCTCCTCCAGCGTCCTTCCAGGACCTGTTCGGAGATGGGGTCTTCCAGCAGGCGCTGGATCGCACGGCGCAGGGGACGGGCGCCGAATGCCGAGTCGGTTCCCTCCGCTGCAATGTGCGCACAGGCCGCCTCGGTCAGGTTGATCGTCATGTTCATGTCGATCAGGCGATCGCGCAGGTCCTCCACCATCAGCTTGACGATCTGGCCGACCTCTTCGCTAGTCAGGGTCTTGAAGACGATGATCTCGTCGATACGATTCAGGAATTCCGGACGGAACATCTTCTTCAGCTCGGCCATGACGCGGGTCTTGATCTCCTGATCGCTCAGGCCGTTGCCTTCCTTGCTGAAGCCGATGGGCGCGCTCTGGGCGATATCGCGGGCACCCACGTTGCTGGTCATGATGATCACGGTGTTGCGGAAGTCCACGGAACGGCCCTGGCTGTCGGTCAGGCGGCCTTCTTCCAGGATCTGCAGCAGCACGTTGAACACATCGGGATGGGCCTTCTCGATCTCGTCGAAGAGCACGACCGAATACGGGCGCTGGCGGACCGCCTTGGTGAGCTGGCCGCCCTCGTCATGACCCACGTAACCCGGAGGCGATCCGATCAGGCGGGACACGGTGTGCTTTTCCATGTATTCGCTCATGTCGAGGCTGATGAGCGCATCCTCGCTGTTGAACAGGAATTCCGCCAAAGCCTTGGAGAGCTCGGTCTTGCCCACGCCGGAGGGGCCCAGGAAGACGAAGGAGCCTGCAGGGCGCCTGGGATCCTTCAAGCCGCTGCGGGAGCGGCGGATCGCCTTGGAAACCGCGGTCACGGCCTCATCCTGGCCGATGATGCGGTCATGCAGCACGCTTTCCATGCGCAGCAGCTTGTCCGCCTCCGCCTCGGTCAGGTCGGACACGGGCACACCGGTGGTCATGGATATGACGTCGGCGATATCTTCGGCGGTTACCTGCTGGATGTTCTTCTGGGATTCTTCCTCCCACTTCACCTGCGCCTCGTCGCGCTGCTTGCGCAGTGCGCCTTCCTCGTCGCGCAGGCGCGCAGCCGTCTCGAAGTCCTGGTCGGCGATAGCCGCTTCCTTGCGGGCCTTCACGTCGCGTAGCCTGTCGTCGATTTCCTGGACCTCGCTGGGAAGGGTCATGTTCTTGATGCGCATGCGCGCACCCGCCTCGTCCAGGACGTCGATCGCCTTGTCGGGTAGGAAGCGGTCCTGGATGTAGCGGCCGGAAAGCTGCACCGCAGCCGCAAGCGCCTCGTCGCTGAAGCGCACGTGATGATGCTCTTCGTAGCGGTCGCGCAGGCCCTGCATGATGCGAATGGACTGCTCTTCGTTCGGCTCGCCGATGGTGAGCGGCTGGAAGCGGCGCTCGAGGGCGGCGTCCTTCTCGATATGCTTGCGGTATTCGTCCAGGGTGGTGGCGCCGATGACCTGGATCTCGCCGCGGCTCAGCGGGGGCTTCAGGATGGCGGCGGCGTCGATGGAGCCTTCGGCCGAACCCGCGCCGATCAGGGTATGGAGCTCGTCCACGAACAGGATGATGTCGCCCGCATCTTTCACTTCCTTGATGCACTTCTTCAGGCGCTCTTCGAACTCGCCGCGGTACTTGCTGCCCGCGACCAGGCTGGATACATCGAGCGTGAAGATACGGCGGTTGCGCAGGATGTCGGGAACCTGGTTGGACGCGATCAGTTGGGCCAGGCCCTCCACGACCGCGGTCTTGCCCACGCCGGGCTCGCCCAGGATAAGCGGGTTGTTCTTCTGGCGGCGGCACAGGATCTGCATCATGCGCTCGATTTCGCCGGCACGCCCGATCACGGGGTCCAGCTTTCCTTCGGCAGCCTTCTTGGTCAGATCCTGCCCGAACTCGGAAAGGATGCTATCGCCCGTGCGGGAGCTTGCCGCCTCGAAACCGGAGCGGCCTGCAAACATGGCGGACTGGCCCACCAGGTCGTTGAGCGCAGAACGGATCTGCTCGCCGGTCACGCCCAAACGGCCCAGCACCTCGATGGCGGTGCCGTCGTTCTCTCGCACGATGCCCAGAAGCAGATGCTCGGTGGAGATATAGCTCTGACCCATCTGCATAGCCTCGCGCAGGCTGTTTTCCAAGACGCGCTTCACCCTGGGGGTGAATCCCAGATGGCCGGAAGTATCTGCATTGGGATCGATCGACACCACCTGCTTGACGCCCTCGACCACATCCTCATGCTTCACGCCCAGTCGATCGAGGGTTTGGGCGGCCAGGCCGTCGTTTTCCTTGATCAGGGCCAGAAGTACATGTTCGGTGCCCACATAGGGCTGATGGAGCGCACGGGCCTCGTCCTGCGCGATCACCAGCACCTTCCGGGCCTTATCGGTGAATTTATCGAATGACATGCGACCTCGTTTCTATGCATGCTCATACTTTTTACCGAAGCTACTCTAGCACTCACAATTCATGAGTGCTAGAGATGACATCTTTTCGTAAAGCAGGGAGCACCCCTCTGGATGCTCCCTGAAATGGCGTATTCGCGGTTTGCCGAAGCGAACGGGCTAGTACAGCTTCGCGCCGGCGGGGATGGCGTCGTCTACCATGAGCAGGTTCAGACGCTCCTCGCCCTCCTCGGAGTGGATTGCGGAAAGCAGCATGCCGCAGGAATAGATGCCCATCATCTTGCGCGGAGGCAGGTTGGTGATGGCGATGAGCGTCTTGCCGACGAGCTGCTCGGGCTCGTAATAGGCATGGATGCCGCTCAGGATGACGCGTTCCTGATCGGTGCCGTCATCCAAGGTGAACTTGAGCAGCTTGTCGCTCTTCTTCACTGCCTCGCATTCCTTCACCTTCACAGCGCGGAAGTCGGACTTGCTGAAGGTTTCGAAGTCCACTTGGTCTTCGAACAGGTCCTCGATCTGCACTTTGCTGAAGTCGATTGCGGGAGCCTGCGCTTCCTGGGCGGGTTCAGCCGCGACGGGGGCTGCCTGCTTGGGCTGGGCGGGAGCTTCCTCGCGCATGGCGGGGAACAGCAGGACGTCGCGGATGGAAAGGCTGTCGGTGAGCAGCATGCACAGCCTGTCGATGCCGATGCCCATGCCGCCTGCGGGGGGCATGCCGTATTCGAGCGCACGGATGTAGTCGTCGTCGTAACCCATGGCCTCGTCGTCGTAGTCCTTGGATTCCACCTGGGCGCGGAAGCGCTCCGCCTGATCGACGGGATCGTTCAGCTCGCCGAAGGCATTGGCAAATTCATGGCCGCAGATATACAACTCGAAGCGCTCGGTCAGGTTGGGGTCGTCAGCCTTCTTCTTCGCGAGCGGGGATACCTCGACGGGGTGGTCGGTGACGAAGATGGGCTGGATCAGCTTGTCCTCGCAGGTCTCCTCGAAGATCTCGGAGATAAGCTTGCCCTTGCCCCACTGCTCTTCCACCTTGATGCCCACGCGTGCCGCGATGGCGCGCAGATCCTCGATGGAGCGGTCGAAGCTCACTTCCTCGCCGGCGCCCTCGCTTGCCAGGTCGATCATGCTGCGGGCTTCCCAGGTGCCGGAAAGGTCGATCTCGGTACCCTGGTAGCTGACCTTGCAGGTTCCGCATGCGGCCATGGCGGCGTGCTGGATGACGCCTTCGGCCAGGCGCATCATACCCTCCAGGTCGGAATAGGCGGCATACATCTCGATAGTGGTGAACTCGGGGTTATGGTACGGGTCCATGCCTTCGTTACGGAAGACGCGGCCCATTTCGTACACGCGCTCGAAGCCGCCCACGAGTAGGCGCTTCAGGGGAAGCTCGGTTGCGATGCGCAGGTAGAAGTCACGGTCGAGCGCATTGAAGTGGGTGATGAAGGGCTTTGCATTGGCGCCGCCCATGATGCTGTGAAGGAAGGGGGTTTCCACCTCGTAGTAGCCTTCGCCGTCCATGTAGTTGCGGATGGCGGACATGATCTTGAAGCGCTTTTCGAAGGTGGAACGCACTTCGGGGTTCATGACCAGGTCGACATAGCGCTGACGATAGCGGATTTCCTTGTCTGCCAGGCCATGGAACTTCTCGGGCAAGGGTCGGATGGACTTGGAAAGCAGGGTGAAACCTTCTACGGCGACGGAAAGCTGGCCGCGGCGGGTGCGCATCATCGCACCTTCGGCACCGATCCAGTCGCCCACGTCCAGGTCCTTCATCTCCTTGAACAGGTCCTCGCCCAGGGAATTGATGCGGCAGAACAGCTGGATGTCGTTGCCGGAATCGCGCAGGACGATGAACATGATCTTGCCCTGGTCGCGGATCGCCATGATGCGGCCGGCAACCTTCACCTGGTCTTCGGTGGTGGCACCGTCTTCCAAGTCGGCATACAGCCTGTTCAGCTCATCGACGTGATGGGTATAGCGGTATGCGCTGCCATAGGGGTTCTTGCCCTCGGCCAGAAGCGCCTCGCGCTTCGCGAGGCGGACCTTGCGGGGATCGTCTTCCACGAAGTCGGCAACCTGGGCAGCCTGCATGGTTTCGTCGCTCATTTGCTCCCTTTCGATATCGGGCGTGTCATGCCCCTCTAAACGCACAGCGAGCGCAGCTTTCCCGCGCCCGCAAAATACGCGGTCCGATACGGACCGCGGTTCCCTACTGCTGGATCTTCTCGATGGTCATCTCGATCTTGCGACCGGTAGGACCGACAGCGCTCACCTGGTCGCCCTTCTTGTGGCCCAGAAGCGCAGCGCCGACGGGGGATTCGTTGCTGATCTTGCCCTCGCGCACATTGGATTCGGCGGCGCCGACGATATTGAAGACGCGTTCCTTGCCATCCATGATCACGGTGACCACGGAACCGATGCCGACGGACTTGGAGCGCTTGGAGGTGGTCACGATGGTAGCGTCGCCCAAGATGCGGTTGATTTCCGCGATGCGCGCCTCCAGCTGGGCCTGCTCGTTCTTCGCGTCGTCGTATTCGGAGTTCTCGGAAATGTCGCCGAACTCGCGTGCAACCTTGATGCGCTCTCCGACTTCTGCGCGCCTTTCCGTTTCAAGGATATGAAGCTCTTCCTCGAGCTTCTGCTTTCCTTCTTCGGTCAGAATGTAATCTGCCATTGCCTTGTCCTCACTAGATTCTAAGATCGGCACGGAAGGCGGCCTTCTTGGCCCGTGCCTTCCCGGGCAGGCACGATGCCGCCCAAGCGATATCCCGTTTCTGTGCGGGGAACCCGCAAATTCGCCCTCGGGCGAAAAAGCCCCGATTTTCAAACGAGGGACACGCAAAGCGCATCCCTCGGGCAAAATCATGGTCGGGATGACTGGATTTGAACCAGCGACCTCTGCGTCCCGAACGCAGCGCTCTACCAAACTGAGCCACATCCCGTTATCTGCTGTTTTTCAGCGGGAGCAATTCTAACACAATCAAGCAAAAAGGGAAAGGGAAGCCGAAACTACCCTTTCCCTCCATATTCTGCATACGTTTTTCGCCCCGACTACCAGCGGACGATGATCATGTCGCTCTGCACGGGTCCGACGATGACGCCGATGCCGTAGTCGGCGGCATGGATCATCTGGCCCGATCCGATATAGATGCCGCAGTGGTAGGAGCTGGTGCAGACATCGCCCGGCTGGGGGTCGCTCACCTGGGACCAACCCATGAAGGTGTTGGTGGTGCCCAGGCGCGAATGCGATCCCGTCAGGCAGTAGCTGACCAGGCCCGAGCAGTCGTAGGCACCGGGGCCGACCGCGCCCCAGCCATAGGGTGCGCCCAGGCAAGCATACGCACGGCTCACCGTGTCGCCACCGCCTTCATAGACCGCACCGCCGGAAGATGCACCCGCATCTTCCCCCGAAGTGCCGGCCGATCCGCCATCGTCCGCGGTACCGGTGTCGCCGGTGGTGCCGGCACCGCCATCATCCGCGGCACCCGCATCGTCGGCGGGAGCACCCTCGGATCCCGACGCTTCTCCACCGCCGTTGACGGCCTGGTTTTCGGGGCTCGCCTGGTATTCGCCGCCTTCGGCAGCAGACGCCGCTACGACGGCAGCGGCCTGGCGGGCAGCTTCTTCCTCGGCAGCCTTCCTTTCGGCTTCGAGCAGTTCCGCGGCTTCTGCGGACAGGTTGTCGTAAACCGCCTGCATTTCGGCCACGGTCGATTCAGCCTCTTCCTTGATTCGGGCCGTTTCCTCGGTCTTCTCTTTGGCAACCCGTTCCTGCTCGGCATATTCCACCTTGGCTGCCTCGAGGGTCTCCCTCGCCTCCTTGGTGCGCTCGACCAAACGGGCGTCCTGGTCGTTCATTTCCATGAGCATATCCATGTTGCTCGCGAATTCCTGGAACGTGGACGCGCCCAACACGACATCCATGAAGGTGTTGCCTCCGGTGCGGTACATGCTGCGGGCGCGGGTACCCAGCTTCTCCTGGTGCTCTTCGATTTCGGCGGTCTTCTTATCGATCTGGTCTTCGCATTCCTCCATGCGCTGTTCGGCGGACTCCAGCTCGAAGAGGGCTTCGGTGTAGTTATTGGATGCGATATCGAGCTGCTGCTGCATATCGCACAGGGAAGCATATGCCTGCTCCGCTTCCGCCTGCTTTTCCGCTGCGGTATCGGCAAACGCCGCAGAGGGCGCTGCGATGGACACGGCGCCCAGCGCCGCGAAACCGGTGATGCCGGACACGAATGCCCGACGGGAAAACTTGGTGCGATTCTGGTACATGTTTTCTCCTGTTTCCTGCTTGCCCGACAGGGCGGGTTTCCACGTGCCCTCCTCCGGTTCGCATGCATGCGATCAGGGCCGGGAACGAACAAGCCCGCGTTCTGTGCGATCCGGCACATCCCGCGGGCTAGCATTATCGCATGGTTCGGCGATTAGTATCGTACGTAGGTCGCGCCGTCGGATACTTCGCGGTAGGTGATACCGTACTGCTCGTTATCGGCGGAAACCATCATGCCGTTACCGGTATAGATGGCAACATGGCCGTCCCACCAGCAGATATCGCCGGGCTGGGGATCGGTGACCACGGTGCCGGCATTCAGGATGGCACGGTCGTTATGGCCGCCGACCGCGATGCCGCTCTGGCCGTATACGTACTGCACCAGACCGGAGCAGTCGAAGGTGGAGTTGGCGGCGTCGGAAGCACCCCACTGGTAGTTGCCGCCGACGAAGCTCATCGCCAGGTCGACGATGGCGTTGCCGGTGTTGGAGTCGTATCCGACAACCTTGGCGGTGGTGCCGTCGGACAGGGTGGCGGTACCGGTCGCCTCATCGAATGCGACGATCTGATCCTGGGCGACCTGGGTGGTCTGGCCGGCTTCGCCGTTAGCGACTGCCTGCTCGCCCTGGGCTGCCAGAAGCGCGGTGGCTTCGGCGCTCAGCTGGGAATAGGCGGTCTGCATTTCGGATGCCATCTGGTTGGCCTCGTCGCGCAGGGCCGCGGCCTCTTCGGTCTTTTCGGCTGCCAGCCTGCTCTGCTCTTCCAACTCGGCCTTGGCGGCTTCCAGTTCCTCACGGGCGGCCTTGGTTTCGGCAACCGTGTTGGCATCGTCTTCATTCATAGTGTTCAGCATATCCATATTGGTTGCGAACTCATCGAAAGTCGCCGATCCGAACAGGACATCGATGAAGGTGGAGCCGCCGGTGCGGTACATGCTGCGGGCGCGGGTACCCAGCTTCTCCTGGTGCTCTTCGATTTCGGCGGTCTTCTTATCGATGGTCTCTTGAGCCTCTTCAACCCTCTTCTCGGCCTCATCCTGGGCTTCCAGGGCAGCGTTGTAGTTCGCATTCGCCTCGTCCAGACGGGCCATCATGGTGTTCAGGGACTGCAGTGCAGCTTCTGCTTCAGCCTGCTTAGAGGTAGCCTCATCTGCAAACGCAACGGTGGGCACCGCCAACGCTGCTGCGCATGCCACGGCGCACACGCCTGCGGCCAACGCACGGGGCTTGCGGATGATCTGAATCTTTCGCGAGAGCATTCGCGCACTCCTTTTCTCTTTTCGATCACAACATCGAAAACCCTATCATTTGCCCCCGTGTCAAGCAAACCCGCTCCTCGGTTTCGACACGCGAACACTATATCCCCAGTTGAGGGCAGTGTCTTATCGCTTTAGTGTACTAAAGTTGTGTGCTTGGCATGCAGAATCTCGAACTCGGAGCATGATCGGTAACCGCGATTCTTCTTGCTTCCGGCGTCTTGCAGAGCGTTTTTCCCTTATTCCCCAGGCTGGAAGAATGCTTTTCCCGCGTGTCCCCCATGCAATCCCCATTGCCCGAAAAACGCCGCGTGCAGTAAGGGTATAATCACCCCTATACGGTTCGCGCATACACGGCATCCCGGGCATCGCCCCGCCGTCCTTGCGCGGACCCTTCGTATCCATATTGCAAGAAGGAGTATTCATGGAACTCTCCGTAACCGGTAGGCATCTGGCCTTGACTGAATCCCTGAAGGCTTACGCCGAGGAAAAGATCGGCGCATCCGTTAAGGTCCTGGACGGCGAGCATATGTCCGCCGAAGTCATCCTGCATGTCGAGCGCAACCGCTCCATCGCACGCCGCTGCGTATGCGAGGTAACCATCAATGCCAAGGGCCATGTCATCCGCGTGGAAGAAGCCGACGAGGACATGCACGCAGCAATCGACGTCGCCGCCGCTAAGGTAGTGCGCCAGATGCGCAAGTACAAGAACCGCGTCATCGAGCGCAAGACCCAGGCAGAAGCCCCTGCATACCGCGCAGAAGGCGCAGAGCTCGACTTGGACGCACTGATGGACGAGCTTTCCGCAGATGAGGAAATCGTACGCGTGAAGGAAATCGAATTCGCTCCCATGACCGAAGAAGAGGCCCTGATCCAGATCGACCTTCTGGGCCACGACTTCTTCGCATACACCGACCGCGACTCCAATGCAGTCTGCGTCCTGTATCGCCGCAAGAACGGCGGTTACGGCATCCTGAAGCAGGCATAGGCTTCTCCAAGCTTCCGCTTGCCGGGATAGAACCGGAACGATAGCGCACAAGGGACCTGGGGTGGATCCACCCCAGGTCCCTTTCTTTCATCCTGACGTATATATGTAACAGGCCCCTAGTCCAAAAAGCCCTCCCTGGGCAGGACCCCCGACTCCTCGCAGATCAGGCGCAGCTGCGCATCGGATACACCGTACGGAGGCTCCGCCCCGCCGCAGGCGGCGCGCCCCGCAAGGTAGATGCCCGCGGTCTTCTCGATCATATGGGCCAAGCCGAAGGCATCGTCGAAGCTGCACCCTGTCGCGAACAGGCCATGCTGCGTCCAGATGCAGGAACGGAAATCCCCGAGCACCCGCTCCGACGCGCGCGCGATATCGCAGCCCCCCGGTACCATCCAGGGGAGCACGCCCACGCCTTCCGGGAAGAACAGGACGGCCTCGGTCATCGCCTGCCATAAAGCACGGGTCCACACGCGGGAATCGGGAGGGAGGATATTGGAGAGGGTGATGGCATTCGGGCAGTGCGCATGGTAGACGACCCGGCTTTGACAGCCCTCGGCACACGATTCGCGCTCTGCGTCCATGCGGGCGGCATGTGCCAGAAGATGGGTGGGAAACTCGCTCGTGGGACGGCCGCCCTCAAGGCCCCAGAGGATACGGTACGACGACCCTTCAGGAGAAATCTGCACGATGCCGAACACGCGCTCGGGACAGTGTCCCGCATTCCTGAAGCAGGCACCCGCTCCGCTCACGCAGATCAGGCTTCCCGCCAGCTGGGGAAGGACAAGCCCCGTATCGGCCCAATCGTCGCCTGCGCGGGCATGGCCCCCTATCGCATCCAGGACGCACCGGGACTCTTCCGCAGTAAGACGGTAGCTCAGGTTCCCGGCATTGCGCTCATGCCAGCCCAAGCTCCAGGCATCCTCGCACAAGCGGACCATCTCGCGAATGAAATCCATCTGCCGAAGCTGCATCGCAATCCCTCCATCTTCCCTTGCCGGTGAAACGCGGTCGGCTGGTGCCTGCGCGAGCACGCCCCGGCAGACCGTCATCCGCACCTCACCCGTATTCGCACCCCTTGTCCCAGGTGCCCTTCCAAAGCCTTACGATACTACTGGGCGGGCCTTCCCGCGACTTCGAACCGAAACCCATCCAAAGCAAAGGCTGCCGCCGCTCGGAAGCGGCAGCAGCCTTATAAGACGAGATCGAATGCCGGACCCTCGCAGGGACTATGGCGAAAAAGGCGTCCTATTTCAGGAAGCGCCTGTCGTCGACACGGACGGTGAAGCCCTCCATATCGAGCATCTCCAACACGGGCACGGCGCGCTTGCGGCTGATGCCCATGGCCTCGCGCAGCTCGCCCATGCCGGCCCCCTCCTCGCGGGAGCAAAGATCTGCGACTGCGGCCTTCATCCTGTCCATGACCTGCGCATCGTAGAACAGATCGCCGGTTACCCTGCATGCCCTGCCCTGCTCGCACAGGCTCGCCATGGCGCGGCGTGCCAGGGGCATGGTCAGCTTGCATTCCTGCGCGATCTCGGCAAGCTCGGGGGGAACCTCGGCGGTACGCTCGAGGCATTCCGCGATTGCAGCCAGGGCTTCCTCATGGGCCTTGCCCGCAGCTTCCTGCGCGCTCGCATGGCCCACCAAGCCCTTGTTCAGAGCCACCTTGCCCAAAGACAGGGCCAGGGATACCAGGCAGTCGAAGCGGTCGGCATCGAGGCGCGGCAGGCACTGCTGGCGCAGGGTCTCCTTCTTCATGCCCGGTTCGGCGGGATGCTGTTCGTGGAATTCCTTGAGCGCTCCCTCCAAGATGCCCAGCATCTCATCCTGCATGTCCTGGGTGGTGAAATACTTGGCCGACTGCCCCAGAGTGAGGATACGGCCCTGCGACACGGCCTCGTCGAGCGTTGCCTGCATGGAAGCCTCGTCGGTTCCGAACAGGCGCGCGACCTCGAAGGCGGTGACGGGGAATCTCGCAGACCCCAGGGCCATCACCACGGCATCACCGAAACGCCCCTCGCGCAGGGCATCGAAGACCAGCCTGTCTTCGCCCAGATTGGTGCGGCGGCGCGGGTAGGAATACATCACCTGACCGCCGCCCGCCACGCGGACAGGGGAATAGGTCCGCACGATGAAGCGGTCGTAGCAGGAAACGGGAAGCGGTTCTTCCAGGCGGATCTGGGCGTAGCAGCTCTGACCAGACCCCAGCTGCACCTGCTCGTCGGCGAACAGCACGCGGCCCAGCACTTCCTTCGAACCGTGGGCGACATGCATCTGGGTGCCGCTGACCAAGGGGATGCCCACCCCCGAGGTATCGATATAGGTGAAATAGCAGTCGAAGCGGTCCGTCATGCGCACTGCACCGGGGGTGGCGATGAAGTCGCCCGTCTTGACATCGGATTTCTTCAGATCGCCCAAGCCCATGGCCACGCAGTTGCCGGCGAAGGCCTCTTCCTTCGCCTCGCCGTGGACCTGAATGGTGCGGATACGGCCCTTCTTGCCAGAAGAGACCACTTCCACCACGTCGTCGATATGCGCGGCGCCGCTCCAGACGACACCCGTCACCACGGTACCCACACCCTTGACCGAGAAGACATGATGGACGGGCTGGCGCATTGCGGCGATGCGATGCGGGGTAGGCGCCTCGTCGCAGGCCTCGGCGATTGCGCGGCGCACGTCCTCAACGCCCTCGCCGGTCCTGTTCGAGCAGGGCACGATACGCGCATCGGCATAGGGGGTGTTCTGCAGGAAAGTGCGGATGTCCTCTTTCACCAGGTCGACCCAATCGTCGTCGACCAGGTCGATCTTGGTCAGGGCGACCACGCAGGTCTCGATACCCAGGGTCTGCAGGACCGCGACATGCTCGACCGTCTGGGGCATGACGCCGTCGTCGGCTGCGATGACCAGAAGGGCGACATCGATACCCGCCGCGCCCACGATCATCTGGCGGACGAACTTCTCGTGGCCGGGAACGTCGACGACGGTCATCTTGCGGCCATCGGGGAGCTCAAGCTGGGCCCAACCCAGTTCGATGGTGATGCCGCGCTTCTTTTCCTCTTCCAGAGTGTCCGGATCCTTGCCGGTAAGCGCCATCACGAGCGCGGATTTGCCGTGGTCGATATGGCCGGCGGTTCCCAAAACCAGGTTCGGGTTGATAGCTTCTGACACAGGTCCCCCTTGAAATCAGCTTGATGCCTTCAGGATTCGCCTCGAGCGGCGAACATGGGTGCTAGGCGCTCAAAGCCGCCCCGATCGCGCCTGCGTACCGGGCTTCCGGGCAGGTGACGACGGGATGCTTGATATTGGCCTGGAGCCGCTCGATCACATAGGCATTCTCGCACAAACCGCCCGTGAGGAAACAGGCATCTTCGGGCGCAAGGGAACCCAGGGAGCCCGCCGCAAGCGAGCTTACCCTGCTGACGACGGATTCGACGACGCCGTTCGCGATGTTCTCGCGCGGCTCGCCCTTGCCGATCAGGGAAATGACCTCGGATTCGGCGAAGACCGTGCACATGCTGGAAATGGCCACGGGCACGCCCGTGCGCGCCATCTCGCCCATGGCGTCCTGGGTCAGGCCCAGACGGTCCGCCATGACTTCCAGGAACTTGCCCGTACCGGCGGCGCATTTATCGTTCATCAGGAATTTCTTCACCCTGCCGCCTGCAAGCTGGATGACCTTGGTGTCCTGGCCGCCGATGTCCACCACCACGCCGTCGGAGCCGAACAGGAAGGCTGCCCCGCGACCGTGGCAGGTGATTTCCGTGATGGTCTTATCCGCGAAGGGAACGGAAACCCTGCCGTAGCCGGTCGCCACGACCTCGCAGTCCCCGACATCGTAGCCCGCCTCCGCCAGCCTTGCGGACAAGCGGTTCGCAGCGTCGACGCTGTTGAAGCCCGTGGGCTCCACCAAGGTGAGCACGAGCTTGCCGTCTTCCACCACCGCCGCCTTCGCAGCAGTGGATCCGATATCGATGCCGATTGCAGCCATTCCGTTCCCTTTCGATTTCCAGACGGATTTTCAGTTAATACATGCAGACGCCGTACACGCCCTCGAAGGCAAGGCCCTTCGACTCGATCGACTCGAGCAGGGTTTCCCGATACTGCTCATCGGCGCACCATGACAGGCCGCAACCCGCCGAGATCTCGGAGGGTACGGGGATGATGCGTCCGGGCAGCGCCTCGGGGTCTGCCTTGGATTCGGACTCGAATACGATCGCGTCGGTGGTGGTCTCGAAAGTGACGACCACCTTGGGGGTCTTTTCCCTCATGGTACTCCTTACATCACGTCTGCGACGATTTCCCTCATCGCCTCGATGGCGGTATCCACTTCCTCTTCGGTGTTGAAGTGGGAGAAGCTGAAGCGCACCGCACCCTGGGAAACGGTGCCCAGGGACTCGTGCATCAGCGGGGCACAGTGGGCGCCGGGACGCGTGCAGATCTCCCAACCCTGGTTGAGCTGGTCGGAAATGGCGCCGGAGTCCATATCGCCCACATTGAGCGCGACGATGCCGGTGTTCCCGCAGGATCCCTTCCGTCCGAGGATGCGGACGCCGGGCAGGTCCCTCACGCCCTTCTCGAAGCGGTCGGCAAGTGCCGCATTGGCAGCTCCCAGATTTTCCACGCCATGTTCTTCGATATACGCCAGGCCCGCAGCCAAACCCGCGATGCCATGCCCGTTCTGGGTGCCCGCCTCCAAGTGCTCGGGCATGAACTCGGGCTGGCGCTCCTCGTAGCTGTGGGTGCCCGACCCGCCTTCCTTATACGGGGGCAGCTCGATGCCGGGCGCCAGGCACAATCCGCCCGTGCCCTGGGGACCGTAGAGGCTCTTATGCCCGGTGAAGGTGACGATGTCGATGCCCATCGCCTGCATGTCGATGGGGGTGTTGCCCGCAGTCTGGGCGGCATCGATGACGAACAGCGCACCATGCTCGTGCGCGATGGCCGCCATCGCCGCGACATCGTAGATATCGCCCGTCAGGTTGGATGCATGGGTGACCACCGCAAGCTTGGTGTTGGGCTTGAAGGAACGGGCGTATTCGTCCATATCCAACAGGCCGTCCCCGTCGATGGGAACGACGGTCACATCCACGCCCTCGCGGTCGCGCTTGCGGAACAGGGGGCGCAGCACGGAATTATGCGAAGCCGCCGTGGTAACGGCATGGTCGCCATTCGCCAACAGGCCGTCGATCACGATGTTCAGGGACTCGGTGATGTTCAACGAGAAGGCGACGTTCTTGGGCTGGGGGCAATTGAACAGCGCGGCAACCGCAGCGCGCGCACGGTAGACCTGCAGGTCCGCCGAAAGCGCCGCGTCATGCGCGCCGCGTCCCACGCCTCCGAAGGTGTTGATGGCGGTGGCAACCGCCTGCGCGACGGCAGGCGGCTTGATCATGGTCGTTGCCGCGTTGTCAAAGTAGATCATCTTGCTACGGCCTTACGATGACGCTTGCGTTGAGCTGCTTTTCCGCAGTGACATAGAGGTTGGTGACGCCGCCCACGGCCAGCTTCTCGGCCATCTCGTAATGGTTCAGGCAGGTGCCGCAGGTCAGGATCTCCACGCCTGCCGCCTCCAGGGTGCGCAGGTCTTCCAGGGACTCGGAGCCTTCGCAGGTCAGGAATGCACCGGAGTTGTAGAACAGCATGGTCTGGGGCAGGACGTCCTGCTGGGTCAGGGCGAAGATGAAGCCCTTCATCAGGATAGCGCCCAGCTCGTCGTTGCCGGAACCCATGTACTGGGAGCCGATGGAAACCACGCGGTTGGGCTCGATCGCCATGGGCATGCAGCCGCAGTCGGCGGCTTCCTGGGCGGCTTCGCCCTTCTCGATGGAAACGGCGAAGTCGTTGTCCGCGAACTTCTCATCGGTCGCGGTGCACTTCAGGCTGGCTGCCAGGTTCTTCAGGTTGTTGACGGCAACGTCGTTGTCGATCAGCACGCGCACGACATCGCCTACCGCGGCTTCCGCCAGGGCCTTCTTGGCGCGAACTACGGGGATGGGGCACTGCTGGCCGCGTGCATCCACTTCTACCATGCTCATGTTTCCTTCTTTCCACCCCGCAAGCGGGGCATTCTCCATGCCGGGCGATTACCTGCCGCCCGGCGATTCTAACAGTATCTATCGCGTTTGGCGTTTATCTGCCGGGGCAGCGCCACCGCATTCTCGATTGCGATGCCCGATACCTGCGCAAGCCCGCAAACCTGCAGCATCGATTCCACAGGGACCAGAAGCGCGACCCCGCACGATGCGCGGGCGGCTCGCGGCGTGGGCGATATCCTGACCGGATAGCCTTCCTTCTTGGCGGCATCGAACAGGCCCAGGGCGTCGGTATGGCTTGCGAAGAGCACATAGCCGTCCAGGTGCGCATCGGGATATTCCCCGCGCGCCCGCTCGAGTTTCTGGGGAAAACCGAAATAGGGAAGGCCGTCTAAGGGGCCTCCTTCCGCCTGCGATCCGTCGTAGCACGAACGCAAGGAAGCGGAAGGCGCCGTTTCGGCACCTTCCGCCACCTCGTTTCCCAGAATGTCGGATAAGCCGACCACTAACCCAGCATCTCCACGAATGCGCCGATACGGGTGCGCAGCTGCTCTGCGTCGTTATCGGTGTAATCGGTTTCGATATGCAGGACGGGATAGCCCGCCTCTTCCAGGATGCGCTCGGTTTCCCTTGCCTCGACGTCGTAGATGGTGCAGAACTTCAGGTTCGCATTGATGATGCCGTCGACCTGGTATTCCTTGGCAAGGCGCAGAATGTCGTCGCGGTGCGCCGTGTTGGGGGTGAAGCAGGCGCAGTTGTTGCCCATATAGCGGTTGGACAGCGCCTCGAACTGGCCTTCCAGGGTGGTCTGGGTCTCGTCGACCAGGTTCTCGAAGTAACGGGTGCCGGTGCACATCTCCTCGCAGACCACTGCAGCGCCGCTGGTCTCGATGATGTGGTGCAGCTTCCAGTTGGGGATGGCCAGCGGGGTGCCGGTGATCATCAGGCGCTTGGTGCCCGCGGGGAACACGCTCACGCCGTCGGCGACGCGCTGCTCCAGCTCATCGGCCAGGTTGTTGCACATCTGAGCGCAACGCTCGGGATCGTCGAAGAAGGCGATCTGGGTCATCAGCAGGGCGTCTACGCCGCTGATGGGGATAACGCCGGGATTCTTGCGGGTCTCGTACACGCGTGCGAGCGCACGACGCTTGTCGTTGACGATCTTGATCGCGCGGTTCAGATTCTCCACGGTCAGCTCGACCCCGGTCACTTCTTCCACGACCTTGGCGAACTCGGCGATCTCCTGCTCCCAAGCCTTGTAGTCCTTGGGGCGCTTCATCTGGGGGATATCCATGATATGCATGGGGACATCCTGGCC
>Ga0129308_1000698_pt1 | contig 45245 bp, 44 predicted proteins | sample L827metagenome_FD_94440 | JGI IMG/M metagenome (GOLD analysis project Ga0129308, IMG submission 94440) | Ring-tailed lemur group fecal microbial communities from Wisconsin, USA - L827 metagenome | ecosystem: Host-associated > Mammals > Digestive system > Large intestine > Fecal | place: USA... | reverse complement strand
TAAAGAACAACAACGAATACGCTTACGCTGCCTAATTAAAGGCGGCCGTCTGACCGGGAAGGGCCACGAGCCCGGATCAGGCGTCGTTTAGTGGCGGACGTGCGTACGCTAAGCTTTGCGCGTACCATGAACCATGAAGCTTACCTGACCGCTGGGCGTGACGGCTTGCCTGGGGCGATGGGAACAGGGAGAGCAAGACTCCCGGAATAACCGTCTGCGCCCGGAGAAGTTCCTGTGGATGCGTTTTCGGACGGGAGTTCAACTCTCCCCGCCTCCACCAAAGCGACCCTAGACGAACTCAAATCGTCAATGGTCACATCAGAATGGCTGTCCTGTGTATTGTACAGGACAGTCATTTTGTCGTTATAGAGGTAAATCTTGTTGACAAAGGTATCTACCAGAGCCTGACGGTATTTGATGTCGTTTACATCGCCCTTGCGGAACTGGTTCAGGAAAAAGTGCACCTCATTGACTGTGGGCGTGGGATGGGAAGAAGTTTCTACAAGAATCTGCTGTTCCAGCTCATTGTGTTCCCGTTTCTTCTGGGAGATACGCTCCGCAATCACATCGACGATTTGGCCGCTCTCAAGGGCCTTAAAGAGATTTTCTGTGGCCCGCTCGTTCTCCTTTAAGAGCTTCTTGAGCCGCTTGAGGTTGTCTGTGTCCTTCTCCTGCTCGCAGAGGCGCACGACCTCCTTGGCAATGCGGTCGATATTCTCCTTGGTCAGCAGTTTCCGGGTTTCCGTGACCACCAAATCCTCAATGTAGGCTTTGCTGACCGTCTTTTTCTGGCAGGACTTGTCCCGGCGGTTGGTGACGCACTGGTAGTAGTGGTATTTGTTGCCCGTCTTGCTGGTGCCGCTGATACCAGTCATGGCAGCTTTACAGTGGCCGCAGAACAGCTTGGTACTCAATATGTAACCTTCAAAAGCCTTTGCACGAGCAGGGGCTTTTTTCTTTTTGTCCATCATATCCTGCACCTCATAAAACAGGTCATCGCTGATGATCCGGGGCAGTCCGTCCGGCACCTCAGTCCCCCGGTAAGTGTATATTCCAATATACCGCTTGTTGCGGAGAATGCGGTTGATACTGTTTTTATTGAACTCGTTGCCGTAGGAGGTCTTGATATGGTTTGCATTGAGGTATCGGATAATATCGGCCATGGACTGACCGCTGGCGTACATCTCAAAGATTTTCCGTACAACGGGGGCAGTGTCCGGGTCAAGCTGGAAGTGCTTTTCATTGTCTGCACAAAAGCCCAGCGCCACATTTCCTCCCGTGGACAGGCACTTTTCGGCATTGATGTTCATGCCCCGGCGAATCTTCTGTGAGAGTTCGACACTATAATACTCTGCCATGCCCTCCAACACAGCCTCCATCAGCACACCGGAGGCGTCATCGGAGATGTTCTCACGGGCGGACAGGACACGAATACCATTCTTCTTGAGCTTGGCCTTGTAGGTGGCGCTGTCGTAGCGGTTGCGGGCGAATCTGTCAAGCTGATAGACTAATACCGCTTGAAAGAGCTTCTTGTCCCCGTCCGCAATCATACGCAGAAATTCTGGGCGGTGGTCTGTCGTGCCAGAAATGGCCCGGTCAATGTATTCGCCCACAATGGTATAGCTGTTGCGCCGTGCGTACTCATAGCATTCTTTCAGCTGGCCCTCAATGCTCTGCTTAGTCTGGCGGTCAGAAGAGTATCGGGCATAAATAACGATGTTCATTTTGACTCCTCAGTAGATTCTTCAACAATAGATAGGGTTGCCAAGTATTCATCCCGGTGTTCGGCTTCCCATTTCTTGTACTCATACTCTGCTCGTGGCTCTTTTTGTTTAGAGATACAATCTTTCAAATGAACCAAATCAATTTGGACTTTGGAGAACATGGCTTCACCTAGGTATTCACCAAAAAGCAGCTCCTTTTTGAGTTCTCCATTGGGGGAGCGTGAGAGGATAACACTTGCTCCTGCTGTTTCATCACTTTTGGACGATGGGAAAACAAATTCGCCTAGTAAATAGCCGTATAGATTTTCAAGAAAACTTGTATTATCCATGTTGGAAATCAAGCAGTTCAAAACAGCGAGTTTCTTTTCTTCTAGGTCTGAATCTTGACCGATTTTTCCTCTAAGCTCTTTCAGCTTCTTAATTGCAGGGCCTGACAACCCTGTTACGGCATGAATCTGTTCATCATCCGGGGTTTCGCACTCTTTCTCTCCAAACAGATAATCCATCGAAACGCCAAGCGCTTTAGCGACTTTGTGAAATTTTATGACACCCGGCTCTCTTAACCCGGTCTCTGACTTTTTGCTTTTTCCAATCCATTCAGAAATCGTTGTAGACGGCACACCTGATTCACTTGCTAATCTTTGCTGAGTGATTTCCCGTGCTTCCATAAGTATCTTGATTTGATTGGCCCACACACGGGGGTCATTTTTATCTACCGGATAGAATTTTTTGTAGCCCATATACTTTCCCTCCTGCTACGATAAATAGAACCTTCCTGCCAAAAAATACGCCAGCCACCGAGTTTACAGCGTTTTGTGACAGAACGCTTTTTCGCTGCTACAATATTACTGTAAATAGGGATTGCAAAATAATATTCCTGTTTACAGTAGAATCATAACCGATACTTTTCAAAAAGTAAAGAGTTATTTTGGGCGGTGAAATCGGGTGGCGCAGGAACAATTTCAAATCAGTCAAGCGCAGAGCCGGATATTTGCCCGTGCCATCTATGCGGATATTACTGCCTATGTGGATGCTCACCAAGAGGAGTATCGGGAATTTTTGAGACAGGAGGAAATGAATATTGTCAGTGAAAATCAAAGTCCACATTGACCCTAGGGGCTATGATGAAAAGCCCTCTGGCAAAGAGATTGGAGGTATCAAGACCAGACTGCAAAAAAGCGCCAGCCCTTCCCTTGTTACGCTGGAAGAACTGGTACAGGAGATTGAAACAGGCCATTCCATCAGCCCTGGAATCATGGGCGGTATGTCCGCAAAGGACTGGCAGGAACAGCAGTTGTTTCTGGTCGATATTGATAACGAGGAGGACGGGCCGATACTCCGCATTAAAGACGCAAAAGCTATTTGCCATGATAACAGGTTGCCCCTTGCCTTCTATTATCAGACTTTCAGCCACACAAAAGAACACCCCAAATTTCGGCTGGCCTTTGTGATGGACAAGCCTGTTACCGATGAAGGTATGCGAAAGCGTATCATGGAAACGCTGGTCAATTTGTTTCCTCAAAGTGACAAGAGCTGCGTGAATGCCGACCGTATTTTCCACGGTACGAATAAAAGAGCAAAACTCCTCAACATAAATGGGCGTATTTCGTGCGAGAACATCGAGGCTGTCTCTTTTCCCACCCACCCGGAGGAACACCATAGCGGCCATTCTAGCCACACGAGCGGGCGTTCTGATCCCGAACTGGATGAGCTTGTGAAGAATTTTGATTTGTTCGGGTATCTGCGGGAACGCAACGGCGATTTTCACCGCTTTAGCAATAGTTTGATATTTCAAGACTGCGAAATCTGCGGGCATCACGATAATCTGATGTATGTGGAGGAAACAAATACATTTTATTGCCACTCCAAAGCTGTTGGAGGGAGCATTATTGACTATCTGAGATATGCGGAGGGACTTACCAAGGCCCAGGCAATTCACAAATTGAAACATGAATTGTGTGTGCCTAAATGGCAAATACCGATACCTTTTGAAGAAGTCAAATTGCCCTCATTCCCTGCGAAGCTCCTTCCCGCTCCACTCTGCGATTGGGTAAAGGCTGTTGCAGAGAATACAGAAACCCCGGTTGATATGGCGGCGGTCTGCGCTCTTGCGTCCATTTCCTGTGCGGTGCAGGGAAAATTTAAGATATTTCCCCACAGTGGGTATAATGAACCGCTCAACCTCTATATTCTCATCATAGCCAATTCCGGTGAAAGGAAAAGCCCGATTGTTCGCCTGATGACCCGCCCAATTTATCAATATGAGGACAAAGAAAACAAACGCCGTCAGGAACTGATGGAAGCTGACCAAGCAAACCTAAGCAGTTGGAAGAAGCAAATTGACACATTGGAGCGGGACGGGAAAACAGACGAAGCCGCCAAGCTCAGAGCAAAATACAGAGAGTTGGAGCACAACCGAATCAAGCCGCTCCGCCTGATTGCCGATGACATTACATCAGAAGCATTGACCTCTCTGCTGGCCGAAAACAAAGGACTTATGACCATTATCTCAACAGAGGGTGGTTTGTTTGATACCCTTGCTGGTCGATACTCAAATAGCATTTCCATCGACACCCTGTTAAAGGCATATAGCGGCGACCGTATCAGGGTAGATAGAAAGGGGCGGGAAAGTGAAGTCATCAACGACCCAGCTTTGACTATGCTTTTGACCGCCCAAGACAATGTATTGGAAGGACTTATGGGGAATGAGGTATTCAAGTCCAGAGGTTTGACCGCCAGAATTTTGTATTGCAAGCCAAAATCGAAAATGGGAACCAGACATTTTGATACGCCAGCCCTTCCTGAAGAACTGGAATTTGAATATATGCAACTGATCCGTACACTATTGGAAATTCCCGCTCCAACAAATGGTGTTCCAAAACAAATTCGGCTGTCCCCGGGGGCTTATCGTCAAATTGAAGAATTCTTTGATTGGCTTGAACCACAACTGGTTGACGGCTTAGAACATATGGATGGCTGGGGAGCAAAGTTTGTTGGGAATACCTTGCGAATAGCAGGACTGCTTCACTGTGTTCAACATAAGGAATTAGCGGATGAGATTGCCATATCGCCAGATACCGCAAAACACGCCATCAAGATTGGAAAATATTTCTTGAGGCACGCACAGTGTGCATACTCCATTATGGGTGCAGACAAGGCGTTGCGAGGAGCAAAGCAAATCTTCAAGCGGCTCCAAGGTCAAGATAAGCGTGAGTTGACCAAGTATCAGATACACCGCCTATGCAGGGGAGAGTTTCCCCGTGTTGAGGACACCATACCTGCAATCGAACTGCTGGTTGAGCATGGGTATCTGCGTGAGCGTACATATCCCGCCCCAACAGGCGGACGGCCCCGTGCAAGCGGGTACTTGCTCAACCCTTTGTTTTTCGATAAATAAGCCCCTGTGCGGTTTAAAGGTTATTTAGGTGATAAAGGTTTCTAGCCTTTAAAACCTTTATACCGCAAAAAAGAATAGCGGCTATGTCACTTTTTCCGTGGCATGGCCGCTATTCTTTATCCTCTTTTTGCTCTGACAGATTATCAAGCGCATACTCGCAGCATTGGCACACCAGATTGTTCAGGGAAACCTTCTGGCCCTGGGCTACGACATTCAATCGCTCGACCAGCTCTGCCGGCATTCGGAATGTTTTATTTACCATCTCAGGCTTGCTGACCTTAAACATACGCTCACCTCTTGATGGTAGTATAGGTGATAATTCATGTGTTATATACACGCTATTTTTACACTCATATAATTGCGTGCAATGTAAAGATGGTTTAATATGGTGGTGATACTTCCTATCAACAATGGAAAAGAGGGTAATTATGAAACTTCAAGAATTACTGGCTTGGAAAGGAATCAACCTTGAGCGGACAAAGCTCATCCGCCACAATCTGACGAATGAGGTGGTGGCTGAGAACTACGCACACGGGTATTTGGAGCTGTACCAGTCTATCCAAGGGCCTACCCGCTTTAAGAATTGCGACACGGTCATCAGCTTCTTGGGGACAGAGGGGACAAATGGTGTCTTTCAGGGGTGTTATCGGATAGGCGATTTTGTGCCCTACGATAGAACCAAATTGCCGGAGGATTTCACGCCAGACAGGGGTATGAGCCCTTCCACTTCTGTCATTTACGAATTGACCAAAACAGACCTGCTTGCTGACCTGAAAAACCGTCTTGTGATCGACTGGGGCAAAGGGACTATCAACTGGTGTCAGAACGGAACAACGGAGAAGGAATTGCTGGCTATTCGCCCCGCTGTATCTGAAATCAGCTTTACAAGCTATGACAAGGTATTGCTGTCCTATGAGGCACTCCACAAAATCGTCTACAACAAAGCGGCCTACAAGGAATGGGAGGAGAAGCTGTCCGCCGTGGCCGGGGTGTATCTCATTACAGATACCAACACAGGCAAGCACTATGTCGGCTCCGCCAGCGGAGAGCAGGGTGGTATCTGGGGGCGCTGGAGCGAATACGCCCGGACAAAACACGGCGGCAACAAGCGCCTTGTGGAGCTCATCGCCGCCGATTCTGAGTATTGCAATTACTTTCAATATTCCATTCTGGAGGTGTTCCCCATCAAGAGAGATAGAAAAGAGGTCTGGGAATATGAGCAATTGTATAAGAAAAAGCTGGGGTCAATTCAGTTTGGGCTAAATGATAATTAGTGCTTTCCTCTAGTATATATTCAACAAAGCATTCTTTACTCTATCGTTCCAGGCCGCATACCAGTTATAAGTGAAACATCTGTAAAGCCAACTTCGGATAATATATCTGTTATCCGTCCATATACCCCGGGAACATCAATCGGTGCATCAATTACGTACAGAATCACGATTGATCGACTAGCTTCCCTAACATTTACATCCATAATGTGTAGCATTTCGTGGGAAAGCCCTATTTGCAACATTTGTTTGATGTTTTCGATGTCAATACTTTCTGGTGCGTCCCCGAATCTAAACCGCATAGTCGAACGATGAGGGAAATTAGGCCTAACCGTGCTCCGTTCAATTCTACTTTCAATGTGGTTGAGTTTTCGGATAATAAAATTCAAGGCATTGTTCTCATCATTATTATTTTCTTGGGTTATTTCTAACAGACTATTTGTTTTTGTAATAGTCGGAGAGAGCATCGAGAATAGGACTTGATTTCTGTTCATAATCAATCTTTTCGAGATATGCTGTCAATGCCTGACGTAGTTCCAGTACTCCCTTTGCGTCGTTGTAATAAAAGATTGTTCGTTCAGAAATAATGTCAGCTGGCAATGAGGTTTCTTTATCTGCAATCGTGATTAACGGTGTTCCCAAGCAATGTCTGAGCGCCAATTCATACATGACATTTGGGTTTTTCCCCGTCAAGTTTGCAATAACAAGGTCGGCAGTATATATCGATTCAATGACCTGCTTAGTAATTGTACCTGCTATGTTAATCCTGTGTGCCACAGTAACTTCGAACTAGTCCCCCAATGCAGGAATAATAGCAGCGTCGATTATACCATCTATGTGTCTTCTGATAGGCTCATTTTCCCCTCCAATAGGAGTTACAATAAAGCATTTCTTTTTTTCACTCATGTAATCACTCCTCACACTATTTCTTTGACAGTATTTTATCATTACTCCGACCGAAAAACAATATATTTTGTATATTATGACAGTTTTTGTTTTGGGTAATAACAAACCGCAAATCCTCCCGCAAAGCACACTAGGTTCGTATTTGGCCCGCCTAGGCCCACCAAAAAACGAACACCGTTTTTCGACAATAAATTCGAAAAACGGTGTTCGTTTTTTCGGAATGTCTAGCAGTATTAAGGTTCTCTGATTTTACGTTTCTTCGTACAATTTACAATTCTTACAAAAACAGCTATACGTTCCTCCTCCTACGTGATACAATAATTTTGTAATGGACTCTGTGCCTGCTTAAGTTGCTCTTACAGCACGATCAGACAGACTCTTTCGGAGCGAGCACCTCGATTCTGTCCTTGCTCCACGCACGGAACCTCCACTTATTACACAGCCAGTGAGTTGGCTTTCTGTGTGTCCCTCCTTTCTACCTTACTCTAATGGGAAAGGGGGCAAAAATCCATTCATAGGAGGATGTTGATATGATGGAAAAAACAGATCTGCGTTATCAAGCCTACGTCCACATCTTGGAGGAGGAGCTTCTCCCCGCGATGGGCTGCACCGAACCCATCGCGGTAGCCTATGCCGCCGCCCTGGCCCGCGAGATCCTTGGCCACATGCCTGAGCGTCTGGAGATCAATGTCAGCGGCAACATTTTAAAGAACGTAAAGAGCGTGATCGTCCCAAACACCGGGCACCTGCGGGGTATCGCCGCAGCCGCTGCGGCCGGTGCAGCGGCTGGCAACGCGGGGGCTGAGCTGGAAGTCATCGCCAATGTCACTCCCGAGCAGCAGGAAGACATTCGCCGTTTTCTGGCAGCCTGTCCCATTCAAGTGGGCGTCGCCGACACTCCCCAAATCTTCTACATTGAAATTCTGGCCTACGCCGGGCAGGATAATAGCAAGGTCGTCATTTCCGGCTACCACACGAACGTGGTTCGAAAGGAGCACAATGGGGAAGTCCTTTTCCAGAAGGAGGAGGCCGCCGCCGAGATGGAGAGTCCCTATGACGAAAAGAGCCTGCTCACCATTGAGGGCATCCTGGATTTCGCTGACTGCGTGGATCTGGATGACGTGCGCGAGGTCGTGCAGCGTCAAATCGACTACAACTACCGGATTGCTTTGGAGGGCCTCCAGGGCAATTACGGTGCCAACATTGGCAGCGTCCTGCTGAAAAACTACAGCGACGACGTAAAAATCCGTGCCAAGGCCTATGCCGCCGCCGGCTCCGACGCCCGCATGAATGGCTGCGAGCTCCCTGTGGTCATTGTCTCCGGCAGCGGAAATCAGGGCATGACCGCCTCTATCCCCGTAATCGTCTACGCCAAGGAGCTGGGCGTAGACGAGGACAAGATGATGCGGGCTGTGATTCTCTCCGATCTGATCACCGTCCACCAAAAGTCCGGCATTGGGCGACTGTCCGCCTACTGCGGCGCCATCAGCGCCGGCTGCGGCGCCGGCGCTGCCATCGCTTACCTCTACGGCGGCGGCTATGAGGAAATTTCCCACACGATTGTCAACGCATTGGCAATCGTCTCCGGCGTAGTCTGTGACGGCGCCAAAGCCTCCTGCGCCGCGAAGATCGCCGCGGCGGTGGACGCCGGTATTCTGGGCTACTCCATGTACCAGGACGGCCAGCAGTTCTGGGGCGGCGACGGTATCGTGTCCAAAGGCGTGGAAAATACCATCCGAAATGTTGGGCAGCTGGCCCGTGAAGGTATGAAGGAGACCGACAAGGAGATCATCAAGATCATGCTGGGCTGATGTTATCTCCAATTTTCGGTCTGATCATCTGTCCAGCGACGCACAGCTCTGCTTCCAATTCTGTGTGCCTTGCGGCTGAAACAGCAAAAAACACCCGGTTTCCAAATAGAAACCGGGTGTTTTTCATAGTTCTAGTCTGAAGAAACACAGGAGCTTACTCCTCGTCGTCATCGGCCTCCACGGTGTCGTCGCTCAGGTCCAGAGAGAACTTGCTCTTGCAGTTGGGACACTGGATAAAGCCCTCGGCCAGAGCCTCGTCGTCGATGACCAGGGGCTCTTCGCAGGTGGGACACTCGACCTCGAACCAGTCGTCGTCGTAGTCCTCCTCGTCCTCGTCTTCCTCCTCATCCTCGTCCTCAAAGACCACAGACTCCACATCGGCCAGGTCGTCGGACAGCACGTCGATCTCCTCACCCAGGGCCAGAGAGTTCTCCTCCAAATCCTCGATGGACAGGCCGACTTCCTCCAGAATTCCGATCATCACAGAGATCAGCTTTCCCTCTTTGGACTTCTCGGTATCCAGATTCAGGCCCTCGGCCAGACCCTTCAGGTAAGCAACTTTTTCAGAAATAGTCATAGCGTGTTCTCCCCTTTCTGAGGCTGTGCCTCAACAGTACGCATCATCACGCCTCGCCTGCTCACGACGCGGCTCTAAGCCGCTCCAACTCCAGGTACAAACATTCGGGGTCTGCGCCCCTCCTTGGTTTGTCCCCTGCGTTCCGCGTCTTAGCCCGCTGCTCGCAACGGCTTGGGCGCTTAGCCCTTGCAGCGCTCCAGGTACTCGCCGGTACGGGTGTCGATCTTGATCTTGTCGCCGGGGTTGATGAACAGGGGCACCTTGATCTCGGCGCCGGTCTCCAGGATGGCGGGCTTGGTCACGTTGGTGGCGGTGTCGCCCTTGAAACCGGGGTCGGTCTCGGTGACCTCCAGGTCCACAAAGTTGGGGGGCTCAACGCCGAAGACACTGCCCTTGTAGGACATAACCTTGCAGCTCATATTCTCCTTCACGAAGCGGAAGGCGTCGCCCAGCAGATCCTTGCCGATGGGCAGCATGTCGAAGGTCTCCATGTCCATGAAGTAGTACAGGTCGCCGTCGTTGTAGCTGTACTCCATGTCCTTGCGGTCCACGAAAGCCTGCTCGAACTTAGCGGTGGGGTTGAAAGAGGTCTCGGTCACGCCGCCGGTGATGATGTTCTTCATCTTGGTGCGGACGAAAGCGGCGCCCTTACCGGGCTTAACGTGCTGGAACTCGACAACCTGCATGACCTTGCCTTCCATCTCAAAGGTCACGCCGTTGCGGAAATCGCTGGCGGAAATCATTGCCATTGGGATCATCCTCCATTTGTTATTCTAAATAAGCTGATTTATTTTACCCCATTTCCCCCTTTTTGACAAGAGGTTTCCGGGGATTTGGTCTTGTATGACCGTTAAATTTTAGTTAGACTTTCTTTTTTGCGGGAAAAAGGAAAACCATTCCAGCTCTGGCCGCCGCTGGACCTGTCCGCCCATCCATTTTACAGAACGATCAGGTCCTTGGGGGAACGGGTGATGTCCTCACAGCCGCCCTCCTTCAGGATCAGCACGTCCTCGATGCGGACGCCGAACCTTCCGGGCAGGTAGATGCCGGGCTCGGCGGAGATGACCGCTCCGACGGGCAGCTCTCCGTTTTCGCTGGGGCTGGCGTTGGGGGACTCGTGAATGTCAATCCCCAGGGAGTGGCCGAAGCTGTGGGTGAAGTACGCCCCGAAGCCCGCCTCGGTGATGACCTGGCGGGCGGCCCCGTCCACCTCCCGGCCAGTGACCCCGGCCCGGGCGGCGTTGATACCCGCCCGCTGGGCGGCCAGGACGGCGGCATAGACCCGCTCCATCTCCTCAGTGGGGTGGCCCAGAGCCACGGTCCGGGTCATGTCGGAGCAGTAGCCGTCCACCTTGCAGCCGAAGTCCATGGTGATGAACATGCCGGTGTCCACCACCTGGTCCCCGGGGACGGCGTGGGGGCGGGAGCCGTTGGCGCCGGCAGCCACGATGGGGTCAAAGGATACCTTCTCCCCGCCCCGGCGGAGCAGCTCGTAGGTCAGCCGGGCGGCGATCTCCCGCTCCGTCATACCGGGGCGGATGAAGCTGAGAATGGCCCGGAAGGCCTGGTCGGTGATCTCCTGGGCCCGGCGCATGGCCTCCAGCTCCTCCTCGTCCTTGGCGGCCCGGAGGGAATCCAGCAGAGGCTGGGCGGGAGTCAGGATGCAGGGCAGCTGCTGGGAGTACCGCCGGTGAGCGTCCACCGTCATGGCCCCGCTCTCGAATCCCACATTATGGAGACTCTTCGCCTCGATGTAATCCCGGGCCTGGGCCAGGTGGCCACGGTCGGCGCTCACCAGGGATACCTCGGCCCCGGTGATCTGCTCCCGGGCGGCCTCGATGTACCGGCCATCGGTGGTGTAGTGGGCGCCGTCCTTGGTGACCAGGAGCAGGCCCTCTCCATGGAAGCCCAGGGCGTAGCGCTCCCCGGACTCGCTGGTGACGAGCATGGCGTCCAGGCCGTACTCGGGCAATTTTTTCGCAATGTTAGAAATATGGTTCATAGATACGAGACCTTTCTGATGATATGGAATTTACTTGAGAAAGACAATATAGATTCCCGCCAGGACAAACAGGATGCCGCCCAGACGGCTCATAAGCAACGCCAATTCCGACGGCTCCGCGTTCTTATAGCGCCAGCCGTCTCTCAGCATCCAGAAGAAATAGGGAAACGCCGTGTTCAGGATCCCAATCAAAACGATGAGTATCCCAAGAATAGCCATAATTTCTCCTTTCTTACTTGAAATAGTCCTGATAAATACGCTTCATGGTCAGAGCATCCTCCGCCTGGGTGCCCGCGCTCTCGCAGATGAAGGTGGGAGACCACCCTCTCCGGGCCACCTCGGCGGCCAGAGGGTTCCAATCGGGGCCGAAGCCGTCGTCATCTGCGAAGGTCCGGTGGCACTTCTCACCGCCATTGGGGGTGAACTGGATGTGGGAGAAGTGGCTGTGGAAACGGCTGGCCCGGTCGGGCCCCAGAATTTCCTCCACCCGGTCCAGCATCTTCACACAGGCCTCGTGGCCCTCCAGCTCCCCCAGGGTCCGGGCATACAGGTGGCCGAAGTCGATGCAGGGGATGAGCCGCCCGTCCAGGGTGCACAGCTCCAGTACCTCGTCCAGGTCCCCCAGCTGGTTGATCTTGCCCATGGTCTCGGGGCACAGGGTGACGTGCGAAAATCCCTGGTCGTTGCAGGCGGCGAGGACCGCTTTCAGCGATTTCTTTGCAATGTCCAGCGCCTCCCGGCGGGTGCGCTTCATCAAAGCGCCGGAGTGGACCACTACCCGTCCGGCTCCCATGATGGCCGCCACCCGGCAGGCGGAGGCGACGTAGCCGATGGTCTTTTCCAGGGACTCGGGGTCCGGGTTGGCCAGGTTGACGAAGTAGGGGGCATGGAGGGACATGGAAATGCCCGCGGCGGCGGCGTTTTCGCCCACCTTCCGGGCGGTGTCCTCCCCCACATGGACCCCCTTGCCGCACTGATACTCGTAGCAGTCCAGCCCCAGGTCCGCGATCCACTTGGGGGCGGCCAGGGAGGACTTATGGGTTTTGGAAAAGCTGTCGGAATTGCCCGCGGGGCCGAATTTGGCGCTCATATGCTGACCTCCAGATGCGTTATACGAAGGGCTTCCGCCGGCCCAGGACCCGGAAAGGAGTCTCAATGGCATAGCGGACATAGCGGCCGGGGTTGCCGGCCAGGCGGATCGGTTCCACCAGCAGAGGGGCCACCCCGGCGTTATTACCGCCCAGGGTGTCGGTAAAAATCTGATCCCCTACCATAATTGTCTCCTCAGGCGTGCATCCCATACGCTCCATGGCCCGGAGATAGCCCGCCTTTTTCGGCTTGCCCGAGTGGCCCTGATAGGGGATGCCCAGGGCCTCAGCGAAGTGCTGGGCCCGGCCGGGACGGCGGCTGTTGGACAGCAGGTAGAGCTGTATGCCCGCCGCCGCCAGGGCCTCCTTCCAAGCCACGACCTCAGGGGTGGGCTCAGGGATCTTGTAGGGCGCCAGGGTGTTGTCCAGGTCGGCCAGCACCAGTTTGATCCCCTTGGCGGCCAGGGCCTGGGGGGCAATATCGCTCACAGAGGGGTAGACCCCCTTGGGAATGGGTGAAAAGGGCACGACTGTGTCCTCCTTTTGTTCTATTTGAGTCGGCTCCCACATATGGTAACCGTGTATGAAAGCTCTTTTATATGACTTATTATTATAGCATATCGAAAGAAATCGGACAAGGGGGAGCCTTTTTATGCCCAAGGATACGTTTATCATCACCCTCCCGCCCCAGCAGCTGCGCCAGCTCCAGGGCTGGAATGTCACGCCCGCCCACCTGGCCTACCGCATCGGCCGAGGCCCGCACCTGCTCCGCGCCGGTGGGACCGCCCTTCCCAGCGGTGGGCTGATGGTGGTGGACAACAAGGGCTTTGACGGGATGGGGGCGGCGGGGCCCTTCTGCCAGGAGGTGATCCGGGAGTGCCTGGCCCGGGGCTTTACCGGGGTGGTGCTGGACTTTGAGGGGCGGCTGCCCCCTCTGGTCCAGATGGCCGTCCAGCTGGAGGATGGGTTGTCCCGCCGTGGAATGGCCCTGTACGTCCCGGAGGCCTACGGCCACTGCACCCACCACGCCAGGGTGATGATCCCCTCTGCCCTGTCCGGGGGCTCCCTGGCCGCCCGTCTGGAGGAGGCGGGGGAGCACTTCGGCCGGGACCGGATCGTACTGGCCCTCCAGAAGACGGCGGAGGATTTCTGTCTCCCATCGCCCACGGGCAGCGGCGTTCCTCTGGACGGAAAGGAGCTTGGGGAGCGGATGGCAAAGCTTCGGCCCTCGGTATTCTACTCCGGAGAGCTGTGCGCCCGGTATTTCACCTACATGAGCCGGGAAAACGGGGCCCACTTCGTCCTCTTCGACGACGGTGACACGTTAAGGCGGAAGATGGAGGTGGCCCGAAAGCTGGGGATCACCGTCTTCATGGCCCCCTGGGCCGAGGCGGCGGAGCACACCGACCAGTTGGGCCTCCAGCGTCTGCCGCCGCCGCTCGTGAAGAAGAGCCGCTGACGCACAAAAAGACCCGTCGTTTTCAAACGACGGGTCTTTTTATGCTTACTCACCCACGGCGATCCTGCGGCGGTCCATCTCCCGCTCGGTCAGCTCCCGGACACCGGCCAGCACCTTTAAATAGGCGCTCAGCTCCATATTATCCACCGACAGCTCCGAACGCCCCGTGCAGCCGTCCACGCCGCCGGCGTCCACCACGGCCTTCAGCAGGGACCGCTCCTCCTCCGGGCTGGGCAGCAGCATTTTGCCCCACTTCAGGGACAGCATGGAGGCCAGCCCCCAGCCCCACCAATTGGAGATGCCGGCGGGCAGGGTCCAGTCGGCCCCCTGCCGGGCGCAGATCCGTTCGCCCTTCGGCACAAACCGGCAGACCTGGGGGCGGTAGTTGTCCATGCCCAGCTCGTTGCCCCCGTCTCCGATGGCCAGGGTGGGGATTCCCCGCTTCACGGCCTCCTGGAAAAAGTCCTCCGTGTCGGTCACCATATCGTCGATGGGCAGCCCACGCATGTTGTAGAAATGTCCGTCGGCGGCCTTTCCGGGCCGCTCCAGCGAGATAACATGGGTGGGGGCGATGCGGTCCATCCACCGGGCGGCGCAGTCGGCCGCCGGATGCTCCTCCACACAGATCACCTGGGCCCCGGGGGCCCGGGTCTCTACCGCCGCCTGGAGCAGGGGGCTGGAGGTCTCGTCGGTGACAATCCATACCTGGCAGCCGCAGGCCAGCAGGGCCGCCGCCAGATTGGCCGTCCCGGAGGGGCCGTCCGTCTCCCCCCGAACCTGGGCACCCCGCACCGGGAAGCCGGTCAAAATAATGACCCGCTGGGCGGAGGAGATTGCCTCGTCCACCTGCCTCAGGTCCACAGCGGGCAGCTCATTCAGCAATCCGCGCCCGGTGTCCCGCTTCATCAGCTCCATCAGCTCTTCTTCATATGTCATCGCTGGGTTCCTCCTGTCCGGCTTTCACTTTCACACAGCAATGCGCTGATTGGGCGCAAAAAAAGGCCCACGCATCGCTTTTTCTGGATTCGTGGGTCTTGTTTATCGTGGTATGGTTCCGGGCAGGAATCCGGATAAACAAAAGAATCTGATTTTTTCTTCATTCTACCTTTCTCTTCCCCAAAAGTCAAGGCTGTGTTATGATTAGTTGAGATAATTAGAGAAAGGACCGGAACGACCATGAAATATCCTGAACACTCGATTCTGGTGGTGGGACAGGCCAAGCCCAGCCGGGAGGACGCCATTTACAACACCCACGGTGAGTTTTACATCAGCATGGTACTGGAACCGGACACCGGTCGGATTCTGGACGTGGAGTGCAACACTATTTTAGAAGTCACCCGCGCCTTTGTGGCCGACATCTTCATCGGCCGCAGCCTGAAAACCGACACGGCGGCCATTGAGCAAGAGATCCGCAGCCGCTACTTCGCTCTGACCCAAAAGCCCCTTATCGCCTGTATGAAGGACGCCAGCAACCGCTACCTGCGCGCCATCGGACAGCAGCCGGCCGCCCGCTGACCCGGGCCAACCTTATTTTCGCGCCAAAAGGCCGCCCACGGGGCGGCCTTTCTGCGTGGGAATCCGTTTCACTGCCAATTCGAAATAATTTTGAAAAACTATGAACTTTTTTGAAATCCTCTGGACAGAATCTCTCCCTTGGATTATGATGTATTTTGTCTGATTATGTAGTTTTGCCGCATTTGTTCCCCAATGTTTTCGCGTTGGGGGGATGCGGGGAGGTTTGTCCATGTTAGGTTCTTTTTTCGGCGGGGTCAACCCCGCCACACATAAAGAGAATACCCGGCGCAAGCCCCTGGCCTCGCTGGACCTCCAGCCCGAACAGGTGGTGATCCCCCTGATGATGAGCGCCGTGGGAAGCTCTCAGCCCATGGTCCGCCCGGGAGCCCAGGTGGCGGTGGGCCAGCCCATCGCCCAGGGCGGGGGCGGCTATGTCCACGCCAGCGTGTCCGGCAAGGTAACCGCCGTCGAGGAATGGCCTCACCCCTGGGGAAACACCGGTCTGTCCATCGTTATCCGCAACGACGGCCAGGATACCCCCTGGTCCGACGGGCCGGACCCCCTGAAGCCCGACCAGATCACCCTGGAGGTGTTGGTGGACCGGGTGAAGCGGGCCGGTATCGTGGGCATGGGCGGCGGCGCCTACCCCACCGACGAGAAGCTCCGCCAGGCCGCCGGCAAGGTGGACACCCTGATCGTCAACGCCGCCGAGTGCGAGCCCTATGTCACCGCCGACCACCGGCTGCTGCTGGAGCGCAGCGACCGCATTCTCCGGGGAGCCCAGCTGCTGGCCCGGTGTGTGGGCGCTCAGCGGGCGGTCATCGTCACCGAGGGCGACAAGCTCAACGCCGTGGAGGCAGTGGAGCGCCGCCTGCGCAAGCGCAGCGGCAAGGTGGCCCTGCGCACCGTCCGCACCCGGTATCCCCTGGGAGCGGAAAAGCAGATCGTTCAGACCGTCACCGGCCGGGAAGTTCCCCCCGGCGGTGCCCCGCTGGATGTAAAGTGCCTGGTTCTCAACGTAGCCACCGTCTTCGCCATCCAGGCCGCTCTCTTCCAGGGCGAAGCCCTGACCCACCGGGCTGTCACCGTCACCGGCGGAGCTGTGGCCCGGCCCCGGAACCTCTGGGTGCCCATTGGCACCCCCCTGCGCTGCCTGCTGGAGTCGGCGGGCGGTCTGCGGGAAAAGCCCCAGCTGGTTCTCACCGGCGGCCCCATGATGGGCACCCCCCTCTTCGATCTGGACGCCCCCGTGGTCAAGAACACCAATGCTCTCATTTGCTTGGCGGGCTACGAGCGCCGCCAGGAGCAGCCTGAGTCGGTGTGCATCCGCTGCGGCAAGTGCGTGGCCGCCTGTCCCATGCACCTGACCCCCACCTTCATCGCTCGGGCGGTCCGCCAGGGCGATGGGCGCCGGCTGTCCAAATTCCACCCCCAGGACTGCATGGAGTGCGGCTGCTGCTCCTATATCTGTCCGGCCCGCATCCCCCTTCTGGAGCTGGTGCGTCAGGCCCGGACCCTGCTTGAGGAAGGAGGGATGGAGCCATGAATTCCACCCGTTCGTTCCGCCTGCCCCCTCAGGTGGGTCAGCCCTCCAACACCGCCTCCATGATGGCCGACGTGATGGTGGCGCTGCTCCCCGCCCTGGCCATGGCGGTTTTCTTCTTCGGCTTTCGGGTGCTGGTGCTCACCGCCCTGTCGGTAGGCTCGTCTATTCTCTTTGAGTACGGCTACCGCCGCCTCACCGGCCAGAGCGACACGGTCCGGGACCTGTCCGCCTGCGTCACCGGCATGCTGCTGGCCATGAGCCTGCCCGCCACCGCAGCCTACTGGGTGCCCATACTGGGCAGCGCCTTTGCCATCGTGGTGGTCAAGCAGTTCTACGGCGGCCTGGGCAAAAACTTTATGAACCCCGCCTTGGGCGGCCGGATGCTGCTGGCCACCTTCCCCATGCTGATGACCACCTGGACTCAGCCCCTGGACCGGGTGCCCCTGTGGGGGGTGGACGCGGTATCCGCCGCCACCCCCATGTCCTACCTCCACGCAGGCACCCTGCCCCCCCAGTCCCTGGGCCAACTGATGCTGGGCCAGCAGGGCGGCTGTATGGGGGAGGTCTCCTCCTTTATGCTCCTGCTGGGCGGGTGCTATCTGATTTTGCGGCGGGTCATCTCCCCCCGCATCCCCCTGGCCTATCTGGGCACCGTGGCCCTCATCGCCCTGCTCTTCCCCGGCGAGGGGACGGACCCCTTCCTGTGGATGGCCGCCCAGCTGCTCGGCGGCGGTCTGCTGCTGGGGGCCTTCTTCCTGGCCACCGATCCTACCACCTCTCCCGTCACCCCCAGGGGCCAGATTCTCTTCGGCGTGTGCTGCGGCCTGCTGACCATGCTGCTGCGGTATCACAGCTCCTACCCCGAGGGGGTGGGCTGGGCCATCCTGACGATGAACTGCTGCGTGTGGCTGCTGGACCGGGCGGGGATGCCCCGGCGGTTCGGCGCGGGGCACTTCTCGGTGCTGCGGTACTGGATCGACCGGATTCGCCGCAGCCTGGCCAAGATCAAATTCATCAAGCCCCAGATTCATTTCTCTCTGCGCCGGGACGGCAAGATGCCCGGCGAGGCGCACCTGGATCAGATCCGCACCCAAGCCAAGACTCTGGCCAGCCTGGGCGGGGTCATTCTGGCCACTGTACTGGTCATCTTCGGCGTCCACCGCTTCACCGATCTGGACACCGCCCGGGCCGAGACCCAGGCTCAGCAGAAGCTGCTCTCCCAGGTCATGCCCCAGGCCGCTTTCAGCTCTGAGATCCCCGCGCTCACCGCAGGCGCTCTGAGTATCCAGGCCGGGTACAGCGAAGACACCGAGCTGGTGGGCTACTGCGTGGAGGTCCAGGCCCAGGGCTTCGGCGGCGTCATCACCATGGAAGTGGGCGTGGACCTGGACGGCAAAGTTACCGGCGTGGCCGTCACCGACCACAAGGAGACTGTGGGCACCCGCGCCATGCAGCCTCAGTTCCTGGCCCGCTATGTGGGCATGTCGGGCACCATCCGCCCCACCGGCGGCAACTCGGTGGACGCGGTCAGCGGCGCCACCGCCACCTCCAACGCCATCACCGCCGGCGTGAACCGGGCCCTGGCTATTGTGGCCAATCTTGATATGGAAGGAGAGGTCGAGTATGTGGACGGCGAAGATCTGGAAGAACCTTAATCGCCTCTCCGGCGTCTCCCGGCGAGAGGGGGCGGCTCTATGAACATCCTGGAGCTGGCCGGGGTGGCTCTGGCCGCCCTGCTGTCGGAAAACTTCATTTTGGTCAACTGCATGGGCATCGGCACCCGGGCCCGGGCCTTCCGGAACCCGGTGGACGCCCTGCGCACCGGCTACTGCCTCACCGCCGTCATGGTGCTGGGAGCCCTGTTCTCCTGGCTGGCGGACTTTCTGGTGCTGACCCGGTTCGGCCTGGGGCACTACCGGCTGCTGGTGCTGGCCCTGCTGATCCCCGGTCTGGTGGCCGGACTGCGGAAATTCATCCGGGTCTGCCTGCCAGAGCTGTCCCGCCGCATGGACGGCAACCTTGCCTCCATCTCCAGCAACTGCGCTGCCCTGGGCTCCGCCCTGCTCATCTCCCAGCGCAGCTACGGACTGGGTTCCGCCCTGGTCTTCGCCCTATGCGGCGGCGTCGGCGCCACCGTGGCTCTAATCAGCTTCGCCAGCCTCCGGGAGGAGGTCAGCTTTGACCACTGTCCCAAGTGCTTCCGGGGCACCCCTATTCTGTTTATCACCGCCGGCCTCATGGCCATGGCTCTGGTGGGATTTTATGGGCTGCATTTATAAGGACAACGCCAAGCTGTCCATGATCTGAAAAAGGACCGAAGCCGTCTGATCGTGTCCATAGGTATATTTTGTGAGCCTGACATTCTTTGCGTGATTCAGTGCATAGCGGCGGACAGCTTACGCTGTCCGCCGCTATATTTTTATGCTAATTGCCGCAGTTGCTTTACATCCGCAGCATTTTCATCCGCAGGCTTTTTCTCAGCGGCAGCTGGAGAATATCCTTCGGGGTCAAAATATGGGTGGCAAACACCAGCGCCAGGTATCCAATCACCGCCGCGAACACGGCCAAAAGGACAGCCGCCGAGTTGGATCGGAACACGCTCACGGCCGCAGCATAGCAGCCCCGCGCCGCAGCGGCCATCAGTCCCGTACAAAACAGCGGCTTCCAGAAATACCGCCCCGCAGGCAGCTGCAATGGCAGTGCCCGCTGCAGATGATGAAAACAGATGGCGAAGGCCACCGCGTGGCAGACCACCGAGCCGATGGTTGCGCCATAGATGTTGACGCACGGGATACGGATCAGGAGATTATTCAGCGCCACCTTCACCGCCACGCCGCACAGCAGAGCCTTTGCCGGCACGGTGACCTTCCCCAGGCCCTGGAGGCTGCCGTTGACGGTCTGATTCAGGGCCATGAAAATCAAGCCTACGGCACTGATTTGAAGAAGCTGCCAGCCCAGCGGCGCATGGGGATAAATCATCTGATAGATAGGTCTTGCCAATACGATGAGCCCAGCGGAACAGGGAAAAATCAGCAGCACGGAGATCAGCAGCGAGAATGCGACCTTCTCCTCCGCCTCCTGCCGCCGGCCCGACGCCAGAGCTGAGGAGATCGTCGGCACCAGCACGGTGGCAAAGGCAATATTCAGGGCCAGCGGCAGATTGATGAGCGAATCACTTTTGGACAGCATCCCCGCCAAACGGACTGCCTCGTCATTCAACGCAGCGGCGGTAGGAAGACCGGGCTGCCCGGGGATACCTCCCGCAAAAGCGTCGGAGAGCCCCCGGGTGATGGTAGCCGTATCGATGACCCGACCGATGGCGATGATGATGGACCCAAGGGAAATGGGGATGGAGACCGCCAGGATCGTTCGGCAGAGGGACAGCGCAGACCGCCGGGATCGTCTCCCCCGCGAGGAAACCTGAGCCGGCTTGTGCCGGCAGTAGAATCTCGTCAGGTACCATACGCTGATGGACGTCGCCACAGTAGTGGCGAAGTTGGCGCCTGCCGACATGATCTCCGCGGAGCTGGCGGAGAGGGCCAGCACAAATACCACGGTTAGAACGGACTTGCAGATCTGCTCCAGCATTTGGGATCGGCTGGTGGCCTCTACTCTGCCCAGGCCTAGAAAATATCCCCGGATGACGGATGACACGCAGACGAAGGTGACGGATGGGGCCAGCGCCTGAAGGGTGTACTGCACACCGTCCATTTTGATGACGTGGACGGCAATGAAATCCGCCCCAAAGAACAGCGCCCCGGAGCAGAACAGTCCAATGAGAAAAAACAGCCGCAGGGCCAATCGAAAGATATGGTCCGCTTCGGCATGGTGACCTATGGCTGCCTCTGCCGACACCAGCTTGGATATTGCATTTGGGATACCGACGGAGGAAACGGCCAGCAGCAGGGTGTAAAGCTGGAAACCGGCGGTGTAGAAGCCATTGCCTGCATCGCCAAAGCCGTCGATGTTGGTGATCACCAGCCGATACAGCAGTCCCGCTGCCTTAACGACCAACTGGGATGTCAGCATGGTCAGAACGCTGGACATGAATAGAGTGTTGCGATTCTGCGCTTCCATGATGGTCCTCCGTCAGGAGTGTTCGCCCTGAGGTGGAATCGGGGCAGACCGGCGGGCTGGCGCGGCCTCCTTCTGCGCGGTCACGACCTTCAGCTTCTCCAGCCCCAGTAAGATCATGATGCCCAGCGCAAATCCCAGCGGAGAAAAGGTCGCCAGCGTCAGCGGGAGGTGGGGTACCGCCAGCGTGGCCGGCCCCATAACGATCGCGTAGAGGGAGCCCAGCATCAGTCCCATGATCAGGTAGAGCATCTGAGGACGATATTTTCGCAGCGCGGCCCGGATGAGCCGTACGGAGGAGGCGGCTCCGAAGAGCACTCCCAGGCCCAAAGCCGCGAGTCCAGGCAGCACGGCAAAGTCGCCCTTGAGAAACCCATGGACGGCTTGGATGGTGGGAAGATAGGCCCCGAAGATCAACAGGAGTGTGGAGCCGGAGATTCCGGGCAGCACCATGGCGGCAATGGCCAGGATACCTGCCGCGAACAGATAAAAAATCTGCGGGAGTCCCAGCGCCCAATAGTCGATGGCACCGCCGCTGACAGCAGATGCCCGGAACAGGGTCAAGCCGCAGACCAGAGCCACGCCCAGAATGGCACAGAGTGCGTTTTTCCATGATACCGTCATATTCATTCGTTCACTTCTTACAATGAACGGCAAAGAGGCCGCCGTCAATCCTAAAAACAACGAACTAAGCAAGTAGATTTGTGCGTCGAACAGCCTTGACAGAGCCATAACGGACAGCGCCATGCCGCCGCACCAGCCCAGCCCCAGCTTCGTCAAATAGAGCAGGGCGTCTCGCCGCCGGGTGCGGTCCGCACCGAAAAGATGGTGCAGAGCGCCCAGGAACTTCTCATAAAAACCAAGGATAAACGCCACGGTACCGCCCGAGACGCCGGGGACGCTGTCGGCCAGCGCCATACAGAACCCGTGAAACATCTGTAAGATCATGTTTTCTCTCTGCCTTTCCAAACAACGTAAACTGCCTGTGTTTCGGGCGAGGTGCCCATGCGTTCTCATGCGGGTGTTGGCCGCAGCCGTGCAGCAGCTTGGCCGACGGCAAAGCTGCCCAACGCCCCGAGCATGGTGCCCAGCAGCGCTCCAGCCAGAACGTCGCTGGGATAATGGACGTAAAGGTACAGCCGTGAAAACGCGATGATGACCGACAGAACCGCCGCCGGACGCCACAGCTTGCTCCTGCTGAAATACAGTGCGGAAGCTGAAGCAAAGGAAGACGCCGTATGCCCTGATGGAAAGGAGAAGTCTGCCGGCCTCGGGATCAAAAGCTGAACGGACGGTGCAAGGTCACAGGGGCGGATGCGGGCAACCAGCGGCTTTAAGACCAGATTGCAGCAGAGTACCTCCAACAAAAGGCTGACACCCACCGCACAGCCGATCCTTCTCGTTTTGCGGAACAGCAGCAAGACCAGTGTCAGCAGAATCCAGATCATCCCGCCGTTGCCCAGCCTCGTGAAGAACGGCATCAGGATGTCCCCGATGCCGCTCCGCAGATGGACCTGGATCAGATCCAGTAATTTTAGTTCTGCGATACTCAAGCTCTATCCATCCCCTTACTCGGCATCCGTCCCTTGCCGGGAGAGTTTTTCTCCGCAGGCCCCACAGAAACGGTCATTCTGCTTCACGACAGCGCCGCAGGCGGGACACTTTGCCTCCAGGGCAGTGCCGCAGTGTCCACAGAAGGGACTTGCCGCCTGCCAATATCCGCAGGCCGGGCAGCGGACCCGGAGAAATCCCCGGACCACCAGGAACGCAGCCACCGCCGCCAGATTGCCGACAAGCCCCAGCAGTCCCCACAGCAGCGGGTGCATGGCGGAGCGGGCGGCGGTCTGATAGAGCCAGAGCGCCGCCAGCAGCCAGTAGACGGTGAACAAAAGGGCACACAGCAATGCCGTGACGCTCACTGCCACTACCGCAGCCGTGGAGGGCATCGTGATCCGGCCCGTGAGAACGGCGTTCTCCAGCCAGTCGTCGTGTCCATCAGCGTCGTGGCCGGCGTGGTCCTCCTCAGAGCGGCCGACCTGGTCCCAGCCGGTCCACTGATCCTCCTGGTGGGAACTCGATGCCTCTGTTCGGACCAGCGCCACAGCCTCACGGATCTGCGTCCGCAGCAGCACCCCCGAGACGATACCGCCAATCAGCACCACGCAGAGTGCGGCCAAAACGAACCGCTTGGCAATAGCCTTGAACTTTATATTCATAACAGCTTCATGTGTTTTGTTCATAGCGAACACCTCCTGTTTTGTTGATAGACACAGTATATCGACCAGAGTGAAACTGGAGTTTGACGGAAGTTAAACAGAAGATAAACTGTGCGGAGACAAAAAAAGGACGCCTCACGGCGTCCTCGTGTGATTTTTCACTTGTGCGGCATCAGGGGTTGAATCAATGTCCAGGCCCTCACCCTGAATTTGAGCACTATGGCGTCAGCATCAACGGAGGTCAGCGGCGCTTTGAAAACGCACCGGGGAGGAGCAAAGCAGCCCCTCCTGCTCAAGGAAACGGATAAAGTAGGTCAGCGCCAATAAGTCGGCGCTGCCGCCGGGGCTGAGATTCTCGGCGATGAACCGGCGGTCCAGCTCCGCTGTCTCGGCCAGCAGTTGGGGCAGAGGCAGGTCCCGGTCCAGCAGGGCCTGGACCTCGGCCCGGACCGCCTCCATCCGTTCATAGGAGGAGCGGGCGATGAGGTTGGTATCCTGGGCAGCGGCGATAATGTGGAGCAATGTCACCACCCCCGCGTCGTTCAGGCTGACGCCCTGGTCCAGCAGCGCGTCCATGGTGGGCAGGGCGGCGTCGAAGAGGGTGGGGAAGCCGTCCAGGGCTTCCCCACGGGCCCCCCGAATTCCGTGGGCGGCGTAGGTCCGTTCCCCGTGGGAGCAGGCCCCCCCTCCGTCCAGCCGGTCAAAGTCCGCCGCCAAAGGGGCGGCGATGGCCTGGCACAGCTCCCGCAGCTCCTGCCGCGTGGGGGTACGCTCCTGTCCGTAGAAGGCTCCCAGAGCCGCCAGGATCAGCCCCAGGGAGAAGATAATGCCTTTGTGCGTATTCACCCCGCCGGTGGCCCGGAGCATGTCGAACTCCGCCTGGATGCCGATGGGACGCAGGTCGGCCAAGAAGGTCCCAGGGTCCCGGTCACAGTGGTCCACGCCGTAGGTGACAAAGGCCTTGAAATAGGGGATGAGGGCAAGGGCGCTGGTCTCGAAGGTGACGATGTCCATATCCCGGTGAGAGCCGGAGTTAGCCTTGTCCACCAGACCGGGCTTGGGGGTGGCCAGCACCTCGTACAGCAGGGCCCGGGAGGCGGCGGAGGCCAGCTGGACCCCGTATCGCTCGGCAAAGTAGTCCCACATGATGGAGCAGGTGTGGGACAAGATCTCGTCCAGAGAATGGGCACGGGTGCTGCTGCACTGGAAGGCGGGCTTTCCGCAGACCAGGCAGGTCCGCTCGGGCAGACCCAGCTCAGTCCTGGACAGTTTTCGCCCGTTGGCGTCCAGCACATCAATGTCGAAGAGACGGCCCAGAGAGGAGTTTTGCTCCAGCCGGGCCAGGGCCTCCTTTAGGGCCCGGGCGGGGGCGTCCACCGACAGAAGGGCCTCGTACCCCGTGGTCTCCCGCAACTCCTGGGTATGGACGACGGGAACGCCCATGACCCGGCACTGGCACCGGATCTGACCGAGTCCCTCCTCATAGGTCCGCACCGCCAGAGGGAAGACCTTCACCGGTCCGGCGATGTTCAGGGTGAAGGAGATCAGGGACATGGGGTATTTCTCCAGAGCGGCCTGTTGGAGCGCCGCCCGGCGCTCACGGGCCGCCAGCATTTGAGGCAGCTCCACCCGGGCTCCAGTAAGAAAATGTTCGAGATCCATATGGTTTTCCGCCCTTTCTCAGTAGTGGACCACGTCGTCCGCCCTCCGAATGCGGGCGAGCACCGGCTCGGCCTGGGAGGAGGTGAAGTAGTGCAGGGTGCTCTTGGGTACCAGAGGGGCCAGCGCCTCAAAGTCTCCGTCCCGGAGCAGCTCTCGGGCCCGGGAAGCGCTGACGGCCCGGCCGCCCGCCGCCTTCCGTGGGAACACCGTGCAGTCCACCCCGGCTCCGGCCAGGCCCTGGACCATGACTTGGTTATAGATGGAGGTCACCCGGCTGAAGGGCTCCTCCCCAACGAAGCGGCGTGAGATGCCCAGGGCGCGGGCGATCTTGACGAAGACCGCGATGTCCAGCCGGGCGTGGGCGGTAATGACATCATCCTCATCTTTCAAAAAGTAGGAGGGAAAGGTGGCGCTGGAGATCATATAGCTGCCCGTCTGGTGGTACACCAGATTTTTCAGGTGGGTGCTCCCCTCCCGGACCAATCGCTCCCGGACGGCCAGGGGCACCAGGGACACGTCCTCGGACACCACGAACACATGGAGGAGGTCACAGCGTTCGGCGGCCTGCTCCAGCAGGTACTGGTGGCCCAGGGTGAAGGGATTCGCGTTCAGCACCACCGCCCCCTGCATGGTTCCAGTCAGGCCGGATCGCGCCGTCTCATTTTTCAGCCCGGTTAAATAGTCGGCAAATCCGGTCCGCCGGTTCTCCAGAAAGGCGGCCTGGCCCTCCGCCCGGGCCACCTCGTAGAAGCCCAGGCCGGAGAAGATGGGGATCTTGCCGCACTTGGTATAGAGGAAAAGGTGGGTGTTCCCCCGGCGGCACTGGAAGTCCACCAGCTCGCTGACTACCTGGTTCATAAGGCCCTCCCCCTGGTGGGCGGAGTCCACCGCCATGCACCGCAGGGTGTTGCCGAAGCAGGAGCCGGTGGCCGCCAGGTCATAGTCCTGGTCGTAAAGGCCCACAGTGTGGTCCAGATGGCCGTCCCGGCGGATTCCCTCTTGCGCCAGGAGGGCGTCCAGCTGGGCCATGGCCCGCCGGTCATTGGGTTCAATTGTGCTCAGGATGTAGTCAGACATGGGGGCCTCCTTACCGTTTTATCACGTCTATTTTACCACGCTGGGGGCGGCGATTCAACGCCGGGCCGCCGTCCTTTGCGCAGAATGGCCGCCCCTGAGGGGCGGCCATTCTGCGCAAAGAGAGTTTTACCGATTCCCGACCTTTTCTCAGTTGGAAAAATCGAATTCCTTAATCTGGCGCACTACGTCGATGATGGTGCCGTCCCGGGACTCCACGATGCCTACCACCCGGTCGGCAAACTGGACGGGGTCGGGCTTGCCCACGATGGCGTAGGCCATGTCCCTCAGCTGCTCAATGGTATACAGGGGAACGCCGCAGCGTTTGGCGGCCTCCATCAGGTCGGGGCGGCTGGGGTTGACGGCGATGCCGTACTCGGTGACCACCACGTCCACTGTCTCGCCGGGGGTAGTGACGGTGGTTACGTCGGTGCAGACGGCGGGAGAGCGGCCCTGAAGCAGGGGGGTGATGACGATGGTGCACTTGGCGCCGGTGGCGGTGTCGGGATGGCCGCCCTGGGCGCCAGTGATCATGCCGGTGGAGTCGGTGATCACGTTGCAGTTGAAGTGGGTGTCCACCTCAAGAGCGGCCAGGATGACGAAGTCCAGCTGGTTGACATAAGCGCCCTTGTTCATGGGGTTGGCGTACTCGCTGCCGGTGATTTCGATGTGGTTGGGGTTCTGTTCGGCGGACTCCACGGCCCCCAGGTCGAAGTCCTGGGTGTCCACCAGCTTGCCGATGAGGCCCTCCTCAAGCAGGCGGACCATGGGGGTGGCGATGCCGCCCAATCCCAGGCCCATGTGGATGTTCCGCTCCCGCATGATATCGGCCAGGTAGATGGTGGAGGCAATGGACGCCCCGCCCACACCGGTCTGATAGATGAAGCCATCCTTGAAATAGGGAGTGGCCGCCACGAAGTCGGTGCAGTACTGGGCCATGAGCAGCTTGCGCTGGTCGGTGGTTGGCTTGGCGGCGCCGGTGGCAATCTTGTCGGGATTGCCGATGGCGTCCACCTTGCACACATAGTCCACGTTGACCATGGAGATGGAGGCGGGGATATTGGGGAACGGCACCAGGCAGTCGGTAACAGCCACCACCTTGTCGGCGTACTGGGCGTCCACATAGGCGTAGGACAGTACGCCGCAGTTGGACTTGCCGCCGCTGGGCCGCAGGTTGCCGCACTCGTCGGCGGTGGGGGCTCCGATGAAGGCGATGTCGATGTGGACCCGGCCCTCCTCAATGTTGCGGACCCGACCGCCGTGGGAGTACATCACCGCGATGTCCCGGAGCTTGCCGGCGGAAATGGCCTCGCCGATCTTGCCCCGGACGCCGGAGGACATGATCTTGGTGATGGTGCCGTCCTCGATATAGGGGACGATGGGGTCGTGGGCCTTGCCCAGGGAGGAGGCGCAGATGCAGATATCCTTGAGGCCCATGTTGTGGATCTCCTCCATGACCATGTTGACCACATAGTCGCCCTCCCGGAAGTGGTGGTGGAAGGAGACGGTCATGCCGTCGTGGGCCCCGCACTTCTCCAGAGCCTCGCGGATGGAGGACACCAGCTTGCTGCGCTTGGGGTCGATGTTGGCCCGGACCGTGGGGGCCGCTTTGGTGTACTCCTTGTTATCGTAATAGAAGGCGCCCTGGAAGACCTCCCGGCCGGTGGCCTTCAGGACCTCCTCAGGAATGTCCCGTCCAACCGCATTGATCATATCAGATCACCTCCGTAAACTCCGGCTGCTTTGGCCAGCATCAGGGTGCGCTTGGCGCCGTCGTAGAAGGCAATGTCGATCATTTTGCCGTCCACGGTGAATACGCCGATGCCCTGGGCCTTCTTGGTGTCGATCTCCCGGACCACCTTCTCGGCGAAGATAATGTCTTTCTGGGTGGGAGTGAATACCTGGTGGACCACCGGGATCTGCCGGGGATTGATGATGGATTTTCCATCGAAGCCCATGCTGTGGATCATCTCGGTCTCCCTGCGGAAGCCCTCCATGTCATCCAGGTTGGTGAACACGGTGTCGAAGCACTGGACCCCAGCAGCCCGGGCGGCAATAATCATCATCTGGCGGGCGCCGTTGAGCTCCACGCCGGTGCCGGTGATGTGGGTCTGTAAATCCTTTGTATAGTCGCCGCCGGACAGCGCCACGCCGATGAGCCGGTCGGAGGACTTGCAGATCTCCAGACAGTTGAGCACGCCGTAGCAGGACTCCAGGGCGGCCATCAGCAGGGTGGAACCCTTCTCCCGGCCAAACTCCTCCTCGGCCTTCAAAACAGCCCCCTCCACAACGTGGACGTCGTTGGCACAGGTACACTTTGGAATCCGGATTACGTCGGCTCCGCCAGCCACGCAGACCCGAACGTCCTCCCGCCAATGAGGAGTATCCAGACCGTTGATGCGGACCACCCGCTCCACGCCATGGTAGTCGATTTCCCGGAGGGCGTGGAACAGGGAGAAGCGGGCGGCGTCCTTCTGGTTCTCGGCCACCGCGTCCTCCAGGTCCAGCATGATGGAGTCGGGCTTATAGATGTAGGGGTCCTTGATGAGCGCCGGCTTCTGACAGTTCAGGAACATCATGGACCGGCGCAGACGCTTTTTGTTGGGATGGTTCATTTCACGCCACCTCCCCAGGGGATGCCGTGCTCCGAACAGTCGGCGGCGCGGAAGACGGCTCCCTCCACCCGGGCTTTCAGGGTGCAGTCCAGGGCCCCCCGGTCCACCACGGTGACGGCGGCGTTTCGGACATCCAGATTTTCCAGGGTCTCCAGCACCACGGCGCGGATGCGGTTGCCGAACTGATGGATCACCGGGCTGGTGATAGACAGCTGGATGCCGTCGCCGTTCTCAATCGTTACCAGCGCGTCGCTGGACTCCATGGTCCCGGCAACGGCGGTATGTTTGATTTCCAAAATAGTTGCCTCCTTGCATTGCGAACCTGAGTAGTGCGGGCCATGCGCTTGCTGTTCCAGTCTCAGGCCTTCTTCTTATCGGGAATGGCGCCCTTGATGATGGGGAACAGAATCATAGAGGCGCAGACCAGCAGCAGCACGATGGTAATTGGGCTGTTCAGAGCGTTGACCCAGCTGCCGTTGGCAATTTGATAGGCGCGGCGCAGGTTTTCCTCGCACATGGTGCCCAGAACCAGGCCAAGGACCAGAGCGGCGGAAGAATAACCCAGGGTGACGAACAGATAGCCGACGATACCGGCGACCATCATCAGGACCACGTCACCGGTGCTGTTCTTCAGGGCGTAAGCGCCGATGGTGGCCAGCATGACGATGACGGGACCCAGGATGGAGTAGGGAATGGCCAGAATCTTGGCAAAGACCTTGGCAATGGCCAGGGAGACAAAGACCATGATGATGTTGGTAATCAGCATGGAGCCAAAGACGGAGGACAGATAGTCGGGCTGGGTCTTGACCAGCAGAGGACCCACCTGGACGCCCTTCAGCACCAGAGCGGACATCATGATGGCGGCGGCGTTTCCGCCGGGGATGCCCAGAGCCAGCAGGGGCACCATGGCGCCGCCGGTGGCCGCATTGTTGGCGCACTCAGAGGCCACAATGCCGTCGGGGATGCCGGTTCCGAACTGCTCGGAGTGCTTGGAGATCTTCTTCTCCACGGTGTAGGACAGGAAGGAGGCGATGGTGGCGCCGGCGCCGGGCAGGATGCCGACCACAGTGCCCAGAATGGAGGAACGGAGCATGACCCACTTGACGGCCAGAAACTCTTTGACTTTGGGGAAAGCGGTGGTGAACTTGCCGTCCTTAGAGGTGCTGTCCATCTTGCCGCCGTCCTTCTTGGAGCGCTTGACGGTCTGCTTCAGCACCTCGGTCACCGCAAACAGGCCGATCATGACGGGGATCATCTCCACGCCGGACAGCAGGGTGGTGCTGCCCCAGGTAAAGCGGGCCACACCGGTCTGGGGATCCATGCCGATGGTTGCCAGGAACAGGCCCAGCAGGCCGGAGACCAGGGTCTTGATGACGTTGCCGTTATCCAGGCAGGTCAGCACAGACAGGCCCAGCATGGACACGGCGAACAGCTCACCGGGGCCGAACTTCAGAGCCACGGCGGCCAGAGGGCCGGAGACGATGGCCATGGCGAAGGCGGCGATCAGACCGCCGATGGCGGAAGCCACCAGGGAGTAACCCAGCGCCTTGCCGGCCTCGCCACGCTGCGCCATGGGGTAGCCGTCGAAGGTAGTGGGAGCGCTGGAGGGGGTGCCGGGGATTTTGAACAGGATGGCCGTGATGCCGCCGCCTGTGATGGAGGCACAGTACACAGCGCACAGGAAAGCGATGGCGATGACGCCGTTCATGGAGTAAGCGAAGGGCAGGGCCAAAGCCACCGCCATGGATGCGGACACGCCGGGCAACGCGCCGAAGATGACGCCCACGACGGTGCCCAGAAAGATCAGGATAAAGGTAGAGGGGGTCAGCACGATCTGCAGACCGGAAATCAATGTATCAAGCATTTGTTACGACCTCCTTCTCAAAGTCCGGGGATCAGGCTGAGGAAGCCTTCCATAGCCAGGGCGAAGTTACGGAAGAAGCCATAGCCTCTGGGCAGGAAAATGCTCAGGGGGCCCTGGAAGATGATGTACAGGATCAGGGTGGCCACAATGCCGGTCAAAACCAGGATCAGGGGACGGCGCTCACCCAGCAGCACGCCAAACGCGATCAGGAACAGGAAGGAGGTGGGAATAAAGCCGATATAGGGCAGAATCACCGCCGCCATGGCGCAAATGATCATGCCGATTAGGAGCTTGCTCTTGAAGAAAGCGGCTACGGCAGCTCCGTCCACGGGGACTTTACTGTCTTTTTTGCGGATCATGTTGACCAGTCCGATGGCCAGCAGCACGATCATGATGCCCAGGATCAGGCGGGGCCAGAAGGCGGCGCCCAGCTCGGTGGCGGTAGAGTTGTCAGCGCCGCCGATATAGATAAAGCAGTAGATCGACGCGGCCAACAACAGGACATTAAAGAGAATGTCCAACGTCATGAATATCATCCTTTCTTAAAAAACTTCGGCGGCGGAGTGCGCTGGACACTCAGCCGCCGAAGAATTGCGCGGAATCCGTTCTGAAACTTCAGCAGCGAAGGACTTGTTTCAGAAGTTCAGCCGGAAAATCAGCCGAACAGGGCGGTCAGCTCCTCGTGGTCCTTGTCCCACTGAGCCTGGTAAGTAGCGGTGTCCATCCAGCCGGTGCGCTGGTCCAGTCCCTGAGTCTTGCACCACTCCTGGTACTCGGCGCTGTTGACAACCTTATCGGCGGCGGCGGCAAAAGCCTCAATGGCCTCGGCGGGGGTGCCGTTCTTGGCAAAGATGCCGCGGTAGGGGCCGTAGAAGCAGTCCACACCCAGCTCGCCGGCGCACTCGGTATCAGCGTACTCGGGGATGGTCATGCGCTCCTCGGTGCAGGCCATGATGGGCTTCAGGTCGCCGGACTGGACCATAGCCAGAACCTCGGCGGGGCCGACGCAGGCCAGACCGACGTGGTTGCCGATCAGGTCGGAGTTCAGCTGAGAGCCTTCGGAGTAGCCGACAGCCTCGATCTTGTCGCCGAAGGCGGCCGTGACGCAGGCGCCGTCCAGGCCGGTCAGGGACATGACGCCGCACTGCACGGCACCGGGGTTAGCCGCCACATAGTCCATCAGTTCCTGATAGTTGTTATAGGGGGCATCCTTACCGGCAACGAAGATGTTGCAGTCCCAAACCAGGTTGGCAACGGGGGTCAGGTTGCCGTAGACGTCGAACTCGGTAGCGCCGGTAATCTGAGCCAGCATGGGGGAGGGGGTGCACAGCAGCCAGGTGTAGCCGTCGGCAGGCTGCTGGACAGCATACTGAACGCCGGACACGCCGCCGGCACCGGCCACGTTGTTCACGACCACGGACTGGCCCAGTTCCTTCTCAAGCAGGGTGGCGAACTCACGAACGGTGGTGTCTGCGCCTCCGCCGGCGCCCCAAGGACACACGATCTCGATCTTACGGTCAAACGTAAAACCCTCGGAACCGGCGGAAGTGGAAGCTGCGGAGCCGGAATTGCTGGCAGCGGGGGGATTGGAGCTGCCGCAGGCAGCCAGGGACAGGGTCATGGCTGCGGCCATGAGCAAGGACAAGAATTTCTTCATCGCTAACGTTCCTCCTATAATCAAAAGCTCTGCCCCGTCCTTTGATGGGCGGCGCCGTCCATAAGTGATTTACCACAGATATTACGAACTTGAGATAAGTAAGTAATTATGCTATGATATAAAACAAACAAAAATCTCTGTTATTTTCCGTCTGCCCTTATCACTTATGTTGGGCTTATTTTAGCACGGGTTTTACAAAATGAAAAATACTTTATTTTTCTGTTTTTCATAGGACAACGCTTATGATGGCAAACAGATTCGGGATAATTTAGCAAAAAATGACAAGGAGGTACCATATGAATCTGAAACGAGCACGTTATATCATGGCGATCTGTGAGGCAGGCGGCATCACCGCCGCCGCAAAAAAGCTGTTTGTGTCTCAACCATCCCTGAGCCAGACCGTGCGGCTGGTGGAGCAGGAGATGGGGGTGGCCATCTTTGAGCGCGGCGTCACCCCGCCCAAGCTCACCTATGCGGGGGAGCAGTATTTAGAGACTGCCCGGGCCATGATTATCCAGGAGGAAAACCTGAACAACATCCTGGAGAGCATCCGCCACGAGGAACGGGGCTGGCTGCGTATCGGCGTCAGTATCCAGCGGGGGATGCAGCTGCTCCCCCTGGTGCTGCCTACCTTCACCAAGCAGTTCCCCGACGTGCAGCTGCTGCTGGAGGAAAAAGGATCGGAGTTTTTAGAGCAGATGGTAGACGAGGGCAAGGTGGATCTGGCCCTCGTCACCACCGAGCCCTCCAACAGCAATCTGGAGTATATTCTCATTGAAAATGAGAGCTTCGGCCTGCTGGTGGGGCAGAACAACCGGCTGGCCTCCCAATATCCCCCCGGGGCCCAGCTCCAGGTGGACGACATTGCCAACGAGCAGTTCATGGCGCTGAAACCCGGTCACAACATCCGGGGTATCCAGGACCGTTTTTTCGCCCAGAATGGAATCTCACCCAAAATTCTGGCCGAAACCGACAGCGTAGAGGCTGCCATCCGCATCACGGCGGCCTGCGACTGCTGTATGCTCTGTCCCCACGTGTTCGTGCGCAGCAACCCGGCTCTGGCCGGACGCAGCGTCTATTTCCGTCTGAAAAACGAGATGAAGTCTCGCCATTTTTATGCCTGCTACCGCAAGGAGCGATACCAGCCCCGGTATGTCCGAGCCTTCATCGAACTGGTCCAGCAGGCCACCGAGAAGAGCGGCTTCAAAGAGATTCAGGGGGCCTCCGGAGCCTGATACCGCTGGTCCAGCAGCTCCAAAAACCGTCGGGCCGCCAGAGGGAGATAGCTGCCCCGCAGCCGTACCTCCGCCACGGTGAGGGCGGCCCGGTACTCCTCCGGGATGGCGAAATAGGACGCTCCCCTCCCGTCGGAAAACAGGGAGGCGTAGCCCCGGGGGATCAGCGTGACCCCCAACCCGGCGCAGGCCACCCGGCGGGCCGTCTCAAAGCTGGTGGAGGTGAGGGCCACCTCCGGCGTGACCCCTGCCTGGGCCAGGACCCGGTCGGTGACCCGTCGGATTCGCTGGCCGGGGCTGACCAGGACGAAGGGCTTCCCTGCCAGATGGACCGGGTCCAGCACCGGCAGGCCGCCCCTGGGGTCAGGCCGGGCGAGCCGGGCCACCGGGTCCCCCTCGGGGGCGGCGATGACGAAGGGGTCGCTGCCGAGGGCGTGGTACTGGAAGGCGCTGTCCGGCTCCTCCAGCTCCTCCGACGACAGGTTCATCACCGCGAAGTCCAGCTGCTGCTCCAGCAGCAGACGGAACAGCTGGGCAGAGACCTCCTCGTGGAGGATAAATTCAATGCCCGGATAGCTTCTTTTGAATTCAGGCAGGATGCCGGGCAGGATGCCGGTGGCCAAAAAGCGAGTCATCCCCGCGTTGACCCGGCCCCGGCGCAGCTCACCCATCTCATCCAGCTCCTGCTCCATATCCCCGTACATCTTTAAAATCTCCCGGGCCGTGCGGCAGTACCGCTCCCCGGCATAGGTCAGGGTCAGCCCGCGGCTGCCCCGGCGAAACAGAGGCTGACCCAGCTCCCGCTCGATGCCGCTCAGGCAGTGGCTCAGCGCCGGCTGGGTCATATATAATTTCTGGGCCGCCCGGGAGATGCTGGCCTCCTGGGCAATGGTGGTCACATACAACAGCTCTTTCGATGTCATCGCTGCCTCCATACTATAAAATTTTTGCATGAGTTTTATAAAATATTATGCATTTGTTTATAGTGTACTCCCCTGTTATACTATTAGCAAGAAAAAATCAAGAAGCGGGGGCATTCTTATGGTAAAACTTTACGACACCGGCGTGTATCTGCTCAACGGTCGGGAACTGGTCCCCAAGACGGAGATCGCCCAGCGGCTGGAACGGCCCGTCTCCGCCGCCCGGGAGGCCAAAAACACCATGGCCTACGGCATTCTGAAAGCCCACAACATCTCCGGCGATATGGATGCCCTGCGGCTGAAGTTCGACTCCATGACCAGCCACGACATTACCTATGTGGGAATCATCCAGACCGCCCGGGCCTCGGGCATGGACCGGTTTCCCCTGCCCTATGTGCTGACCAACTGCCACAACTCCCTGTGTGCCGTGGGCGGCACCATCAACGAGGATGACCACAAGTTCGCCCTCTCCGCCGCCCACAAGTACGGTGGTATCTACGTCCCCACCAATATGGCCAATCTGCACAGCTACAACCGGGAGATGATGGCGGGCTGCGGCCGGATGATCCTGGGCTCCGACTCCCACACACGATACGGCGCCCTGGGCACCATGGCCGTGGGCGAAGGCGGCGGCGAGCTGGCCAAGCAACTGCTGGGCCGGACCTATGACTTCGCCCGGCCCCAGGTCATCGCCATTTACCTCACTGGAACCCCCCGCCCCGGCGTGGGCCCCCAGGACGTGGCTCTGTCCATCATCGGCGCGGTGTACAAAAAGGGCTATGTGAAGAACAAGGTCATGGAGTTTGTGGGCCCCGGTATCGCCAATCTGCCCATGGAATACCGCAACTCCATCGACGTCATGACCACCGAGACCACCTGCTGGTCCTCCATCTGGGTCACAGATGAAAAAACCAGAGACTATTTCACCATCCATGGCCGCCCCGAGGCCTACGCAGAGCTGGCTCCCGGCGAGGCTGCCTACTACGACGGCTGTGTGTATGTGGACCTGTCCACCGTGGAATGCTCCATCGCCATGCCCATGCACCCCTCCAACGTCTACACCATCCACGAACTCCAGGAGAACGCCCGGGATATCCTGCATAAAGTCCAGGAGGAGGCCAACCGCCAGATCAGCGGCGCGGCCATGGACCTGGACAGCAAATACCGCGACGGGGCCATTTGGGTCCAACAGGGGGAAATCGCCGGCTGCTCCGGGGGCACCTTCGACAACATCTGCGCCGCCGCCGACATTCTGCGGGGCCGCTCCTGCGGCAACGGGGCTTTCTCTCTGAGCATTTACCCCGGCTCCATGCCCGCCAATCTGGAGCTGACCCGCAACGGCCGGGCCGCCGACCTGCTGGCCGCCGGAGCCCTGATGCGGGAGTGCTTCTGCGGCCCCTGCTTCGGTGCGGGGGACTGCCCCGCCAACGGGGAGTTCTCCATCCGCCACACGACCCGCAACTTCCCCAACCGGGAGGGCTCCAAGCCCGGCGAGGGTCAGATGGCCGCTGTGGCGCTCATGGACGCCCGGTCCATCGCCGCCACAGCGGCCAACGGGGGCCGACTCACCGCCGCCACTGATATGGAGGTGGAGTACACCGCGCCGGAGTACCGCTTCGACGGCGGTGTCTACGAGAAGCGGGTCTACAATGGCTGGGGCAAGGCCGAGCCGGACCACGCGCTGCGCTTCGGCCCCAACATCAAGGATTGGCCGGAGTTCCCGGCTCTCACCGACGACCTACTGGTGAAGGTCTGTGCCTACATCACCGACCCTGTCACCACCACCGACGAGCTGATCCCCTCTGGCGAGACCTCCAGCTACCGCTCCAATCCAGAGCGGCTCAGCGAGTTTGCCCTGTCCCGCCGGGACCCCCAGTACGTAGGCCGCAGCAAAGAGGTCCGGGCGGCGGAGCGGGACCGCCAGACGTGGAAGGAACTGCCTCAGGAGGTCCGGGCCGTCTACCGGGCCCTGGAGAAGGCAGGCGTCCCCTGCGACCCCGCCAACACCGAAGTGGGCTCCACCCTCTTCGCCAACATGCCCGGCGACGGCTCCGCCCGTGAGCAGGCCGCCTCCTGCCAGCGCGTGGTGGGCGGGGCCGCTAACTTCGCCCGGCAGTACGCCACCAAGCGGTACCGCTCCAACTGCATCAACTGGGGCATGGCCCCCTTCCTGGTGGAGGAGCCGGAGAAATTCCAGCTGGGCGACTATCTGTTCGTACCCGGCGTCCGCCGGGGTATCCTGAACAACGCGGAGTCCTTCCAAGCCTATGTCGTCAAGGCCGACGGAACCGTCACTCCCTTTACCTGCTCCACCGGTCCCCTGACGGTCCCCGAGCGGGAGATCATCGCCAGCGGCTGTCTCATCAACTACTACCGGGGGAATACCTGATCCATCTTCTGCGAAAAACGGACTTAAACTTCTCCTTGCATAAAAATGCAACATTTTATAAAATAGAAAAAATGAGTAGAGCATTGGGGGAGTTGCTTTGCTGAAATTTTTGATCACTCTGGCGGTGTGCACCGCCTCCGGACTGCTTTTGAGAAAGCTCCATGTGCCGGGAGGGATCATGGTGGGCGCGCTGATCGGCGCCACGGCGCTGAACGTGCTCACCCCCTTTGGGTACATGCCCTACGCAGGGCGGTTTGCGGCCCAGGTGGCGGCGGGGGCCTACATCGGCGCCCTGTTTGACCGACAGCAGCTGAAAAGCGTACGCCATGTATGGAAACCCTACCTGATGGTCATGACATTCTTTCTGATCGCCAACCTGACGGCGGGATTTCTCATCTGGCGCACCGGCGCCTGTGACCTGATCACCGCGCTGATGTGCTGCGTCCCGGGAGGGATGTCCGACACCCCGCTGATTGCGGCGGACCTGGGCGCCGACATCGGCATTGTGGCCATTTTGCAGTTCGTGCGGATGGTCACTGGAATCGTCATCATGCCCACGGTCATCTCCCTGCTGGCCCCGGCCCACGTGGTCCATGAGGAGCCACAGGCGGACGGAGGAAAAAGCGCTGGGGCCAAGGAGAACCGGACCTGGATGCTGGCGGCCCTCACCGCAGCGGTGGCCGGCGTGGGCGGCGGACTGGGCAAGTGGTCCGGTATTCCAGCGGGCATCCTGGTGGGAGCCATGGCAGCGGTCATTGTGATGAACCTCAGTTATGGCCGAGCCTACCTGCCCATGTCTCTGAAACGGGCGGCCCAGGTCCTCTCGGGGGCCTATATTGGCTGTTCTATGAACCGGGATAGTATCCTGGCGCTGGGGGACCTGCTCCTGCCCGCTTTTATCATCCTGGCGGTGTACATTCCCATCAGCCTGCTCTGCGGTTGTCTGATCGCCAAGCTGCTCCACCGGAATATGCGGGAGTCCATGCTGTGCGCTACCCCGGGCGGCGCGTCGGATATGGCCCTCATCGCCTCGGACCTGGGGGTAGAGAGCACCGACCTGATGGTCACTCAGGTCCTCCGCATGGTCACAGTGGTCCTGGTATTCCCTCAGATGATCTACCAGCTGTGCCGGATTCTGGGACAGCTGCCCGGGTAAATATGCAGAAAAAAAGCACCGGTCAGGGACCGGTGCTTTTTTCACAGTCAGACCCAACAGGCCCTCCTGCCTATTTCGCACGGAGAGAACAATAGTGTGTGTAATCCTCATAACCCCTGTGGCAGGTGTGGATGAGCGGGACCCCCAGCGTACCCGCGATGTGCCATGCCAGGGGAGCAATATTGAACCCGCCCTGAGAATGGACGATGTCCGGTCCCCAGGCAGGTCGTGCTGCATCAGTTGCCTTTGAACCGATACCCTGCCCCCCAAACCGTCTGAATATATCGCGGCTGGCTGGGGTTCCGCTCGATTTTTTCCCGCAGGCGGTTGATATGGACGGCTACGGTGGCGTTATCTCCCAGAGCATCCATGCCCCAGATCCGTTCGTAGAGGGTCTCCCGGTCAAAGACGATGTCCACATTCAGCATGAAGAACAATAGCAGCTCGTACTCCTTGTTTTTCAGGTCCACCTCTTGCCCCCGCACATAGACCCGGTGGGTCTCCGTGTTGAGCCGGATGCCGCCAATCTCGATCTCCGAGGTCCGCCGCTCTGACTGAGTTAGCCGCTGGTAGCGGGCCAGATGGGCCTTCACCCGCGCGACCAGGACGCTGGGGGAAAAAGGCTTTTCAATGTAGTCGTCCGCCCCCAGACCCAGGCCCCGGATCTTGTCGATGTCCTCCTGCCGGGCTGTGACCATCAGGATGGGGATGTCCAGCTGTTCCCGAAGCGACCGGCAGACAGAGAACCCATCCAGCCCAGGCAGCATCAGATCCAGTAAAATCAGGTCAAAAGCACCGTGCAGTCCTCGTTCCAGGCCAGTAGGACCATCCGACGCGATCTCCACAGTGAAATCGCTGAGTTCCAGATAGTCCCGTTCGATAGCGGCAATGGCCATATCATCCTCAACAATCAGGATCTTCGGCATACGCGTGCGCCTCCTTTGGCAGGGTGATGGATATGCTGAGTCCGTGAGGTACGGCATTCTGTGCTTCGATGGTGCCTCCCATCCGCTGGACGGCTTTGGCGGCAATGGCCAGCCCAAGGCCGCTGCCTCGATCCGGATGCTGCCGAGCGGGATCACTGCGGTAAAATACGTCGAACAGTTTCGGCAATGCTTCCGTTGGAACGCCAGGGCCATCGTCCGCAAGGGTCAGAACCGCCGTTTCCGGTTGTTCCTCCAGGCAGATGATGAGATGTCCAGCACCCGTCGTTTTGTATTTGGCACTGTTGTCCAGAATGTTGGTCAGCACCCGGCGCAGCTCCGCCGGGTCGGCAGTCACCGTCACCGGCGCCATCGGTTCCGCCGTGACCAGAAGTCCCTTTTCAGCGTACTCTCCGGCGGTGCTCTCCACCAGAGCGGTCACCTCCCCATCCAGCCGCAGGGCTTTCGGGCTGACGGGGTAGTCGTCCAGATCCATCTTGGAATACAGGAAAATCTGGGACACCATCCGCTGGATATCCTCCGCCTTGTCCTTGATGGTCAGCAGGTACTCCTGCTGCTTCTCCGGCGTCCGGGCCACGCCGTCCAGCAGCCCCTCTACATAGGCCTGGATGGAGGTAAGAGGCGAGCGCAGGTCATGGGAAATACCGGCCATCAGTTCCTTACGGCTCTCCTCATGGCGCTGAGTCTCCTCCACAGATTGCTTGAGCCGTGCCGCCATCTCATTGAATTGTACGCAGACCGGGGCGAATTCATCCCGCCCGTTGTAGCGGATGCGGTAGTCCAGATCTCCGCTGCCGATTTTCTGAACGCCCAAGGCTAAAATGTCCAGTGGTTCCTCGATGCGGCGAAAAACGAAGCGGATCAGGAAACGGTTCGTCAACCAGATGGACAGCATGATCGCCGCCGCCAGGATCAGACCTGTCAAAACCAGGACTACCTTCAGCGTCCGATAGGACGCCTGCCGCTGGCTGCAAAAGAGATAGATGGCGTAGGTGTCTGCCCCGATGATCTCCCGATGAGCGTAGAGGCTCCGCTCCCCCTGGGAGACCAGGCCCTCGTCCTCCATGGCCCCGGCGGCCCGCAGCAGGGCATCGTCCTCAGTGAAGGTTTCGCCATAGACATAGAACGGCTCTCCGTTCTGCGTGACCGTCAGAGACATGGCGCTCTCATCCAGAAGACTGCTGAGCTTTTTCAAATGGGGCTCTCGTTCCTTTGGCTCCGTCCGCAGGGATTCAGCCACCAGTTCAGCGATGCCCCGGCTGGCTTGAAAAAAGTCTTCGCTGTCCTCAAAACCCAGTCCGGTGCCGTGGGCCACGGCGTACCAGATGATGCCCAGGCAGCCAGCGGCGATCATGACCGTAATGCACACTGGCACCAAGATCATTAGAATATTGGAGATTGCCAGCCGTCTCTTGACTGTCATATCCTTCACCCCATCTCCAGGATGGCCAAATTATAGCACAGAAATAACGTGAGGAGATAAACTGAACATAAACTCTTTCTTTGGCCGCTCATTTTTGATTCTCTCTCCGCTCTCTACAAAATCAGGACAGCGACTGGCTCGCTGTCCTGCTGCAGCAAAAGAAAAACTGCGTATGGATTGCCCGACCTCATACGCAGTTCTTACCTCCCGTACCGGCATTACGCCCCACAGGTCACAAATTGTACCTGTGGGGCGCAACACTTGGCTTCGCTTTTGGGGTTTACTTGCCCAGCTTGAAGGACGCGCACTCAGTGCCCTCGCACTGGGTGGGGTGGCTGTCACAGCAGCCCACCTTGATAGACTCCAGAGAGCAGCAGTCGTGGGGGCCGTTGTGGAAGGCACAGCTGGAAACGCTGCACTTGATGCTGGTGTTGCAGGAATTGTGATCCATGAAAAAAACCTCCTCACATTTGAATGAAACGTAAGAAATCAAAAACGACCGCAATTTCTCACTCTTGATCTCTCATGTTCCACTCTTATTGTGAGTATGGACTTTTTTTCACGTCTTATTCTTTCGGCTTGGCTGTTTCGCTTTCGCACTCCGTTTGTCCATTCTCCACCACCTGGGGAATAAACCTGCGGGCAAAGCGGCCCTTTCCCCGGCTCTTCACATAGAAGTAGCCGATAAAGGAGAAGACCACCGCCCCCACAAAGTTGACGGCCAGGTCCTTCATGGTGTCCAGAATACCCACATCCAGATAGCCGCCCAGTCCGAGAGAGATCTCTTCTCCCCCGGCCACCACGATGACGTCGGTGATGTCCCGGATGATCACCGGGGTGTTGCCGCCGGTGGGGTCCAGCATGACGGAGGAGCTTTCGTGGAGGATGGCGTCCTTCTGCATATCCAGCAGGAACATCTGATCCATGGCGCACTCGAAAAACTCCCACAGCACCCCGATGGTCATGGAGAAACAGAAGGCCACGATGGCCATGAAGGCTGGGGACAGAGACAGAGAAAACCGCTCATTCCGGTTGAGCATATCCACCAGGGAGAAACCGATGGCGGCACAGAGAAACCCGTTCAGAGTGTGGAGCATGGTATCCCAGCCTGGAAAAGTGGTGTAAAAGGCCCGGATTTCTCCCAAAATCTCCGCCGCAAAGATGAAGAGCATGATAATGATTTCCATGGTGTTTGGCAGGTCGATCTGGAGGGATCGCTCGAAGATGGTGGGCAGCAGAAAGAGGACCAGGGTCAGCAGACACAGGAACACATTTTCAAAATTCCCGTTGAAAAACTGAGCCACCATCATTGCGATGACTGCAAAACGCAGCAGGATGTACACCGTGGCCACGGTGCGTTTTTTCCGCAGCGCGGCGTCCGCTGAGATCAGCATGGTACGCAGTTTTTTCTTGGGCACAGAGGCCATCCCCCTTCCAGATTTTTGCGATTTTTGATTAGAATGTAGTATATCCTATCTCTCCCTACAAAGTCAAGAAATCGGTTGAGCAAATCGCTCTGGCGATCCGTTTTCCGCTCAAAATGAAGACAGCGCCCGCGTCGGAATGGACGCGGGCGCTGTTGAACTCATTCCTCTTCCATGACCCGGACCTGGATCTCCAGCACCCGGCGGTGTTCCACCCGGGTGACAGTGACGTCCAGCCCCTCGGCCTGAAAGTGGTCCCCCTCTTCAGGAACCCGGCCCACCTGCTCCATGACCCAGCCGGAGACGGTGGCGGCGTCGCACTCCCCCTTCACTTGGAACAGATCGTACATATCGTCCAGGTTGGCGGAGCAGGCAATGAGATAGCTGCCGTCGGGCTGCTTCTGGAAGGTCTCGATGACCTCGTCGTGCTCATCCCAGATCTCGCCCACCAGCTCCTCCAGAATGTCCTCCAGAGTGGCGATGCCCTCGGTGCCGCCGTACTCGTCCACCACCACGGCCATATGGGCCTTGTTCTTCTGCAAAATACGCAGCAGCTCGGAGATCTTGGTGTTCCCGGTAGTGTAGAACACGGGGGCCTTCAAATTGGACACCATGGTCTCTCCCCGGTAACGGGCGGCGTAAAAGTCCTTCTCGTGGATGACGCCCACGATATTATCCACCGTTTCGTGGTAAATGGGGATACGGGAGTAGCCGCTCTCCACAAAGAGAGCGCCTATTTCTTCCATCGTGCTCTCCTCCTCGGCGGCCACCAGGTCCACCCGGGGGGTGAGAATCTCAGAAACTTCCAAATCATTGAACTCGATGGCGTTGCGAATCAGATCGCTCTCGTGCTCATCCAGACCGCCCTCGGTCTCGGCCTGATCCACCATGCCCACCAGCTCCTCCTCGGTGATGCCGTCGTCGCCGCCGCTGCGGAACATCCGGCTGAGCAGCTTCTTCCACTGGGTAAACAGGAAGTTGGCTGGCGTCAGGAGGATCATGAGCAGCTTCAGCAGGGGATACGCGGCCATGGCCCAGGCCTCCGGATTCTCCTTTGCCAAGCTCTTGGGGGTGACCTCGCCGAAGATCAGGATCACCACGGTCAGCACCGCGGCGGAGACGGCGGGACCGCTCTCCTGGCCGATAAGCTTGATAAACAGCACGGCGCCCACGGTGGTGGCCACGTTGTTGACGATGTTGTTGCCGATCAGGATGGTGGACAGGAGCTTGTCATACTCCTCTGCCAGCTCCAGGGTCTTGGCGGCCCGGACGCTGCCGTTGTCCGCCTTCGTTCTCAGGCGGATGCGGTTCAGAGAGGTAAAGGCGGTCTCGGTCGCGGAGAAATAGGCGGATCCAGCCACCAGGATCACCAGGGCCACGATCATGCCAATACTGGCACTGTCAAGTTCCATTTTGGAAAAATCACTCTGCTTTCTTCAAATAATTTAATATACACTCGTTCCCTCTTCCAAGAAACGACCGAGCCTCATCGCATGGCCGTTGATGGTCAATCAGGCACAGATATGTATTTGGGTTGCAGTATATCATACCTTCACAGGGATTGCAACGGATTTTCCAGGGACTGCCCGGGGCAGCCCGGATACTTAACGCGCTCTTAACCTTACCTTATAATAATAGAACGACTGACAAAGAAAAATTTTAAAAAAGCCTTGACGTGCCTGTCCGCCTATGCTATATTTGTACTACCTGTGAAAGGGGCTTTTTTGTTGTGCGCATTTTTACGGTGTTTGACGCATAGCACCCCTCCCCGCTCGGGACACAGGGAGGCAAGTTGCCGGGTCCCACCGTAGCGCTTCGACGCAATCCTTGCGTCTTCAGGTCGCTGGATCCGGCTGCATGGGCCGGACCCGGCGTTTTGCTTTTTTTGGCGGCGTCCGCAATGGCTCGACCAAACAGCCCTTTTCCAAAGAGCTGTCATATCAACAAGGAGGTGCCGAACAAATGGCAAGTAAGGCCGGCGCACGCATCAAGATCACCCTGCGGTGCTCTGAGTGCAAGCAGAGAAACTACAACACCATGAAGAACAAGAAGAATACCCCTGACCGCCTGGAGCTGAACAAGTACTGCCCCTTCTGCAGAAAGCATACTGTCCACAATGAGACCAAGTAATCGTCTCCATCAGGCTGAAAGGAAGAAGGGTAACGCAAATGGCTGAAAACGAAAAGCAGGAGCAGGTCCAGGCCAGCTCCGCCAAGGCCGAGAAGGCCAAAAAGGACAAAAAGTCCGACAAGAAGCCCGGCGTCTTCGCCCGCATCGGCAAGTGGCTCAAGGAGATGAAGAGCGAACTGAAGAAGGTTCAGTGGCCCACCCGCAAGCAGACCATCAACAACACCTTGATCGTCATCGCCTGCGTCATCGTGGTCGGCCTGTTCATCTGGATCTTCGACTTCATCGCTGGAAGCGCCATTGAGATGCTCATCACCCTGTTGGGCTGAGGTGACAGTCATGGCTGACAATGCGAGCTGGTACGTGGTCCACACCTATTCCGGCTATGAGAATACGGTAAAGGCCACCATCGAAAAGTATGTCGAAAACCGCAACATGCGGGACCTGATCCATGAGATCAGCATTCCCCTGGAGACGGTGACTGAGATCACCGACAACGGCCCCAAGGAAGTGGAGCGCAAGGTATTCCCCGGCTACGTTCTGGTCAAGATGATTATGAACGACGAGACCTGGCATGTGATCCGCAACATCCGCGGCGTAACCGGATTCCTGGGCGAGGGCAACAAGGCCATCCCCCTGTCCGATGCCGATGTGGCCTCCCTGGGGGTCGAGAAACGCGAGATCGAGGTCAGCTATCAGGTGGGCGACAGCGTCCGCATCACCGACGGCGCCCTGGAATCCTTCTTGGGCACTGTGGAAGAGATTGATCTGGACCGCAGCAAGGTCCGCGTGGTCGTGTCCATGTTTGGGCGCGAAACCCCCGTGGAGCTGGAACTGGACCAGGTGGAACCCGCAAACCAGTAACCCCCGCTTATTTTTCCCCGTAATAGGGCCCCCGGCAAAGGCGAAGCTCTTGTTGGGGAGAGGCGATGCGACGGAGTGAATGAGCTTTTCCCGCAGGGAAAAGCGAACGATACACAGTGCGCATCGACGACGTGGGAGGGATGTTGCGACATCCCGCCAAAATGGGCCAACGGCCCAACCCAACCACATTTTTCTAATGGAGGTGCTCTTTCGTGGCACAGAAAGTAACTGGATATGTAAAACTTCAGATCCCCGCCGGCAAGGCGACTCCCGCCCCCCCTGTTGGTCCCGCTCTGGGCCAGCAC
>Ga0129308_1000697_pt1 | contig 45247 bp, 49 predicted proteins | sample L827metagenome_FD_94440 | JGI IMG/M metagenome (GOLD analysis project Ga0129308, IMG submission 94440) | Ring-tailed lemur group fecal microbial communities from Wisconsin, USA - L827 metagenome | ecosystem: Host-associated > Mammals > Digestive system > Large intestine > Fecal | place: USA... | reverse complement strand
CGGCTTCCTTCAGATTCCACCTCACAGAGGACACCCTTGCCTTAAGCTAACGCTTCTCACTATCAGAGCGCGTTCGGGACTTGCACCCTAAAGTTATAACACATGCCGGGCGAACAAGAAAAAACTCCTACAATACCTTGATATTGTAGGAGTTGTCTTTTCTTTGTCTGGTTTTGTCCAGCTTCTTGGTGATCCGCCTGGGATTCTCCTATCGGAGTTACCATACTGATATTTAAAACTTTATATTTTTTGCTTCAAGCATATCCCATGATTTATCCCACTAATTTGCTATGTGCTTTTGCGATAGTTTGCTCATAGAGAATACTGAAAGCAAAGATAAGTACTTTCTTTAAATCTACAAAATTAGGGGTAATATGCATTTGTTTCCACCAGAAAGTGAACGCTTTACGTATCACCATTGACAATCACCGACTTATCTTTTCTTTCATCGGAAAATCCACACGATTTAGCACACGATTATTTCTCATCGTTTTGCCCGTGATTTAACACGATTGTTACTGCAAAGTTAAGAAAGAATATTAAATTAATCCATTGTTTGACCGAAAAGTTGAAATAATTAGTCTTTTTACTTCTCTTGTGCAGCAAAAATAGGGCATAACAGAAATAGAAGGTAATTTTTATGGCGGTAAAATTTACGGCTGTTTAATTTGCCTTTCCATTGTTCCGAAACGGTCATTTCCGAAATGTGCATTTCGCATCGAATTATTCTGTAAGCGAATTAACGAAATCCCCAAACCTCAAAATCTTCTCACTATTCGCTTTATTGAAAAGCAAGTGCTCAAAATCCTTTTGCTTCTTCTTCAAATCGACTGTTTTCAGCAATTCGCCTGCTGCCTGTTTGAACTCCTGCAAATTATGTACTCCGCAACGCTTTGAAAGAAAATCGTAATCGGGTTTTGACTGCGAAAGCAAAAACATCAGGTCGTAAAAATCACGTCCTTTGGCGCGGGCTAACATGGCGGCAATTTTCATACTGCACAATACACCATCAGAAGGAACGGGAAACGGGAAAAAGAATCCGTACCCTTTGATATTTGTGATAACAGGGGGATAAGCAATTCCTTGGTCTTGGCTTTCGACCTTTATCAAAAAGCGTTCTTCCTTATGTCCGCTCAATCCCAAATCGAATAACAGTTCAGGAAAATGAATATTACGCCGGAAGGCTGTTAGCTTCGGATTTTTTTTATCTTTTGCCTCGACGCGTAATCCTGAACGTTCCAGAAACTGAATTACGCCGTTTGTCATTTCAATAAACTCGTCTTTCGACAGGTTTTTGCAGTCAAAATCCAAATCTTCAGAAAACCGGTCTATCCCTTTTACTAAACGCAGGTTTGTCCCACCGATAAAAGCCATCTTTTGGATGTTTGGCGTAGAAGAAAGGTAATCCAGAATCATCAACTGTAAATACTCTTTTAGTATGTGTTTATCGAACCCCGAATTTCCACGGATTTGAACCGGAAAATAATTTCTTATCTGTTCAATCTGTATCATAAATCGTAAGTTTTAAGAAGTAACTTTACACGATGATCAAGTGCCTTGCTTTGAAACATGTCGCAGTAGTCCATCAGTAAATCCTTGTTTAAATCATCGTGCAGGTAATCTTCATCCAAGCGCAATTCTTCCAATTCCTGCTCACTATCATAGAACGGATAAAGATACAGCAAATCAAGTAATGCCTTCTCGGGTGTGGCAAACTGTATGGTACGATTGTCTGCCATTGGCTTCAACTCGTACCCGAACATCAGGTTTTCTTTGACGTTCTTATAAGAGTATTCGCCGAAGTCATTGACGAAAGATGCTGTTTTTAGGGTTGTCACACTGGTAATCTGTACCACCGCTTCCGGTATCATCCCATAGAACGACAATGCTGTATGCAAGCTGATATAGGACGGACGGTAAATCCTGTTGGCAAAATAAAGGAAATAATCCGGTTTGCTCTTATATTCAGAGAAAGCAAAGTATCCCTGCCGTAACCGGATAAGATATCCTTTCTTCACCCAGCGAGTAAGGCTATTACGGTCAAAATCCGATTGCCATGCATATACCTGATAGATATTGAAGCATGCCAAATCGAATAGCTGATTCTTAAATTCCAAAAATGTCATTTCTTGATTTTGTTTCTATTATACTGCAAATATAATGCATTTTAGAAACAAAACAAAATATCAGGATTAGTTAGGGGTATTCTTGTTCTGTCGATAAGACGAAAATAAGCTGTTTTTGTTTTGTCGATAAAACAAAAAAGACTTTGCCCTGCTATTTTGCAACTGCTGAAGTAGTGGTAACAGAGATGTCATAAGCAACTTTATTCGAATAAAAACAGCTTGTTTATTGTGAATGGTGAAGCAAAACAACTAATTCCTAGTATTAATACCATAGATTTCATTCTTAAAATGAAAAAGTTAGTGACAATGTTAAAAGATTTGCTAACTTTGCCATTAACGAAAGTTTGAAGTAGAAATCTTAAAGAAAATATCATGATAAAGATTAAGTTAGCAGATAGCGTTATTAAAAGTCACCTTGTGGACAGCAAGGGCAATTCTTATTGTTCAATTCCTATTAGTGTAGATAAGAAGTTAAATGTTGAAGGGTTATTTGACAAGCTTGTTGCCATAGACCCAAAACTTAAAAGTTATGACCAATCTACCAGTCCTTACTATACTATATTTGTGAATGTCCCCATAGATATGGAATTAGAAGCAAAGGAAGCTAATTCCCAAGTTGGAGAAAATACATATGAAATCATGTGGGGCTTACCTCAGGATATTATTTTGAGTAAATTGCCTTGTTTTGTTCCCAAACATCATTGGAAAAAAGTTGAAGTATGAAAGTTGAAGAACTTCAAACCTATCAAGAGGTTGTTCAATCCCTACTCAAAAAAGGAAGGGCTAAGCATTTGCTGTTGGGAAATGGATTCAGTATGGCTTATGATGCCAAAATATTCTCATATAATGCGCTTAGTGCATTTATAGAAAACTCGGAAGATGAATTATTGAAACAGCTATTCAACAGCATAAATACAAAGAACTTTGAGATAATCATGCAGCAATTAGACCTTTTCGCTAATGTTGCTCAAGTTTTCAATGCAGACAAAGAACTGATTGATAAAATCAAGCATACAAGTGAAACCCTGAAAAATAGCTTGATTGATGCTGTTAAAGCAATGCACCCTGAACATGTGTTTAAGATACCTGAAGAAAAAAATGCCGCTTGCTGTACTTTTTTAGAAGATTACTTAGTTAATGACGGATATGTTTTTTCGTCGAATTATGACTTGCTTCTTTATTGGGTATTAATGCGCAACACTTGTAAAAATGCAGGAGATGGCTTTGGAAGAGAAGTCGAAAACCCATTAGGAGATGAGTATGTTCCGGATTATGAACCGGAATATTCTGAACTTCGTTGGGGTAAAAATAAGGATAGCCAATCCGTATTTTATTTGCATGGTGCGCTTCCTCTATTTGATACAGGAATAGATATAATCAAAGAAGAATATAACGGTGACTACTTATTAGATAACATTAAAGCAAGAATGGAAAAGAAAGAATATCCCATTTTTGTGACAGCAGGCAATGCAAATGAAAAACTTACGCACATTATGCATAACAAATACCTGTCGTTTTGCTTTGATAAGTTTTCTTCGATAAAAGGTTCATTAATAACATTTGGTTTCAACTTTGGCGACAATGATACACATATCATAGAAGCCATAAACATCGCGGCTAATCAAGGGAAGAAGGCACAAGACAAATTATGGAGTGTGTATATCGGTGTATACTCAGATGCCGATTTGATGCATATTGAGAAAATAAAAACTAAATTTAAATGTAAGGTTAATCTTTATAATGCTAAAACAACCAATGTTTGGCAATAAGGTTAACTTTTTTGTATTGTTAAAGTTATGTCCTTATTCAATCTATACAATGAAATAGAAAAAGAATATGAAAATCTTATTCCTCTTAAGCAGGAAGGATTGGTGCTGTTTCATCTGTATCAGAAACAAAAGGACGGAGACATTGGGAAAGAGTTTTCAGAAGAAGAAATCATCAAATCGTTGAGGGAGATCCGATATGATTTGAAAACCAATCAGAAAATACAGTTTAATAATATAGTCAAGTATTTTCAAAAGTATTTTTTATGGCGCGATGAAAAGAATCGGCTATACCGTCTCAAACCTTTTACCAAAAAGTGGTGCAAACTGATTGAAAATATTCTTGAAGAGACATTCAATCCCACTCAGCTACAAAAAGAGTTTTTATACCTTTCTAACACCTTTAGCGAACAATCCTTCACAGAGTGGTACTCTACTACATTCGAAAGCTATAGCCAAAGAGTAGATACACAAATTAATACCCTATATATCCAAATTGACCGATTAGTCATTGATTTCAGACGACAGATATCAAATGAGCATACTTACGATTTGAATGCTTTAAAATCAATAGTTAACACATTGGAAGATATTCGTTCCAAAACAGAAGAGTTGAATAATGCCTTTAGTGGAGCGCACGATATTCAAAACAAGCTATTGAAGAGTAATATCATTACAGAAGATATTCTTCTGAACAGACAACGGGCAAATGTGCTATCCTTCTTTCAGGAAGTTCGAGGTAATCTGAAAATCATCAGCAAGCGTATAGACAGCGTTAAACCTCGACTAAATGAATATATCAGAAATATCAATAGGCACGATTTCTACATTCGGTTCAAAAGCTTCTTTAATCAACTACTTGAAAAAAGCACTTTGGAAAAAGGCAAAATCCGTTTCCCTGATGGCATACCAAGTATCCCGATACGTTATACTCAGCAACCAAGGTTTATTATCGTTAAAGAAAATTTTGATGGAGCTTCCCTTAGTCGGTTCAAAACAGCGAAATCAAAAATTCCCGTAACCAACGCCACTGAAACAGAGAATCGCTTTTTATTGGAAAAAGAAAGGATTGAAATTCAAAAAAGGATTAACCTTTATATGCTTGATTTGGAAAATCGACTAAAAGCATATCAAGAAGTTGATTTTTCTGCTTTCTTTTATGAAGTGCTCAAAAAAGAAAATGGGAATATCCGTATTTGTGTGAAGTTAGCTCACAAAACCATGTCTAAATATTACCGTGACATTAATTCATTCGGGATATCTATTTCAACTGAAATGGTTGGCATCCCCGAATATCCAATGATAAAAATATGGAAGACGATTATTTACAAGAAAATGTAGGCTATGCATTTTTAACGACACAAGAAGCAATATCAATATTTGCAGATGTCGATTATGCTTTGAAAAGTGGAAAACATATTCAAAAATGTCCTTCACAGGGTAAGCAGTTTGCTTTTGTCGGAAAATATTACGACAAACTAAAATCTTATTATGACAATTTGTTTGATATCCATTTGAATCGTGAGGGCGAAGGTGATTTAGAATACTTTTTCATTGATTTCTTCAAAGATGGAAACGGATACTACCAACGGGGTAATATTCCTGTAGAAAATCGTGAATATCTTGCGGAATCGCATCTCATCATAGCCTTTCTATTAATTCGCATGTATGTTCTTGAACCAAGAGCAGAAAGCCGTATACTAATCCAAGATTTTAAAGTACAAGTATTGTCGGAGTATGAAGAATATAAACCGCACTTATTACGGCTATTTGCAAAATCGGAAGATACAGAAGAAACGGATTATGAGCTAAAATCTATTGAAGATGAGATGGACAAAGCGCTTAAAAAATTCAACGATTTATGTTGGATTATGATAGACAAAAGCACGGAAACTTTTGAAATCATGCCGTCTCTCAATCGTTTACTGAATATGTTTGAAAACTACATCATCAATACACCGATTAGCAATGAGTAATAAAAAATTTCCTCGTATATATAGCCTTTCAACAGTAGGCATTCGTAATCATTATAATTCAGATTATCGTTTTCATCCGTTTCGGACAGATTTTGCAGGTGACAGCGGTGTCGGAAAATCTATTATTGCAGATGTGTTACAACTGATATTAGTCGGAGAAAGGGAATTTAAATCTGCCACAGATTCAAGTTCAGAACGGGAAGCAAGAAAGTTAATCATTGAACGATATGGATATGTATTTCTAAACATTGCAATAGATACGGACAAATTTATTGTCATCGGGATGTACATATCAACTACTTCCATTGACCCTTTTATTATTCAAGCAAATATAGGATTAGACATATTTGAGCCTCTTTCTTCACCTCTTATATCAAAAGATTTTATGTCGGGTGACGAGATTATAGATATAACTAATCTTCCTGAAAGGATGAAAGAAAATAAACAGGCTTATGCTGCAAAACTGTCTTTGAATAAATATCATGAATTACTTGAACAAAACAAAATCCTTCCCATTGACCTGAAGACAGAAGGAAACTTAAAGAATTTTGCACAAATCATTCGCGCATTTTCTCGTGGTAAAGGATTTAAAAACAATTCGAAATGGTTGAAAGAGTTTTTTCTTAATGACGATAGGGAAAATATCATCAAAGTTCGTTTTGACGAACAACTTGCAGATATAGCACAAGAATTAAGAGACCACAAAGAAAATAAAGACACATTAGAAAAAGTGCGAATCAAATACGAAAAGTTCAAACGTCTTTTCGATTTAAAACAAGCACGGGATGCAGCACAGGAAGACTATTTGAAAACAAAAACCATATTTCATTATCAAAACAAGAATACGGCAGAAGAAAAATGTATTCAGCTTCAGTATGACATAAAAAGTATCAATCATAAAGTAGCCAATTCCTTTTTGCGTTTATTTTCAGCAGAAGCTGAGGAGCAACGGAAAAACGTAAATCTTTTAGCAGATAAATTATCCATCATTGAAAATGCTCAAGAAAATATAACAGCGTATCTGACTAAAGAGTCCGTTGCATTTCAGAAATACCCCAAACTCGACGAACAGTACATTCAAGTGCAAAAAGTAGAAAAATTACTTGATGCTTATAAAACATGCGAAAAATTACGAGATAGGCACTCAAAACAATTGAGTGAGAAGGCTGAAAAGGAACACTTGAAAAATTTGGGTGATGAATTGATGAAGCAAAAGTTATATGAAGAATGGACAAAATCTCCTTGGGCGAGAGGAGCAGATGATGGCTCTGCTTTTTACAAGAAGAGAACAGAAGAAATCAACACCGAAATAAAGAGACTTACTACTTTAAAGGACTTTTCAGATGTCACCAATACTAAATCTTTAGCATATTGGACAATACAGAACAAACCATCATTATCACATGAGGAAGAAAGTGTCTTGTTCAACTTAGATATGATACTTATTGAGAAACCTGCAAGTATTGAAAAGAATACACAATATATACCAAATCCGGAAACTTTTTTTGGCAACTTGGAAATCGGGGAAAAAGAAAGCAATCCGAATGGTTTTTGGGTTGATTGGGGCAGCATTAGGAGATTTGTACCTTACATACCCGAACGATTTTTCACAACGAAGAATAGTGACGAAATTACGGGATACTTCAACGAAAAATACAAAGATGCAGCAGAAATCATCAATTCATTAAGAGAAGAGAAAGAAACTATAGAGGCTATGCAAAAAGTGGCGTCTAAACATGGCGAGAATGCAGTTAACGCTTTTGTTCGTAGAGATGAAATATCAGCATATATCATTGATGAAAATTTAGATATTACTGCCACACAATTAGATGAATTGTTGAAAGTCCATTTTAATGGAGAAGACATTAAGCAAACCAAATCGGAACTTGATGCTGCCAAAATCCTGAAAATAAAGGGAGAAACGGAGCAAGAGCAAGTAAAAAAAGATATACAACAAGCCTGCCAAATAGAATTCTCAAAGAATTTCTCTTTTCTTGAAGTTCAAACCGCTATCAGACAACTTCAAGAAAAAGCAAACAGACTGCTTATATATAAACAAAATAGAGCAACTCGATTTCGACAATTATTTTCAACTTATATACAAATCCCTGAGGATTTAGATACGACAAGCATATTAAATCTTCGCTCAGAACTAAATGATAATCTAAAGAAAAAACACAGTTGCAAAGAAGAAATAAAAGTTCTGAAAACTAAGATTCAAGAAGAAGACAGCCTTTATCATCAGGCAAAGTTAGATTATCAAGCACAGTCAGACCAACAGATAAACTTAAAAATTAATATTGTAGCCAAACCCGAAGAAAAAGAACAATTATTCTATTCAGCAAGGAATGCTTATAAGCAAGCATATGATGATATTGTTATCGAGTTTTTAAGCGAAAAAATGTATCAACGATTCATGGGGTCTGAAGATTATTTGGCATTAACAAGGGAAGTTGTTAATGAGATTCCCGCAAAACAATTGACGTCAAATGAGACAGATGCTTTACAGCAAATGTTAGACTTTCTCAAACAGTTAAATGACACACATATCCATATCGGAAATCGGAAACTGAATTTGCTCAAGGAAATTTTTCAGGATGTTAGAGATGCTGTCAGCGATTATGTTGCAAAAATGTATGAGATTGGAGCCTATTTTAAAGGCTCGGATAAAGAAATATCACAAGGATTTAAGTTAAGTCTTACTTGTCCGTTTTCTTTAATTTATCCAATCGATTGGATTGATATGTTTTTGGAAAAGCTTAATGATTCGATAAAACAAGAAAGCATTCATCAAGATTTATTTGCAGCATTAAGAGAAAAAATTGATATTCCTGACATGATGGCTACAGCTTTTGAAAAATGTGGTGGATTCAAGAATGCGAAAATAGAAGACTTATTAAATCCCAAGAACTATTTTGATATAAAATTCGAAATGGAGTCGGATGATGGAGAAAAGAATGTCGGGAGCGCAGGTCAGACCTATGCCGTTACTGCCATGTTATGCGTTGCCCGTCTTTCCTTAGTTGAGAAAAAAGAAAAGGGGAGACAACACAGTGGATTACGTTTTATGCCTATTGACGAGGCTGAAGGAATTGGTAGTAATTTCGATTTACTTGAACGAATTGCCGAAGCCAAAGATTATCAGCTAATATCAATGTCAATCAATCCCCTTGATGATTTCAGGGACGGTGAACAATATTTATACATCCTCAACGGCAGTAAAAAGCGGAAAGAACGAGTGAGTACTTTTGCTATATTTAGTAATGCCGATGAAATTCAGAAGATATGATAAATAAACAATTAACATGGCCTGAGTTTAAAGCGCTGTATCAATTATACCACGAACGCAAAACCAATTTGAAAGTACAGGAACGCCCATACTTCAAATATCTAAAACGAGAAGGGTATATTAAGAAGAAAATCGGTTCAACTAAAACCATAGAGCCATACAGTAAATTTGACGATGAATATGAGCGGGAAAATATAGAAGGTCTATTTCACAAGTATTATTCCTTTCTGTCGGAAAATCAGATTTTGACGCCCCACACTCCATTTTCGGAATTTGAAATCAAGAGCCTAATGAACATCAAGCAATGTGAGAATGTCTTGGTCGATAGTGGGCAAACACTATTATCCGAAATGCGAAGTAAAATAGAGGCAGGAAAAGACGGACGAAAAGGAATTTCAAAATCGTTCTTCAAATCGGCCAAACATATTGAAAAGGGTTCTGCATTGGAAGATGCTGTGTTAAAAATAATAGGGATAGATAAGTTTCCCCAGAACGAAGGTCAGTGGATTTATCGTGTTCCATGCAAAAATCCAACATGTATAATCCTATGTGAAAATCGTTATTTTCTTACCCTTGACATTGCCCCAAAAAGGAATGTTGAATTATGGCACGTTGGCGGCAATAATACCTTGCCGATTGAAAATTTACCGAAAATTGAATATCCGATATATTACCTGTGTGATTGGGACTTGATGGGATTACAAATTTATGAGCGGATTTATCATCGGGTTGAAATGATTAAGGACAAAGCCTCTTCGTTACAACTTCTAAATCCCAACGGTAAACCCGAACGAATCAAAGATACAGAAGATTATCACCGTAGCGAATGGGATAAAACTACAGAATTATCATCATTAACCGCTAACCTATATTCTTCTGAACAACTGGCAATACTACAAAACCTCATAAAAACTGATGAGTGGATTGAGGAAGAAGGGAACGATATAGGTCGAATAATCGACGAGATAGGAAAAGTAAAATAACATAAATTTACAAATAAACATGAATATAACCCCTACTAATATAAATACATATTCGCCTAATGAGATACTAAATAATTTTGCCAATATTTTTGAGAAATCCAGAAGTATAAATGACCTTGTATCTATAAAAAACGGTTTAAATCTATCTGTGGACGTGGATTTGCAGCGTTTCAATGATGAGCAAAAAAGTACATTTCATTATTTTTTGGCAAATGGTTGGAGTTATGTATTACAACTAAAATATCCAAACTCTTACGAAGTTCCCATTAGTTCCAAAGAGTTTGAAAAACAAGTATATCATTTACGTTGTGCTTTGCAACTCATTGGCAAAAGAGAAGATATTAATGTTTGTCAAATCCTAACTAATCTGGGATGTGCTTTTGACCATATCGGGCGTTTCTCAGAAGCGCAGGACTATTTCAATAAAGCACTTTTGATAAATCCCAATTTTGGCATGGCTTTGGGGAATAAGGGTTTTGGATTATACCGATATGCAAGGGAAGTTTTTGACGGGGTACATCAATTTATATTTTTGCAATATGCCCGAAAGCATTTACTGGAAGCATGTGATAAAAAAGATGTTTACGAAGAAGCCCGTTCAGGGTTTAATAGTTTGGCGGAACACATTGCCACAAGGTATCCATTAAAAGACTTGAATGATTTCAAGCAATATGACGATTTCTTTCATGGATTATCAACGGATGAAATTGACTATAGACAGTGGTGCATTGATAATGTATTATTTCTAAATCCACTAAATGATGTTATAGCCCAAAATGTTGTTGCACACGATATTCTGCATACTCCAACAATGGTCTTGAAAAGAGAAGAAAAACCAATATGCCAATCGATGTATAATCAAATGAAGCAGGAATTTGTTTCAGCAAGGTTTCTGTTCTATGAAGGCGTAAATACTGACAAACCTCATTATTCAGACAGAGATGTTGTCCTTTATACTGCTTTTGATTGTCCGGTCTATGCCATTTCCATTGAAAAAATAAAAATATCCTTTCGCGTTTGCTATTCTATTTTTGATAAGATAGCCTATCTTATGAATATATATTTAAACTTGGGAATTGATAAAAATCGAGTTTCTTTTAGAAATATATGGCATAAAAGAGGAAATAGGAATAATCCGATAAATGAGGAAATGTTTACCTCTCAAAATTTGGCTTTGCAGGGCTTATTTTGGTTGAGCAAGGATTTGGACGAAGGAGTAGATTCACCAATAGAACCGGAAGCGAAGGAAATAGCGATAATGAGAAATTTTATGGAGCATAAATCATTTAAAATTGTTGAAGGGAAAAATATTTGTTGGAACGAATCACCGGAAACATATGAAATTGAAAGGCTTGATTTTTATGATAAAGCATTTAAAATTCTGAAACTTACGAGGTCTGCATTAATCTATCTTTCATCTCTTATTTACGAAGAAGAAAGCTCCCGAAAGCCTTTAGAGGGTTTAACCAAAACAATAGATATGCCGATAATAAACGATAATTCTAAGATATAATGAATAATATGGATAATCTTGATGGAGATAAAATAATCGAAGAAGCGGAGAAGTCTTTGGAACGCCTTTCACGTAAAATAGAACAATTGGAATACGATTCCAAAAGAGATGTGTTAAAATATTTCGATAGGTTGCATGATAAGTTGTTCATGTTCAATACAATTTTTATTACAGGATATTTTGCTTTATGTCAGATAAATAAAGAATTTAATAGTCTGATATTGTTGTTGCCATTTTGTTCTCTTTCAATGCTGATTTATATTGAGCATTTTATGAAAGAAATCGCTCGCAAGCAGTCATACGGTATGTTTGAAGTAAATTTATCTGAGCATTTAAATAAAGCAGAAAAGAAATATGGTCAGGTCACCATATTGTCGTTACTTATTATAATTGTTTCAGCCATAGAACTGTTGTACACAATATATATTTGCATCTTTAGATTTTAGTATCAAAAATAAACTGTATTAATAAAAGCGGCTATGCCGCCGTTAAACTGGCAAAAGTTATTCTCGGACAATCGGTTATTCTCGCGGGGCTTCCACCCTCCAAAACGGGCAGGGAAGCCATGAGCGGGAAATAACCGAAGTTGGACGGGAAATAACTTTTGGCACAATATAAATCTAATATTTTATCAGCTTAATCTTGGTCTCCGTTTCTTCTTTTTCTTGGGTTTCAGCGGTTGTTGCTCATCCATTGGATTGACATCCGCAGCCGATGGAAGTATGGAAAATAAAGAAGATAAACCGCTTTCATCTGTTTGCGTATTGGTTGGAATATTTGAAAACGTTTTTACATTTTTATTTATTTGTGTTTTTATATTTTCATCTGTTTGAACATAGACAATTTTTTTCTTCTCACCAGCAAAATCTTGTTCGGGGGCTTTCAGTTCCCGTTCCTGCATCCATAGTTTATCCGTGACAGTGCCGTTCTTCATAGTGTTGCAGTATTCAAAAGTTTCGGGTAGTTGCCGATTATAACCGAATAGATTATCAAAACCTTTCTCCACGTTCTCAAATAAGGCGATACGGTCAAAACCGCCTGTAATAACGCCTTTTTGGGTGTTTCGATGATTGGTAAGCGGGCTTATCTTGACTTTGTTCGATTGGTCTTTACGGCTCACAATCAAATGGCAGTGTATATTCAGACGGTTGTCGGAACAGTTTCGGTCGAAATGGATTTTGCCGTAAAATTTGATGTTTTCGGCTGATAATCCTTTATTGAAATTCTTGGCATATTCGGGAATGAACACTTCGCGGATATACCGCTTCATGGCTTCGGCTTGTTCCTGTTCCGTGCTTCCCATCGCTTGCAGTTCCTTTTCGGACGGGCTGACGTGAACGGCGTAAAACTTGGCATCAGTCTTTAAGAGTTGCCCGATATTCCCGTCAATATCTTTAATCACATGGGATTTATAGACATTATCATCCGTAAGGTTGAAAAAGCCTTCGGTATAGATTCCCTGCTCCATCCGTTGCAAATCTTCATGCTCGCAATAGTTGGCTAACTGTCGGTTGCTGCCTGCATTGTTATACACTCCGTTGGACGGTGGCGGGAAATCGATGTTCATTGTTTGCTATTCGTTTATCAGGTTCGTTATCTCGGCTTTCAGGCTCTCTTTGCGCTTGCCGTCTATCACTCCGCAAGTTGCCAACTCCGCATAAAGGCTAATCAACTTCAAAAGTTTTGCATTGTCTTTTTTCTGCGTCTCTTTTAACGCGCCGATATGTTTACCCTGACTGTTTATCACGTCGGCATGTTCGCCGAATTTGTCACTGATTCTTTGCAGCACGGCATTGTGTTTCTCTTGGTTCTTCTCCAACTGCGAAAGAACAAGTGTTTCCAATGCTTTCACAATACTATCGAAGCGGACGGCTATCGAATTGGTCGCCCGTATCATCGGGTTAAGTTCCTTTTCCTCGTAGTTACGGATAAAACGTATAATAGCATCCTGCCATTTGTTGATTTTGGCAAGTTCGGCTTTGACCGATTCGGGGGCATCGGCGGGATTGATATTTGCCTTGTCGATATACCGAAAAGCCAGTTTCACTACTTCCGCCTTTTTCAGCGAATAGCGTTTACATATCTTTTCTACTAAGCCGCCCGTTTCCTTGTCTATGGAAACGGTGGTGAATATGGTTTTCCTGCTGTTATTTTGCATGAGTAATTACAATTTTATAGAAATTCGCTCTATTAATCACCTGATAATAAGCAATAAACTAAAATTGATTATTACAGGTGTCATTACAGCGGTTTCACTTAAACCGCTAAAGCCGAAGGCTTTGCCCCGCAGGGCAAGAGGGAAGAACAGGACTTGTCCAGTTCCCTCTTGCTCGATTTAGCGAAACGGGCTGAACCGATAGGTGAGGCAGTTTGTGCTATATCGGGGTGGTAGCACAAAGCAATAGCCTGAACACAGGCTTCTTTCCCCTGCTACTTTTTGCTATCAGGGCTGATTAGCCAACTGATTGGCTTTTTCAAACTGTTTGTAGGTTTGAGAGTCGGCATATTCCCGGACGAAAGCCCGAATATCGCTGGCTCTATAATACGTTTTTCGCCCGATGGTAAAGTAGGGAAGTACACCTTTCGCCCGATAGCGTTGTAAAGTTCTAAAGGATGATTTTAGGAGAAAAGCTAAATCTTGGTTATCCAATAGCTTTTCGTTTTCATCGAATACAGTATCGGTGTTGATAAGAGATTTCAAGTCTTGTCCGATTTCAGTGAGTTTTTTGGATAGCTTCTCCATCCACTTCTCGAAGTTTTCGTTATCTATATACATTTTGCTTCAATTTTAAGTTCAACATTATTATTATCAATCGATTGATGAAGCAAAGTTCGGTAAATGGATGCAAACTAATTAGGGGTGTACCAGTGGTACTCCCCTATAAATTGTAGATAAGATGTTGATTATCTGTATCCTTTGTTTTCTCGTTCTTCGATAATAAACTTCCGAAGTTCATCTAAAAATTCAGTTAGTTTAGTAGGCTTACGGGAAATTACACTTTCATGTTTCTTATAACAATCGCCTAATTTAATATTGAATAGTTCTTCAAAAGATTTTGTGATAACAGATAATGGTACAGGTGTACCGTTCTTGTATATGATTCGTTTGGATAGGAATAGACCACTAACTAATTCCATTATGTTGATTAGTGTGGTTTCGTCTGTTAAATAGAAAGTAGAAAAAGGTTGTGTCTTCTTGTGCTTCTGAAATTGTTCAGGGTATTGAATTCGTAGATTCAAGATACGGATTTCAGTTTTTATAAGTTCTATTGCTTCATCAATAAGTAGTAATGGTGCAATTTTCCCCTTGCCCAAATTGTACACGGTACGATTTGAGCCTGTTTAGTCCAAAAGAAAAATAGCGTAACAAAATGCTATAATCTTGTTCATTCATACTAATATCAGCTAAATGTTTAGCCAATTCTTCGATAGCTTCTGTAAAATCTAATACAGGTGCTTGTTGCTGTGAGTATTCCGACAATAGTCGAAAAAATCTCAATTTAAGAATGTTATTCATATCTGATTAATAAAAAGTGTCCTACTTTGTTTTTTGCTAAAAATAGGGTGTGAAAATACAACTGTGAGCATAAATAAACTAATCGTTTTCATCTTTCTCCTTGTTTGTTAGGTGATTTATATATTCTTTTGTTGTAATGATAGTTGAATAGTAATGGTTGAGCGAAGACAGAAAAGCTACGTGTACGTCTTTTGCTTTTATTATTTGATCTTGAAACTCTAAGTCTTTGTTGCACAAGCATCGGATATTATTATGCAGTTATAACCGAGGTCTTTAGCCGCTCTTACTGTTGCATCCACACACATTTGCGTCATCATTCCACAGATAACTAAATCTGTAATATCCTGAGAGCGTAATAAATAATCTAATATAGTCCGATGAAAACTATAAGGGGTATGTTTAATAATAACATTCTCTTCTTTCAGCGGTGCAACATTTTCATGTATTTTCGCTCCTTTAGTGTTGGGAAGAAAAAATGTTGCACCCTGTTTGGTAGAAATATGTTGTATATGTATTATGGGTAAAGACTGTAATCTAAAGTGTTGCAAGATTACTTGTGCTTTTAATCCAGCTTCGGAACTTCCAACTAATGGATTCAATCCTCCTTCAAAATAGTCATTTTGAATATCAATGAGGAGTAATGCAATTTTTGTTTTCATATATTTCTGCTTAATGTTTCTGCAAAATTAAATGTTTACTACCTTTGTATCGAGTATGTACAGAATTGTATGGTACATACTAAAATGTATCTAATGTAGATAATCAGTTCAATACGTCTGAAATAAAATGAATAAGAATACTAAAAAAGAGGTTTGCGTCCTTGATTATGCTTTCCAAAGAATAGGTGGAAAGTATAAGGGACGAATTCTTTGGGCTCTGTCTAAACATTTGGTTTTGCGTTATGGTGAACTTAGCCGTGAAATGTCAGATATAAGCACGAAAATGCTAACACAGACTCTAAAAGAACTGGAAACAGACAATTTGATTCATCGCAAAATGTATCCCCAAGTACCACCAAAAGTAGAATACTCATTAACTGAAACAGGTAAGGAACTTATTCCTTTTATTCAATATTTGGTTGATTGGGGATATAAAAAAATGGCAGATGACTCACTGGAATAATTCTCATTTTCAGGAGCATAGAACGGCTTTCTTATTCTTCTTTATGTGGTAGCAATGTAATCAAATCTTCATCGCCTTCTAATAGGTAATAAGCTACAAATATTAGAGGGGTTGAATCTGATGCATTATCAAAATGTAAAATAGGTTGATTTTTAGGCTCGTAAAAAGCTTCACCTACTTTTATTAGATATGAACTCTGTCCCTCTATTTGAAATAATAAAGTTCCCGAAACTACATAACCCACAACTGGGCAAGAGTGAAGATGATAATCTGCTTTCCCCTTTTGAGGTATTACAATCTTCTTAATTTCGACTTTTGATAAACTCTGTTTATCATGTAAATGAACTGTCAGAAGATCAGTTCTAGTTACTGTACTCTTTTTCATACAAATGCAGCTATTTAGTGATAAAAATAAAACGAATATCAATACTTTATTCATGATTTCTTTGTTTTGCTGCAAAATTAGTGTGAATGAGGTAATTATGTCATTGACCTATGTTAAGAGATTTAAGCCTGCTCAAAGATTCTGGTTTAATACCAAGATAAGATGCAATATGATATTGTGATACATGTTGTTCAATATGCGGACACGTTCGTAAAAGCAATTTATATCTATCCAATGCACTATCCATTAGTAGCGATGACTCTTTACGGCACTTTCTGATAAAGAGTGTATCTGCAATATACTTTCCTAGCTTATACCACTCATTAGATTCTTGTAACAAAAGTTCGTAGTTAGATTTGGATAAACTCAGTATGAGAGAATTCTCTAATGCCTGTATGCTTCCTATACTTGGCTCTTTGGTTAGAAAGCTTCTATAGGAAGTTGTAAAAGAACCATCTGTATAAAAATCACTTGTATATTCTTCACCATCTTTTTCTATATAAGAGCGAAGTGTTCCCTTTTCAACGAAGCCAATAAAAGTGCATACTCTACCCTGCTGCAAAAGAAAATCTTTCTTTTTTAACGATAATCTTTCTGATACTTCTATTACTTTCTCATAATAGCTATTTGATAACCCAATTTCTTCTATTATCAATTTCTTTATGTCCATGATGTTTCTTATTAGTACTACAAAAGTAGACATAATATTGTATTGGAAAAATGTGAGGCTCTAATTAAATCATATTCAGGCTATTTTAGAGCATGGAATATGCCTAATCATGCCTTTATCAGACACTTCTGGACAGTTTTGAAAACGGCTCTTGATTCTTCTTTCATTTGCTGGTGAAAATAGAATCAACACGTTTTATAAACCATTAAAAATTAAAAGTATGGAAGTAGTAACCATTGAAAAGAGAACCTTTTCGTATGTCTGCGAGCGGTTCACCGAATTTGCCAAACGGATAGAATGTCTGTGCAGCACTCATACCCAGAAAGTAGAAAACTGGCTGGATAGTCAGGAAGTATGCTTGTTGTTAGACTTTAGCAAGCGAACGCTGCAATATTATCGAAGCAGTGGACGGCTGGCTTATTCTCAAATCGGCAGTAAGATTTATTATAAATCTTCCGATATTGAAAGAATTATTGCGGACAGTGAAACACAAAATCAATCACCCAAACAAATTATGCTTTATGAGAAGAACTAAAGAAGATTATCCATCCTTCAACCTGTTTTCCATTGTCGGCACATGGGAAAGCGTTAATCTGAATCCTACGGTTATCATCTACCGGAACGATAAAGAGTATCTTCTTTCTATTATATATGTATCGGAAACCACCAAACAGGCTTCGCCTGCTACTTATGAGATACAGCAAGATGGTAGCCAGTATTTTATTGCTGCTGTGTCCAAACGGCTCTATGTAGATTATGATCCGGCAAAAGATGTACTTAACATTTCATCTTTGGGTGACTATCTGCGTAACTAGCCAGCTATCTAGCTATCTTGAAATCAATATTTCAATAAAACAATCTTTCAATCATGGAACTAATAAATAAAGATACCCCGCAAGTTAAAGAGTTTATTTCTTCGCTTGATTCGATGCTGAACGGTATTGAATCTATAGTCAAGCATTACAAGCCCCACCTGAATGGGGAACGCTTTCTTTCTAATAATGAAGTTTCCAAGAAACTGAATGTCAGTTTGCGAACCCTGCAAGAGTGGAGAGATACAGGTCTAATCCCCTTTATCCAGATAAAAGGTAAAATCATCTACCGTCAGAGTGATATTGATAAACTGCTCCAAAAGCACTATTTTGAAAGTTGGAAAGAGTAACCTGCCAAGCCCAAAAACATTGTTTTTCGGAATTTAATTTGAATCATTGACTTTTCCAGTGAAGTATTTAGTCTGTGCAAGTCTTTAGATGAAAATACGCTCGAACATAGTGAGAGGAAGATTTTCATCTAAACCGAAGGCTCGGACTTGAACAGGCTAAATACGGAACTTACCTTTGTCAATGCTTCATATTGAGTCCTGGAAAACTTACTATAAAAGAAAAGGATTGAGAAAATGAAATTCATTCTTCCCAATCCTTTTTCAATATTAGCTACTATTTTTATTATATAGCCAATTCCGACAGGCAGCTATTTACTTTTTGCATATCCTTGAAAATATTCTGATCCAATACCCTTGCATAGTGTTTTGTTACGCTTGTATCTGCATGACCTAACATCTTAGCAACATTCTCCATACTCACGCCATTTGCAAGGCAAATGCTTGTGGCATAACTATAGATGAAAAAGGTAATTAATAGCAATCAGACGTAAACCGCAGATTGTCAAATACATCTGTCATTTACTGTCTTTAGCTGTCTACCATTGAAAAAGAAGAAGAAAGCATATTGAAGCAGTAGTTCCGTTGCTTATCCGTTACCCTTTTTGTAGGTAGGCAACAAACAGAAAAACAAGGAATTAGAACGGAACTTTACCCATAGAATCGCTTTTCTCTTTTTGCTGTCTTCACAAGACCACTAAATGGTCTATTTGACAGCAACTTGCATCATTTCAAATAACTCTGTTACAAGTAATTTTATCAACTTAAAAAACAGAGATATGAAAGCAGATTTGAAAGTACATTTTTACTTAAGAAAGACCAATGAAAAGAAAAACGGTGAGTGTCCCGTAATCGGCAAGATTACCATTGGCAAAGATGTAGCACAGTTCAGTGCAAAGATCACCGCCAAGGCATCACTTTGGGATGTTGTTTCAGGTAGAGTAACGGGCAAGAGCAAACACGCCACCGAAGTAAATAGCGCATTGGATAAAATGACTATGGCAATCAGTACTACTTACCGAAAATTGCAGGAGAGTAAAACCAGTGTAACCGCTACCGATGTGAAGAATACTTTTCAAGGTATCGCATCCGAACAGATAACATTAATCAAATTCTTTGTGCATCATAATGAAGAATTTAAGAAACGTGTTGGTGTGAACCGTGAGTTATGTACATACCAACAACATGAAATCTCTTTGCAGCATCTTAAACGGTTTATGGCGCTGAAATACAAACTATCAGATATACCATTTTCCCAACTTGATTTTTCATTCATAGAGAAATACGATTATTATCTACGGATAGAACAACAAAAGAAACCGAATACCATTTTAGGCATAACAGCTCATTTGCGTAAAATGATAAAATACGCCATTGGAGAAGGTATCATAACCCATGATCCATTTGAAGGATATTCCCCTGAAAAACCAAAGCTCACGCAAAAATATTTAACTCGTGATGAACTAAAAAAGATAATAAATACCACGTTAGACCATCCTTGCAGGTATTTAACCCGTGATATGTTTCTATTCTCGATTTTTACAGGCTTAGCGTATAGGGACATTTGTAACCTTACAGAGAAAAATATAGTAAGAGCTTCGGACGGTATTTTGTGGATAGAAACCACCCGACAGAAAACAGGAACACCGTGCGAAATCCCCCTGATGGAACTCCCTTTACAAATCATAGAAAAATACAAAGGATTAGCACCTGACGGTAAATTACTACCTATGCTTAGTTGTGGCAGATTAAATAAGAATCTGAAAATCATCGCTGAAATATGTGGAATAAAACGTAAACTGATTTTTCATGCTGGGCGACATACTTTCTCAACCGAAATTTGCCTCTCGCAAGGAGTACCAATAGAAACTGTCAGCCGCATGTTAGGGCATCGGGATTTACGTTCGACACAGGTCTATGCAAAAATCAACAACAATAAAATAGCAGAAGATACCGATATACTGGAAAAACGGATAAAAGATAAATTCAAATTGACAGGTATAGAACAATAAAAGCATCATTAAATACAGTTATCATTATGGAAACAAAGGCATCAATCAAACGAAGCACGTTTGCTATATTATTTTATCTCAATACTTCAAAGCCCCGTAAAGATGGAACTTGTCCGATTGTTGGGCGTATTACGATAGACGCTAAATCCGTACAATTCAGCACAAAAATAAATCTCTCTCCCTCTGATTGGGACACAAAGAAAGGACGGGCGAAAAAAGAAAGAAAAGAACTTGTACAGATAAATAAGACACTTGACCGTTTGGAAGAACAAGTAAAAACACATTATTCCAAAATTGTAGAAATAGAAGGATATGTAACAGCCGAAAGGGTAAAAAATGCCTTATACGGCATCGGAATAAAAGCTACGAACCTATTGCAGCTTTTTCAGGAACATAATGAGGAATTTGAAAAACGTGTCGGTGTAAACCGTGTTTATTCTACTTATTACCTCTATTTATTGGTATATAAGCATCTTTCAAATTTCATTCTATCTCACTGTCAAACAGAAGATGTGCCATTAATCAGTCTAAACCATAAGTTTATCAATGATTATGACTTTTATCTAAGAGTTGAAAAAAGAATGACAGCACATACCGTCTTGAATCATATTATCGTTTTGAAGAAAATGATAAAACGAGCCATTAATCAGGGTACTTTAAAGCGTAATCCGTTTATCAATTTTGTAGCAGAAACACCACAAAGGCTGCATAGGCATTTGACAGAAGACGAATTTCAGAAAATACTCACCACTCCGATAACATCTTATAGGTATAGTCGCACAAGAGATTGGTTTGTTTTTTCGAGCTTCACCGGATTATCTTACGCTGATATGTGCGCTTTATCTATCAATAACTTAATAGAGGAACAAGATGGTAGTACATGGATAAAAATCCCCCGTCAGAAAACAGGTACAGTATGCAGCATTAAACTGTTGAGTATTCCTTTGCAGATTATCAAGAAGTATGAGAAAGAACGAAAAAGTGATAAAGTATTCAACATGATTAACCGTCCCAGCCTTGCTGTAAATATGAAAGGACTTGCTAAGATATGCGGAATCGAGCGTGATTTAACCTACCACATGAGCCGTCATACTTACGGAACTCTGATAGGAGTTTCGCAAGGTGTACCAATAGAAACTGTTTGTAAACTGATGGGACACAGGTCTATTCAAACGACACAGATCTACGCAAAAATCACCAATCAGAAAGTAAATGAGGATATGAAACAGTTATTTACCAAAGTAAGCGTTAAATACCAAGTTACTGAAAGTGATATTACTTCCGAAGTAGCCCACAAGAAATTTCCTCACTGGAAGAAAATAAATGAAATATATCCAGAGGATAAAGAGAAAGAGGGGATAGTTTGATCGTCTTTTCCAAAGCAGACTAAAACATTAACAAAGATAAGCTCCGCATCCAGTCCGTTCAAGTCCAAGCCCTAAAGGGTTAAGCTGAAAATCTCCACACCTGCGCTACGCTTCGGGTTGTATTTTCAACTTAAGACTTGCACAGACTGGATGCTACACTGATAAAGTTAATGTTGTTAATCTGTTTCGGAAAAAATGTATGTAGTTGGAATCAAATGGTATTTGTCAGATATATGGTATCTTTCGTTCTTAATTCAATTATTCTTTCTAAAAACAGAGGGTTGCTTTTCAAAATGCTTTTTAAAAAACTTATTGAAAGCACTTTGAGTTTCAAAACCTAACAAAAAAGAAATTTCAACCAATGATATATTCTCTTTAAGGTATTTGGTTGCCAATTCTTTTCTCACATCATCAAGAATTGTTTGATATGAAGTGTTTTCAGATAATAACTTTCGTTGAAGAGTACGGTCACTCATATTCAAATCACGAGCAGTACTTTTCAAACTGAGGTTTATTCCCGGAATGGTTTGAAGTATATACCTACGGACAACGGATGAAACTGATTGCTGCTGTTCTTTTTCAAGAAGCCTAGAAATCAACTGCTCGGCTATAAACAGCATTTCGGGATTTGCATTGGTAATATGAGTTTCAAGTATCTCTTTATCAAAAATCATCATAAACGGCTTATCGAACTTTACCGGACATTGCATCAGAGTTTCCAGTAAATCAGGTGTAGTTTCATGCTTGTATGGGGAATGTACCGATACAGGAGTAATATGTTTCCCGGTCAAAGCATAGATAAGTTGAAGTATGATACCATATTGAGACTCGTAAACATACCTTGTTGCGATTGGATAATTTTCTGAAAATTTGTCTGCGACTTTCATTGAATGATAAAAATATCGTTCATCAGAATGGTTACTAAACAAACATATCGTATTGACGGCGGGAGCATAAAGAGGTGATTTTTGAAATACATCTTTCAAAGTACGGCAGTTCTGATATACATTGAGTATTACTCCCATTATGGACACGGGAAAGCTAAAACCCATTTTAAGTCCTATTCGTATGTGAGGTCTTTGGCTTGCCATATATTCGAGAGATTGACCTACAATGCTGCTATCAATCTTATTTGTCGCTTTCTCAAATAATGAACTATCAATACCTAATACGCTAAATACCTCTGCTTCGTCCATTTCAAGCAAACTTACCTGTCGTAGTATAATATTAAATGTCCCTGCTGTTATATACATCATTCAAATATTGGCGTGATTGGACAAATCTATGGCTTAAATTTCAATTCTCCAAATACTAGGCAAAGTAACTTTGCAAATAAATTGTAAAACAATAAAATCAAAGATTATGAATGAATTAAAACTAATTGTAAGCCTGTTCCCTATTATTTTTATGCTCCACGAATTTGAGGAGATTATAGGCTTCAAACATTGGGTCACTAAAGACGGGGCATTGATTGCGAAAAAGTACCCAAAAGTAGCTAAACAAATTTCTTTTTATGAGCGATTGTCAGTTCCGGCATTTGCATTAGCAGTGTTGGAAGAATTTGTAATTATTGGCATTATAACCGTTTTGGCTTTAACATTACAATGGTATAATGTGTGGATTGCTGTCTTTTCAGGATTTTCACTTCATATTTTAATCCACATAGGTCAATGGATGATAGTTAGAAAATATACCCCTATTATTATTACATCTTTGCTTTCAATACCGTATATTATCTGGGGTATCAATAGTATCGTTCATTCATTTGCCATTATTGAGATTGTGACATGTTTTATTGCAGGGGTATTTGTTGCTGTTTTAAATCTATTTTTTGCTCATAAATTAGCATCTAAATTTGATAGATATATGAAGAATAATTTGTGAATGAACAAATTCATCCTAAATAATAGTTACAATGAATCAGTTATCCGAACAGAGATTTTTCCGACTATTGTCGGAATACTCACAGAAAGAATTTGCCGTAAATGATTTAACGGCTGCATTACAGGAACTTGCTAACCATTTGGCAAGCATTGCTATAAATGAACAAGATTACGCAGTATTATTACGCTACTTCTCTTTTGGACTAAACAGGCTCAAATCGCATCGTGTGCAATTTGAGCAGGGGGAAAAATACTTTGCTATTGCTAATTGATGAAGCAATAGGACTTGTAAATACAGAAATTCGCATACTCAATATGCGAATTAAATATCCGGTTCAGTTCCAAAACCGGAAGGATAAATTTCCACTCTCACCGCTTCATCTTACAGATGAAACCTATCTTATAGAAATCATGGAACTGGTTAGCGGAATCTTCTTATCTGAAAGAGTTGTAACCTACAATGGAACAAAATCACCACTTACAGAAATCGGAAGAGCGTTTGAACACCTCTTTAATATCAAATTAGGAGATATTCATAAAAAGCATGAGAATGTAATTTGCCGGAAAGCCAACAAACGCACCGAGTTTTTGGATATACTTCGGAAAGCCATTACCGAAGAAAGTGAAAAGAAAGGCTATCTGTAAATCAACTATTTACCAACTATTCTTAGGGGTGTAGTATATCTACTCCCCTAACTTATTTACACCCATTTGCCGAACTTTGCTTCATCAATCGATTGAAAACAATAATATTAAACTTAAAAACGAAGCAAAATGTATATAGACAACGAAAATTTCGATAAGTGGATGGAAAGGCTATCGAAGAAACTTGGGGAGATAGGTCAAAACCTGCAATCTCTTATCAATACCGATAAAGTGCTGGATGAAAACGACCGACTATTAGACAATCAGGATTTAGCTTTCCTGCTGAAAGTATCTTTCCGAACCTTGCAGCGTTATCGGGCAAGTGGTAAGCTCCCTTACTTCACGATAAGTCATAAGACCTATTATCGTTCGGCTGACATTCGTGCATTTGTTCAAGAAAATGCCGATTGCAAGACCTACGAACGGTTCAAAAGAGAAAATCAACTCAATACGCAAATCGATGCAAAACAGGGTGGGTAATGTTACCGCCTGATGAAGTGCCGCCACTCCCCATTTAGCAGAAACCGCCTCGCTTTGTGGCTCGGCTCGTTTCGCTAAATGAAGCAAGAGGGAACCGGACAAGTCCTGTTCTTCCCTCTTGCCCTGCGGGGTAAAGCCTTCGGCTTTAATGGGTTAAATTCGTAACCGTTTATAACAGTGATTATAAGTCGAAATTGTATTCCACTTATAATCAACTGGATAAATCTCATTTTCCTTATAAAAAAGTTATAATCATGGATAAGACCAGTAATATATCCACACTCACTACCATCGGGATAGACCGACAGACGGGAAAGCTAATAGATAAACTCTGCAAACGCTATTCGCTGAAAAAAGGGGAAATAGTCCGATTGGCATTTGTCTATATCGATAAAGCGTGTATCAACCCATCGGAAGCACCGGAATCCGTCAAATCGGAACTGTCGAAGATAAACAAACGGCAGGATGATATTATCCGCTTCATACGACACTACGAGGAAGAACAACTAAATCCGATGGTACGAACGGCAAATTCTATAGCTGTTCGCTTCGATGCTATTGGCAAGGAGTTGGAAAACCTTATACTTTCCCAACTGGCAGCCAGTCAGGAAAGACAAACAGCCGTACTGCAAAAGGTAAGTGAACAGTTCGGAAAACACGCCGATGTAATCAACCAGCAGGGAAAGCAACTGACCGCCCTGTATCAGATACACCAACGAGATTATAAGAAGCTCCTTAAATTGATACAACTCTATTCAGAGTTATCCGCTTGCGGTGTGATGGATAGCAAACGAAAAGAGAACTTAAAAGCGGAAATCATCAATCTAATAAATACATAGAGCCATGCACATAGATTTTGCCCCACCATCGGGTGGCACATATAACAATGCAGGAAGCAGCCGACATTTAGCTTCATATTTGGAGCATGAGGATTTGGAACGAATGGAGAAAGGAATCTATACCGATGGCTTTTTCAACCTGACGGATGATAACATCTACAAATCAAAGGTTATTAAGGATATAGACACCAATATCGGGCAATTGTTGAAAACAGATGCTAAGTTTTTCGCTATCCACGTCAGCCCATCGGAAAGCGAGCTTCGGGCAATGGGGAACACCGAACAGGAAAAAGCCGAAGCCATGAAACGGTATATCCGTGAGGTATTTATCCCTGAATACGCTAAGAACTTCAACAAAGGGTTATCCGAAGCGGATATAAAGTTTTACGGGAAGATACATTTTGACCGTAGCCGTTCCGACAACGAATTGAATATGCACTGTCATTTGATTGTGAGCCGTAAAGACCAAACTAACAAAAAGAAGTTATCACCGCTCACTAACCACAAGAACACCAAGAACGGAGTAATAAAAGGAGGTTTTGACCGTTTGAACCTATTCCAACAAGCGGAACAGGGATTTGATAAGCTGTTCGATTACTATCGTCAGCAAACAGAATCATTTGACTACCACAACACGATGAAGAATAGTTCTATACCTAAACAACTCAAATTACAGGAACAAGAATTTCAATCCAGTGAGAGAAAAATAAAAACCAATCAAGAAAACTTGTTTTCTATCAATCTTGAAAATAAGGAAACTAGTTATCAGACTTTCAATACAGATGCCAATTTAACGATCAAACCTCAAGGCAATGCTTTTGTCAAGCAGGAAAACAATCAAACATATAGTTCATATATTCCCTTTGTTTCATTAGAATCAGAAGAACTACTTACTTTCAATGAACAAAGACTAAAGCCTAAAAAGAAAAAGAGGCATAGCTTGTAACTGCTTATCTATTCGATATTTAACAATATTTTTCATAAAGATATTCTATCCATGGAAAGAAAGATTAGAATGAGCTCTTTCAAATTATTTAGTTGAAATTAGGAGTGAAATTATGATATTTACACCAAAAATAAAACAATATTTACTTGGAAAAGTATTTTCAGTGTGATATATTTGTAGTATCCTTAAAAAATAATCTTATGCCTAGATTTACAGAAGAACAATTAAATCAAATGTGTCGCCCTGCTAGTGATAGTGAAGAAGCTAAACTGCAAAATGCTGAATCTATAGTAAAAAAAGCATTGTCTTCTAGTTCTATTATACTTTCATCAAAATATGAAATATTTGGTCAAGGATCATATGCTAATAATACTAATATTAGATTAAATAGTGATATTGATATTAATGTATGCTATATAGATGCATTTTATTATGATATACCAACAAATAAAACAAAAAGTGACTATGGGCTTGATAATCCCGTAAGCTATTCTTTCCAAGCATATAAAAATGATGTCGAAATGATGCTTGTTGCATTCTATGGACGTTCAGAAGTTGTTCGTAAAAATAAATGCATAACCATAAAAGGAAATACCAATAGAATAGAAGTAGATGTTGTACCCACATGGAAATATAGACGATATGATAATGTATCGAATACCAACTTTATTGAGGGAGTAGCTCTGTGGGCAGACGATAGTAAGTATGCTAAAGTCACAAATTACCCTAAGCAGCATAAAGTAAATGGCGTTGCAAAAAATGATGAATCCCATCGAAGATTCAAGCGACTAACGCGAATTTTTAAAAATATTCGTATTAGAATGAAAGATGATAAATATTATTCAAATGAAAATATAACATCATTTCTTTTAGAGTGTTTAGCATTTAATGTACCAACGTCAATCTACAATAAAAATATATACACTTGTTCATGGAACGATATTTTAAAAGATTCTATATACTATTTATGGGATAATACGAAAGAAGAAGCTACTAAATATAATGAATGGGGGGAGGTATCTGAACTACTATATTTAATGAAAGGACATAAATGGAATCGTAAAGATGTACATGATTATATGTATTGGATGTGGAACTATTTACAATTAGGTTAGATATGGTACGATATAATATTGGTAGATATATAATGGCTATAGTAATTCTTTCTATATCATTATTTATAGTTATTTCTTTCTTTCGTAATCATTTATTCATTCATGAAATAAGTGTAATTTGGGGAGATATTACTACGACTGTAACGGCTGTGACGATTATTTGCACATTTTTTGTTACGTGGGCATGGAAATGGAAAATATTTCAAGGATGGCTAGTCCCTTTTCCATGTTTGTCTGGAATCTGGAAAGGCGATATTCATACGACATACTTATCTGAAAACAAAACTATTCCTATTGCAGTAACTATTAAACATCATTTTTTCAATATACAAATTAAAATTAGAACAAATGAAAGTAGTAGTATCAGCACTTGCGGATCCTTTGATATTGACGAAGATAGAGGGCTTAAGCAGCTAATATATACTTATCAAAATAATCCTAAAGCTACCATACGAAACAAAAGCGAAATCCACTATGGAACTGCAAGATTGGAAATTAGTGATGACGCTCAATTCTTAGAGGGAGAATATTGGACTTCCCGTAAAACAACTGGAGATATAAAAGTGCAAATTACACTAAAATAGACACATATAATATCTAATAATTAAGCAATAACTTCTGTCTTGTTTTTACATGGATTTTTTTTAGCATTTTGTAAACCAAGATGCAGTCTTTTTAATACAGATTCTTTATTGTCTTTATCCGTGATTTCTGTAACACTATTACACACTGTTAATTTGTATATATCTTCTCCTATTACAAAATTAGTATCTTCAATTAATTTTCTTTTTCTATTTCCTGCTTGCTGCGCATCCGAAAGATTTGTTTTGAAAGCCACAAGCAAGAACTCATCACCTCTCATATAATATCTGTAGACTTTATCTGTTATTCTACTATCTTTATTGAGTAATTCCCCTAATTTGGCTAACATTACATCGGCAATATCATAACTGTATTTACTGTTGAATTTTTTAAAGTTATCAACATCAAATAGTATTAATGAAATGGGAAAATTTTCTTTATATATATCTTGCTCAAAAATATTAATTAAGACCTCATTTAATGCTTTGTAATTTTTCAATCCCGTCAATTCATCTATTTGATTCGCCTCTTTTATTTTTCTTAAAATTATATGAAATTTAACGGCAAGAGAAATTAAAACCACAAAAATAATCAATATCACCAATGCTATTATTAACCAGATAGTTAACGTTACTTTGTAAGCAAATATTGGTTTTAAAAAAGATACAAATTTCAAAATATAAGCTATCGCAAAAGTGATAATCAAATATTTGAATATATCATATATTGCTTTAGATAACCAATCATCTTTAAATCTTTTGACTGATCTTTTGAAATATTCTATTACTGAATTACCCATTATGTGTACTTGTTATTATTCATTATTGATCAACTTGTATTAAGAAAACAAATATAGCATAAAAAATAAACATTTCTCAATCTCAGAATTATATTTTGTAATGTCATGAGAAAGAATTATCTTTGTAGTAGGTTGTTGAAGTGATGCAACCTTAAGAATAATAAAGTAGATAGCACGTTGCTAAACCATTACCCTTTTCAAAACAATATATTGTAATCCATTGTTTATCAGTTGGTTGTTTTCTAAACTTACAGTAGTGGCATAGCTATGACGGGCGGTATGTGTGCTAAGATTTTTATGAATTCCGCACACATCGGCAATTTCCTTCAAATAACTGTTCATGCGTTGATTACACAATACAGGTAAAAGTTTTCCGGTACACTCTGCCACATCCTTATATTTATCAAGTATGGAAGCTGCCACAGGTAACACAGGAATGTTACACATGATTTTGGTCTTTTGGCGGTTCTTCCTTATCCAAAGTTCTCCTTTATTGTCTTTTACCAAGTGTTCGGGTGATAAATCTTTCACATCGCTGAACGCCAAGCCAGTAAAAATGCAAAAGACAAAAACGTCACGTACCTGTTCTACTCGTTTAATTGTGAACTCTTTAGCGAGAATGATTTTAATCTCGTCCATTGTCAGAAATTCAGGATCTGTTTCTTCCAGTTTGAAGCGATAGTAAGCAAACGGATCTTTCTTTATCCAGTCGTTTTCCAAAGCAATGCGGATAATCTTCTTCAAATTCTTCAATCGGGTGATAGCGGAGTTCTGCGCACAACCTTTTTCAATCTTCAAAAAAGCATCGAACTTAGAAATGAAGTTGGCTTCCAAGTTATTCAGGGCAATATCCGGTAATTGATATTCTTTCTTAATGAATTCTTCTAAATATCGGGTAGTGGTTTCATACCGCTGGACGGTCTTACTTACAAAGTCTTTTCCAATCAGCTTACGGCTTTGTTCATTATGCTCTCTGAATACCTGCAATAGCGTTTTGTTATCTTCGTCCACACCATAATACAGTTTTCTAACAAGATCAACAGTGATAACCTTACCGGAAGTTTCCAGTTCTCTATAAATTTGGTGTATGCGAGAGCGTGTGATTTCTAAGTAGTGGTTCAGTTCCACCGACATACGGTCTTTGCCTTTTGAATTCTCTTTTGCTTGATTCCATAGGTTTACAGGACAGCTTCTTTTGATGGAAATATCTACCATACAGCCGTTTACGGTGATTCTCATGCACACGGGTGCTTCTCCGTTCTTTAATAACTTGGCTTTTTTGATAAAGAACAATACAGAAAATGATTTTCGAGCCATTTTTACATCGTTTTTAGAGTTACAAAACTATGTATTCTCTTCCAAAGTATGACCATGCAAAATACTATGAATCAGTGAGAAATATGCAAATTTGTGGGACTTTTTAGAACTAAATTTTAGTCCCACGATTTATCCACCGATAATATGCTTGAAACGGCTATTTTCTGCTACCTGCCAGAAAAAATAAATCCCTGATAATGTCTGATTATCAGGGATTTGCTTGATTTTTCTTTTGTTTTCAGTGATCCGCCTGGGGTTCGAACCCAGGACCCCATCCTTAAAAGGGATGTGCTCTACCTGCTGAGCTAGCGAATCATCCTGTGCATACTCTGTATTGCGGTGTGCTTTACTTCTGTATTGCGGGTGCAAAGGTAGGGTTTATTTTTTAATTTGCAATAGCAGGAGGATCTTTTTTTGAAAAAAGTTACTTTTTTTCTTCCTCCTTCGGTTGAATATCGGCTGGCGGGGGAGGAAGAATGTCCCCTTCCAGTAAGATAAAACGCTTATAATAAGACAGGCAGAGTGTTGTGAGCGGCAGGGCGATGATCAAGCCGATGAAACCGAGCAAAGTTCCCCAGATAGACAAAGAAAGAAGGATGATGGCTGGATTCAGGCCCATCGCTTTCCCCATGATGCGGGGCGTGAGGTATAAATCCTGGATACATTGGACGATTCCGAGTATCAGTAGTCCGGAGCCCAAAATAAGCCAGAAATTATCTCCCGTCTCTGCCGATTTCAGCAAACTGAGGATGACCATCGGGATCAGTCCGATCGTTTGCAGGTAAGGGATCAGGTTGAGTACGCCGATAAATAGTCCGAGTGTGACCCCCAGCGGGAAACCTACGATCTTGAATCCGATAGCCAGCAGGACGCCGACACACAACGCGATCAGTGACTGGCCGCGGAAGTAACGGTTCATGCTCTGTTCCACGTCGTCGGCCAACCCTTTGGCGAAAGGACGGATATGCGCCGGGATCAGGTTGATCCACCCATTGGCTATCTTCTCGTAATCCAGCAGGATGAAAATGAAATATAACAGGATCACAAAGATGATCGTTATGCTGAAAAGGATCGAAAAGGTGTTCGACAGGATATTCCATACTTTGGGCGCCAGCTGCTTGATGGCATTCTGGATGTTTTCGCGGCTGAGAAGTTCCATCAACTGGTTGATATCCACATTATTCTCCAGATATGTGATCCACGACTCGGGGATAAGCGGGATATGCCCTTCACCCGGATTGTGCGTACGCATCAGGTTCAGGGTTCGTTCGGCTTCCTGGGCGATGGAGGGGACAACCAGTGCAGCTGCCGCACCGATGATCAGCGAGGCGCAGATAATTACGGCTATAATAGCCAGGATGCGGCTTTTCAGTTTCAGCTTGTATTGGAAAAATTTCACGAAGGGTTGCATCATATAGGCCAGCAGCCACGCGATCAGGAAGGGGAGCAGGGCAGTCCGCAGTATGGTGATCAGATAGAGCAATGCGCCGATGATGACGATACTGAATACGATACGTGTGACACGGTCGAATGTAAATGGCCTTTCGAATAATGAGTTCATATTTTAATTTTTATCTTTGCCTGCGACAAAGATAAAATAAACTGGAATAGGATAATAAGATGATAAAGAAAATATTATGTACTGCTTTGCTGTTAGGCTGCTTTTCACAGCCGCAGGCACAGACTCCCCAACCTGTAAAACAATTGCTGAATGCCCCTTATATGAAGGGGGCGACTTTCTCCATTGTGGTAAAAGACGTGCAGGATGGAAAGACGGTTTACAGCTATGACGAGGATCGTGAGGTTTCTCCGGCTTCTGTCCTGAAAACGGTCGCGACGGCTACGGCTCTCGAAATATTGGGAGACGATTATCGGTACGCTACGTCGCTGGAGCATGACGGGAGTATCAAAGAGGGTGTCCTGAACGGAAATCTGTATATCAGGGGAGGCGGTGACCCGTCGCTGGGGTCGTCGCATTTCGCTCCCGACAGGAATCGTTATACGCCCGCACAGAATACCTTTATTCCCGAATGGATAGCGGCGCTGAAGAAGGCGGGTATCCGGAAGATCACCGGGGCGGTGGTGGCCGACGAACGTATTTTCGATACGGAGGGTGCATCTATCAAATGGCTGCGGGAAGATATGGGGAATTATTATGCACCGGGAAGCTATGGGCTTTCGGTGTTCGACAATATGTATAAGTTGTCCCTGAAGACGGGGGCTGCCGGAACTCGTCCGGAGGTTGTTGGGACTGATCCGGCAATTCCTTCCCTGCGGTTTATCAATTATCTGAAAGCGTCGTCGTCGGATAGTGCTTATATAATCGGTGCCCCGTTGTCCGGCGAGCGTTATTTACAGGGTGTTGTTCCTGCTAACCGCGAGAATTATGTGTTGAAAGGCGATATTCCCGATCCGGCTTTGTTTCTGGCGGAATATCTGACCGGTTGCCTTGAGCGCGAAGGTATTGTGGTAGGAAAGGAGCCGACTTGTTACCGGATCGAATCGGAAGCCGGGCGGTGGAAAACGGTCGAGAGGAAGCCGGTTGTAACGACTTATTCGCCGACATTGAAAGAGATTGCGAGCGTGACGAATCATGTCAGTCATAATTTGTTTGCGGATGCGCTGGTGAAAACGGTCGGTCTGCAATATGTTCCCCGGAAAAACGAGGTGATCTCTTCTTTCGGACGGGGCGTGCAGGTGGTACTCGATCATTGGAGGAAGAAGGGGCTGGATGTGTATCCGTTGCGGATGTATGACGGCAGCGGACTGGCTCCGGCCGATAAGGTATCGGCTGAGTTTATTGCTGATCTGCTGGTGTATATGGCGACGAAATCGGAGGTTTCCGAAACATTCTTCGAGTCATTGCCGCAGGCGGGTGTGGAAGGCTCGGTCCGCAACCTGTTGAAAGGAAGCAAGCTGCAAGGGAAAGCTCGTTTGAAGAGTGGCGGGATAACGGGAGTACGTAGTTATGCCGGGTATATAGACAAAGACGGCAAACGCTATGCTGTTGCCGTTTTCTCCAATAATTATTCCTGTAGCATGGGGCAGATGACGAAGGGGCTGGAAAAGTTGCTGTTGCAACTTTTCTAGTTGACAGTTGACAGGTTATTGATAGAGTCTCAAACTGTCAACTGTCACTTGTCAACTGTCAACTGCTAAGGCAGTAGCGACCTCTGTGCCAGAAACTCCATGAACTTCTGTTTGTAGTTGTCGGAGATGGGGATATATTCTTTGCCGAAGACGATGCGGTTGCGTTCGATCACTTTGATCTTTTCCGGCTGGACGATGAAGGAACGGTGTACGCGGATGAAACGGTTGGTCGGCAGCATGTCTTCCAGACTTTTCATACTCATCAGCGAGAGGATCGGATGCGGTTCGCCTTCGATGAATATTTTGACATAATCTTTCAGTCCTTCGATGTATAATATCTTGCGGAGTTCGACCTGCACCAGTTTGTATTCTGTCTTGATAAAAATGCTTTCGATCGATGACTGGGGTTGTGCTGCCGGGGCGGTCGGCTGGCCGTCTTTTCCGGGATCTGCTTTCCCCTCTTTCCCTTCCCGCAACAGTTCGTACCATTGCAGCGCCTTGTTGGCCGATTTCAGGAAGTCGGCATAACTGATCGGTTTCAGCAGGTAATCGAGAGCGTTTACCTTGTAACTGTCGAGTGCATATTGGCTGAAAGCCGTTGTGAAGATGATCCGTGTCTCGGCTTCCAGTATGCGGGAAAATTCCATGCCGTTGAGTTCGGGCATCTGAATGTCCAGGAACAGGAGGTCGACAGGCTCTTTGGTGAGCATGGGCAGGGCATTGACCGCACTGTTGTATTTCCCGGCAAGTTCCAGGAACGGGGTCTTGTTGACATAACTTTCCAGCAGGCTGATTGCCAAAGGCTCGTCGTCGATGATTGCACAAGTCAGTTTCATAAATAATACTTATTTAGTTGACAGTTGACGGTTGACAGTTATTTCGGCTTTTACCGATTTGTTTACCGGATGCGAAGCCTAACTGTCAACTGTCACTTGTCAACTGTCAATTGATTTGTATTTCCAGCATGCTATGATAACTGTCACCGTCTACACCGCATGAGAAAATATGTTTGTTCGGATAAATTAATTCAAGCCGTTTGCGCAGGTTCTTGATGCCGATTCCCGAACCGCTCTTGTCCTGTTCCGCATCTTTGGGGAAATAACTGTTTTTCAGGATGCAGACAACCAGGTCGCCGTTCTGGTGTATATCCAGATGGATGAACGAGGGCTGGCTGTTGCTGACGCCATGTTTGAAGGCATTCTCGATCAGGGAGATGAACAACAAGGGGGCGATCATGGCATCCGGTTTGGCGGCAGATATCTCCGTTTTCAGTTCCACATGCTCCGGCAGGCGGATGCGCATCAGTTCCACATAGTTGCGGATAAAGTCCAGTTCGCTTTCCAGCAAGACGTGCGGCTGGCTACTGTCGTAAAGGACGTAACGCAGCAGGCGACTTAGGTCGTGGACTGCTTCTTGTGCTCGTTCGGGACTGAAAGCGATCAGGCTGTAGATATTGTTGAGCGTGTTGAACAGGAAATGCGGGTTCAGCTGGCTTTTCAGGTTCTGAAGTTCGGCTTCTGCCCGGCTCTTCTCCAGTTCGCGGCGCATGGATTCTACCTGATACCAACCGCTTGTCATCTTGATGGCGACACTCAGGCCTGCCACCAGCGCATACAGCATGGCATTGACGAGGAAGAAGCCGATGATCTCCTGCAACTCCCTTTCCGGACGGTGCGGGCGGTGTATCTCCGGCGGAGGAAGCAGTTGCATCAATAGATGTACCGCCAGCATCGCAAAGGCGATCAGCAGGACGTTGCTGAGGAAGAACTTCCATCCGTGGCGTGAAAACAGATAACGATTTACCAGCAGGAAATAGTTCACATAGAAAACCATCATGAACGAAAGCGGAACGATGACGGAGCGCAGATAGCTGATCACCGTCAGTTCCTGTGATTCCCTGCCCGTAAAGAAGAACGGCAGGCCGAACAAAATCCCCCAGGCAGCAATATGGATAATGCTGCCCATTCCCTTGAAAGGGGGAGATATATGCGTATGTGTTGTCGTTTCTGTTTTCATCTTTTACAAAGATATTAAATAATTTCTTATTCGTAACGGATTGCTTCGATCGGATCGAGCTGGGCGGCTTTCTTGGCCGGATACCATCCGAAGAAGACACCGGTGACGGTACAGACTGCGAATGAAAGCATAACGCTCCACGGTTGGATATAGATCGGGAAGTGGGCGACGCCGTTCACCACCAGGGCGGCTCCTACACCCAATACGACACCGATCAGTCCGCCGGTCACACTGATCAGGATGGATTCGATCAGGAACTGGGCGAGGATGTCGATCCCTTTTGCCCCGATACTCATACGCAAGCCGATCTCGCGGGTACGCTCCGTGACGCTGACATACATGATGTTCATAATCCCGATACCACCAACGAGCAACGAAATACCCGCCACAGCCGCCAACAGCACGGTCATCATGTCCGTAGTGCTTGTCAACATCGTGCTCAACTCCTGCTGACTACGGATGGTAAAATCATCATCGTCACTTTCCTTCAACTTATGGTTGCGGCGCAGTATTTCTGTTATCTCGTCAATAGCCTGGTCGGTGTATTCCTCTTTGAGGGCCGAACAGGTGATGCCTTGCAGATGGGTGATGGCCAGAACTTTTTTCTGAATAGTTGTGTATGGAGCTAAGATTAGGTCGTCCTGGTCCATTCCCATGCTGTTGTATCCTTTGCTTTCCAGCACACCTACGATGCGGAAAGGTAATTTCTGAAAGCGTATGACTTTGCCGACGGGGCTTTCGCCGTTGGTAAAGAGGTTGTCGACTACGGTTTTACCGACTACACAGACCTTCGCTGCTGTCTGGATGTCCTGTTCGGTGAACATATCGCCGTCTTCCACCTTGTAACGGCGGATTTCGAGATAGTCGGGACTGATACCGTAGACGGTGGTCGGGGCGTTGTTGGCTCCGAAGATGGCTTGTCCGCTGCTGTTGACCGAAGGGGAGACGGCAGAGACGTAACGGGTTTCGTCGACGATGTTCTGATAGTCTTCCAGCTTCAGTGTCTCCATAGCGGAAGCATCCTGACGGACACCTCCCCGGACATCGGCACCGGGATGTATCATGATCATATTCGAGCCCATCTCGCTGATCTGTTCCTGTATGCTCCGCTTCGATCCTTGTCCGATGGCAAGCATCGTGATCACGGAGGCAACGCCGATGATGATACCGAGCATCGTCAGGAATCCGCGTAGCTTGTTGTTGGCAAGGGCACGGAGGGCTATTTTTATGAGGTTTGTTCCGTTCATTGTTTTGTATAATTTATCGTACAGTAAAGATAATATTAGGGGACGCAGATGACGCAGAATACGCAGATTGACGCAGACTTTTTATTTTCTTATTTAACACAAATCTGCGTTCATCTGTGTTCTCTGCGTCATCTGCGTCCCCTAATAGTTTATTTGTCTCAGTCTTCATTCTTTGGTAATTTGGATAAAGCCTCTGCTGCATCCAGGATGTTTGTATTGACCGTGTCGGCCGTTACATGTCCGTCACGCAGGGTGATGTTGCGGCTGCTGTACTGGGCAATTTCCGGGTTGTGCGTTACGAAGATGATGGTACGTCCTTCGGCATGCAGCTTCTGGAAGAGTACCAGGATCTCGAATGACGTACGTGTATCCAGGTTTCCCGTTGCTTCGTCGGCAAGGATCACTGCCGGGTCGTTCACCAGGGCGCGGGCGATGGCTACACGCTGCATCTGTCCGCCGGACATCTGGTTGCTCTTGTGCATCAGGCGGTCGCCCAGGCCGACGGCAACCAATGCCTGCACGGCTTTCTCATGGCGAGCGGAGGCACTGAAGTTGGGGTTGTACATCAGAGGTAGTTCTACATTTTCTACGGCTGTCGTTTTGGGCAACAGGTTGTAACTCTGAAAGACAAATCCGATCTTCCGGTTGCGCAGGGTGGCACGGGCATTCTTTCCCATCGTGCGGACGGAGACGCCGTCGAGATAATATTCACCCTTGGTCGGTGTGTCGAGACATCCCAACGTGTTCAGCAGCGTACTTTTTCCCGAGCCGGAGGTTCCCATGATGGTGACGAACTCTCCTTCGTGTATCGTGAAGGAGACGCCACGCAGGGCATGGACGATCTCGTCTCCGACCTTGAAGTCACGCCTGATGTTATCTAATTTGATTATCTCTTTCATTGCTGTTGTTTTTAACTGTCAACTATCACTTGTCAACTGTCTGCTATTTTTATTTCTTCTTATTTCCTCCCGGAGGGTCTGGCATGAACGGACTCTTTTCCGTTGTAGCGGCGGCTTGTGCCGGTGCGTCCGAAGTAAGGTCGACAGCGATCTCTTCGCCTTCGTTCAATCCGTCGATCACTTCGATCATATTACCGCTTGTCGATCCGACAGTAACGGCTTTCGGGTGCAACTGCTGTCCTTCTTTAACCCAAACCAGACGTTTGCCGACCGGTGCTTCCTGGGCGCTGTTCTCGGTGATCAGGCCGGTGCCGATGAGTAGTTCTTCTTCCGGAACGAAACGCAACGACTTGGTCGGGATGGTCAGGACGTTATCGCGTTCGAGCGTGTAGATCGTCACGTTGGCCGTCAGGCGGGGTTTCAGTTTCAGGTCCGGATTGTCGGCGGTAATCACTACTTCATAGGTTACGACCGTGGTGGATGAGCTGGTGGAGCTACTGCTGCTACTGCTGTCGCCCAGGCGGATCTGCCAGACCGTTCCTTCGAATACATCGTTCGGATAGGCATCGACGGTAAAGCTGACGCGCTGTCCGTCGTGCACGTTGCCTATATCGGCTTCATCGACATCGGCGATCACCTGCATCTTGGTCAGGTCGGCGGCGATGGTGAACAGGGTCGGCGTTTCGAATCCGGCGGCAACGGTCTGCCCTTCTTCAACGGCACGGTTGATAACGACACCGTCGATCGGGCTGGTGATCGTGGCGTATTCGAGGTTACGGTTCACTTTGACCATCGCTGCCTGATTCTGTTCGTAAGAGGCTTTCGACTTTTCATAATTGTAAGTCGCTGTCTCATAATCGGAGTCGCTGATCAGTTTCTTTTCGTAAAGCACCTTGTTACGTGCGTAATTCTTCTGCTGGTATTCGTATTCGCTCTTGCTGCTTGCCAGCTGGGCCTGGGCGGATGCCAGTTCGGCCTTCAGGTTTACTTTATCCATTTCTGCGATCAATTGTCCGGCTTTCACTACGTCGTTGTAGTCTGCGTACAATTTGTCGATGATGCCGGATACCTGCGTACCGACTTCCACTTCCGTCACCGGTTCTACTGTTCCGGTAGCTGTCACTGTGTTTGAGATGGAGCTGCGGTTCACTTTGGCGGTTTCGAGGCTGATGCCGCCTTTCGACGATTTACCTGTAAAGAACCAGATTCCTCCGGCTACGACCAGCACGCCTGCTATACCGATAATAAGTTTCTTGTTCATATCTTTTTCTGTTTTTATTTTTTACTTAGAACATCACGATTTCTTCACCTTGGTAGAAGCGCAGCAAACCTGCGTTGAGGATGGCCGTATATTTGGCCTGTAGCGTTTCCTGCTGGGCACTCAGGAGATTGTTTTTCTCGGTGAGCAGTTCTACCGTATTTTTCATGCCGACGTTGAACTGTTCGCTGACAAGGGCGTAGCTGGCTTCTGTGCTTTTCAGCTTCTGTGCTGCGGCTACATATTGCTGTTGGGCGCTGTTGGCTGTCAGCCAGAGGCTTTCAATCGTTTTGTAGAGTGTCTTCTGGTTGTCCATCAGGTCGAGCTCGCTGGTTTGCTTTTGCAGCTTCGCTTTGTTGACAGCTGTCTTTGCCTGTCGTTTGTCGAAGATGGGGATACTCAGGGTCAGGCCCAGGGAGTTGTTCCAGTTCTGTTTGACCTGTTCGCTGAAGCTGAAATCGTTGCCGTTGGCATTGGTCGTTCCGATCCCGGCGCTGAGGCTCAGTGTCGGGATATATCCGGCACGTGCCATCTTGATACTCAGGTCGGAAGACTGGATATTCAGTTTCCCGGATTCTATTTCAGGGCGCAGGTTGAGGGCGGTCTGGTAGACATCGTCTTTGCCGGGCAGCGGTATCAATACGCTGCTGTCGTCGAGTTGCGGCATGTAAAGATCCATTTCGAAATCGCCGTCCAGTTCGAGCAGCTGTTTCAGTTGCAGCTTGTAATCCTGCAAAGTTGTTTGCGAGGTGACCAGTTGGTAGTTATTGCTGCTCACCTGTGCTTCGAGTTGGGCGAGGTCGCTGGAGGCGATGCTGCCGACGTTGAACAGTTCCTGTGCACGTTCGTATTCTTTCTGACTGACTTCCAGGGTCGATTCGTTCACTTTAACTGCTTCGGCGGAATAGAGTATCTGTACGTACAGCTGGGTGATGTTTTCCTCGATGGTGTTTTCGCTTTCATCGACGGAGAGTTCGGCGATGCGGCTGTTCAGTTGTTGCTGTTTGACAGTGTTTACCCGTTTGCTGCCGTTGTAAACCGTCCAGTTGGCATCGATGCCGTAGCTACCGTTATAAGAGGTTTTACTTTCGCTGGTGGTGATGTTGTCGCCACTGATGATCGTGCCGCTGGCACTGTTCGGGCGGTTCACGATGCGCTGGCTGATATTTCCACTCAGGGAAGGAAGGAAATCCGCCTTTGCCGACTTTACATCTTCTTGCGTGCTCTCGACGCTGATGCGGTTACGGCGGATGGTGATGTTATGCTCCAGGGCATAATCAATGCAATCACGAAGCGTCCACTGCTTCGGCATGTCGTCCTCTGCTTTCATTCCGGTAGGCAGAAGAAGCAGGCAGGATAGGATTATTAGAGAGATCTGTTTCATAATGCTTTCGTTTTGCGACCTAAACAATCTTTTTACCTTTATTTTCTGAAGCAAAACTACTTTGTATTAAATTCCTCTACAATTAGAATAGAAATAGGAGGTTGGTTCATAGACGAAAACGGGGATTTTGCCGATAAACGGAATAGAGGGGAATGAAAAGGTTTGGTAATTAGATTTGTAATTAGAAAGGGGACGCAGAAGACGCAGAGTAACGCAGATATTATAAATAAGTCTGCGAAATCTGCGTCTTCTGCGTCCCCTTTCTATGATTGCGAGCTATATGAGTGGAACTTAAAAATTCCGGATCATTTATCGTTTGAAAGAAACGGTTGTTTTTCCTCCGGTTTTTTGGATGAATACTTTTTTGTCGTGTTCATCGTCATCCGAATAGATATGTGTGCCGTTATATTTCCAGGATGATATCTTGGCGTAATATTTACCGCCGATAACGTTTTTGTCTGTGTATTTATAGGTGATTTCCAGTTGGTCGGTATCACCGTTTACATAGATAGGAAACGTATAGGTACTGTATCTTGAATCTCCGTATGCGCTCAATGTGCAATAATACAGATTTTCCTCTTTGTCGAAATAAATCCAGTTATGATTGCCATTGTAACGTATGATAGTGTCGTCGACGTCTGTCTGCCGGTCCTTGGTGCGTTCGATCGGATTCTCCAGTTTCTCGCTCCATGATACGGGATACGTGTTCGGGTCATTCGGATGGATCAAGCTGTTCCCTTTCTCGTCGATATAGTAAAGACGTAAAGTGTTCGCCCTTCCGAAAAAATTACCGTCCGGTATGCTGTTCATCCATTCTTCCCCTTCTTCTTCCGGGTCCTCGGCATTGGGATTCAGGAGATGGTCGTTACAGTTGGTAAGACCGACCGTACACAATAAAAGCAACAAGATACCGAATAAAGGATTTGTTTTCATGATGTATAAACACTTTACCTGTTGTCTCTTATAATTCTCTTAACCAGATATTACGGAAGCTGATCGGTTCGCTGGGGTCACCGTGGCTCTGCAGGATGATCGGGCCGGCTCCGTGAGGGATCACTTTCGGGAAGCCGATGTATTCGGTTGTTCCGAGGATCGTCGTATTGTTCTGCAAAACGATGCCATTCTGAATAACGGTGATGCGGGGCGGCACGCGATAGGTTCCGTCTTCTTTGAAAACAGGAGCGGAGTAAATGATATCGTATACATTCCATTCACCCGGTTTACGCATGGCGTTTGCCAACGGCGGTGTCTGTTTGTAGATACTTCCGGTCTGTCCGTTCACGTATGTTTCGTTGTTGTAGCAATCGAGCACTTGAACTTCATACATTCCTTGCATGAAGATGCCGCTATTGCCACGTCCCTGGCTCGTTCCCGTGATGTTTTCAGGAACGCACCATTCGATATGCAGCTGGTAGCTGTCGAATTTCTGTTTGGTCTGGATATCTCCGGCTTTCTTATTCACGGTGAAAACGCCATCGTGTACAATCCATTGAGCCGGTTCGCCTTTGGTATTTTCCCAGGCGGAAAGGTCTTTGCCGTCGAACAGGACGATGGCGTCAGACGGAGCCGAGTTTGTTTTAATATCTCCCGGAGTAACGATTTTGGGTTGAGGAGTCCAGTATTCCGACATGCCCGGTGTCATTGGCTCCTGTTTCGGATACTCCTTCTGCTGTGCGCTGATGCTTACACAAGCCGTACAGGCAATGGCTGCCAGCACGGCTTTGTTGGTGAAGTCTCTTTTCTTCATGGTCTAAATTATTTTATATTTACATATTAAATGTTGCAAATCTACATAATAATTTGCCATGTTGTAACAGCTTTTACAGGAAAATGCGTTTAAGCGTTATGATTGAAAAGACGTTGTTCCGCCAGTTTCTCATATTTGGTCCCCGGACGGCCGTAGTTGCAATAGGGATAAATGCTGATTCCGCCGCGTGGGGTGAAGATTCCTGTCACTTCAATATATTTCGGGTCCATCAGCTTGACAAGGTCTTTCATGATGATGTTGACACAGTCTTCATGAAAGGCGCCGTGGCTGCGGAAACTGAAGAGGTATAGTTTCAGGCTCTTGCTTTCCACCATCTTCACATCGGGGATATAGTCGATATGGATGGTCGCAAAATCCGGTTGTCCGGTGATCGGGCAGAGGCTGGTAAATTCCGGGCAGTTGAAACGTACCCAGTAATCGTTGCCCTGGTGTTTGTTGGTGAATGCTTCCAGCACTTCCGGGGCATAATCCTGTTTATATTCGGTAGAGCTGCCTAAAAGGTGCAGTTCGTTTTCTTCTTTTCTTGTATCCATAATCTTATTTCTTCTTCCTGTTTAGGTATTTCTCCAATCCTTCTCTGCGCAATTTGCAGGCGGGGCAATGACCGCAACCGTCGGCAGGAACGCCGTTGTAGCAGGTCAGTGTCTGTGTACGGACCAGGTCGAATACGCCCAGTTCGTCGGACAACTCCCATACTTCACTCTTGTCACGGTCCATCAGCGGGGTGTGGATGACGAACTGTTCGTCCATAGCTAGATTCAGCGTGACGTTCAGTGAGCGGACAAAGGTGTCGCGACAGTCGGGATATCCGCTGAAATCAGCTTCCGATACGCCGGTTACTAGGTGAAAAATCCCTTTGCTTCGTGCCATGATAGCGGCGAAAGTCAGGAAAACCATGTTTCTTCCGGGAACGAATGTGTTGGGATAGCTGTCTGCCGGTTTGTCCTCGTCCATGACGATCGAGGTATCCGTCAGCGAATTTGGAGCCAACTGACTGATCAACGATACGTCCAGCAATTGGAACGGAATATGCGCATCGGCTGCAATCTTTCTTGCAATTTCAATCTCCTGGGAATGTTTTTGGCCGTAGGTAAAACATACGGCTTCTACGCGTTTAAAGTGCTTCTTAGCCCAGAAAAGGCAGGTCGTGGAATCTTGTCCACCGGAGAAGCATACCAAAGCGGCTTCTTGATGTTTCATATTTTTCTTGTTTTATACGTGGTTCAGCAAGCACACGGAAAAGGAGACGTTCCTTTTCGCTGCAAAGATACTTTTTTAATTGAAAATTGAAAATAGAGGGACATAGCTGGACCTATTGCACAAAAATGATGTAATTGTGCCGCACATTTCTGTTGAAAGTGTGCAATATTAAAGAAAAGTCTTTATCTTTGCCGCCGTTTGCATCTGAGAGGATGTTATAAAAGAGGTATTAATTAATGAATATTTTATGAAGAAAATTATCGCTTTAGCATGTCTTTCCATGCTTCCGTTGTCGTACGCTGCGGCAGAAGGTTATCAGGTGAACGCCCAGAGTACCAAGCAGGCAGGTATGGGACACGTTGGTGCTGCCATGAAGTTGGGTGCAGAAAGCATGCATTTTAACCCGGCAGGTCTGGTGTTTATGGATAAGAGTGTGGACTTGTCGGCTGGTATAACCGGTGTGTTTGCCAACGGTAAGTTTACAGGAGATAAAGGATACGTTCAAAAAACGGATAATAAGGCAAGTACGCCTTTGTATGTATATGCGGGTTTCAAGATTTATGATTTCCTAGCTGCCGGTATCAGTGTAAATACCCCTTATGGGAGTGCCATTAACTGGGGACGCGACTGGAAAGGTGCTCACCTGGTACAGGATATTTCTTTAAAAGCGTTCAATATTCAGCCAACTGTTTCCTGGAAGATTATGGATAACCTGAGTATCGGTGCCGGTCTGATGATGGAATTCGGTAATATCGAACTGAACCGTGCCCTGATTGCGCCGCGTGCAATGACAGGGTTGGCTGAAAGTATGATGGGACAACTCGGTCCGATATGGGAAGCCATGCCACAATATAAGCCGATCGTCGATCAACTCGTATCGGAAATGTCCAAATATGATGAAACGTCTGCTGTTTCTGCTTCTTTGAAAGGGGATGCCGGTATTCGTCTGGGATTCAATGTCGGTGCGATGTACGATATTAACGATAAATTTACGGTCGGTGTATCTTATCGTTCAAAAGTAAAAGCCCGTGTGAAAGAAGGTGATGTTCGTTTGAGTTATGCCAATGAATTAGGTTTCAAAGGATTGCTGGAACAAGTGAATGGTTTGGTTAATCAACTGGAAGGAATGGGGATTGCTATCCCGGGTATTCCCAAAGACGGTATTCAGATTCCCCCGTTGGATCAGGCTACCTTTTCTGCGGAATTGCCTCTACCGGATAACTGGAATGTCGGTTTGACTTACAAGCCTACAGACCGTTGGGTTGTATCGGGAGAAGTTCAGTTCGTCGGTTGGGGTGCTTACAACTCGTTGGTTGTGAATTTCTATCCGACTTCGGAATTGAGCCAATATGATATCGATGCTCCGAAGAAATACAAAAACTCACGTATTTATCGTCTGGGAACTCAGTTTGCGGCAACCAATCGTCTCGATCTTCGTTTAGGTGCTTACTTTGATGAAACTCCGGTAGAAGATAATTACTTGAATCCGGAAACTCCGAGTATGAATAAGTTGGGTATCACCGCCGGTCTGAGCTTCTGTCCGCTGGAATCTTTGTCTGTTGATTTTGCATTTTCTTATGTGACCGGATTCGGACGCGACGGTTCTTATACGGATCTCGATCTGTTAGGAAAACCTCGTACATTCGGTGGACATTACAATGTATATGCTTTGATGCCGTCAATCGGTCTTTCTTACGCTTTTTAACCTATACATATATATAATCAGAAGAAGGGAAGGTGTCTGAAAAGGATGCCTTCTTTTTTTGTTATGCCGCTCTTTTATTATCCATTTTTATATTAAAACCATCTTTGTTTTTCTCAATTATCTCTTTTCGAGAAATTATCCTACAGAAATAAGTAAAAAACAAAAGAGAACTGACTTTTTTAGCCAGTT
>Ga0129308_1000696_pt1 | contig 45248 bp, 52 predicted proteins | sample L827metagenome_FD_94440 | JGI IMG/M metagenome (GOLD analysis project Ga0129308, IMG submission 94440) | Ring-tailed lemur group fecal microbial communities from Wisconsin, USA - L827 metagenome | ecosystem: Host-associated > Mammals > Digestive system > Large intestine > Fecal | place: USA... | reverse complement strand
TTTGATTCAGGAAATGTTAGGATATTTTCTCGTTCCTGTTACGAGAGCACAGAAATGTTTTGTTATCGTAGGTGAAGGTGGTGCTGGAAAGTCACAGCTCCTGTTGGTGTTGAATCAGGTGCTTTTGGGCTCGGAGAATGTTAGCAATGTATCATGGCAGGCATTGAATGAGAGATTTAAGACAGCGGAGCTTTTTGGGAAATTGGCAAATATTTTTGCAGATCTTCCTACTAAAAACATTGATGACAATGGCATATTCAAAGCGTTAGTAGGTGAGGACTATCTCACAGTAGAGAAGAAGAACAAAAATCCGTTTTCTTTTCAGAGCAAAGCAAGATTATTGTTCTCCTGCAATACAATACCGAGGAATCTTGGTGATAAATCAGAAGGCTTTTATCGTAGATTGATTTTAATACGCTTTGATCATGCGGTACCTGAGAATATTAAGGATCCTAATCTGTTAGAAAAACTGAGAGCGGAAGCAGATGGTATTTTCATATTTGCATTAGAAGGTTTGAGACGTCTTATAAACAACAACTATAAGTTTTCGGAAACAGAGCGTAATAAGCGTGAGTTGGAACAGTACAGGGAAGAAAGTGACAATGTGCTTTCCTTCGTTGGAGAATGCTGTGAACTGGGGCCTGGTTATGACTATGGATCTACAGAGTTATACAACGCCTATAAAGGATTTTGCGAGGACAGCGGTGTGAAACCATATTCACAGAAGAATTTTGTGAAGCAGTTGATTGCCAATGTTCCTGGTACCGATAAAGGCGTGGATAAATTGGGTAAGAGACGAATGATAACAGGGATTCGTTACATTCCAGATGACTTTGATTAACCATATCAAGGTCACTGGATAACCATAAAATTTGACACATTTGACGGGGCAGACTCTATTACATCTAATATACGATTCAAAAATATTAGTATAAATGATTTTTTGAAACAAAAAGTCAGTACAGTAGGATTTTACGTGTCAAATGTGTCAGAAGCCTTGATTAATAGGGAGGTTATTTGACAGATGAAAGAATCAGATATTGTGAGAGCAATACTTCGTTATTTAAAAACCGTGCAGAATTGTTTCTTTTGGAAAGAGCATGGAGGAATGTACGGAACTGCCGGTATCCCAGACATCATAGCCTGTATTGATGGTAGATTTTATGGCTTTGAAGTTAAGACAGATGAGGGAACACCGACCAAACTTCAATTAGCAACAATCCGTAAAATAAATGCTGCCGGAGGTATAGCTCAGGTTGTGAGGTCTGTGGAAGATGTGAAGGCGGTGATTGCTAATGGCTAAATTGGATGGAAATCCTTATGAAAATTTGGCAAATGCAATTATTATCAATGCTTGCAATGATTACAGAAATGCACTGAAGAAGATTAAAAGAAATCCGAACAACAAAGATGCACTGAGCGAAGCTTTAGAGTTGGAGAGATTTTTTCACTCTCCTTGGTATGGAACACTTACAACTATTGACGGAGATTTCATTATTAGAAAACTTCGTGCTGAGATTGCGGATGGGAGGTAACACTATGGTAAGTGCAAAAGAATATTTGAAAAGAGCATATCTTCTTGATAAGCAGATAAATGTGGAAATACAGGAACTTGAACAGCTTCGAAATATGAGAGGAACTATTCAGGGATGCAGCTACGGTGAGAAAGTTGGTTCAAATCCGAATCGTAATACCGAAGCTCCATTTATTAAGACTATTGAGAAGATATGGGAATATGAACAAAAGATTGATGCCAAGATAGATAAGCTGGTAGATCTTCGTTCAGAAATCAATGCATCGATTGAGAAGATGGAAAATCCAGAGGAAAGACTTCTTCTTAAATATCGCTACCTGAAAAATGAGAGTTGGGAAGATATCGCTTATGAGCTGAATGTGTCTTATAGAACGGTACATCGTATTCATGCGTCGGCTCTTAACAATTTTATCGTACCGGAATAAGGTTGGCACACTTTGTCCCAACATGGCAGAAGCATATATGTTATTATGGTATTGTAAAAAAGTGTACAACAGAGCGAGGCCTTGGAAGAGAAAATCTTCCAGGGCTTTTTTCATGGAAGGAAGTGAGCACATGCCTTATAGAAGTAACGTGCCTTGTAAACATCCTGGCTGTGCAGCACTTATTCCGCACGGTCAGATGTATTGTGATGAACACAAGCAATTACATAAGAATGACAGAGCCTATGCAAGTGAGCGTGGCTATGGTTCCAAGTGGCAGCGTGAGAGAAGGAAGTTTTTAGATAGCAATCCATTCTGTGTGAAATGTTATGAGGAAGGACATCTTACGAAAGCTACAGTCGTGGATCATATCAAACCTCATCGTGGAGACCGGAAACTCTTCTGGGATCGTGGGAACTGGCAGCCGTTATGTGAGCATCATCATAATGTAAAGACAATGACGGAAGATAGATATGTGGAATATCGCTTCTGATGGAGTGAGGGTAGGGGGTATCTGAATCTCTACAGCCCTTAGGCTCCAAGACCGGCGCCCCCTCTTCTGTGCAAAATCGCAAAATGAAAAATGAATTTTAGGGAAAGGAGGGATTCCGATGGCAGGTAGAAAACCAAAGCCAACAGCTGTGAAAAAGTTGGAAGGCAATCCGGGGAAAAGAAAACTGAATACGAAGGAGCCGATGCCAGGTAGTGGGATGCCCGACTGTCCAAAGTGGCTATTACCTGAAGCAAAGGAAGAGTGGAACAGACTCTGTGAAAAACTGAATCAGATGGGTGTTCTTACTGATATAGACAGGGCTGCATTTGCTGCTTACTGCCAGTCTTATGCAAGGTGGAAGGAAGCACAGGAGCATATCAATTCTGAGGGTGCAACCTATGAGACAGAAAATGGTATGCAAAGACCTAATCCTTATGTGGCTATCTGCAATACAGAGCAGAGACTGATGATGTCTGCTGCTTCTGAGTTTGGGCTTACACCGTCTGCCAGATCCAGAATCATGGCAGCAAGCACTACAAATAAAGCTGATGTTGATGAGATGGAGGCTTTGCTTGGGGGTGATTCCTAATGGCGAAAGAACCAAGACCAAAGGGATATCCAAAGTTAAAGAATTATAAGCCTTCTCAGTTTATGCTTCCTACTTCACACTATGATAAGAAGAAAGCAGACAGGGCGGTTACTTTTATTGAGAACCTTTGCCACACAAAAGGCAAATGGGCTGGAACACCATTCTGGTTATTGCCATGGCAGGAGCAATTGATAAGAGATATCTTTGGAATTGTTAAACCCGATGGAAATAGGCAGTTTCGAACTGCATTTGTTGAAATATGTAAGAAGGTAGGTAAGAGCGAATTGGCAGCAGCTGTCGCTCTTTATTTATTGTATGCAGATAATGAGCCAAGTGCTGAGGTATATGGTGCAGCTGCGGATCGTCAGCAGGCTTCCATTGTATTTGATGTAGCAAAGCAGATGGTTGAGATGTCACCTGCTCTGATGAAGCGTTCAAAGCTGATGGCGGCAACCAAGAGAATTGTCAATTATGGTAATGCTGGTTATTATCAGGTGCTGTCGGCTGAGGTTGGTGGTAAGCATGGATTTTCAGTATCAGGATTAGTATTTGATGAGATTCATACTCAGCCTAATCGTCAGTTATATGATGTTCTTACCAAGGGTTCCTCTGATGCGAGACAGAATCCGCTTCACTTTATAATCACTACTGCAGGAAATGACAGACATTCCATTGCATATGAGCTTCATACAAAGGCGGTGGATATCTTAGAGGGCAGGCGTGTGGATCCTACATTTTATCCGGTGGTCTATGGACTTAAGGATGACGAGGACTGGGAAGATGAAGCAAACTGGTATAAGGTCAATCCTTCCCTTGGATATACCGTTGATATTGAAAGACTCCGGGATGCTTACAGAGAAGCAAAGCAGAATCCGGCGGATGAGGTTACGTTTAAGTGGCTTCGTCTGAATATGTGGGTATCAAGTACAACAGCCTGGATTCCTGATGCGATCTATATGAGAGGCAATGAGCCGATCGATATGGATGCGCTGGAAGGAAGAGACTGTTATGCAGGACTCGACTTATCAAGTACAGGTGATATCACAGCTTTGGTGCTTATGTTTCCACCAAGGGATATGACGGAGAAGTATATCGTTCTTCCGTTCTTTTGGGTACCGGAAGATACGATACCAAGAAGAGTTAAGGCGAATTCCGTTCCTTATGATGTGTGGGAAAAGCAGGGGTATATCTTAGCAACGGAGGGTAATGTCATTCATTATGATTATATCGAGAAGTTCATTTATGACTTGGCTGAAAAATATCACATCTTGGAAATAGCAGTCGATAGGTGGAATGCAACACAGATGATCCAGAACTTAGAGGGAGAGGGTTTTACCATTGTTCCTTTTGGTCAGGGATTTTCTTCAATGTCGGCTCCTACGAAAGAGTTCTATCGTCTGTTGATGGAAGGACAGATTATTCACGGAGGACATCCGGTTCTTAGATGGATGGCAGGTAATGTTGTAATTGATACAGATCCTGCTGGCAACATCAAAGTTACTAAGGCTAAGTCAAAAGAGAAGATTGATGGTATTGTTGCTGCGATTATGGCTCTTGATAGATGTATCCGTCAGGAAGGTCAAAGTGGTAGCATTTACGATGAGAGAGGATTGCTAATGATTTAGTGATTACCCTCTTTTTTAATGCAAAGAGGATTGTTATGAAAGGTATTATCGCAGGAATTCTTATAGTGATTGTCGGTGCGATTGCTCTGGCAGTAACTGGTTTTGTATAGATCGTAAGAGCTTGGAGCAATATTTTCAGATAAGGAGCCGATATGGAAGAGTTAAAAGAGAAGATTTTCTTTAAGTGTCTTTGGGAGCTGGAGAAAACACAAATGATAGGTGTTGATCCTAAACACACTGATGATGAATATGAACTGCAGGCATCAAAGTTCAAGGGACTGTTTGAATTGATTGATGAAGTCGGCCTTTCTGATGAATATGGGGAATGGCGACAAAACAATAAAACAAAAGTTGAGGTGGAAGGGTAATGGGTATTATGAGTTTATTCCGGGGCAGAGATGCTCCTACAAATAGAACTGCAGGAAGTTCGTATTCATTTTTTATGGGTTCAAGTTCGGCGGGCAAGAATGTAAATGAAAGATCTGCGATGCAGATGACGGCGGTGTATGCATGTGTGAGGATATTATCTGAAGCGATTGCAGGTTTGCCACTTCATATGTATCAGTATCAGGAGGATGGAAGCAAGGCAAAGGCTTTGGAACATCCTCTTTATCATTTGTTGCATGATGAACCGAATCCAGAGATGACGAGTTTTGTGTTCAGGGAAACGCTGATGACACATCTTTTATTATGGGGAAATGCTTATGCACAGATTATTCGTAATGGTAAGGGTGAGGTGATTGCACTTTATCCATTGATGCCGAATCGAATGGAAGTGAATCGTGATAAGAACGGGAAACTGTATTATCAGTATACGACTTCTTCAGAGGATGCAAAAACAATGGAAGGAAGTACGGTTATACTTGATCCTTCAGATGTGCTGCATGTACCGGGACTTGGTTTTGATGGGTTGGTAGGATATTCGCCAATTGCTATGGCCAAGAATGCAATCGGTCTTGCTATTGCTACAGAAGAGTATGGTTCTAAGTTCTTTGCGAATGGAGCAGCACCTTCGGGTGTGCTTGAACATCCGGGAGTAATCAAGGATCCGACAAAGTTGAGAGACAGTTGGAACCTTGCATTTGGAGGCAGTTCAAATTCCAATAAGGTAGCTGTCTTGGAAGAAGGGGTTAAATATACTCCGATCTCCATTAGTCCTGAACAGGCACAATTTTTAGAAACAAGAAAATTTCAGATAAACGAAATAGCTCGAATTTTCAGAGTACCACCACATATGGTTGGTGACCTGGAGAAGTCGAGCTTTTCTAATATTGAGCAACAGTCCCTGGAGTTTGTGAAGTACACACTTCAGCCTTGGATTATCAGGTGGGAGCAAAATCTGCAGAAAGCACTTCTTACAGAAGAAGAAAAGAAAACTTATTTCTTTATTTTCAATGTGGACGGCTTGCTTCGTGGTGATTATCAGAGCCGGATGCAGGGCTATGCAACAGCAAGACAGAATGGCTGGATGTCAGCAAATGATATCAGAGAGCTTGAAAATCTGGATAAGATTCCTGCCGAAGAGGGTGGGGATATGTATCTGGTAAACGGAAATATGATGCCTCTTGAAATGGCTGGGGCAGCGTATGCACAAAGTAATTTGTCAGAGAAATCTGATGAAAATATCACAGAAAGTGAGGATGGAACAAGTGAAGAACAAGAAGTTTTGGAATTGGGTCAATCAGGCAAGTCCGGGCGAAGACGATAGACAGGAACGTGTGCTTGAAATCAATGGCACGATAGCTGAAGAGTCTTGGTTTGAGGATGATGTGACACCTAAGTTGTTCGCAGATGAGTTGTATGCCGGTTCTGGTCCGGTAACAATCTGGCTGAATTCTCCTGGCGGAGATTGCATTGCTGCCAGTCAGATCTATGCAATGCTTATGGATTACAAGGGTGATGTCACTATCAAGATTGATGGGATTGCCGCAAGTGCAGCATCTGTAATAGCGATGGCAGGTACTACTGTGCTGATGGCACCAACATCTTTGATGATGATTCATAATCCGATGACCATGGCATTTGGTGACCATGAGGATATGAAGAAAGCGATGGATATGCTTGGCGAGGTAAAAGAGAGCATTATCAATGCCTATGAGATTCGTACCGGAGTATCTAGAGCGAAGCTTTCCCATTACATGGATTCAGAAACATGGATGAATGCCAATAAGGCGATTGAACTGGGATTTGCAGATGATGTGTTAAGAGATGAAAAGAGGACTGTTTCAGATGAAGCATTTGCTTTTTCTGGAAAGGCTGCACAGACATCACTTATGAATAAGCTTTGCAAACCAGTAAAAAATGCAGCTGTTAAGGAAACTGTGGCACAGATGGCAGCGATTCCTGTCAGAAATGTCACTGTAAGCGACTCAGTAGAGTCAGGAACTAAGGTAACAGATCTCGAAAAGAGATTAAGTTTATTGAAATGATGGAGGATTTTGACATGAGTAAGGTAAATGAATTAAGAAGTCAGAGAGCAAAGGCGTGGGATCAGGCAAAGGCATTCCTGGATTCTCACAGAAATGAAAAGGGTATTCTTTCAGCAGAAGATACCGCAGCATATGAAAAGATGGAGCAGGAGATCGTGGATCTTGGCCATGAGATTGAGCGTCAGGAGAGAATGGATGCGCTAGAGCGTGAGCTTGCAGCACCTGTAAATACTCCAATTACTGCCAAGCCTGAAAGCCGTAAGGTTGATGAGAAGATTGGTCGTGCTTCCGATTCCTATAAGAAGGCATTCTGGAGTCAGGCACGTGCCAAGGATGGTGTTTCTTATGAGATTCGTAATGCACTTTCCGAAGGTGTGGATAGTGAGGGTGGTTATCTGGTACCGGATGAGTTTGAGAAAACTCTTATTTCTGCACTTGGCGAAGCAAATGCAGTGCGTGAACATGCACATGTATTTAGCACTTCCAATGGTACTCATAAGATTCCGGTAGTGGTTTCAAAGGGAACTGCAGCCTGGATTGATGAGAATGGTGCTTATACAGAAGCAGATGATGTATTTGGTATGGAGCAGATTGATGCTCATAAAGTTGGTACTATCATCAAGGTTTCCGAGGAGCTTCTTTATGATTCTGCATTTGATTTGGAAGCTTATTTTCGTGATGAGTTTGCAAGAAGAATCGGTGATTGCGAGGAGGATGCATTTCTTAATGGTAACGGATCTAAGAAGCCTACCGGTCTCTTAAATAATACTGGTGGTGCTGAGATTGGTATTACTGCAGCGAGCGCAACAGCGATTACTGCGGATGAACTGATCGATCTTTTCTATAGCGTGAAGAGTCCTTACCGTAAGAATGCAGTTTGGGTACTTAACGATGCTACTGTTCGTTTGATCAGAAAGCTTAAGGATGCCAACGGACAGTATTTATGGCAGCCTGCTCTTCGTGAGGGCGAGTTTGATACTATCCTGGGTAAGAAGATTTATACTTCACCTTTCATGCCTACTGCGGCAGCCGGTGCGAAGACCATTCTTTTCGGTGATCTTTCTTACTACTGGATTGGTGATCGTCAGGGTGTAACCTTCAAGCGCCTCAATGAGAGATATGCGGACATGGGTCAGGTTGGCTTCCTTGCATCTAAGAGAGTTGACGGTAAGCTTGTACTTCCTGAAGCTGTGAAGGTGCTTCAGCAGAAGCCCGGTTCTAGTTCATAAGTGTAACTGGTGATTGTGAGGAGTCGCGGCGAGCGGCTCCTTATTAAATGGGGTGATGTTTGATGGCAGTAGTTTCATTGGAAGAAATGAAGAATTATCTGCGGGTGGACTTCGATGACGATGATGCACTGCTTGAAGGCATCATTGTACAGGGCCAGCAGATTTGTATGGATGTATCTAGGTTTACAGACCTTGAAGAGTTTGAGAAACAGCCTGTGAGTAAGATTGCGGTGATGTATGCGGTGGCATATTTATATGAGCATCGTGAGGATGCAGACCACAGAGCACTTACCGTAGGACTTCGGGCGTTGCTGTTTGGAATCCGGACACCGGGATTTTGATGGGAGGGATTGCTTTGAATGTGTCTTTGATGAATGAAAAAGTGACCTTCCAGAAGAATACGGTGGTGACGGATGCCATCGGCAATCATAAGAATGGCTGGGAAGATTTCTATACCTGTCACGCGACGATTGGTGGAGAGGGTATGGCAAGCTCCAAGGAAAAGGAAGAGGCTGGAACCATTGTTGAGGATATGGGAATGACGGTGACGGTTCGTTATTGCAAAAAGGCATCCGAGATTGGTTCCACTACTCACAGGATTGTTTTCAGGGATGAAATCTATGATATCACGAACGTGGATCATATGAATTTCAAGAAGAGGAGTCTAAAATTTAGCTGTAGGAAAGTGAGGCGGTAAGCATGGCAACGGACAGATGCAGGATTGACCAGATGGCGCATGTCATTATGGAAGGTTTGCAGGAATACGCTGACCTTGCGACAGAGGATATGAAGGCCGCTGTGAAGAAAGCAGGGAATAAAGCCAAAAGTGATGTACAGGCAGGTGCACCGGTTAAGACCGGGAAATATAAAAAGAGCTGGGCTGTAAAAACGACCAAGGAAAATGCAAACGCGATGGAAGTCACGGTGCATTCCAAAAATCGTTATCAGCTGGCACATCTGCTTGAATTTGGACATGCCAAGCGGGGTGGTGGCAGAACGAGAGCCTTTCCGCATATCGCGACCGCAGAAGAGGCTGCGGCTGAACTTTTGGAAAGAGAAGTGGAGGCGGCATTGAAATGACAATAGAAAACTTAGTGGAGATGCTGCAGGAGTTAAGGATTCCTTTTGCATATGACCACTTTGCAGAGGGAGAAAGTCCTGAACCTCCGTTCATTTGTTATCTGATTCCGGGTAGTGATAACTTTGCTGCTGATGGCAGGGTGTATTTCAAATTGAATGAGGTCAGGATTGAGATGTACACCGATTTCAAGGATATTATCTTGGAGTCGAGAGTAGAGGATGTCTTAGACAGACACGAGATTTTTTACAACAAGTCGGAAACATGGATCCAGAGCGAGAAGCTTTATGAGGTCATGTATAGTTTTGATATGGAGGGTTTGAATAATGGCTAAGAATAAGGTCAAATACAATCTTAAGAATGCACACTACGCAATGCTTAAGGTGGATGAAGAGGGTGTGGTTTCCTTCGATAAGCCTGTGGCATTGCCCGGTGCAGTTTCGATTTCTCTGGATGCCAATGGAGAACCGGAGAATTTCTATGCAGATGGTACTGCGTATTATGTCATCAATAACAACATGGGTTATGACGGTGATTTGGAGCTTGCAATGATTCCAGAGGATTTCAGAGTGTCTGCTTTGAATGAAACTCTGGATGATAACAAGGTTCTGATTGAGGATGCGAATTCTGAGTTGAACAGATTTGCACTTCTTTTTGAGTTCGATGGAGATGTGAAGCACATCCGTCATGTCCTTTATAACTGCTCTGCAAGTAGGCCCGGTATCGAGGGTAAAACAAACGAAGAGAGTAGAGAGATTCAGACGGAAACTCTTACCATCAAGGCAACACCACTTCCTTCCGGTGTGGTTAAGGCTAAGACCGGTAATGAGACAGACAGCACAGTTTATGCCGATTGGTACAAGGCAGTTTACATGCCTACACTTACCGGTGTGAATACAGGTGAAGAGTAAGAGGTTATGGTGCCCTGGGATTTGTAAGTCCCAGGGTATTTTGACAGATAGGAGGAAATGCGATGAGCATGATTAAGAATATCGAAATTGACGGAAAGCAGGTGCCTTTCAGAGCAAGTGCTGCGATTCCGAGAATATACAGAATGAAGTTCCAGAGGGATATCTATAAGGATTTGGCTTCTTTGGAGAAGGCGATTGACAGCAACAGCGAAGAGGTGAGCAACCTGGATTTGTTCTCCTTGGAAATGTTTGAAAATATCGCTTATGTCATGGCGAAGCATGCGGATCCGAATATTCCTGATACACCGGAAGAGTGGCTGGATGCTTTTAATACTTTCAGTATTTATCAGGTGCTTCCAAAGATTATCGAGCTTTGGGGACTCAATGTGAGAACGGATGCAGAGGCTAAAAAAAACTTCGTGCAACAGACCGTCCGATGACGACACCGTTGTTCCTTTTAAGGTGTGTCCAGTTGGGGATTAGCATCAGGGATTTGGACTTACTCACGATAGGAATGGTTAATGACATGTATGTGGAGAGCGGGAATGACCAGGATGCGGACAAGAAGTACAGTGTGATTGCAACACAGGCTGATTTTGATCGGTTCTAGTGGGAGATTGTATAAGATTTTGTTGAAACAAGCACAGCCTCTCAACAGGGTCTGTGCTTGTAAGATTGGCGTTGCAGCATTAGTACAATACTGCATCATCGGCGGTAAATTCGCCAAGAGAGTTTTCCTTAACCTGAATGCAAACATAAGTAATACCGGATTCCTGAGAAGCAAAGAATTGACGTTTTGCTGCAGGAGAAATTCTTAACCAATCACCGGCAATGAGATTAATTTCCTCATTGTCGATAATAGCTTTTCCTTTGCCAGAAAGAATTCCATAAATCTCTTCGTTATTTTTGTGAGAGTGGACAAACGGAACATTTGCTCTGGCAGGAAGTTGGTTAATACTGATTTCAGTTCCAGTTAAGGAAAGTTTTTCATGAAGCTCAGTTCTGCCTTCGTTTCCAATGTTAGTTTTTGTGTAATTTGCCATGATATATACCTCCGTATTTTTTGCAATTTCGTATTGCTTATCTATACCATACGGAATAACACATTCAAAAACAAGTACGCACCTTTTTATAACTATACACAATATAATGAATGTGCTATTATGGACATGGAGGTGATGCAAAATGAAAACAAAGGATGAACTTCCTGCTTGCCCTGTAGCAACAGCAGTATCTCTTATTGGAGGGAAATGGAAACTTCTCATTTTACGCAATTTAAAGACACGACCGTGGAGATTTAATGAATTGCAAAGGGACTTAGATGGGATATCTCAGAAGGTGCTTACGGATAGTCTTAGACAGATGATCGATGATGGACTTGCTTATCGACACGATTATCAGGAAATGCCTCCAAGGGTAGAATATGGATTAACGGAACTTGGAAAAGAAATGTTACCAATTATTGATGCATTAGCTGATTTTGGCAATTATTATAAGTCTGTTGTTGGCTAACGATAAGAAAGTTTATATTCAGAAAATACAGTGCAAAGCATCTGCCATTTAGTTGGTGGGTGCTATTATTTTGGATAGGGTCGAGAAATCGGCTCTTTTATTTTGCCATAAAATAAAGGGAGGTTCGGTATGGCTGCATCGAGAATTAAAGGTATTACCATCGAAATCGGCGGCGATACCACAAAACTTCAAACAGCATTAAAGAGCGTTAATACTGAAATCAGGAATACCCAGGCTCAGCTTAAGGATGTGGAGAAGCTTCTTAAGCTGGATCCTGGTAATACAGAGCTTCTGGCTCAGAAGCATAAGCTGCTTGGGGATGCGGTTAAGGAAACTAAGGAAAAACTGGAGACTTTGAAGACCGCAGCGGAGCAGGCGGAGAAGGCTTTGAATGACGGAACGATTTCCAAGGATCAGTATGATGCTCTGCAAAGGGAGATTATTGAAACTGAGAATGAGTTGAAGAGACTGGAAGAGCAGGCAAACCAGTCCGCTACGGCGTTACAGAAGATTTCTGCTACCGGTGAGAAGTTAAAGGATGTAGGAAGCAATATAGAGGGAGCTGGAAAGAAACTTTTTCCTGTTACGGCTACTGTGACTGCTCTTGGTACTGCTTCTGTGAAGACGGCGGCGGATTTTGAATCTGCCATGAGTAAGGTGGCGGCGGTATCGGGAGCAACAGGAAGTGATTTGGAGGCTCTGACAAAGAAGGCCAGGGAGATGGGAAGCAAGACCAAGTTCTCTGCATCTGAGGCGGCGGAAGCCATGAACTACATGGCAATGGCTGGCTGGAAGACAGAGGATATGCTTTCCGGTATTGAAGGTGTTATGAACCTGGCGGCTGCTTCTGGGGAAGATTTGGCAACCACATCTGATATCGTAACCGATGCCTTGACTGCTTTTGGACTAACGGCAAAGGATTCGGGGCATTTTGCAGATGTGTTGGCGGCGGCATCAAGCAATGCCAACACTAATGTATCTATGATGGGCGAGACCTTCAAGTACTGTGCACCGGTTGCAGGTGCTTTGGGGTTCTCAGTGGAAGATACTGCGGAAGCCATTGGATTGATGGCGAATGCTGGTATCAAGTCTACCCAGGCGGGTACTTTCCTTCGAACCATTATGACAAATCTTTCCGGAGAGGTTAAGATTTGTGGGGAAAATATTGGTGAGGTAACAGTTGCCACCACCAATGCAGATGGTTCCATGAGGGAGTTGTCCGATATTCTGGCAGACTGTCGGGTGGCATTTTCGGGATTATCAGAATCGGAGAAAGCAGCTGCGGCGGAATCACTGGTAGGAAAGAATGCTATGTCAGGATTCCTTGCTCTTATGAATGCAGGGGAAGGAGACATTGCGAAGCTCTCAGGAGCGATAGATAACTGTAACGGTGCTGCACAGAGTATGGCAGACACCATGAATAATAACCTGGAAGGTCAGCTCACGATACTGAAATCTCAGTTGCAGGAGTTGGCCATTTCTTTTGGTGAGATTCTGTTGCCGGCGGTGAAAAAGATTGTGAGCTGGGTGCAGGGATTTATTGATGTTTTAAACAGTCTGCCGGATGGAGTGAAGGAAACCATTGTTACGGTTGCTTTGATTGCGGCGGCACTGGGCCCGGTACTGATTATCGTTGGAAAAATCATTACTGCAGTGGGTACGATTATGACCATTGTGCCAAAGGTTGTGGGCGTGATTAAGGCAGTAAAAACTGCGTTTCTGGCACTGAATGCGACCATGCTTGCCAATCCGATTGTGCTGATTATCGCAGCTATTGCAGCCTTGGTGGCGGCGTTTATTTATCTTTGGAATAACTGTGATGAGTTCCGACAGTTCTGGATTGATTTGTGGGAAAGCATCAAGGAGATTGCGGTTGCAGTCTGGGAAGCTTTGAAGGAATTCTTTGTGGCTGCATGGGAGTTTATCAAGACCACAGCGGAAACGGTTTGGAATGGCTTGGCTTCTTTCTTTTCCGGGCTTTGGGAAGGCATCAAGAATACATTTACTACCGTTGTGAATGCAATCAGCACTTTTTTATCGACTATGTGGAATACCATCAAGTCTGTGGCAGAGACCATCTGGAATGCGATTTCCACCTTCATCATTACTATTTGGAATGGAATCAAGACGGTGGTGACTACGGTGGTTACGGCGATCAGTACTTTCCTTACTACTGCATGGAATACTATTAAGACAGTAATTACGACTGTGCTGAATGCTATCAAGACGGTATTTTCTACAGTGTGGAATGCCATCAAAAATGTGGTTACCACAGTGGTTAATGGTATCAAGAATACTATCACGACAGTTTGGAATGGTATCAAGAATACGGTGTCTACTGTTGTGAATGCCATTAAGACGGCGGTGTCAACTGCTTTCAGCACCATGTGGAATGGGATTAAGAATACCATTTCGGGAATCTACAACACCATCAAGAATGGATTTACCAATGCAGTGAATTTCATTAAAAATCTGGCTTCTTCGGCGTTCAGCTGGGGAGCAGATATCATCAATGGTATTGTGAATGGTATCAAATCCTGCATCGGAAAGGTGAAGGATGCGGTTTGCAGTGTGGCTGACACAATCAAATCCTTCCTGCATTTCTCTGTACCGGATGAAGGACCTCTGACGGAATACGAGAGCTGGATGCCTGACTTTATGTCCGGACTGGCAAAGGGTATTGAGAAGAGCAAGGGCATGGTAAAGGATGCGGTAAGCGGTCTTGCGGCTGATATGGTGGTAAATCCTCAGTTGAATGCAGGTCAGATGGCTATGGCTGGCGGTGGTTCTGTGTCCGGTGCAGATATGAGTAGTTTTGTATCGGCGATTAAGGATGCAGTTTCTTCTGTTAATGGTGGAAGCGGGGATATTGTAATTCCTGTGTACCTTGGCGGTACGATGTTGGATGAAGTGATTGTAAATGCTCAGCAGAGAGCAAATCTAAGAAGTGGAGGGAGATAAGGGTGGCGTTTTTTCAATATTTGAATTTTGACGGCGTGGATCTTCCTCTGCCGGATAGTTATGAAGTGGATATGTCAGATAAGGAAGCAGACAGTGGTGGAGAGACAGAGGCCGGAACTGTGCAGAGGGATGTGGTGAGAACTGGCGTTGTGACAATATCTGTTTCCTTTTCTGTTACCCAGAAGTGGCTGACGTTGCTTACTGGCTATAAACAGCAGGAAAAGATAAGAGTCGGATTCTTTGACCCGGAGACTGCAAGTGTAAGACAGACGGAAATGTATGTGGAAGGATTTAAGGCAAAGCTTAAGAAGGATACGAGCTATAAGGGACTTTGGGTTATAAATTTCACACTGAAAGAATTATAAGAACTAAATGACAGATATTAAGCTGACTGGTTGAACGAATAACTTATTCATGTATTGATATTGACAATAGTACGAAAACGTATTATTATAAAATACGAAATCGTATTATAAAGGAGCGAGTTATGAATTCAAGAAGTTTTTTCTATGATTTTGGGAGAGCACTTTATCATGTTGATTCGTTTTATGATGAATTTGCAAAGCAAAGCAATGTTTCTTCTGCATTATTATGGGTTTTGTATGCATTGAATGATGGAAATTCACACACACAGATTGAAATCAGTAATGACTGGGAATTGCCAAAAACAACTGTTAATACGGTGATTAAAGAGATTCAGAAGAATGGTTATGTTGATCTTATTCCAATCAAAGGGAAAAGGCGCGAGATGTCGATTGTCCTTACAGAGAGCGGGAAGAAGTATGCAGATAGGGTTCTTGCTGATCTTTATAAAAAAGAGGCGGAAGTATATAAAGCTCTTAGCTCAGAAGAATATGCAATAGTGGCTGTATTGGAAAAGATAGCGAAAAAATTGAAGGGAGTTGAATAAGAGTGGAGTATGTGAATTTAGGAAAATCTGATTTAAAGGTTTCACGCATATGTATGGGTTGCATGGGCTTTGGAAATGCAGCAACAGGTCAGCATAGCTGGACAGTTGATGAAGAAACATCTAAATCTATTATTAAAAGAGGCCTGGAACTGGGAATCAATTTTTATGATACAGCAATTGCATATCAAGCTGGTACAAGCGAGGAATATCTTGGAAAGTCAATCAGAGAATACGCTAAAAGAGATGAAGTAGTAATTGCTACAAAATTCCTTCCACGATCACAGGAGGAAATCGCAAATGGTATTTCCGGAAAAGAACACGTGCTTAGCAGTTTGGATGCAAGTCTTTCACATCTGGGAATGGATTATGTAGATTTATATATCTATCATATGTGGGACTGGAATACTCCTGTAGAGGACTATCTTGCCGGTATGGCAGAAGGAGTAAAGGCCGGGAAAATCAGGCAGATTGGTATCGCAAATTGTTTTGCATGGCAACTTGCTGAGGCTAACGCAATTGCAAAAGAAAATGGATGGCCAGAATTTGTTTCCGTTCAGAATCACTACAATCTTATTATGCGTGAAGAAGAGCGGGAAATGAACGTGTTTGCAGATGAAAGAAATATAGCACTTACGCCATACAGTGCCCTTGCGGCAGGCCGCTTATCAAAAAGACTGGGTGAGACATCAAAGCGCTTAGAGCAGGATGCATATGCAAAGTTAAAATATGATGCATCTGCTGATAAAGATGCAATGGTAATTGCAAGAGTTTGTGAAATTGCTGATGCTCATAGTGTTTCCATGACGGAGGTTTCTCTAGCATGGCTTCTTACAAAGGTTGCATCTCCTATTGTAGGAGCAACAAAATTGAGTCATGTGGAAGGTGCTGTAAAGGCTGTAAATCTGAAACTGTCTTCAGAAGAAATAAAAGCATTGGAAGAATTCTATGAACCGCATTTTTTGTCAGGTGTTATGGCACAGAATACTCCGGCTGCAAGAACCATCGAACAAGTGTGGATTAAAAATGGAAAATACAGAAAGTAGTGAGGTGACAGAATGAAAATAGTACAGACAGCAGGCAGGGCTGCTCTTGGTGAATTTGCACCGGAGTTTGCTCATTATAATGACGATATTCTCTTTGGAGAGAACTGGAACAATCGAAATATAGATGTTAAAACAAGAAGCATTATCACCGTAGTGGCATTGATGTCATCAGGCATCACGGATTCTTCCCTGAAGTATCATCTGCAGAATGCAAAAGCACATGGCGTAACACAGAAAGAGATTGTTGCAGTGATCACACATGTGGCATTCTATGCAGGATGGCCAAAGGGGTGGGCGGTATTTAACCTAGCAAAAGAGGTATGGGAGACTGACGAAGGAAATCTTCCTTACGAAGATGAAGCCATGAGAACCCATGCAAAGGAAATGGTATTCCCGATCGGAGCACCAAATAATGCTTATGCAAAGTACTTTGTCGGACAGTCTTATCTTGCACCGGTATCTACAGATATGGTGGGTATTTTTAATGTAACCTTTGAGCCGGGATGCCGCAACAGCTGGCATATCCATCATGCATCTGAGGGCGGTGGACAAATCCTAATATGTGTAGCGGGACGAGGCTACTATCAGGAATGGGGTAAAGAGGCAATAGAGATGAAGCCTGGTGATTGTATCAATATTCCTGTGGGAGTGAAACACTGGCATGGTGCTGCGCCTGATTCATGGTTTAGTCATCTTGCAATTGAAGTTCCGGGCAAAGATTGTTCAAATGAATGGTTCGAGCCTGTAGAGGAAGAATATTGCAAACTTAAATAGAGATGGAGAAAAAGAAATGTACAAAGAATTATTAACACTCAGTAATGGAGTAAAGATTCCACAGCTTGGACTTGGAACTTGGTTTATTGATGATGATAAGGCAGCTGACGCAGTAAAAGCTGCAGCAGTGATTGGTTATAGACATATTGATACAGCGCAGGCTTATGGTAACGAATGTGGAGTTGGAGAAGGTGTAAGGAATTGTGGGATTCCAAGAGAAGAAATGTTTGTTGTATCAAAGGTTGCCGCTGAGCATAAGACATATGAAGAAGCAATGGCAGGTATCAATGAAACACTTGAGAAGATGGGGCTTGATTATCTTGATATGATGATAATTCACAGCCCACAGCCTTGGGTTAAGGTTAATCAGTGTGAGGACAGATTTGTAGAAGGAAACCGTGCAGCGTGGAAAGCACTTGAGGATGCATATAAAGCAGGCAAGCTCAAGGCAATCGGTGTATCAAATTTCCAGATAGTAGATATTGAAAGTCTTCTTGAGACCGCTGAAATTAAGCCAATGGTAAATCAGATTCTTCTGCATATCAGTAATACACCTATGGAACTTGTAGAGTACTGTCAGAAGAATGGTATAGCAGTAGAAGCGTATTCTCCGATTGCACATGGCGAGATCTTTAATCAGCCTGAAATTAAGGCAATGGCTGATAAGTATGGTGTGACTGTTCCTCAGCTTTGCATTAGATATACACTTCAACTTGGAACGATTACACTTCCTAAGACAGGTAATCCCGATCATATGAAGAGTAATGTAGAAGTTGATTTTGAAATCAATGCAGAAGATATGGAGTTACTTAAGAATTTTAAGAAAATCGAGAGCTATGGTGAAAGTGGAATTTTTCCAGTATACGGCGGAAAGATGTAAGAGGTAAATGAAATGTCAAAAATATTAGTAGTGTATTTTAGTGCGAGTGGAGTAACAAAGAAGGTAGCAGAAAAACTGGCAGTTGTAGCAAATGCAGATATTCATGAGATAAAACCCACAGTCCCATACACGAAAGCAGATCTCAACTGGATGGATAAGAAATCTAGAAGCAGTGTAGAGATGAATGATAAGGCTTTTCGCCCGGAGATTGTAAAAGAAGATTTGAATCTATCTTCATATGATACTATTCTGCTTGGTTTTCCAATTTGGTGGTATGTGGCACCTACAATTATCAATACTTTTCTTGAAAACTATGATTTTTCAGGTAAGAGAATTGTTCTCTTTGCCACATCGGGCGGTAGTGGTTTTGGTAATACTATCAAAGAGCTTAAACCTTCTGTAGCAGATGCAGAAATTATAGAGGGAAAGATTTTAAACAGAGCATCCGATGATCAGCTTAAAGACTTGGTTGCAAGTTTATAGGGGGGGAAAACATGAAAAAGACAAGTATTCTTATAATTACTGTGTTAATTATGGCTATACTAACAGCTTGTGGTTCATCTGCAGGTAATTCACAAAAGCAGGAGACGATTGTGAAACAGCCTAAAGCAACAAGTATGACTGTGGAATCAGATGAAAATGTATCGGAAACAAATGATACAGCAGAAGATACTAAAATTGTAAATAACGAAACTGATAGTGTAAAAATAGTAGTTGTTTACTTTTCTGGCACAGGAAATACCAAGACTATTGCAGAGATGATCGCCGAGGAAACAGGAGCTGATATTTTTGAGATTATTCCTACCCAAGCTTATACAGAAGATGATTTGAACTATAATGATGATAACTGTCGTGCTAATAAGGAACAGAATGATGATACAGCTAGACCAGAGATTAGCAATGATCTTAGTGCAACTACTGAATATGATATTGTATATTTAGGACATCCAATTTGGTGGGGAACAGTTCCACGTATTATTCAGACTTATCTGGAAACTTATGACTTGAGCAATGCGACTATCTATACTTTCTGTACTTCAGGTGGAAGCAGCATTGACAGAAGTCTTTCTGATTTAAGAGCATGGTATCCTACACTAAATATTGTTGATGGAAAGAGATTAAATGATGCTAGTAAAAGTGAGATAGCTGGTTTTTGCAATCGTTAAGAAAATTGAAATTTAGGAAATAAGATGCGAAGCATCAGTCATTAAGTTGGCTGGTGCTTTTTCTATGGAGGGAAGGTGGTCTTTTGTATCCGGTGAGTGAGGCATTCCTGCAAGCGGTGCAGGAGAACACAAGAAGATATTATTGGTCGGGAAGGATAACGACAACGAAGGGTGCCATATATGAGTTTGGTGCTGATGATATTGTAAAGGGGAGTGGATATATTTCCAGTCAGTGCTGCGGCTCTACTGAGATTGAGCTTGGTACAGTGTATGCAGCGGAGATGGGGATTACCCTTTTATCGGATATTGACAGATATACTCTGGAAAATGCTCTGGTGGAATTGTTCTATCATATAAGACTTGCAGATGGCACCTTCGAAGAAGTCCCAATGGGAATCTTTGAGGTGTCGGAGGCAAACCGAAATATCAAAACTTTGGAGCTGAAAGCCTATGATTATATGCTTCGGTTTGATAAGAGTTTTAATGGCTTTGAAACCATTGGTACGGTGTATGATTTTGTGAGCCTGTGCTGCAAGGCCTGTAAGGTGGAAATGGCACAGAGTCAGGCGGATTACGAGGCAATGCCAAATGGAACAGAGCTGCTTTCCATTTATACGGAGAATGATATTGAGACCTACCGGGATGTGCTCTATTATGTGGGGCAGGTTCTTGGTGGGTTTTTCTGTATCAACCGAGAGGGCAAGCTGGAACTGAGAAAGTATGGTAATGAGCCGGTGATGGAGCTGGAAACTAAGCACCGTTTTACCAGCAGCTTTTCTGATTTCATCACAAGGTACACGGCGGTTTCTTCTACCAACATGAAAACAGAAACGGCAGAGTATTATCATCTGGATCCGGATGATGGGCTGACACTGAATCTTGGTGTGAATCCACTGTTGCAGTTTGGACTTAAGGAAACAAGAGAGCAGCTGTGCATGAATATTCTAAATGACCTGGCGGTTGTGGATTATGTGCCATTTGATTCGGAAACAATAGGAAATCCTGCTTTGGACTTGGGAGATGTGATCCGGTTTAAGGGCGGACAGGCAGATGAAAACAGGATATCTGCTATCACTTCCATGCAGTGTAAGATTGGCGGGAAGCACACACTGAAGGGTGTTGGTAAGAATCCGAGATTGGCACATGCCAAGTCAAAGAATGATAAGAATATCAGCGGTCTGTTGAATCAGATCATAGACAATAAAGAAGCTGGCAAGATTGGTATTCATACCTTTACCAATGCCAGCTCTTTTACGGTAGGTGAGAGCGATGTGAAGATTATTTCCATAGAGTTTGCACCCAATGAAGCAGTTATGGCTCAGTTCTTTGGCTCTGTGATTGTGGGAGTGAATGCAGACCAGGTGGAGAGGTCTGTGGTTGCAAGAGGGGATGTGGTGATTCCTTCGGTGGAAGTGACAGAGAAAGTAGAAGAGGTACTGCCTGAGGAAGAAAGTGGTACAGAAAGTGAGGTTACCGCCTCTGAGAATGGTAGTACCGCTACGGGGGATGCGTCAGAGGAAGGTATGTCTGAGGAACTGAAGGTGATTGGCAACACAAAAGAGCAGACGCTGTCCGTGGAACTGCCTGTGGTCTGGAAGGAAGATGGGCAGGTGGTGGTTCATTTTACCTTTGAGTTCAATGACAACATCATTGAGATTCATCAGCCGGAAGAGACCTGGCATTCCGGAAAGCATTCCATCATGCTGTATTATCCGATTGAGAATCTGGTGGCGAACTACAGAAATATTTTCAATGTGTATGCCAGGGCAACAGGTGGAACGGTTACGGTGGATACAGGTGATTGTCTTGCAGCAATTATGGGTCAGTCAATGGGTGCAGGGGAAGCCTGGGATGGTGAGATTAAGATAGAGGAGACCATCAAGAAAGTAAAAATCGGTGGCGTGCTTCAGATGGCTGCTGTTGACGAGAATATCACTTGGAAGATTGATGAGCTTGTGAAGAGAACATACAGTGATGAGGTTCATGGAAGATTTGGAATCGGCGCATTTGCAATGCCGGTGGAAAGGTAGGTAAGGATGAAGGTGAAAGGAAATATGGTCATCGAGATGATTGATGATGCTACCGGGGAAGTGGTGGAAAGAGTACAGGAAGAAAATATGGTGACAAATGCGGTAAATCATATCCTGGGATTGAATCCTATGGGTATTTTTTATTCCGTGGCAGGGGAGTATGATACGCACCTGCTCTGGAACGATAACCTGCTTCCCGTCTGCCCTAACATGATTGGGGGCATACTGCTTTATTCGGAAGCTTTGACAGAGGATGCGGATAATATTTATCCATCCACTGCAAAACTTCCGGTGGCTTATGCATCCAACGATGTCAATGCTACAGCGGACGTGGCAAGAGGAAGTATGAATCTGACAGAGAGTAAGCCGCTTGATAATGGCTACCGGTTTGTGTGGGAGTTTACACCAAGCCAGGGAAATGGAACCATTGCTGCAGTGGCACTGACTTCCAAACAGGGCGGTGTGGCAGCTTATGGCAGTATGGAGAATTCAAAGGCTGCTTTTTATCAGATTATGGAGACCAGATTGGAGACACAGTCGGTAGAAGAACTTGCGGAGCTGTTCAGTGCTGTGGAGGTGGATTTTGAGAACAATATTCTGATCAATATTCGGTTCCAGGACAGTTCCGTGATTATCCATAAGAGAAGGCTTCCGGTGTTTACGCTGGGACTGAATGACAGGCTGAATGATACCACGAATGACTTGCTGGAAGAGAAGGTAATTACCTGCAGTACCTTTAAGTTCCTTGGAAGCTATACACCTTATGGGGATTTCCTGGACGGGCATGACGGGTACTGGTATGGCTTTGCCAATCAGGCGAACTCCTCAGGGGATGCCAAGATGTACTGGGTGAAGATTAAGAAGGATGATTACACCATGACAGAAGGTGTATGGACATTGTCCAATGCCTGCCTGAAGGCGATTGGAAGTTTCAAGGTGGATACCTATGCCCAGAGATCCGTGAGAGGTGTTATCCGGAATGGATATCTGTATCTGACTGCTTACAATGATGAGGGTATTTACAAGATTAATCTCAGTAATTCCACGGATGTGACATTGATTCCTTTTGGGTTTACTTCTGCCGGGAAGTCCCAGACCGATTCCGGTACCTGTGCGAATTATCTGTTTATGGTAAATGACCTGATTATCGGATGGGATTATCAGATTAAACCAGACGATACGGTGGTGCAGACGGTTGGAAGTACAAGGCTTCTGAATCTGGGTACGCCGCTTTTTCAGTATAAGGAATTCTGCTTTGGCTGGGGCGGAAATTATGGTTCGGATTACAGGATGTGCTTTTTGCTGACCCCATATCTGGCCAGTATCAATAATTTAAGTACGGCGGTGGTAAAGACTACGGATAAGACGATGAAGATTACCTATGAGCTGACGGAAGAGGACAGCTGATAGATGGCATTTTGTGATGAGGCAGTTGCTTTAATGGGCAGCTGCTTTTTCTATACAAATTTTTAAGGAGGATGAGAGGATATGAAAGAGTTTTGGAGTATGGTGCAGTTGGTGTTTACAGGAATCGGTGGCTGGCTTGGATATTTCCTGGGAGGGTGTGATGGTTTGATTCTGGCATTGCTCTTATTTGTGGTAGCGGATTACATCACAGGAATTATGTGTGCGATTGCAGATAAGAAGCTTTCTTCCGAGGTGGGTTTCAAGGGAATCTGTAGGAAAGTACTGATTTTCATGCTGGTAGGAATTGCTAATATTTTGGATGTACAGGTCATCGGAAATGGTTCTATTTTGAGAACGGCGGTGATCTTTTTCTATCTCAGCAATGAGGGGATTTCTCTATTGGAGAATGCTGCTCATTTGGGATTGCCGATTCCGGAGAAGCTTAAGAAGGTGCTGGAGCAGCTGCATGAGAGAAGCGAGGATGGCTCCGATGAGAAGAAGGATGGTGATGAATAATGGGATTTACCAATAGTCCTTTGGTGGCGTTTACGCTGCTTAGTCCGAATTATTCGGGCTTAAGAACAAAGAGAATTGACAGAATATCGCCGCACTGTGTTGTAGGACAGTGTACTGCAGAAGGCTTGGGGGATTGGTTTCACAGACCATCCACTCAGGCTTCTTCTAATTATGGCATTGATAAGGATGGCAGGGTTGGAATGTATGTGGAAGAAAAGAACCGTTCCTGGTGTACTTCTAGCAATGAGAATGATCAGAGAGCAGTTACCATTGAGTGTGCTTCCGGCAAGGTGGAGCCATATGCCATGAATGAGGTGGTCTATGACAGGTTAATTGACTTATGCGTGGATATCTGCCAGAGAAATGGAAAGAAGAAGCTGCTTTGGTTTGGGGATAAGGACAAGACTTTGAACTATCAGCCGAAGGAGGATGAAATGCTCATTACCGTGCATCGTTGGTTTGCTAATAAGAGTTGTCCGGGCAATTGGCTTTATGCAAGACTGGGTGATTTGGCTGCGAAGGTTACAGCGAGGCTTGACGGTGGAGAAGCAGAAGTGATTCCATCTGGCATGCAGGCAAGAGAGTTTCAGAATCTGACTGAGGCACAGGTGATTGCAAAGGTTGGTCCTTTGTTTGCTGCAGATCAGAAGAAGTCAGGGATTCCTGCATCAGTATCTATGGCTCAGTTCATTCTGGAGAGTGGTTATGGGAAGAGCGAACTGGCGCAGGGAGCGAATAACTGTTTTGGTATGAAGAAGTCGCTTTCAAGAAATACTTGGGGCGGATCTACTTGGGATGGAGTGAGTGTTTATACCAAGAAGACGCAGGAGCAGAATGCAGATGGTAGCTATGTGACCATTACTGCTGATTTCAGAAGATATGGATGTGTGGAAGATTCTATTGCAGACCATAGTGCTTATTTGCTTGGAGCCAAGAAGGGTAGTGAGCTTCGATATGATGGGCTGAAAGGATGTACGGATTATAAGAAGGCGGTGCAGATCATCAAGGATGGTGGGTATTCTACGAGCCTTACTTATGTGGAAAAGCTGTGCAGCATCATTGAGAGATGGAAGCTGACTCAGTATGATGTTGGTTCTTCTGGTGGTGCTGGTGATACAGTGGTTAAGTATTATAGGGTAAGGAAGAGTTGGGATGATGCAAAATCTCAGCTTGGTGCTTATACAGTGCTTGCTAATGCAAAGGCTATGGCGGATAAGCATCCGGGATATGAAGTGTATGACTGGAATGGTAAGCAGGTTTATCCTAAGGTTGCAGAAGGTGCTGCAAGTGGGATGACGAGTGCGGATTGTCCGTTTTTGGTAAAAGTTAGTATTCCTGATTTGAATATCAGGAAGGGTGCCGGAACGAATACAGCCAAGACTGGTGCTTATACTGGTGTGGGAGTGGTTACTATCGTGGAAGTGAGAGAGGGTAAAGGCTCTGATGCTGGATGGGGAAAGTTGAAGTCTGGTGCTGGATGGATCAGTCTGGATTATTGTAAAAGTGTGTAAGCAAATAAGAAAATGTGAGTGAGCCTGCGGGTATTAGGAGAAATCCTGATGTCCGTAGGTTTTTTTGTATGAGCGTCCGGGGGCATGATACCACTTCGAGCGTGTTTTCATTTTAAATTTTGAAAAATGATAGCTTTGTGTGTAATACACATATTTCATGGGGGATTTGAAAAGATTCCTTTTTTATCGTCAAATTTTATCAAGACATATCTTTTAGCAAAATAATAAAAAATTGCCAAAAGATATGTTGATAATTTTTGCTTTTTTGATTACAATATATCTAACGGCAAAAGAATTAAAAAATGCCGAAAGATGTGGAGGCGATAAAATGTGGTATGAAGATGTCGTTTGCCAATTGAATAAAGAACAAGTATATACAAGGCAACAGATATATGAAGCATTAGTTAATGAAAAACCCGAGCTAACATATAATTCTTTTAAATGGATTATTTCAAAAATGGTTGATAATGGAATTATTTCCAGAAAGCAACGTGGAGAATATGTTTTACAGAGTAATCCAATTTCAGAGAAACAAATTTATAAGCCATTAATGAATGAGCAACTTCAGGAGATTAGTGAAAAGATAGAAGCGAGATTTCCACATGTGAATTTTGTATGCTTTGCAAGTATTCAGTTAAATGAATTTTTGAATCATTTGATTGGAAGAAATACAATTTTTGTTATGGTTGAAAAGTATGCCCTTGACTTTGTTTTTCGTTTCCTGCAGGAAGAAACTACCTTGAATATTTTATTAAAACCAAGTGAAAAGGAATGGGATGCATATTGTACCGGAGATAACATTGTAATGCTTAATTTAGTTAGTGAATCGCCAAAGAGCATAGATGAGTATCACGGGATGTGTATTGAACAGTTATTGGTAGATATTGTTGCTGAAAAAAACTTTCAGTATCTGTATAGCAGAAGCGAATTGCCATATATTTTTAAAAATGCTGACAAATCCTATTTGATAGATTATGTAAGGCTTTTGCGCTATGCGAGAAGAAGAGGCAAAGCAGATGAAGTAAAAAAATACATTGGAGGGTATGAGGGTGCTTACACAAGATAATTTTACAAAAGAGAATATAGAGAGATTACAAAAGATAAGCGGAAATGATCCGTCATTATTGGAAAAAACAGTATATGCATTTGGATTGTTGGAGGCAATATCAAAGGTAGGAATGCCATTTATATTTAAAGGTGGTACCTGTTTGATGCTTTTGCTTGATAAGCCAAGAAGACTTTCTACGGATATTGATATCATTGTTGAGCCAGGAACAGATGTGGAGTCTTTTATTCAGAAAGCAGGTCAGATATTTCCATTCAAAAGCCAGGAAGAGGATATCAGAAAAGGCAGAAATAACATTGAAAAGAGACATTATGAATTTACATATGACTCGCCAATTAATGACAAACCTTTAGTTATATTATTGGATATTCTGTTTGAAGAGAATCATTATCAAACTCTTTTGGAAAAGCCAATTAAAAATGATTTGCTTTTGACTGATGGTGAAGATTTGACAGTGAGAATTCCTGATGTGAATAGTATTCTTGGAGACAAACTTACAGCTTTTGCACCACATACTACCGGAATACGATTTGGTGTAGATAAAGAGCTTGAAATCATAAAGCAATTATATGACTGTTATACCCTTTCTAGAGAAATGACGAATTATGTTGAAGTGCGTGAAGTATATAAGTCCGTGGCAGTGACAGAGCTGGGTTATAGAGGAATGGACTATAGTGTTAATATTGTTCTTAGAGATACAATCAGCAGTTGTTTCTGCATTATTGCAAAGGGTGGCATTGATAAGGCAGAATATACATATTTTGCAGATGGAATCCGTAGGATAGGCGGTCATATTTATAGTGAAAGATTCAATGGTGAGCTTGCAGCATATATTGCTTGTGAAGTGTTGTATTTAGCAGCTTGCATGTATTCTGATGCTGAGTATGTGGTTATTGATAATCCAGAAGAATACATAAATGATAAGCTCAGCTTCAAAGGGGCAAGAGGGATTAATTATTTGAGAAAGGTTAATCTGAAAAGCTATGCTTATGTGGCTGCTGCGGTAAGGCTGCTGGGTGATGAAGTGGAAGAGGTTGTGTATTCGTTTGAGGAGTATTTGAAAGACATATAAAATTTGTTAATGATGAAGAGAGGGTGGTATACGTGTCAAAATTAATAGATATACCAGAAGGTACTGATATTATTGATGTAAAAAAGAAAATGAATAGGATGTTGTCAGTTGCAAGAAATGAATCAAAACCTACGACTTGCATTTTATGTGGCAAACCAAAAACAAGCTTTTGTAATTCTCATTCAGTTCCACAACTAGCACTGAAGAATATTGCAGACAAAGGGATGTTGCTTTTGGCATCATCTTTAATAGGAATAGAAGTTGTTGATTATGAAAAGGGAGTAAATAATTCGGGTACTTTTCATTATATATGTAATGATTGCGATAGTTCATTTTTTCAAGATTATGAGAATGAAAATAATCTACAGGAAAGACCAACAGATAAAATGTTGGCAGAAATTGCTGTTAAAATTTTTTTGCTTCAACTAAGTAAGAGAGCTCAGGAAAAAGCGCTATATAAAAATATGCAAGAAAAAACAGGCTTTTTGACTAATCCAGAAGACTTATTTGAAATAAAGGAACTTGATGTAAGGGATTATACTGAAGAATTATTTTTTCATAAGGATATAGCAGACACAGAAAAGCAGGGTGGATATCAGATTTTGTTTTGGAAAGTATTGCCATACACGATTCCAATAGCCATGCAGAGTGCGGTGGCGTTGGCAAAGGATATGGAAGGAAATTCTATTAATGATGTATTTGATATGTCGAAAAATGTTAGGATGCAATTTTTACAGATTGCTATTTTACCACTCAATGGAAAAAGTGTTGTTTTAGCGTTTTATCATAAGAGGGATAAATTATATAAGAGACTATGGCATCAATTTAATTGTTCTTCTGAAGAAAAGTGCTTGTCATTCTTGAATCATCTTATTTTTGAATATACAGAGAATTACTTTATTTCTCCGAGTATTAGAGATGAGATTGAGAATAATACCAATTTGTCGGCTTTAAGCCAAGAAAATAACGGATTTCCTGGTATGGGATTTGTATCAGCATTTGATTTGCTTAATAATAGCTATCAATCGATTGGCGAAAAAGAAATTCCTAATTTTCTGACAGAGGAGTGGAAGGTAATATGACAAAGATATATCGAACGACTGGATCAAAAAGAATATCTGTAATTATATCTGATAATAAGGGGAAATATCTGGTTGTAAGAACAGATAACGATTCTGAGCGAAGTCTTGAATTTCCGGGGTTTTCTGAAGCAAATTATGATTTTCCAGAAGAACAGAGAGAAAACCTGATTAATAAAGAATTTGAAAAAATATTAGGAATTACGATAGATGAATTGGTGTTGATAGAAGTGTTTACAGACTGGGAGTATCCGTTGGGGCATTATATTTTTGTTGGAAATATATCAAGTGGAGTGCCGTCGAAAATAAAATATAAAAACATTTATTGGAAAAAATTAGAAGACATAGATGATGCTGAACTTAACATATATGGTTTACAAGTGTATCAAAAACTATCTGAATGTACCTATTGCAGAGCGCTTCATTCAAAGAAAGATAAGTTGGATGATTTCTTTGACAGATTTATGATACATGACGCAGGTGAATTGGTTGTTAAAGCAATAAAGGAAGCCGGTGGGAATGATTCAGTTAGCAAGGTGTGTACTAGATATTATCTAAGCCATCTTAGAGCAATTATGGTTGAGGACGAAAATCGGAAAAAGAATTCAACGATACAAAACTATTTGAAATTATATAAGCGAGAAGATCTAGCTGAAGAAGTCGAGGATTTATTGCAAATTAGAATTGCAGAGAGCATGACATTAAGAGATTTAATCAAAACTATAGTAGATAGACAAATAGCACATTATGATGCTGTATCGAAAGAAGAGATTAAATTTAAGGAAGATTTGGAAAGATTATTTTTAGCAGAAGGTCCGATACCGTTAACGCAATTTGTAGAATATATAGAAGAATTTGTTGTATCGCTTGTTATGGAAATGTGGTTTTATGCCGGTGAACTGGGTGTAGATATAAGTGATACTGGATTGGATTTTTCTGTTGCTCAGGGACAATATCGAGACGAATTGTTATATAAAATACAAATGATGTTTGTGAAGGAAGTTGCTGAATAAAGAATATTACATAACCGATAGAGAATGTAATTATTGTGTCTGTTGTCATTAAAGGATGAAGTCATATTTAATGAATACGACCCCTTTTTAAATATTACCGAGTATTCAGGGGGTTTAAATTTTCGGCTTGTAGTAGAAGCAGAGCTTCAATAATTTGAAGGAGGCATACTACGATGCAGAAAAAAGTAGACCGTAAGAGATTTGTCAGATACAAAGAAGGCGCAGAACTGTACTCTATGTGCCAGTCCAAATTTGAGGATATGGCAAAGGAGGCAGGAGCCATTTACAAGTTGAATAAGCTGGTGCTGGTTAACTGTGATGTGTTTGAAGAGTATCTGGAAACATTTCGTATCAAGGAATAGTCGGGAAGGATTTGCACAGATTTTTTGAAATTAGGGGTTGACTTATTGACGGGCAATAAGTAAAATGTACTTAAGTTGAGGGGAGGCATTAGCAATGGGCAATATGGGAAGACCTAAGTTAGATGAGCCGATGGTTCATAAGGTATCGGTTCGATTTAATGAAAGGGAATATCAGAGACTCAAAGCATATGCTGAATCAATCAACAAAACTATGACCGAGGCATTAAAAGACGGCATAGAGTTGCTTTACAGGAACTCCCAAGAAAAGGAATAGGTGCAGATCTCTTTTCATTCATTTTGGAAAGGAGATTACAATGGCAGCAAGAAAAGATAATAAAGGCAGAGTACTTAGAAAGGGAGAGTTTCAGAGAGCAAGCGGCGGCAAGTATGTATATGGTTACGTGGATCCAAACGGAGTAAGACGCTATATCTATTCCAAGGATTTGAAGACTCTCAGGGAGAGGGAAGAGAAGCTTATCAAGAATCAGCTCGATGGACTTGATGTGTATGTGGCTGGAAGCGCAGATTTGAACTTTGTGTTTGACAGATACATTTCTACTAAGTCAGAGCTTCGTAGAACCACCTATACGAATTACACTTACATGTATGATCATTTTGTAAGGGATGGATTCGGAAAGAAAAAGGTTGGAGATATTAAGTATTCAGATGTGCTTCATTTCTATCATGACCTCATCCACAACAAGGGAATTCAGATTAACACTTTGGATACTATCCACACCGTATTGCATCCGACATTTCAGTTGGCTGTTCGTGATGGAATTATCAGAATGAATCCATCCGATGGTGTTATGGCTGAATTGAAAAAGAAGACTGGAAATAAGAAGGGAATCAGACACGCACTTACACTTGAACAGCAGAGAGCATTCATGAATTATATTGCTGAGAGCCCGGTGTTTGTTGGATGGCTTCCGTTCTTTACAGTGTTACTTGGTACCGGATGTAGAATTGGTGAGGTGGTTGGACTTCGTTGGCAGGATGTGGATCTGAAGGAGAGAACCATTAACATCAATCACGCAATGACCTATTATCCAAGGCGCGATGATACTTACAAGTGTGAGTTCAAGGTATCACTTCCTAAGACGGATGCCGGTATTAGAATTCTTCCTATGATGAAGCAGGTGTATGAAGCACTTCAGGGAGAATATGATCGCCAGAAGGAAGAAGGTTTTTCAGAAGCTGTGGTTGATGGAATGAGCGGATTCATCTTTACAAATCGTTTTGATACAATCCATAATCCTCAGGCAGTGAACCGTGCTATCAAGAGAATCTACGAAGCCTATAATGCAGAAGAGATTGTGAAGGCTAAGAATGAGCATCGTGATCCAATCATTATCCCTCATTTCTCGTGCCATCATCTGAGACATACTTTCTGTACACGCTTCTGTGAGAATGAAACAAATGTAAAGGTTATTCAGTCAGTAATGGGACACGCCAGTATTGAGACCACAATGGATATTTATGCTGAAGTTACCGAGATGACAAAGAAGGAAGCATTAGACAATTTATCAGCGAATTTAGATGTATTTTAACAGAGCTTAGAAAAGAGATTTTATAGTTCTTATCGCAGAGTACAGCAGAAGTATGGAAGTACAGCAAAGGTACAGCATTTTCATATTTTATGGTACTCAATCGCACTTTATAATACTTCAAAGTAGGGAAAGAAAACACGTGAAAATACTGAATAAACGGGCATAATACCGTAAGTCCCGTAGTATTCCCGACGATGAAGTCCTTAGATGGTGTAAATAAGAAAAATGATGTAAAAAAACAGGCTTCTGAAGCACCTGAAAAAAATGTAGAAGAAGCACCTGAAAAGATTGATTTCTCCAATGTGAAGATTGAGCCAATCTTTGAGGAAATGGTTGATTTTGATACATTTGCGAAGTCTGATTTCCGTGCAGTTAAGATTTTAGCTTGCGAAGCAGTACCGAAGTCAAAGAAGCTTCTCAAGTTTACATTAGACGACGGCGAACGCAAAGACCGTGTGATTTTAAGCGGTATTCACGAGTATTACGAGCCGGAAGAACTGGTTGGAAAGACTGCCATCGCTATTGTAAATCTGCCGCCGAGAAAGATGATGGGCATCGACTCCGAGGGTATGCTGATTTCAGCCGTACACGAGGAAGATGGTCGTGAAGGCTTAAATCTTCTTATGGTTGATGACAGAATTCCGGCAGGTGCGAAGCTCTACTAATTTGATGTAATGATGTACCGTTTCGCCTTGTAAACGGGATGTACTTCATTTGATGAATATGTCCATTTGCTTCGGCAGCCAGGAATGGCAGTCTGCCTGACTGTCATTCCTGGCTGGAGGGTGCACCTAAGTGATAGCCCGGTGAACCGTCATTTCCTGCAAAAAAGCAAAATCTACTGCGAATCAAGAATATCCTCGATAAATCCTTCCCCTCTCACATCGCGCACATCGCTGATGATAACAAAGGCTTTTGGGTCATGTTTGCGGATCACTTTTTTAATCGGAACAATCTCTTTCCGATAAACGACGCACATCAGCATACTGAGGGAATCGCCGGTATATACGCCCTGTATATTCATCCGGGTCACGCCCCGTTCCATTTCCAGAATCTCTTTCGCGATGGCTTCATTTTCTTTGGAAATGATATAGAACATCTTCCCGTCGCGCTGTCCGGTCAGTACGAGATCACATACCTTTGAATAAATGAACACCGATAACACGGCATACATGGTGGAGTAAAGCCCGAATACCATTGCTCCGACCAGCACAACAATTCCGTCGAGAAGGCCGATGATTTCGGAAACATTCCGACCGTGGTAGAATTTAGATAAAGCGACGCCAAGCATATCGGTTCCCCCGGTGGAGGACATGGTCATGAGAACCAAAGCCGCGCCTGTTCCGCCGATCGCGGCACCAAAAATACAGGCGAGCATCTTGTCGCCCTGCACGATGTCGATGGTAGGAACGAGATATAAAGCGAGCGATAAAAGCAAGGTTCCAAGGAGCGTGTTTAGCACGAATTTTTTCCCGCGGATCAAAAATCCGGCGAGGTAGATGGGGACGTTCAGCGCTAAAGTGGATATCCACAGCGGAATACCTCCGGGGTAAATAGTTTGGGTCAGGCTTTTTATGACAATTCCTAAACCACTGACCCCTCCCGTAACGATCTCACAGGGGTCATAGATCATATTGAAAGCGACTGCTAAAAGCATACAACCCGCAAATATCGTGACGATTTTCTGTAATTCTAAAAACCATTTATTTTTTCTCATATCAAAATTATCCTCTCTGTGATAGTTTGGTAGCTTTCAAAGTTTTTATACGAAGTGTACGGAACCTTTGCATTCAGGAAGAAGCATAGGACTTAAGGATGACAATTCTATTTCCTATTATAGTAGATTTCAAAAATTTTTTCTATGCCGATACATGCAACAAAGCAAAAATTCTTTGACAAAAAAGTACACTTTTGATAAAATGTAAAAATCGTAAACGACACATGTATTACCTATGGGTAAGTAAATCTGATCACGGGACGTAGATACCGTAAAGATTTATTTGCCCTAGATTATACATGTGTTTTTTTGCGTGAAAAGTAATTTATAAAGGAGTGAAGCTTTTATGCCAAGAAATCAATTTCAGAGGATGGTTTTTGCCTTCCTCACAGTGCTGGTTACAGTACACGCGTATGTCTTTTACAGTTTATATGTCGTAAATGGCAGTATTCTAATGTCGGTGACAGGAGAGAGGAGTGTGATAGGGGCGATCAACAGTCAGGGAGGCGTCTATATGGCGGGAAGGTTCCTGCCGATTTGGACGGTGATCATAGTAGAATTCTGTCTGGCATATCTGCTGGAGATTGTGATGGGAAGTCCATGTTCCTTCAAACTTGCGGCAAAGATATTTGATCCGGCTAAGACTCATCCGGTCATCTTTGAATCCGCGATTATCTGCGCAACAGTCGGACTTATGTGCCCGGCTATGAGTTTTATAGCGGCATGGCTGTATTATCCCTATTATGCAGGGTTTCACCTGGTTACCTTGTTCGCTAACTGGCTGAAGCTGGTATGTTTTAATTTCCCATTTGCCTTTTTCACGCAGTTGTTCTTTATTCAGCCGTTGATCCGAACAGTGTTTAAGGTTTTGTTCAGGAGAGACATTGCCGGTAGAGAAAAGGTGGGTGAAATTTAGGCGGCGATATGAAAGATTATCGGTTTCTGCGGCAGATGAAAAATAATTTGCTTGATTAACGCTAAAATCACCGTTCTGTTATAAAAGGGGCGCGGCCCTATTTATAACGAAACGGTGATTTTTCAGAATACGCCTAAATGACAGATTATTTATTCAATCTCTTTAGTACAGCCGTTGCATAGACTGCCGCTCCAATCGGAAGTACATCTTCATTAAAGCGGATTTTTGGATTATGCTGCGGCAAACGTTCATCTGGATTTTCCATCCCGGCTCCGAGCATATAGAAGGCAGCAGGAACCAGTTCGGAATAACATGCGAAATCTTCGGACCCCATAGCGTGGAATTCATCCACAACCAGCGAATCATCGACCTCATGGATCACCTCCCGGCTCCATGCATTTTCCCTTTCATCACAAACCAGCGGCGGCACATCACTGAGCACTTCGATTTCCGCTTTTGTGCGGTAAGCAGAAGCGATACCCTGCGTCACCTCATGGATTCTCTGAATCATTCTCTGACGGATTTCCGGGTCAAACACGCGTAGAGTTCCTTCCAGTTCGGCGGTCTCCGGAATAATATTTGCGGCGCTTCCCGCGTGGAACTTTCCGATGGTAAGGGCAACCTCATCAAACCCGGAGATTTCTCTTGCGATCAGTTCCTGGAGCCCCAGATGGATATGTACTGCCGTATTGATCGGGTCAATTCCATTCTCCGGTGAGGAACCGTGCACGCCCTGACCGGTCAGCTTAATGCGGAAACCGTAAACCCCGGCTGCGGGAACGGCATGTCCCCCCAGAGTCCCCAGTTGCTTCTGGGAAAACACATGAAGAGCCATGGCGGCGTCAACGTGTGGATGTTCCATGACACCGGAAGCAATGGCGGCTTTGGCTCCTGCGAAGATTTCCTCAGCAGACTGGAAAACCAGCTTGGCAACACCGTGAAGCTCTGCTTCATGTGCCTTGATCAATTTAGCCGCGCCGAGCATCATGGCGATATGCATATCATGTCCGCATGCGTGCATACATCCATTGGTAGAAGCAAAAGCCTCCCCGGACTGCTCCGCCATCGGAAGTGCGTCCATATCCCCGCGGATCATATAACAGGTATCCCCTTGTCCGATACAGGCAACGATGTTAGAGCTATCCTCATAAACCGTGTATTCGATGTTCATTTCCTCCAGTTTTTTTGTTACAAATGCAACGGTCTTTGGAAGTGTCAGGCCGATTTCCGGAATCTGATGTAGCCGGCGTCTCCAGGTGATCAGTTCTTCTTTCATCTGCTCTGCTTCCATCATAATCTGATTCTTCATAAATACCTCCTCCTTTTTATGCTTGTTATAAACAAATCAGTTGTCTTGGCGATAAAGCTATGGCATGAATTATAGAAACTATTAATAATAGGATAACTTTTTTATGCAAAAAGAATAAGAAATATTTTTTCTGAATTGAGGTAAAAAAAGTTTAATTGCGCTATTTTACACACAAAAACTGTTAAAAAAGTGAAAAAAATTTCACTACACGAGGAAAAGCTGAGAAAAGTGAACTTTTTTTCATTTCTAATGCGCCGAAGAACAGGTATGATTGTCAATAACACTTATAGAAAAAAGTTATAAAAGGAGGAGACAAAAATGGATGTAATGCAGATTGCAAATGGACTGCCCATGTGGATTGCCTGTGGAATTCCGGTAGTATTCGTAATTATTCAGGCTGTTCTTTTTGCAAAGGGGGCGTATAGTGCGGGAAAGAAAGTGGGGCTCTCTGATGAGAAGATGAAGAAGGCTATGAAGAGCAGTGCCGTTACTTCTATCGGACCGTCCATCGTGGTGCTTAGTGGTATGCTTTCCTTGTTAGTAACCGTAGGAGGACCGGTAGGATGGATGCGTCTTTCCATGATCGGTTCGGTAATGTTTGAATCCATTGCAGCAGGCCTTGGTACTTCGGCGGTAGGCGTGACACTCGGTACGGACGCGATGACAGGTGAGGCTCTTGGCATGGCAGTCTGGACTATGATATTATGTTCTGTAGGATGGGTGCTTTTTGCGACATTTTCAGCGAATAAGATGGACAAGATCGAGCACAAGCTTTCCAAAGGAAATGCTGGTACTCTGACGACGATTGCTTCCGCGGCGATCATCGGTGTATTTTCCGCTATGGTTGCAAGCCACTTATCCAAGCCGTTCTATTCTATGGTGCAGAAAGCCGATGCGGTTTCCATGTCGTCCGCATGGCATAACATGCTGGCATGTATCTTAGGTGCCGTAATCATGTTTGTACTGACAAAGATTGCAAATAAAAAAGACATCGGCTGGCTGAAAGAGTGGTCACTTACCATCACGATTCTGGGCGCGATGATCATCACAGCGCTGGTATAAGGAGGAAGAGAATATGAATGGCAATTTTTATAAAGATGAATATATGCCTCAGGTAAATAAAATAGGAAAACTGACCGGATATCTGGGAGTTCTGGTTGCATTTACTCCGGCGATCATGCTGGCAGTAGTATACGGCATCGTTCCGAAGCCGGCTGCGCTTCTGACTGCATTTATCAGCGGCGCCAGTGCATTTGGTGTATTATGGTTTGTAGAACCGATTTCTTATTTCCCGGTAGTAGGGCCCGCCGGAACTTATATGGCGTTCCTGTCAGGAAACATTTCCAACATGAGAATCCCCTGCGCGAGTATGGCACAGGTAGCGGCGGATGTGGAGCCGGGTACGGAAAAAGGTTCTATCGTTGCAACTTTAGGTATGGCGGTATCCATCATCATCAACGTTTCCGTGCTGACGATCGGAGCGATTCTCGGAACTTCCGTACTTGCCATGCTTCCGGACAGCATCAAAGCCGCTCTGAATTACCTGCTTCCGGCACTTTTCGGCGCGCTGCTGGTTCAGTTCGGTTTGAAAATGATCAAACACAGCCTGCTTATGGTCGTGATTTCATTTGCTCTGTATTTCGCGATTGGCATGGGCGTGTTCAACTGGCTTCCGGGCGCATCAAACTGGCTTGGAACATTAGGATGCGTATTTATCAGTATAGCAGTAGGAATTACTACATTATCAAACAACACGAAAAAGCAGGCATAATGTGATAAATAACCCGAAAGGAAGAAACGAAAATGGTAAAACAAGACCTTCACAATGAAGTGAAGAACATGGAATCCCTGCTTCAGTCTACCTGCAGAACCATCTGGGAACATCCGGAGGTTGGGGGAACTGAAAAAAGATCCGCTGATTATTTCAGACAGATGCTTAAGGATGAAGGGTTTACGATTGTAAATGAAGAACATCTGGAACATGCATTTTATGCAGAATACGGTTCGGGAAAGCCTGTCATCGCGATCCTGGGCGAGTATGATGCACTTCCCGGGCTGTCCCAGAAGGTGACGGACAGCAAGGACGCGGTCGTAGAAGGCGGCCCTGGCCATGGATGTGGTCATAACCTGCTGGGGACGGCTGCAGCAGTCGGTGCGATCGCAGTAAAGAGATACCTGGAAAATGAGGGGATCAGCGGCACGGTACGTTTTTACGGCTGCCCGGAGGAGGAGCTTCTCTGCGGCAAAGTGAAAATGGCATATTATCATATGTTTGACGGCTGCGATTTTGCGATCACCTGGCATCCGATGAGTGCCAACATGGTCTATGATAACGGTTATCTGGCAAGTGCGTCCGCACATTTTGAATTCAAGGGCAGAAGTTCCCACGCCGCATTTGCGCCGGAGCTGGGAAGAAGCGCTCTGGATGCAGTGGAGCTGATGAATGTCGGTGTCAACTATTTGCGGGAGCATGTCACCTCTAAAGCAAGAATCCACTACACCACGGACAGCGGCGGATTTGCTCCGAACATCGTACCGCCGCGGGCGGGGTCCTGGTACTATGTACGTGCGCCATACATATCCGATGTAAAAGAAATCCTCGAGAGAGTGCGGAAAGTGGCGGAAGGCGCAGCGCTCATGACAGAGACCACGATGGAGATGAAAGTGGATTACGGCTGCTGTGAGATGCTGGAAAACCATGCATACGGAGATCTCGCATATCAGAATATGAAGGAAGCCAGCCTTCCGGTATTTGATGAGGAGGAGATGGCATTTGCCCAGCGCCTTGTCGATACGGTGGCAAAAACAGATGCGGAAAAAGCCCAGAAGCTGTATGAGACAGAAGGAAAGCCGATGACATGGAAGCTGAATTCGCGGAATTTATATGAGATTAACCCGCTGACAGCCTCGTCAGACAGCGGAGATGTCAGCCACATCATGCCGATGTGCGTCATTTCTACCTCATGCTGGCCGGCAGGAGTCGCACCGCATACATGGCAGGCGACGGCCTCAGCCGGAAGCACCCTGGGAGAGAAAGGGGCATTAAGCGCGGCGCAGGTGATCGCAGGCATCGCATATGATCTGTATACCAAAGCGGAGGCAAGAGAGGCTATCCTGAAAGAATTCCAGGAAAAGAAAGATGATTATGCGCCGATGTATGAAAAGTAGTTTGTCAGTGTAATGTAAGTGCAGTTTATAAGTGTAATGTCGGTTTCTTGACATAAAGTCAGTGCCGATGTTACACTTGGTTTGTGTTTAAGAGTATCGCAGGATTAACCGTATGCTTGGCTGGAAATATTTTGATGACACTTTGACAGATGGATTGTTATATAAGAAAAATCCGGCATCATTTTGCGACAAGCCTGCGATTTAGATTGAAGAGGATTTTACAAAGGACGGGATTAAAATGGGGATTGCACTGTATCAGTTGCTGGCACAAGAATTTTTTAAGGATTTTTATGTCATAGCGGGCAAAAAGGGGGTATCCAAAGAAGTGCAGGGAGTTGCAGTTATGGATGCACCCGATGCTCTCAGGTGGACGAAGGGGAAAGAACTGATCATGACTTCTGGCTATGCGCTGTCGAGGGAGCCCCATTGTCTGGAGCAGAATTTTCAGGAAGGGACGGCACAGTTAGCGGCCGGCCTGATGATCAAAAGAGGGCGTTATATAGACTCCATTCCGGAGCATGTGATCGAACTATTTGATAAATATGATGTGCCTCTGATCAGCATGCCCTTTGAGGTCGCATTTATGGACGTCATAAATCAGGTGAATGTGGCTGTGATGAATCAGGCTTTCCGTCGTTTCCGGATTCAGAATGACAGCGTGTTTCAGCTGTCGAACCTCAGCTTTAAAGAGCGGAAGATTAAGAAAATCCTGCAGGCGGTGGAGGCCGAGATGGATTTCCCGGCATTTCTCTATGATATCAATGAAGAGAAGGCCTATTACAGCTCCGCCAATTTCAGGAGGATTTCCGAAAGCTTTCATTTGAAAGACGAAGATTACTGGCATCCGTCCATGGAGCATAGCAGACATACTCTGTGTGAGCATATGCATATGATCCGGTACCGTCTGATCGATCCGAAGAACCCGAGCGGTCCTCGGATCAGCTGGGTATTGGTCCCGATCATGATGAATGATGTGACCCAGGCGTTCTTTGTGGTCATGGAATCCAAAGAGTTTCTGGATTACTGCGACGAATATTCCATCCGGATCGCATTTCTGGAGCTGCAGTCCGTATATGAACAGATTATGGTCGCGCAAAGTGTCGGAAATATAGGATTTGAGAATTTTGTATTGTTTGCGCTCAATTATGGGGAGAAAGACAGGGAAAGGCTGATTTATCAGGCAAGCCAGCATGGGATTTCCATGTCGAAAAAATATATCTGCATGATGTTTGCCCAGACAAAGGATGAGACGGTAAATGCCAGGGATGAGCGGAAGAGCTTCGTGAGAGCTTTTCAGGACAGCGGCGTCTCCAGGTTCGGGAAGATGGCATTTCTGGATGAGAATAGCGGCCTTATTCTCTGGGACGCCCAGGAAAAAAATGCATGCAGCCTGGAATATCTAAATAAGATACTGGAAGAATTCCGCCTGAAAATCAAAGAACAATGTAATGATATGGAACTGGAATTTGCCATCTGCCGGGATGAGAATGATCTACTGTCTCTTAAAAAGAGTGTGCAGAAGTGCCAGAAAGTGTTGGCGATGGGGAAAAAGCTGTTTCCGCAGAACCGAATCTGGGACTATGAGATGCTCGGCCCCTATGCGTGGATCGATATCCCGGAGGAAGAGCTTGAGACCATGCTGAGCAGGTATCGCCTGCTGATGCAGGACGAGAAAAATAAGGAGCTTCTGAAAACTCTGAAAGTGTATCTGGAAAATAACATGAATTTCAGCGTCACGGCGGAGAAGATGTATGTCCATATTAATACGATCCGCAAACGAATCGGCAGGGTGAAAGAGATTCTTGACGTATCCCTGGAGGAGCGGGTTGCCAGACTTAAGATTGAGATGCTGCTGCAGTTTCTGAATTTGTAGGTGAATGACATTGTAGGAGTGGAACGAGGCATGGCAAAGGAGCGATATTATGTTGCTGCTTACTCTGTTTGTGGCAACATATTTATCAATGCAGTGATACCAAATGACTCCGATTCTTGACAATGGGCAAGATCAGTGATAGCATTGGATGTATAAAACCTGATGTGGATTTTTCTGGTTTGACCATTTTTCGCCACACAATTACTTTTTGGTAATTGTGTGGTTTTTTGCTGCCAGGCATACCTAAGTGAATGTCCAGTGGACATTTATCTCGGTTGTCAGGGCTATGAGAACAGGAGGAATCAGATTATGAACGATACATTTATGAAAGAAAAACCAGTGTTACCGCTGATAACATCAATGGCGCTTCCTATGGTAATATCCATGCTTGTCAATTCTCTATATAATATTGTTGACAGCTTTTTCGTGGCGAAGATCAGTGAAGATGCAATGACCGCGCTCTCGCTGGTGTACCCGGTTCAGAACTTTATCAATGCGGTCGCGATCGGATTTGGCGTCGGAATCAATGCTGTGATCGCGTTTTACCTTGGAGCCGATGATGAAAAGAATGCCAATATTGCGGCGGCACATGGACTGGTTCTGTCCTTGGTGCACGGCATTATCATGATGATAGGGTGTATCGCTGTGATGCCCGCGTTTCTGGGGAAATTTACGGAGGCGGGCCCGGTCATGGAATTGGGGCTAGAGTATTCCGGAATCGTATTTGCATTTTCACCGGTCATCGCGTTGAGCCTGTATTTTGAAAAGCTTTTTCAGGCCGTGGGAAATATGAAGGTCAGTATGGTAAGCCTGATGGCAGGATGTATTACCAATATTATTCTGGACCCGCTTTTGATTTTCGGGTTTGGGTCATTTGTCGGAATGGGGATCGAAGGCGCGGCGATCGCTACCGGGATCGGACAGGTCACATCGGTGGCGGTCTATCTGGTGGTTTATGCCGTATGGCCCATTCGCGTACGCATTAAAAGCCAGTATTTTGTGAAAAATACAATGATTGACGGCAGGCTTTACTCCATCGGGATACCCGCCATCTTGAATCTGGCGCTGCCTTCGGTACTGATATCTTCACTCAATGCGATTTTAGCGGAATATTCGCAGATTTATGTCGTGATCCTGGGAATTTATTACAAATTACAGACATTCCTTTACCTGCCCGCCAATGGGATCATCCAGGGGATGCGCCCTGTGATCGGTTACAACTATGGTGCGGGCGAGCGAAAACGAGTGAAGCAGATTTATTCGGTAACGCTTCGTATGTGTGGAGTGATCATGGCGCTTGGAACGGTGATTTGCCTGGCGATCCCCGGACAGCTGATAGGGATGTTTACGGAAAATCAGGCGACGATTCTGGCGGGACAGACTGCCCTTCGGATCATCAGTGCCGGGTTCGTAGTCTCCGCGGTCTCCGTGACTTCCTCCGGTGCACTGGAAGGGCTTGGAAAAGGCACTCCGTCACTTGCGATCTCGCTGTCGCGGTATGTGCTGATCATGATCCCGGCAGCGTCTGTGCTGGGAGGACTTTGGGGACCAACCGGTGTTTGGTGCGCATTCGGGATGACAGAAGTGGTGACGGCAGGAATCAGTTTGTTTGTTATCAGGCGCGTGGTGCAAGGCGTGTAAACGGATCATAGTTTTTTCGGCTAAAAGACCTTGACTTTGCATTGTCGTTATGGTACACTATCCTAGCGAATGGAAGTATAGGTCTTTTTTTTATGCCTATTTTTAACACCCCGGAGTTTCCGAGGGAGGCTCTGGTGACAGCCTCGCAAGCTGTCGTGTAACTGAAAATAAGAACATAAAAGCGAGGTGGAAGTTGTGCGTACAAGAATTACTCTGGAATGTACAGAATGCAAGCATCGTAACTACAACATGACAAAGGATAAGAAAGCCCATCCTGAGCGCATGGAGACGAAGAAGTATTGTAGATTCTGCAAATCACATACGGTGCACAAAGAGACGAAGTAGTCGCTGAAGGGAAGTGAATGTTATGGGAGATTCTAAAGAAACGAAGAAGACGCCCTTTTTCAAAGGACTGAAAACTGAGTTTAAGAAGATTATCTGGCCAGACAAAACCACACTTGCCAAGCAGACAGCGGCAGTCGTATCCGTATCCGTTATTTTAGGGGCTATCATCACAATCGCTGATATCCTTGTAAAATTCGGGATTGATTTATTAGTTAGATAAGATACTGATAAATGATGACGCAGGAAAGGTGATTTTATGGCAGAAGCAAAATGGTATGTGGTTCATACCTATTCCGGGTATGAGAACAAAGTAAAGGCAAACATTGACAAGACGATCGAGAACCGCCATCTGGAAGAAGAGATTCTTGAGGTGCGTGTACCGATGCAGGAGGTCGTGGAACTGAAGAATGGCGTGCAGAAAGCCACGCAGAAGAAACTGTTCCCAGGCTATGTTCTGATTCATATGATCATGAATGACGACACCTGGTACGTTGTCCGCAACACCAGAGGCGTGACTGGCTTCGTAGGTCCCGGGTCCAAACCGGTTCCGCTTACCGAAGCAGAGATGGAGCCGCTTGGTATCCAGAAAGAGAATATAGTCGTTGCTTATGAGGAAGGCGATACCGTTACGGTAACCGCCGGAGCCTGGGAAGGCACTGTCGGTGTTGTCCAGTCTATTAATCCACAGAAGCAGAGCCTTACGATCAATGTTGAACTGTTCGGCCGCGAAACGCCGGTAGAAATCAGTTTCGCAGAAGTCAAAAAAATGTAGCTTTATGCAAGGCAAAGAACACGTGGGAGGGAAATCCCCGCAAATACCACAAGGAGGTACTTTAAAATGGCAAAAAAAGTTTCAGGTTATATCAAATTACAGATTCCGGCCGGAAAGGCAACTCCGGCACCACCGGTTGGTCCGGCACTTGGACAGCACGGTGTAAATATCGTTGAATTTACAAAGCAGTTCAACGCAAGAACAGCAGACCAGGGCGACCTGATCATTCCTGTTGTTATCACAGTTTACAGTGACAGAAGCTTCAGCTTCATCACAAAGACACCGCCGGCAGCAGTTCTGATCAAGAAAGCATGCGGCCTTAAGTCCGGTTCAGGTGTACCGAACAAGACCAAAGTTGCAAAGATCACAAAAGCTCAGGTAAAAGAGATTGCAGAGCTTAAGATGCCGGATTTGAATGCAGCATCCGTAGAGGCAGCTATGAGCATGATCGAAGGAACCTGCAGAAGTATGGGTGTAACTGTTGTTGAGTAGGCCGAAAGCAACTGTGTTTTCGAGCTTAGTGCGAGGCCGTTCTCTGAGATTGGCGAATCAGAGCCGCAGGCGAAAGATGAGGTTAGCGAAGAGAACTTCCCCTAAAAACAACTTAGCGAAAAACTGTAAAACGTGGGAGGGACATCCCGTAATTACCACTAGGAGGTATTAACATGAAAAGAGGAAAGAAATATGTAGAGAACGCAAAACAGGTAGACAGAAGCGTCCTCTATGATAAAGCAGAAGCGATCGCACTGGTTAAGAAATGTGCGACAGCTAAATTTGACGAGACAATCGAAGCTCATATCAGAACAGGCTGTGACGGACGTCACGCTGACCAGCAGATCCGTGGCGCAGTTGTACTGCCGCACGGAACAGGCAAGAAAGTTCGTATCCTTGTATTTGCTAAAGATGCAAAAGCTGAGGAAGCTAAGGCAGCAGGAGCAGATTACGTAGGAGGAGACGAGCTGATCCCGAAGATTCAGAACGAGAACTGGTTTGAATTTGACGTTGTTGTTGCAACTCCGGATATGATGGGTATCGTAGGACGTCTGGGACGTGTACTTGGACCGAAAGGCTTAATGCCGAACCCGAAGGCAGGTACCGTAACTATGGATGTCACCAAAGCGATCAACGACATCAAAGCCGGTAAGATTGAGTACAGATTGGATAAGACCAACATTATCCACGTGCCATTAGGAAAAGCTTCTTTCACTGAAGAGCAGTTAGCGGACAACTTCCAGACGCTTATGGACGCTATTAATAAAGCAAGACCGGCAGCAGTAAAAGGTCAGTTCTTAAAGAGCGTGACTCTTACTTCTACCATGGGACCGGGCGTGAAGCTCAACCCGATGAAGCTGGTTTAATCGCTGAATTGAAAAGCAATGTTTGATGAACTCCCCGTAGAATTTCTGCGGGGAGTTTTTTGAAGAAAATCCTTGACATATACTCATGAAGGTGATAGAATATTTAAGGTAACTGCCAGAGACAGTAGGTGCTGTAAAGCGTAAGGATTAAAACGCCTACCGAGGAAGAACAAATTCGAGATATGATGAATTTATGTATCTCCTTGTCTTTGGGACAAGGAGATTTTTTATTCCAGGCAGCTCATAAATACTATAAGGAGGTGCACCATTCGTGGCAAAAGTTGAATTAAAACAACCGATCGTGCAGGCTATTGTTGATGATATCACAGGCGCACAGTCAATCGTGCTGGTTGATTACCGTGGTTTAACTGTGGCAGAAGACACTGAACTTCGTAAACAGTTAAGAGAAGCTGGTGTGATCTACAAAGTTTGCAAAAACACAATGATGAAGAGAGCTTTTGAAGGAACAGATTTCGCACAGCTTGACGAATATCTGGAAGGACCGAATGCCATCGCTATTTCCAAAGAAGATGCAACGGCTCCGGCAAGAATTATCTGCAAGTTCGCAAAGAACGCTAAGGCTCTTGAAGTAAAAGCAGGTGTGGTTGAAGGCGCAGTATACGACGCTGACGGGGTGAACGCATTATCACAGATTCCGTCAAGAGAAGAATTACTGTCCAAGTTACTTGGAAGCTTACAGTCACCGATTACCAATCTGGCTCGCGTTCTTAATCAGATCGCAGAACAGAACGGCGCTCCGGCTGAGACCGCAGAAGCTGTAGAAGAAGCTCCGGCTGCTGAGTAATCAGAAACGGAACAGTAAAAAAGTCAAAGTGAGACCACTTTAACAAAACAAAAAATCAAATGGAGGAAAATAAAATGGCAAAGTTAACAACAGCAGAATTTATTGAAGCTATCAAAGAATTATCTGTATTAGAATTAAATGAATTAGTTAAAGCATGTGAAGAAGAATTTGGTGTATCTGCA
>Ga0129308_1000695_pt1 | contig 45423 bp, 43 predicted proteins | sample L827metagenome_FD_94440 | JGI IMG/M metagenome (GOLD analysis project Ga0129308, IMG submission 94440) | Ring-tailed lemur group fecal microbial communities from Wisconsin, USA - L827 metagenome | ecosystem: Host-associated > Mammals > Digestive system > Large intestine > Fecal | place: USA... | reverse complement strand
GTACAGGTCGTGGGCCTTGCCCCAGACCAGGCGCTTCAATTCGCCGTCGGAGTCCTCCAGCTTGGGGGCGAACAGCCCCTGAGGCAGGGGCTCGATGGGGTCGCACCAGTCTGCGATCCGGTTTGTGTTCTTGACCACTACCTCGTAGGCCTTCTCCTTGCCCAGGTAGGCAAACTCCTTGAGCATCTCGTCGGTGGTTTTGAAGTAGATGGGCAGGGGCGCGTCGGCGTCCTCGAAGCCCTTGGAGGCAAGCAGAATGTGGCGGTAGACCTCGTCCTCCGGGTCCAGAAAGTGGACGTCGCCGGTGGCGCACACCGGCTTGCCCAGTTCTTCGCCCAGCTTGACGATGGTGCGGTTGAAGTCCCGCAGCTCCTCCTCCCACCGGACCATGCCCTTTCGGAGCATGAACATGTTGTTGCAGATGGGCTGGATCTCCAGATAGTCGTACCAGGAGGCAATGCGTTTAAGTTCCTCCCAGTCCTTGCCGTCCACCACGGCCTTGAACAGCTCGCCCGCCTCGCAGGCGGAACCGATAATTAACCCCTCCCGGTTCTCGTTGATGAGGGATTTTGGCATGATGGGCACCCGCTTAAAGTGCTCCAGGTGGGCCAGGGAGATGAGCTTATAGAGGTTGCGCAGGCCGGTCTGGTTCTTGGCCAGCACAATCAGGTGCTTGGGCTGGCGCTTGGCTTTGCCGCCTTTGCGCAGCTTGGGCATGTAGCCGTTGATCTCGCCCAGGGTGTGGAGTCCCTTCTCCTCCAACATCTGGAAGAAGGGGAGCAGCATATAGGCCACGGTGGCTGCGTCGTCACTGGCCCGGTGGTGGTTGAAGGCGGGCAGATGCAGATATTCAGCCACGATATCCAGCTTGTACTTGCCCAGCTCGGGCAGCAGGTTCTGGGCCAGGATCAGGCTGTCCACCGAAGGATTTTTGAAGGGGATGCCGTACTTCCGGCAGCCGGCGGAGATGAAGCCCATGTCAAAGTCGGCGTTGTGGGCGGCCAGGGGCCGATCTCCCACGAAGTCCAGGAAGGCCCTTAACGCCTCCTCTTGGGAGGGGGCCCCCACCAGCATCTCGTCGGTGATGCCGGTGAGCCGGATGATGTCCGGGGACAGAATGCGTTCCGGAGCCACAAAGGTATTAAAGGTGTCGGTGATCTCCCCGTTTTTCAGCACCACCGCGCCGATCTCAATAATGACCTCGTACTTTTTATTGAGGCCGGTGGTCTCGATGTCGAAGCAGACGATCTCGTCGGCAAAGGGCTGGTCCGTCTCCCCATGGACCACCACCCGGTCGTCCACGTCGTTGATAAAGTAGGCCTCTACGCCGTAGAGAATTTTGATCTTCTTGGCCGAGTGCCAGGCGTCGGGGAAGGACTGGGCCACGCCGTGGTCGGTGATGGCGATGGCGGGATGGCCCCAGGCCTCTGCCCGCTTGACCACGTTCTTGTCGGGTCCCAGCTTGGGGCCCACGCAGGTCAAGGCGTCCATGGTGGACATGGTGGTATGGAGGTGAAGCTCCACCCGCTTCCCGGGGGCCTTGTCCTCCTTCATCTTCTTCTCCGCCGTGGTGACGGCCACGGGCTCCAGCACCATGTCGCCGTAGAATCGGTCCATGTTCAGCCGACCCTGAACTTTCAGGTGCATGCCCTTTTTGATGCCGTCCACGAGAGTCTTTCCCTCATCGCCGGGGAAGAATTTATTGACACGGATCGAGCTTGTGTAGTCGGTCAGGTCAAAGGCAACCACCCAGGCCCCCCGTTTTTTCAGTTCCTTGTTGTCCACGGCAAAGACGTCGCCCTCCACCACCACCATGCCCATATCCAGCTCCAGGTCCGCAATCGGAGTTGGGGCCTTGGTGATGGCCTTGCCGAAGATGGCCTTTCCGCCCGGCTTCTTGTCCCCCTTGGCTGGGGCCGCGGGCTGGCTCATGCGCTTCATAGCCGCCTGGCGGATGGCCTCGGTGCGGGCGAAGGCGTCCTCAGGGGCCTTCGCTTTTGCCTGTGGCACAGGGGCAGGTGCGGGCTTCGCCGCCTGAACGGGCGTGGGAGCCGGAGCGGGCTTTGCCGCGGCGGCTGGCTCCACCACCGGCTTCTGGACGGGCACAGGCTGGGCAGGCCGAGGGATGGCGGTCTGGATTTTGACGGAGTTTAGGCCGTAGGCCCGGCATATCGTCTCCTCCGCCTCCCGGATCAGGTTGGGCCCGGCGCCCTCGGCGCCTTCCACCAAAATTTTGGCGCTGCGGCTGGCCTTATCAATGGCGGCGGATAAAATGAGCCAGCCCTCCGCCGCATTAGACAATTCAGTCCAGCGGCGCAGGGCGGCAAACATCTCTAAAAAGGGTATCTTTTGGGACATTTACGTTTGATTCTCCTTCGTCCAGCGGTAGTCGGTCAAACAATAGTTACAGCGTCTCGATGAGGGCGAAGAGCTCGTCCACCAGCTGGTCCTGAGGGACCTTTTTGATGATCTCGCCCTTTTTGAAGAGCAGGCCCTCGCCCACGCCGCCGGCGATGCCGCAGTCGGCGGCGGAGGCCTCGCCGGGGCCGTTGACCACGCAGCCCATAACGGCCACGGTGATGGGCTTGTCCACGGTCTTGAGCCGCTCCTCCACCTGGCCGGCCAGGCCGATCAGGTCGATGCGGGTCCGGCCGCAAGTAGGACAGGACACCAGCTCCGCCCCGTCCTTCCGGATACCGGCGGCCTTCAGGATGTCCCGGGCGGCGTAGACCTCCTCCACTGGGTCGGCGGACAGGGATACCCGCATGGTGTCGCCGATGCCCAGGGCCAGAAGACCCCCGATGCCCACGGCGGATTTCAGTGTGCCCATCTTCACGGTACCCGCCTCAGTGACGCCGATATGTAAAGGATAATCACTTTCCTGCTGCATCAGCTGGTAGGCTTTCATGGTATTGGGCACACTGGAGGATTTCAGAGAGACGCAGATGTCGTCAAAGTCGAACTTGTTCAGCAGCTTGATATGGCCGAAGGCGGACTCCACCATGGCTTCGGGACAGACCCTGCCGTATTTGGCCAGGATGTCCTTCTCCAGCGAGCCGCCGTTGACGCCGATGCGGATGGGGATGTTGCGCTGACGGCAGGCGTCGGCCACCGCCTTCACCCGGTCTTCTCCCCCGATGTTGCCGGGGTTGATGCGGACCTTGTCGGCGCCGGCGGCGATGGCCTCCAGAGCCAGCTTGTAGTCGAAGTGGATGTCCACCACCACGGGGAGAGGGCTCTGCTCCTTGATCTTGGCCACAGCCTTGGCGGCGGCCATGTCGGGGACGGCCACACGGATGATGTCACAGCCCGCGGCGGCCAGAGTCCGGATCTGGGCCAGGGTAGTCTCCACGTCGTCGGTGCGGGTGTTGGTCATGGACTGGATGGACACGGGGGCTCCGCCGCCCACCAGCACACCGCCCACATTGATCTGTTTTGTCATATCGAACGCTCCTTGTTTTATCGGAACTCTTGTAAATTTTGTTGCGGATGCTTTTCGCTAAATTTCTTTTTTTAGGAAGAAAAAAATCAAAAATCAATGACCGCTCAATTAATATTTACCGTCCAAATAATTTTCCCACGTCGCTGAGGGTGACCACGACCATCAGGACCATAAGCAGAGCCAAACCTGCCATATGGACAAATCCCTCATGCTCGGGGCTGATTTTCTTTTTAAATAAGGTATACAGCACCCCGTTGAGCACCAGAAAAAAGATTCGTCCGCCATCCAGGGCAGGCAGGGGCAACAGGTTCATCACCGCCAGATTAACGGCAATCAGGGCGGCCAAATTGGCCATATTCTTGATCGCGTCCATTGCGGTGGGCGAAATCTCCGGATCGCTTCCAACCTCGGCCATGGTGGCGGTGATGCCCACCACACCAGACAGGTCCCGCAGTCCCACCTGACCGGACACCAAGTCGCCCAGGCTGATCCAAACCAGCCGCACAAAGTCCAGGCAGTTATACCAGCTATACTGAAGCTTATTGCCTACGGTGGCAGGGAGAATCTCCCGGCCAATGGTGATTCCTCTGAGGTAAGTGGTCTTCCCCTCGCTGTCGCTGCGCTCCTGGAGCGGCATATAGACGTCGTCCAGTTCAACGCGAACGCCGTCCCGTTCCACTACCAGATCCATGGTATCCCCCGCCCGGCTGAGGAACAAGGAAAGGTTTCCGTAATTATAGATGCGGTGTCCATCCACGGAGTAAAATACGTCTCCGGGCTGGAGTCCGCTGCTCTCGGTGCCGTAGCCCTCAATGTAGTCGTTCATGGTGGGTAAGACAAAACCCGCCGCCTGCGAGAAAATGACGAGGGTAATGAGCAGCCCTGTCAGAAAATTCATCCCGGCTCCCGCACTGAGAATGACTACTTTCTTCCAGGTCTTGGCCCGGCCAAAGGCCCGGGGGTCGGCGGATTCGTCGTCCTCTCCCTCCATGGCGCAGTAACCACCAACTGGAAGAATTCTAAGGCTGTAAAGTGTTTCGCCCTTCTCCCTCTTGAAAATAGCGGGGCCCATACCAATCGAGAACTCGTTGACCTTCACTCCCAGCAGCTTAGCGGTGGCGAAGTGTCCCAGTTCGTGGGTGGCGATAAGGATACCAAAAATGAGGATAGCAATGAAAATATAGAGCATAGAACCTCCAAGAAAACAGAAAACAAAGGAATTCAGCGAGCGGCCTCCCGGGCCGCGGCGTCGGCCTCCAGCACGTCGGTCAGGGTAGGATTTTGGATGACGGGCACTTTTTCCATGGCCTGAGCCACCTTGTCGGCAATATCCAGGAAACCAATCCTGCCCGCCAGGAACTGGGCCACCGCCGCCTCGTTGGCGCCGTTTAGGATAGCGCCGGCGGTGCCGCCGGTCTTGGCTGCCTCCAGGGCCAGAGCCAAGCAGCGGAAGGTGTCCAAGTCAGGCTCACCGAAGGTCAGCGGCCCGCAGTTCCAGATGTCCAGAGGGTCGGCAGGGCCTGGGACCCGCTTGGGCCAGGTCAAAGCGTACTGGATGGGCAGGCGCATGTCAGGAGCTCCCAGTTGGGCGATCATGGCATTATCACAGTATTCCACCAGCGAATGAATAATACTCTCCCGGTGGACCACAATGGAAATTTTCTCCGGGGGCATGTGGTACAGATGCATGGCCTCGATAAATTCCAGCCCCTTATTCATGAGCGTGGCAGAGTCCACAGTAATCTTCGCACCCATAGACCAGTTTGGATGCTGTAAAGCGTCTTTCCTTGTCATTCCTTGTAACTGCTCTCTTGTCTTGCCGTAGAAGGGGCCCCCGGAGCAAGTGAGGATCAGACGCTTCACCTCTCCCCTGTTTTTGTTGCCCTCCAGGGACTGGAACAGCGCGGAGTGCTCAGAATCCACGGGCAGAATCTGGGCGCCGTAGTCACGGGCCTCCTCCAACACCAAATCGCCGGCGCAAACCAAGGTCTCCTTGTTGGCCAGGGCGATTCGTTTGCCCTCCCGGATGGCGGCCAGGGTGGGACGCAGGCCGACCATGCCCACCACGGCAGTGATGACGGTGTCGGCGCTCTGGACGGCGGCGGCCTCCATCAGGCCCTCCATGCCCCCCAGCACCCGGACGTTGGTGTCGGCCAGCCGGACCCGCAGGTCGGCGGCGGCCTTCTCGTCCACCAGCACCGCCAGCTCAGGGTGAAACTGCCGGGCCTGCTTCTCCAACAGCTTCGCGCTGGAATTGGCCGTTAGAGCGGCTACGCTCATACCACAGGCGGAGATCACGTCCAGTGACTGCCGCCCGATGGAGCCGGTGGAACCTAAGATAGAAATACGTTTACTCATAATCGTCACCTTTATTGGTTGTGGATTCTTTTCTTGTAAGAAAAGAATCAAAAGAACTTTGGCGCAAAACTTCGTTTTGCTTTTACTTCATAGTGAGGTAACCGCATAAATCAGTGTTCCAGCTATCAATAGGAGTAGGCAAGCATAAATTGCCATAACACCAGGCCTCACCTTCCTGTTTTCATGAACAAGTCGGTCAATTGCATCTGAATTCAAGGCCACAAAAATAGCCAGTACAATCAGAATACCGCTTGCACCTATTTTCAGCATGGCTTCCTCCTATTTTCAACGGGACGAAACGCAGTTTCGCATGAAGTTTTCTTTGCTTACTTTCTTTTTCAAAAGAAAGTAAGTTAGAAGGCTTGCAGAAGCTGCACCAACACCAGGAGGGTGGGCGCGGCGAAGGTCATGGAGTCGAAGCGGTCCATCATACCGCCGTGGCCGGGGAGCAGGTTGCCGTAGTCCTTGACGCCGCACTGGCGCTTAATGAGGGAAAAGGACAGGTCGCCCAGTTCGGTGATGGCGCTGCCCGCCATGCCGTAGAGAGCCATAACGGGGTAGTTCACCGCAAAGCCAAAGCACTTCTCCAGCACCACAGCATAGATCAGCATGAACACACAGCCGGACAGGATGCCGCCGATGTAGCCCTCCAGGGACTTATTGGGGCTGACTCGGGTGATGCCCCGGTGTTTGCCCAGGAACACGCCGGCAAAGTAGGCGCCCACGTCGGTGAGAAAGGCGCAGATGACAGGCAGCAGGACCACAAACGGACCGTTCTCCATGAGACGCAGCCGGACTAGAGAGGACAGAAAGGTGGGGACCAGAAGGCCGCCGAAGAGGCAGATCATCACCTTTTCAAAGGGGATTTCGTGCTCCCCCTGGTCGTACCGATGGATCGCGGTAAAAAACAGGGCGGCCATCAGGGCCACTGCGGCAGCCAAAGTGACCAGGCTCCCCTGCCCCGCCCACCAGCCCATGGGGATAACGGCGGCGGAGAGCATGGTACAGAGGTACATCCCGCTGTCGCGGGGGACCTTGGCAGCCCGCAGCAGCTCGAAGGAGGCCCCAGCCACGATGGCTGAGATCATCACCGCCGTACCGGCGGTGGGCAGGAACAGCAGCCCACCCAGAAACAGCGGGGTAAAGATCAGCGCCACAAGGATTCGAGTCAGCAAATCAGACACCTCCGAACCGACGGTTTCTTCCCTGGTAGGCTGCGATGGCTCGGTGGAGCTCCTCCTTGGAGAAGTCGGGCCACAGCACGTCGGTGAAGTAAAACTCCGCGTAGGCGGACTGCCACAGCAGAAAATTGGACAGCCGCAGCTCGCCGCTGGGCCGGATGACCAAGTCGGGATCGGGGACCCCCTTGGAGAAGAGGTAGGCGCCGAACTGATCCTGGCTCAGATGGTTGGGGTCGGCTTTGCCCTCGATGCAGTCCTGGGCATAGGCCTGGGCCGCCCGCAGCAGCTCGTCCCGGCCGCCGTAGTTCAGGCAGATATTCACTTGGCATCCGTCGTAGTGCTTGGAGATCTCACGGGTCCGCTGGCACAGCTCTCGCAGCTCCGGGGTCAGGGGGGACAGGTCGCCGAAGAACTCCATCTTCACCTTGTCCCGCTCCATCTGGCCGATGGCCTCCAGCAGATACTTTTTCAGCAGGCCCATGATGGCGGAGACCTCCTCCGCCGGGCGCTTCCAGTTCTCAGTGGAGAAGGCGTAGACGGTCAGATAGTCCAGTCCGATCTCCTTGCAGTAAGTGGCGATGGTGCGGAAGGTCTCCGCCCCCGCCGCATGGCCGGCGGTCCGGGGCAGGCCCCGCTTCTTGGCCCAGCGGCCGTTGCCGTCCATGATGATGGCGATGTGGCGGGGCAGGTGCTCAAAATCCACCTGGGTCTCCGCCGGATTATTTTTCTTTCCAAATAAGGCCACAAGGCACCTCGTTCTGATCCGGAGGCTTGTCCGCACTCCGGGTCCTGTAATGTCTCAAAACTGGCAAAGGGCCGCGGGGACGGAAATCCAGCCCCGCGGCCATAGAATGGCAGATCTTGGATCAGACTGCCATCAGTTCCTTTTCCTTTTTCGCGGTCAGCTCGTCGATCTCCTTACACCGCTTGTCGGTCAGCTTCTGAAGCTCCTCTTCCAGCTCCTTCAGGTCGTCCTCCGTGATCTCGGAGGCCTTCTTCTTCTTCTTGAAGTCCTCCATGGCGTCCCGGCGGATGTTGCGGACGGCTACCTTGCCCTCCTCGCCGTACTTCTTGACCTGCTTGGTCAGATCCTTACGGCGCTCCTCGGTCAGCTGGGGGAAGCCCAGGCGGATCACACGGCCGTCGTTCTGGGGGTTGATACCCAGGTCGGACATCTGGATAGCCTTTTCGATTGCCTTCAGCAGGTTGGCGTCCCAGGGCTGGATGACCAGGGTGCGGGGGTCGGGAGAGGAAATGGCGGCCACCTGGTTCATGGGGGTGGGGGTGCCGTAGTATTCCACGCTGATGCGGTCCAGCACACCGGCGTTGGCGCGGCCGGCGCGGACGGAGGCGAAGTTGGACTTGACGACCTCGATGGTCTTCAGCATCTTTTCATCATAAATCTTATTCTCGGGGCTCATGGTCTTGACTTCCTTTCCTTTTCTGTTTTACTGCTTTGCGTACCGGAATGGGAACACAGGACCCGTCCCGGCGCCGCGTTTTTTAGAATCAGCCGCCCACCACGGTGCCGATCTTCTCGCCCATAATGGCGCGGAGGATGTTCTCCGGGTCCTTCAGCGCAAAGAGCAGCACGGGGATCTTGTTGTCCATGGACAGAGAGGTGGCGGTGGTGTCCATGACGGCCAAGTGCTGGGCCAGCACCTCGTCGTAGGTGATGGTGTCGTACTTGACAGCGGTGGGGTCCACCTTGGGGTCGGCGGAGTAGACGCCGTCGATGTTCTTGGCCAGCAGGATCACGTCGGCGTCGATCTCAGCGGCACGCAGCACGGCGGCGGTGTCGGTGGAGAAGAAGGGGTTGCCGGTGCCGCAGCCGAAGATGACCACGCGGCCCTTCTCCAGATGCCGGATGGCGCGGGAGCGGATGTAGGGCTCGGCCACAGAGCGCATTTCGATGGCGGTCTGGACACGGACCTCCACGCCCTTCTGCTCCAGCACGTCAGCCACGGCCAGGGCGTTGATGCTGGTGGCCAGCATGCCCATGTGGTCGGCGCGGACGCGCTCCATCTGGTCGCCGCCGTCCTTCAGGCCGCGCCAGAAGTTGCCGCCGCCCACGACGATCCCTACCTCGACGCCCAGTTCCACGCACTTCTTTACCACATCGCAGACTTCGCCGATGACATGAAAGTCCAGGCCGCGGGAGGCTTCGCCCGCCAGAGCCTCACCGCTGATTTTCAGCAGGACACGTTTATACTTAGGTTGTTCCATGAGAACCACTCCTTGTGTGTTGTTTCGTTCTTTTCTATTTTAATATAATTCTTACCATTTGGAAAGAGGGGAAGCCAAAGTTTTTCAAATTATCCATATTTACAGCAGGAACTTTCGTGGGAAACCTTGGAGTTCCAGCCTTTTCTCCCCCCAATAAGCTGAAATTTACCGTTCGTTCCAAGACTCACTCCAAAATTGGGGTTGCAATTCTCCCTGCCCTGTCGTATAATAGCCCATGGACAACTGAATCGAAATGTCTTCAGGGCGGGGTGAAACTCCCCACTGGCGGTACAGTCCGCGACCGGGCGCAGCAATGCGTCCGCTGACTCGGTGAAACTCCGGGACCAACGGTTACAGTCCGGATGGAAGAAGATGTGTGTGAAACAATTGACGCGCCTTTTGGCGTGTTTCTGTGCACCTCCTTTGATTGTTTTGACACCTGGAAGGCATGGCTTTTTCAGGTGGACCAAAATTTTCGTAAGGAGTGTTTTTTATGTCCGCACCCACTATGACCCAGACCCCCGCCCGTTCCCGGATGGATACCAAGACCATCACCAGCATGGCCATGCTCACCGGCATCGCCTACATCGTCATGCTGGTCTCCAAGCTGATGCCCAGCGTCATGTTCCTGGACTTTGACTTCAAGGACGTCGTTATCTGCATCGGCGGTTTCACCTTCGGCCCCCTGATGGCCGCCATCATCTCCATTCTGGTGGCCTTCATCGAGATGATCACCATCAGCACCACCGGCCCCATCGGCTTCATCATGAACGCCCTGGCCACCTGCGCCTTCTGCTGCACCGCCTCCTATGTGTATAAAAAGAAACACACCAAGGCGGGCGCTGTTTTAGGCCTGTCCCTGGGTGTTGTCTGCCTCACCGCCGTCATGCTGCTGTGGAACTACCTCATTACCCCCCTGTACATGACCGGTTTCTCCCGCGCCGACGTAGCCGCCCTGCTGCCCACCCTGTTTCTCCCCTTCAACCTGGCCAAGGGCGGCATGAATATGGCCGCCACGCTGCTGCTGTACAAACCCGTGGTCACCGCCATGCGGAAGGCCGGGCTGGTGCCCCCCTCTCAAGCCCGCCAGGAAAAGAAGCTGAACGCCGGCTTCCTCCTGTTCTCCCTGGCTCTGCTTGCCACCTTTGTCCTCTTTGCTCTCGTCCTGGCCGGGGTGATCTGACCAATCACCTTGCTTGATTTTCCATTGTTTGCTCTCACAATTACAGTTTTCGTTCTCCCTTTGACCAAAGAAGCGGGACAGATTTTTGTATCTGTCCCGCTTCTTTATTTTTCGAATCGCCTCTGCATCTCCTTTAACTTTATTTTGACAATCTTCCGGTAGCGGTTTTAACAATCCTCCCCTAGAATAAATTCGTTCCTACGAGCAAAAAAATAAGAAAACAAGCAGGAGGAAAACGACTGATGAAACGATTCGCGTCCGCCGCTCTGGCTACTGTCATGACGGCCTCTCTCCTGGCCGGCTGCTCCGGTCAGGCCGCCCCCGCCCAGTCCCAGGACAACACCAGCACCCCCGCCTCTTCCGTCTCCACCGTCAAGGATGCCGTGAAGGCTCCCAAGTACGTATTTCTGTTCATCGGTGACGGCATGAGCTATCCCCAGTTCCAGTCCGCCGCCGATTACCAGGGCGCTCTCACCGACGCCGACTACGCTATGGCGCAGCCCAGCCTGGACGACAACCAAGGCGCCATTCTGGACGGCCCCAAGGCCCTGAACTTTATGAACTTTGAGGTGGCCGGCTCCGCCGTCACCTACGACTCCAACTCCTTCGCCCCCGACTCCGCCTCCACCGCCACCTCCATCTCCACCGGCCACAAGACCTACTCCGGCTCTATCAACGTGGACGAGACTGCCACCAAGACCTACGAGACCATCACCGAGAAGGTCCACGATCAGCTGGGCATGAAGGTGGGCGTTATCTCCTCCGTCAACATCAACCACGCCACCCCCGCCGCCTTCTACGCCCACCAGGCCAGCCGCTCCAGCTACTACGAGATCGGCCAGGAGCTTATTGACTCCGGCTTTGAGTACTTCGCCGGCGGCGCGCTGCTGAAGCCCACCGGCTCCGACAAGGACAAGGCCGACCTGTACGACCTGGCTGCTCAGGCTGGCTACAAAGTGGTTAAGACCCAGGCCGAGGCGGAGAAGCTGACCGCCGCCGACGGTAAGATTCTGATTTCTGACGAGAATCTGGCCGACTCCGACGCCATGGCCTACGAGTTGGACCGCACCGACGCCATGTGGTCCCTGGCCGACTATGTGGAGAAGGGCATTGAGGTCCTGGACAACGACAAGGGCTTCTTCATGATGTGCGAGGGCGGCAAGATCGACTGGGCCTGCCACGCCAACGACGCCTCCTCCTCCATCCACGACACCCTGGCTCTGGCCGACGCCGTCCAGGTGGCCATCGACTTCGCCAAGAACCACGCTGACGAGACCCTGATCCTGGTCACCGGCGACCACGAGACCGGCGGTCTGACCATCGGCTTCGCCGGCACTGACTACGACACCTATCTGGACCAGCTGGACGGCCAGAAGATCTCCTACGCCAAGTTCGACAGTGACTACGTGGCCAAGTACAAGGAGACCAAGGCCTCTTTTGACACCGTCCTGGCCGACATCGAGAGCCTCTTCGGCCTGAAGGCCCAGGGCGAGGAGGGCGACCGCCTGGTTCTGACCGACTACGAGCTGGGTCTGCTGAAGACCGCCTATGAGAAGAGCGTCAACGAGACTGCCACCGGCATGACCGAGCAGGCCGAGTATGTGGCCTATGGCACCTACGAGCCCTTGACCGTCACCATCACCCACATCCTGAACAACAAGTCCGGCGTGTCCTTCACCTCTTACAGCCACACCGGCCTCCCCGTGGCCGTCTTCGCTGACGGCGTCAACGCCGACATGTTCAAGGGCTACTACGACAACACCGCCATCTTCGACAAGATGGCCGAGATGCTGAAGGTCCAGTAATCCTCCCTCTCTTATCCTCCCCCTCTTTGACCCCGTTTCAAAAAGCCCGTCTCCGCCCAAAAGGGTGGAGACGGGCTGCCCCTGTATTTGAAAAGGAGGCGTTCCAATGCCCCTGCGTCTGCACATCTGGATCACCCGAGCGACCACGCTGCTGTTCGGCGGTTTTCTGCTGTTCGACCTCTTTGACCTGACCCGCACCGGATTTGCCGGGTGGTTGGCGCTGAACCTGAACCTCCTGATCTTGGGCGGTTTTTGGGTACATACGCTCTCCGCCAGCCCCACCCTGTCCTGCCCCCTGTGCGGACGGTCCTACGGCCCCCGCATTCTGTTCCGCATGGGCTGCCCCCACTGCGGGGCGGAGGGGCCGAAGGACGCCCGGTCCCCCAAAATCATCTGGGTGCCCACCATCCTGCTGGCTGTTCTCCTGGTGGGGGTCGGGCTCTACTGCCGGCCGCTCTCCTTCCCCGACCTGACGCAGGTGGAGGGGCCTATTCGAATCGCCTATATCCACGATCTTCCCACGGTATGGGAGGAACATGTCCCCCTCCCCCAGAACGAGACAAAGGTTCTCACCGTGGAGCCAGACTCCCCGGAAGCGGCGGCCATGACCGCAGTACTGTCCCGGTACACCTACCACCGCTGCTTCAAGACCCTGACCAAAGACTATTCCATCTCCCTACCGGACAAAGGCGACGACTCGTTTTATATCAGTTTCCAAAACTCTGACGCGCTTGACCTGAATCTTTTCAGCCATCGTCACATGGGCTGTGGCCGTCAGGTCTACCACATCGGCTGGTACGGAAACAAGCAAGGCAAACAGCTGGGAGCCGAGCTGGCTCAGGCGCTGGGTCTGCCCTGATTTGACCTTTTATCTTCCACTCAAGGAGTTATCAAACATGCTGAATCAATCCCTCTCTTCCCTCTCCTTCCGTTACCACGCCCCCGTGTGGGTGTGTGCCCTGCTGACTGTCGTTCTGCTCCTCCTCCCAACCGGCTACGAGGACAACGTGGTCTTTCAGGAGTCGGATATCCAGCCCGCCCTGGTGCTGTCCACTGACGAGTCCACGGTGATCGACACCGGCCTGGTCCGCTCCGGTGAACAGCGGTGTCAGCTGAAAATTTTGGGCGGACAGTTCAAGGGCCGGACCGCTGAGGGCAAAAACTCCCTCAACGGCTCTCTGGAGCAGGACAAAATCTTCGCCGCCGGGGACAAGGCCCTGGTCCGCGTCAATTTCTCTGGGGAGGAAATCCTCAACGTCTCCATGATCGACCACTACCGGATGCCCTGGGAGTTGGTGCTGGGGGGCATGTTCGTCCTGCTTCTGCTGCTGTTCGCCGGGAAAACAGGGCTGCGGGCGGTGCTGTCCTTTGTTCTCACGGTGCTGATGATCTGGAAGGTACTGATCCCCCTGTACTTGAAGGGATGGAACCCCATCTGGGTGGGGCTGGCCATGACCCTGGTGCTGACGGTGCTCATCATCGCCCTGGTCTACGGCTTCGACCGGCGGTGTCTGGCCGCCGTGTCCGGCTCCTGCCTGGGCATTTTGGTCACCTGCGTCCTGGGCATGGCCTTCACCGACCTGTTTAAGATTCACGGGGCGGTCATGGCCTACTCGGAGAGCCTGCTGTACGCCGGCTACCAGCACCTGAGTCTGACCCAGATCTTCATGGCCTCCATCTTCATCGGAGCCTCGGGGGCCATCATGGACCTGTCTGTGGACATCACCTCCGCCGTCTACGAGGTAGTGGAGAAGCGGCCTGACCTGGGCTGGAAGGAGGCCGTCCGCTCCGGCATGAACGTGGGCCGGGCGGCCATGGGCACCATGACCACCACCCTGCTCTTCGCCTACTCCGGAGGCTACGTGGCCCTGCTCATGGTCTTTATGGCCCAGGGCACCCCGCTGTCCAACATCTTCAACTACAAATATGTGGCCGCCGAGATCATCCACACCGTCATCGGCTCCTTCGGTCTGGTCACCGTGGCCCCCTTCACCGCCCTGTGCGCGGGGCTGTTCCTGGCAAACCGGAAACACGAAAGTTAAAACATCACAAGGAGGAGGTCCGACGGGACCTCCTCCTTGTTTTATCAAACACCCTGCTTCTTTTGTGTTCCGAATCCCTGCTTCAACAAACTGGAATTTATTTAAATCTCCAAAAGCATTCCAAAACCATATTTATTATTTGGTAATTCTTCAAATCCAAACTGGTTATAAAATTTTTCTTTTCCTTTATTAGCATATATAGAACAAGCGATTTTGGTATCCTTAGAAACATTTGCTTTTATAAAATTTATAATATCATTTACCAACATTGTTCCTACCCCGTAACCTTGGTAGTCAGGTGATACAATCACATCTGTGATATATGCGTCCGTACAAAAGTCAAACAGTAATCTAGTAACTCCAATTATTTCTCCACCATATTGTACTGCCGATATATATGATGTATTTTTCAAAACAAGCTCTGCCTGTTCAATCGATAATGGTTGAAATCCCACCTGCTTTCTTAAATACAGAAAATCTTCTATTGATATTGTATGTTTTATACTTAATTTTTTCCTGTCAATCACCATTAGCCTCCCCCACAACTTCAATCTTTGCTCTTTTATTCATTCTGAACAACTGGACTTGAACACTCCTTTCAAACTGAATTTCGTCGTTGCGTTTTACTTTGAATAGTATTTCAGAATATGGGCATTTATCTTAAAGCCGAATTTTTCGTAAAGATGTATTGCGTCGTTCCCATCAACTACTTTTACTTCTACGCATGAAATATGATTTGCTTTAAAAGTTTTCATTGCCCAAGTCATTAACTGATTTCCAAAACCTTGATTACGATATTCTTGTAAAACAACCAAGTAGTCTAATTTTCCGTTTTGTTCAGCAATATCAACTTTGCAAAAGCCCACAATTTTTTCGTTATTTTCAATAACAGCAATATGAGAGGTTCCATTCAATAAACATTTTTCAAAAACAGAAAGCGTAAGTTCATAAGGTCTGCTTGGATAGCTCCCCTTAAAATTTGTCGATATTTGATTGTGATACTCCGACAACTGCACAATACATTCCATAAGCCTATTTACATCACTTGCATCTATTTCTCTTATCATCATTTAAACTCCAAATTCCAGTTTTTCGATCTGATTGCAGCACCAGCAGTCTCTACTTCAGACGAAAACGCAACCTTGCATTGGCACTAATCAAAAAACGTCATCTGCCGGTCCGCATAGGGCTGGGCTGCCGCTGAGACGATGTGCTTCATGTCGTACAGCAGGCCCAGCTCCTGACAGCGCCGGGTGAAGGCCTCCCACAGTTTTCCTGCCCTGGGGCTGGCGCACTGATAGCGGAAGCCGTACCGCTTTTGATACCGCTCCCCCAGGCCCTGGCCGGGAAACGCCCGGTCCAGCTGTCGGAGAAAATACTCCCGCTGGCCCTCCCGCATGGTAACTCCCATGGCGGCATAGACGAACTTCGCCCCTGCATTGGCCGCCGCCTCCGTCACCGCCAGCACGTTCTCCTCTGAATCCTCCAGAAAGGGCAGCACCGGCATGAGCAGGGCTCCGGTGAATATGCCCGCTTTTGCCAGCCCCTCCACCGCCGCCAGCCGACGGCTGGGCGGGGGCGCGCCGGGCTCCAGCTTGGCGGCCAGCGCGTCGTCGGTGGTCGTCACCGTAATCTTGCAGATTACCGGGGAGTGGCTTTGGATAGAGCGATAAAGTTCTGTATCCCGCAGGATCAGGTCGCTTTTGGTCGCCACCGCCACCCCGCACTGGTAGGCGTCGATGAGCTCCAGGGCGTGGCGGGTAAGTTGAAGTTCCCGTTCAAATGGATTGTACGGGTCGCTCATAGCGCCCATACCAATGAAGGCGGGCCGGACCTTTCGAGCCAGGTCATCCCGCAGGATGCGCAGAGCGTCGGCCTTGGCCGTCACCCGGTCAAAATCCGGATTTTGATAGCAGCTGCTGCGGCTGTCGCAGTAGACGCAGCCATGACAGCAGCCCCGGTAAATGTTCATAGTGTGGTCGGTGCCGAACCACGCGGTGGATCTGTTCCGGCACAGCAGATGTTTGGCGGGGATGTATTCCATGGCGGCCTCCAACCTTGTTCCATCGTTTGGTCTTTCTCTTTTCCATCCTACCAGTCTTCCCACCATTTGTCAACGATTATTTAGAACGTTTGTTTGACTTTTTGATTCATTTGGGATACAATAGAGATACCACAAAGGAGAAGGGGGCGCGGCCGTGGACCGGGTCATTTTTCACTGCGATCTGAACAGCTTTTACGCCTCGGTGGAGCTGCTGGACCACCCGGAGCTGCGCCATCTGCCGGTGGCGGTGTGCGGCGATCCGGAGAGCCGCCACGGCATCATCTTGGCCAAGAACGAGCCCGCCAAGGCCTTCCAGGTCAAGACCGCCGAGACCATCTGGCAGGCCAGGAGGAAGTGCCCCGACCTGGTCCTCCTCCCCGCCCACCACAGCAAGTACCGGGACCTCTCCCACCGGGTCAACCGGGTCTATCAGGAATACACCGACCTGGTGGAGCCCTTCGGTATCGACGAGAGCTGGCTGGACGTCACCGGCACCCTGCACCTCTTCGGCGGCGACCCCAGGGCCCTGGCCGACCAGCTGCGGGACCGGCTCCGGGGGGAGTTCGGTTTGACCATCTCGGTGGGAGTGTCCTTCAACAAGGTCTTCGCCAAGCTGGGCAGCGACTACAAAAAGCCCGACGCCACCACCCTCATCACCCGGGAAAATTTTCGGGATATGGTCTGGCCCCTGCCCGTCACCGATCTGCTGTATGTGGGCCGGGCGGCGGCTCAGGCCTTCCAAAAATTCGGCATCCGCACCATCGGGGACCTGGCCGCCTTCGACCGGGAGGCCCTATTTACCCTGCTGGGCAAAAACGGGGCTCAGCTCCACGATTTCGCCAACGGCGAGGACCACTCCCCCGTGGCCCCCGCCGCCCAGTACACGCCCCCAAAGTCGGTGGGCAACGGCTGCACCTTCCCCACAAACCTCCAGGGCCATGAGGAACTCCGTGCGGGCATCACCCAGCTTTCCGACCAGGTGGCCAGCCGTCTGCGCTTATGCCGCATGAAATGTAATGGAATTTCACTTGCCATTCGGGACCCCGAATTTCGGGACCTGAGCCGCCAGCAGCGGCTGGACTGCCCCACCTATCTGGGCCGGGAGATCGCCCGGACCGCCATGGAACTGGCAGAGAGCTGCTGGAATATGGACCGCCCGGTGCGGGCCCTCACCGTCACCGCCATCTACCTGGTACCTGAGGAGGAGGCCGGTGCCCAGCTGGACCTGCTGTCCGGGGCCCAGGACCGGAAACGGGAAAAGCTGGAGAAGCTGGAGGGGACCATGGACGCCATCCGGGCCAAGTACGGCAAGGGGGCTATCGCCCCTGCCTCGGCTCCCCTGGACCCCGGGGCCGACCGGCACGCCCCGCCCCCCGGCGGCTCCAAATCATATCCAGAAGAATAGAGACATAGTTTGGGACATGGAGTAACCTCCATGTCCCAAATTTTATGTTGTCTGTCGGAGGTGAGCCTGTGTCCCTGTCCTTCTTCGATTTCCTGGACCAGCTGGCGGGCAATCCCGCCTTGGCCGTTACTGTCCTGCTGACCCTGGCCGTCCTACTGGTCAACGGCTGGACCGACGCCCCCAACGCCATCGCCGGAGCGGTGGTCACCGGGGCCCTCCCCTTCCAGTGGGCGGTGCTGCTGGCGGCGGTGTGCAACTTTCTGGGGGTGCTGTGCGTCACAGCGGTCAACGCCTCAGTGGCGGAGACGGTGTACTCCATCGCCTCCTTCGGCGGCGGACCAAGGGCGGCCCTCACCGCCCTATGCGCCGCCATGGCCGCCATTGTCCTGTGGGCCACAGCGGCCTGGCGGCTGGGCATCCCCACCAGTGAGAGTCACGCCCTGGTGGCCGGCATCTCTGGGGCGGCGGTGGCCCTGGAGGGGGGGCTGTCCTGTATCCGATTCGACTGCTGGGCTAAGGTCCTCCTGGGGCTTTTCCTATCCACCGCCGCAGGGTATTGGGCGGGCGGAACGGCTCAGCGGGGGCTTGGCCGGGTCAAGGCCTCCCCTCGCTTCTTCCGCCTGGCCCAGATTCCCGGAGCCGCCTGGGCCGCTTTTCTCCACGGGGCCCAGGACGGCCAGAAATTTCTGGGGGTCTTCCTGCTGGGGACCGCCCTGGCCCAGGGGCGGAGCGACGAGCAGACCTTCCTCATCCCCTGGTGGCTCATGGCCCTGTGCGCTGGGTTCATGGCCCTGGGCACCCTCATGGGCGGGCGGCGGATCATCGACCGGGTGGGCCGGGACATGGTCACACTGGGACCAAGCGAGGGGCTGGCCGCCGATCTGGGCAGCACATCCTGCCTGCTTCTGTCCACCCTGCTGGGTCTGCCCGTGTCCACCACCCACACCCGGACCGCCGCCCTGCTGGGGGTGGGGGCCGCCGGAAAGGGACCGGTGAACTGGTCGGTGGCCGGGGAGATCGCCCTAGCCTGGCTGCTCACCTTTCCCGGCTGCGCAGCCATCGGCTACGGCATGGCCAGGCTGTTTCTAGTCCTTTTGCTCTGACCTGTCTCCGTCTCACGATGCACCCAAGTTCTGCCTCAGGCATAGCCTAGGTTGGAAACAGCCGTAAAGACGCCGGGCCTCTGCCCCGCGTCGTGAGTCAGAAAGGACGTACATCGTGACACAAGCACTTTTTTGGGCCGCGGGCGGGACGGGATTTACTTTCCTGATGACCGCACTGGGGGCCGCTATGGTATTCTTATTGGGGACCCACTCCTCCCCCACGTTCCATCGCCTCCTACTGGGCTTTGCCGCCGGGGTCATGATCGCCGCCAGCATGTGGTCCCTGCTTATCCCCGCCATTGATGAGGCGGAGGAAATGGGCATGATTGGATGGCTCCCCGCCGCAGGCGGTTCCGTCCTGGGCATCGCCTTCCTGCTGGCCATGGACTACCTGCTCCCCCACTTCACCCCCGAGTCCTTCCACTGGAAGGAAGGACAGACCTCCCCCCGCCGCACCGCCCTGCTGGTGCTGGCGGTGACGCTCCACAACATCCCCGAGGGGATGGCAGTGGGCATCTCCTTCGCCCTGGCCGCCCAGAGCGGCGACCCCGCTCTTCTCCCCGCCGCCCTGGCCCTGGCTATGGGCATCGGCATCCAGAACTTTCCGGAAGGGGCTGCGATCTCCCTGCCCCTGCGCCAGGAGGGGATGAGCCGGAGGCGTTCGTTCTTCATCGGGGCTGCTTCCGGACTGGTGGAGCCGGTTTTCGGTCTGCTCACCGTACTGGTGGTGGGCTCCATCCAGCCCCTGATGCCCTGGCTTCTGTCCTTTGCCGCCGGAGCCATGCTCTACGTGGTGGTAGAGGAGCTGATTCCAGAGGCCAACCTGTCCGAAGGTGACCACAGCGGCACGCTGGGAGTCATGGCCGGATTTCTCATTATGATGATTCTGGATGTAGCTCTGGGATAGTTGTCATTTATTGCGCTCATTTTTATTTTGGTTGCTTTTTTCTCCAATTTTTGACTAAATATTTACGTTTTCTTTACATTGTAAGGCCAAACAAAGAAATTCCGGCTTGATTTTTCTGGAAACGGTGCTATAATGAGACCGCCTTTAGGGGCAATCCGAATTTGTGATTTGCCCCACCCTTTCCTTCCCGGTTCAGGAAGCGGACGAGGGCTTTTTTTGCGCCGTTTTCTAAATTGGAAATGAAAGGTAAAGAGCACGAAGGAGGAAATTGGTATGATCACATTCCTAATCTCTCTGGCGGTCCTCCTGGTGGGCTTCGCGCTGTACAGCAAGCTCATCGAGAAGGTCTTCTGCATTGACGACCGTCAGACCCCTGCGGTAGCCCACCCCGACGGTGTGGACTACACCCCCATGAAACCCTGGCGTCTGTTCCTGATCCAACTGCTGAATATCGCGGGTCTGGGGCCCATCTTTGGTGCTCTGGCCGGTGCCTGCTGGGGCCCCCGCGTCTACCTGTGGATCGTCTTTGGTACCATCCTGGGCGGCGGCGTTCACGACTATCTGTCCGGCATGCTCAGCGAGCGTCATGACGGCGCTTCCATCTCTGAGATCGTGGGCAAGTATCTGGGCAAGTTCATGCTCCAGGTCATGCGCGTGTTCTCTGTGGTGCTGCTGATCCTGGTGGGTGTCAACTTCTCCAAGAACCCCGCCTCTCTGCTGGCTATCCTGACCCCTGAAACTCTGGACGCCAACTTCTGGCTGGCCGTGGTGCTGATCTACTACTTCATCGCCACCTTCCTGCCCATTGATAAGGTCATCGGTAAGCTGTACCCCATCTTCGGCGCCTGTCTGATCATCATGGCCGCCGGCCTGATGGGCGTGATGCTCATTGACGGCAATTACCGTGCCGCCATGCCTGAGCTGTGGCAGTACATCGGCGTGGAGGGCATGGGCCATCCCACCAACACCCCCATCTGGGCTCAGATGTTCGTCAGCGTGGCCTGCGGCGCTATCTCCGGTTTCCACGCTACCCAGTCCCCCATGGTCGCCCGCTGCATCACCAGCGAGAAGCAGGGCCGCAACATCTTCTACGGCGCTATGGTCGCTGAGGGTGTCATCGCTCTGATCTGGGCCGCCGCCGGCGTCACCTTCTACGGCTCTGTGGGCAGCCTGAACGACGCGCTGGCCAACGGTTCCTCTGTGGTCGTCAACGAGATCTGCTCCACTATGATGGGCCCCATCGGCGGCGTTCTGGCTCTGCTGGGCGTCATCGCCTGCCCCATCACCTCCGGCGATACCGCCTTCCGTTCCGCCCGTCTGACTCTGGCCGACTGGTTCAAGATCGACCAGAGCAGCGTCAAGAACCGCCTGATGCTCTCCATCCCCGTGCTGGGCGTTGGCGCTCTGATTACGCAGTGGGGCGACTTCGGTACCCTGTGGAAGTACTTCTCCTGGTCTAACCAGACCCTGGCTATGATGGTCCTGTGGGCCGGCGCCGTGTACCTGCACCGCAACGGCTTCCCCCCTGTCGCCTGCTTCATGGCCGCTCTGCCCGCCACCTTCATGTCCGCTGTCTCCGTTACCTACTTTATCCAGGCCAAGGAGTGCCTGAACATGTCCACTGCCATCGCTTACCCCGTGGGCATCGTTGCCGCCGCCCTGTTCCTGGGCATCTTCCTGTGGCGTGAGTGGGTCGGTCACAAGAACGACGTGAAGACCTCCGTCAACGCATAACCCATCATCCTGATATAGAAAAGCGCCCGACAGGCTTTGTCCTGTCGGGCGCTTTTTCCTGTTCATGATCACATCTCTTTTCGGATCTGCTTCAGCGCGTTTTTCTCCAGCCGAGACACCTGGGCCTGGGAAATGCCAATCTCCGCCGACACCTCCATCTGGGTCTTTCCCTGAAAGAAGCGCATGGATAAAATTTTCCGCTCCCGTTCACTGAGATGGGACACCGCCTCCCGCAGGGCGATGCGCTCCAGCCACATCTCGTCGGTGTTCTTACTGTCCTTCACCTGGTCCATAACGCAGATGGTATCCCCGCTGTCCGAGTACACCGGCTCGTAGAGAGAGACAGGCTCCAGAATGGCGTCCAGGGCGAAGACCACCTCCTCCCGCTTGATGCCCAGGAGCTTGGCGATCTCCTCGATGGTGGGCTCCTTCTGGTGCTGGGCCATGTAGGCCTCCTTGGCCTGGAGCACTTTATAGGCCGTGTCCCGCATGGCCCGTGACACCCGCATGGTGCTGTTGTCCCGGAGGTAGCGGCGGATCTCCCCCACAATCATGGGCACGCCGTAGGTGGAGAATTTCACATCCAGGTCGGTGTTGAAGTTGTCGATGGCTTTGATGAGGCCGATACACCCCACCTGAAACAGGTCGTCGGCGTTTTCTCCCCGGTTGGAAAACCGCTGGATGACGGACAGCACCAGCCGCAGATTCCCGGAGATCAGCTCCTCCCGGGCCTGCTGGTCCCCATCCCTGGCGCGGAGCAGCAGGGCGCGGGTCTCGTCGCTTTTCAGCACCTTCAGCTTTGCCGTATTTACTCCGCAGATTTCTACCTTGTGCTGCATGAAACCAAAACCTCCCGCCCGGTGATACTGTTTCCAGTATCTCCTTAGCGGAAGGTTTCATACTGTTTGGAGAACGGCTAAATTTTTTATCGTCTGACCATTTTCGATGGATTTCTGGGTCAAACCGTGAAAAGGATACGATCGATTTCGTCCTCCCCCAGCACCCGGACACCGGCCTGGGTCAGTAGCTTGGCTGCCACCCCCTGGCCGTCGATCAGAGTCTGGGTAAAGGTACCGTCATAGACCTGCCGACCGCCGCAGGAGGGAGATTTGCATTTCAGCACGGCTAGCGTGCAGCCATTTGCTTCGGCGATCTCCAGCGCCCTTTGGGCCCCAGCGTAATAGGACCGGGTCACATCCTCCCCCGCCTTGCTGAGTACCCGGCCGCCGGGCTGGAGCTCCGCCGGGGAACGCGGGGTAGGCAGACCGCCCAGCACTTCGGGACAGACGGGGATCAGGGTGTGTCCCGCCTCCTCCAGCTGTTTCAGTGCGGGAACTGCGACGCTCCGCCCGTCGTAGCGGCAGGGCTCCCCCAACAGACAGTGGCTGACTAGAATATTCATGGCAATTCCTCCGTTTTCGGATAGAGCAACGGCCCGCCGTCTGGCGGGCCGAGGAAAAGAACGCTTAGTGGTTCAGATAATATTTCACCAAGGTTTGCAGCAGCTCGTCCCGATCCACCTTACGGATCAGAGCCCGGGCGTTGTTGTGATTGGTAATATAGGTGGGGTCCTCGGACAGGATATAGCCCACAATCTGGTTAATGGGATTGTAGCCCTTCTCCTGAAGCGCCTGATAGACGGTGGACAAAATTGTCTTGATCTCCAGGTCCCGCTGGTCGCCCAGGCTGAATTTACGGGTGAAATCCATCTCTCCCATAGGGAACACCTCCTATGAATGAACTGTTTTTAGTCTACTCCAAAACCCCGCTTGTGTAAAGAGGCTTGGACCAAATTTAATGAAAATGAAATAATTGCTTTAGCCGCAGGCGGGAACCTTCCGCTCAACCATACGGGCGGCGGCCACCTGGAACAGCGCGGACAGGGCGGCCAGGTAGAAGACATACTGGACGCCCATTCCCTCCCAGATCAGGCCCATGACGGGGGACGCGAGGATGGCCATGACGTGGTCCACACTAAGGCCCACCGACAGAGTCCGGGTCACCTCGCTGGAGTCCAGGGCGATGGAGCGCATCATGAAGGAGTGGACCATGTTGAACTGCTCAAAGAGGATGCACAGCACATAGGCCCCAAAGACCAGCCAGGTCTGCCAGCTCCCGGCGTCGAAGGCTCCGTTGGCCAGCATTCCGGCCAACAGGCCCATGACGCTGAAGGAGAGAGCGATGTAGACCGCCTCCACCCACAGCATCTTCCGCACCCCCAGCTTGTCCAGCATCCGACCGAGGATAGGCGCCACCCAAGTGCCCACCAGATGGGTCACGATGGTCAGCAGCGCCACGGTATCCGCGCCCTGGCCCAACAGCTGGATGATGACCCAGGGAGCAAAGACGATCTTAATGCGCTTCTGACAGCCGTAGGCCAGAGTGACCATGTAGTAGGGCATATACTGCCGCCGAAACAGCAGCTTGTGGTTCTTCACCCCGTCGCCCATCTCCTTCATACAGGGGACCATGGCGCACAGCAGGACGATGGCGGCGGCGGTGGCCAGGGCTCCGATGACAAAGGGCAGAATCACTTTGGACTGGAAGGAGAAAAATCCCGTCCGGAAGCCCACAAAGACCAGGCAGGCGGACACCATGGACATCAGGGTGGTAACGCCCTTGAACCGGCCCAGAGCGGCGCCCACCTTTCCCTGCTCCGCCAGGTCCATGGAAATGGCGTCGTTCAGGGGCATAAACAGGTGCATGCCCAGGGAATTGAGAAACAGAAATGCCAGCATCATCCCGTAGCCGGGGGACATCCAGCCCATGACCACCAGTCCGATGAGCACCAGCACCTGGGCGATGACCGCCATCCACAGATTGCCCAGAAAGCCCAGTCCGGCCACCAGCACCATACACAGGATGCCGGGACTCTCCCGTGGGATCTCGATGAACCCCCGCTGGACCGAGTCGATGTGAAATACCTCGTTAAAATAGTTGGAAAATATGCAGTTGCCCAGGCCGTTGGCCAGGGCGGTGCAGACCAGCACCAGCACAAACAGCCGGACGGCCCGCTCCTTGGATTGGTTCATCTCTCTATTTTCTCTCCCCGCGTAATGAATTTTGCCGGGTCTATGTCTTTGGCGTCATACAGCACCCTGGCGTGGTTCTCCTGGATCAGCTCCCGGGCCACCCGGTCCCCTGTCCTGCCGTCTATGGTATCCCGGTAGACTCGGCCCACCCGGTAAATGCCGTCCGGTTCCCGGAGGAAGCCCTCCCCCTCAGTCCGGATGTGGTAGCTCCATTCCGGGCGGACCTCCGCCCGGAGTTCCCCGCACAGGTACTCCTCCGTGGTCCAGACCACCAACTGAAAGGTGACTTGGGTAGGGTTCCGGAACCGGTAGTCCACATAGTTATAGGAGATGGACGTCCCGGTTCCGAAGGGGATCTGCCGGTTGTAGTCGGGAAACAGGTCTAAGCCGTCGTGGTGGTGGCGCTCCACCACCTCCAAGGGGGAATGGAGCACCATCCAGTGGATCAGGTTGGTAAACTGGCACATCCCGCCTCCGGTCCCCCGGCCCGTCCGGCCGTTGGCGATGGTCAGCCCCTCCCGAAAGCCCCGTTTCACAGTGGGCGCCCCCACCAGCTTCCAGAAGGAGAAGACTTCCCCCGGCCGGATCAGCACCTTGGACACCATGGGTGCAGCCAGGGCCAGGTTGACCGCCTTGTTCTCCTGTAAATCCATGTCCACATTGCCCAGCCTGCGTCGAATCAGCGACTTGTGGCGGTAAACCACCTGGGGCAGAAGCTCCTCCTGCCGCTGGGCCGCGAACGTGATTCCGGACAGCCTGTCCCGGACGCGCCGGGCCGCGCAACACCGGGCCACCGCCAAGCGATAGGCCGCAGGCGATAGCTGACAAAACTGTTTCCGTTTCATCTAGTTTTTCTCCTATGTTCAAAACCATCCGCAGGTATTCCCACGGATGGTTTCAAAGCTTACAGCGTATCTTCTTCCGTCCGGTCCAGGGCCTCCTCCACATCGAAGGGAGGGGCGTCGGACAGGTCGGGCTCCACGGAAGTCGGGGCCGCCTGAGGCTGCTCGGTTGGAGCGGATACGACACCCTGGCGGTACTTCAACTCCTGCCACTGCTCCTTGGTGATGAGCAGCTGCCGAGGCTTACTGCCCTCGAAGGGGCCCACGATGCCCTTCTCCTCCAGCTGGTCCACCAGCCGGGCGGCGCGGGCGTAGCCCAGCTTCAGGCGGCGCTGGAGCATGGACACGGAGGCCTGTCCGGTCTCCACCACCACCTCGGCAGCGGCGTCGATGAGCTCGTCGTACTCGTTGTCCACGTCGTCGGGCGCGGAACCGCCCACACCCTTGGACCCCTTCTCCTTCTCGGCGGCATGCTGCTCGATCTCCTGCATGACATCGTCGTCATACTGGGCAGAGCCGCTCTTTTTAACGAAGTCCACCACGGCGGCCACCTCCTGGTCGGAGATAAGACAGCCCTGGACACGGGTGGGCTTGCCGGAGCCCAGGGGGAAGTACAGCATATCGCCCCGGCCCACCAGCTTCTCAGCGCCGGTGATATCCAGGATGATACGGGACTCCAGGCTGGAGGCCACGGCGAAGGCAATGCGGCTGGGGATGTTGGCCTTCATCAGGCCGGTGATGACGTCGGCAGAGGGACGCTGGGTGGCGATGATCAGGTGCATACCGGCGGCACGGCCCATCTGTGCCACTCGGCAGATGGATTCCTCCACCTCCTTGGCGGCCACCAGCATCAGGTCGGCCAGCTCGTCGATGAGGACCACCACATAGGGCATCTTCTCCATGCCCTCGGTCCGGGCTGCCAGGGCGTTGTACTCCTCCAGCTTGCGCACGCCCACCTCGGAGAAGGTGCGGTAGCGCTTCATCATCTCGGTGACCGCCCACTGGAGGGCGCCGGCGGCCTTCTTGGGGTCGGTGACCACGGGGATCAGCAGGTGGGGAATGCCGTTGTAGATGCCCAGCTCCACCATTTTGGGGTCCACCATGATGAGGCGGACCTCCTCGGGGGTGGCCTTGTACAGCAGCGAGGTGATGATGGAGTTTGTACACACCGATTTACCGGAACCGGTGGTACCGGCAATGAGCAGGTGGGGCATCTTGGCGATGTTGCCCACGATGGGGTTGCCGCCGATGTCCTTGCCCACGGCAAAGGACACCTTGGAGGCGCTGTCCGTAAAGTTTTTGGAACCGATAACATCGTGGATGTTCACCGGGGAGACCAACTTGTTGGGCACCTCGATACCCACCATGGAGATCTGGTCCGGGATGGGGGCGATGCGGACGCCGGTGGCGCCCAGAGCCAGGGCGATGTCGTCGGCCAGATTGGTCAGCTTGTTCAGCCGGACGCCCTGGTCCAGCTCCAGCTCATACCGGGTGACCGAGGGGCCCCGGGTGACGTTGGTGATGTTGGCGTCGATGCCGAAGGAATGGATGGTATCGGACAGCCGCTGTTTGTTGGCGTTGAGCTCGGCCAGGGCCTCTCCCCCCATCTCGCCGCTGCCCTCGGTGAGCAGGGACAAGGGCGGGTACTGGTAGGGCGGGGTATCCTGTCCCATCGTCCCCTGGATGTCCTGGGCCACCTGGACAGCGGCCTCCGCCGCCTCCTGGCGAGTCACCTTGGCGGGTTCGGCCTCCTGAACAGGGGCCGGGGCGGGTGCAGGAGCGGGTACCGGGGCGGGCTCGGGCCGAGATACCAGGACCAAATCTTCCGGTGCGATTACCTGGATGGGCTCCGAATTGGAAACCTGGGGCACCGGGGCGGGCTCCGGGGCCGTGACCGCCGCCGGAGGGACCTCCGGGATAGGCTTAGGTGCAAGGATGGGTTCGGTAACAAACTCGGGCTCCTTGGATGCCTCGCACTGTTCCTGCTCGGGCTCTTCCCGCTTCTTTCCGGTCAACAGCTGATCGGGGCTGGGCACCCGGGGGATGTGGTTGAAGAAGCCGCGCTTCTTCACCGGCGCCGGTTCGTGAGCGGGCTCCCGGTCCACCAGGGGGCCGTCGTCCACCGGGATGTCGATGGCCGCCCGGCGGGAGCTGGTCTGAGACAGCCGTTCGGCGGCGGAGGGATGCTCCAGCTCCCGGACGGGCTCCCGACGGCGGCGTTCCGGTTCAGGTTCCGGCTCGTAGTCGTAGTGGGGCCGGTTGAAGATCCAGTCGGCTACATCCAGCAGCGAGCGATTGCAGGCCGCCAGCCCCATAAGGATACCGGCCATAGCGAAAAGAATGGTGCAGCCCAAGCTGGTAAACAGACTGACACAGCACTGAGCCAGCAGGCCACCCACCGCGCCGCCCGACTTCAGGGCCGAGCCGCTGCTCCACAGGGCCTTGAGCAGGTTCGCGTCCCACGGCAGCGGCTTAACCATCAGACCGTGGACCAGACCGGAGAAGGTCAGGGGCAGCAGCAGGGCGCAGGTCAGCCGCAGCCGCACTGGGCGGCCCCGGTGGAAGGCCAGGATATAGGCCCCCAGCACTAGGGCGGGAGGCACCAGCCAGAAACCGCAGCCCAGCAGGCCCTTCAGCAGGCCGCAGAAAAAGTCAATGAAGATGGCCTTCATATTGAAGTAGCCAAAGGCGGCAAAAACGGCCAACAGCAGGCAGACCACCGCCCCCACCTCCCGGCGGAAGGGCCGTGGAGACGGCGGCGCGCTCTTTCCTCTGGTTCCGGTTTTGGTTCCAGTTTTCGATTTGGAGCTGGAGGATGCGGTCCGCTTCCCACTGGAGGAGGCAGTCCGGCTTCCGCCGCTCTTCTTCTGTGTGGTTGCCATAGAATCGTTCCCTTCTGAGAGGATCGTTTTACACCGCGGGGACCAGGGTCCAGCCCATCAGGCAGAGGACCAGAGAGATCAGGCCCGCCGCCCAGCAGTAGTAGGCGAAGGCGCCGAACTTGCCCTTGGAGGCCAGCAGGTTCACCAGACGGATGGCAAAGTAGCCCACCACGCCGGCAATGACCATGCCCAGCAGGTACTTGGGCAGCATACCCTCAGGGAGAGCAGTCTCCGCGCTCACCACATCCTTGATCTCCAAGATGGTGGCCCCCAGCACGGCGGGCAGGGACATGAGGAAGGAATACCGCACAGCGAACTTCCGGTCAAAGCCCAGGGCCATACCGGCGGAGATGGTGGAACCGGAGCGGGACAGACCGGGGACGGTGGCAATGCCCTGGGCCACGCCCACCAGCAGCACGTCCTTCAGCGTGGCGTTCCGAGCGGTCTTGCGGCCCCCGGCCATCCGGTCGGACAGGAACAGAATACAGCCGGTGACCAGCAGGGCGCAGCTGACGAAGACCGGGCTGCTGCCCAGGGCCTCTACATAGTCCTTGATGAGCATCACGGCAAACAAGGGCAGGGTGCCCACGATGACCAGCAGCACCAGCCGCCGGGCCTCGGGAGGATTGCCGTGGGAGGGCTTGCGGGAGAACATTTCCCCAATCGCCCGGAAGAACTCCACGATCATCTCCAGTACGTCCTGGAAATAGTAAATGCACACCGCCAGCAGAGTGGCGAAGTGGAGCAGGATGTTGAACAAATTGTCCGGTTCCGCCATTCCGAAAAAGTGCTGGAACAGGGTCAGGTGGCCCGAACTGGAGATGGGCAGGAACTCCGCCACACCCTGCACAAAGCCCAGGACCGCAGACATGAGATAAGTCAAAATATGTACCTCCTCGATCAAATATGGCTTGCCCTTAAAGGGAGAAAGGGCAACAATTCACATATAATATATTAGCACAAGTGTACGGGAAATTCCAGTCTTTTTCCGGTAGATTATGTAAAGCAGGACTTAGCCCTGCTTGTTGGTTTTTTCCTGCTTCTCCGCCTTACGCGCCTCGATCATCTGATGGAGGCAGGCCAGCGCGTCGGACAGGCCGCCGATCTGGTCGATGAGGCCCAGCTCCACCGCCTCCTCGCCGTAGATGACGCTGCCCACGTCGGCGGCCAGCTCCCCAGTCTTGAGCATCAGCTTTGTAAAGTCTTCCCGCTTTATCCTGCTGTTGGCGGTGATGAATTGGATGATCCGATCCTGGATGCGCTCGAAGTAGTAAAAGGTCTGGGGCACCCCGATGACCAGGCCGTTGAGCCGCACCGGGTGGATAGTCATGGCGGCGGAGGGGGCAATGAAGGACTTTTTGGCCGACACTGCCAGAGGCACCCCGATGGAGTGACTGCCCCCCAGCACCAGGGAGACGGTTGGCTTGGACATGGAGGCGATAAGCTCCGAGATAGCCAGCCCAGCCTCCACGTCCCCTCCCCCGTTGTTCAGTAAAATCAGCAGGCCGTCCACCTGGTCGTTCTCCTCTACCATGGCCAGCAGGGGCAGGACATGCTCGTACTTGGTGCTCTTGCTGGTGGGGGGCAGCAGCTGGTGGCCCTCGATCTGCCCCACGATGGTCAGCACATAGATGGTCCCCCGTTCCGTCTGGATCAGCGAGGACCCCAGGTCCACGATGGACTGGATATTGGGCTCCTGCTTCTGCTCGTTGGTTTCCTTGATCTCGTCCATGTTTTTCCCTCCTTATTTCTGATAGTGTGCGTCGAAGGGTCGATTTTTACTCGAAACCGGAGTTCTACTTTTCGTAGGTTGCTTTTTTCTTCCATTTGGCCTACCATAATAGAGACGAAAGGAGCAAATCCATGGACAATATACAATTCGGGGCCTTTGTGGCCCAGCTGCGGAAAGAGCAGGATATGACCCAAAAAGAGCTGGCCGACAAACTGAACGTCACCGACAAGGCCGTGTCCAAATGGGAGACCGGTAAGGGCTTTCCCGATGTGAAGCTGCTGGAGCCGCTGGCCCAGGCCCTGGGAGTGTCCCTGGTGGAGCTGCTCCAGGGGGAGCGGAGCGAAAAGGAAAGTCTGACTATGGACGAGGCGGAAGCCGTGGTATCCCAGGCCATGGATCAGTCCCAAAAGGCCACCGCCCGGCGGTATTTAAGGCTGTTCCGGTGGTGTCTCACCGGGGGCGGTATTCTGTGCGCCCTGCGCCTGCTGCCTTATCTTTATTTTTGGCAGATTTTGATGGGACTTACATTCAGCCCAAAGGAGGCAGCGGAGATCGGCGTCATCGGTGGGGCCGACGGTCCTACCGCCATCATCACCTCCTCTGCTCCCCTGCCTATGTGGCTGATCGTGGGCGTACCTGCGGTGATTTTGGCCGTCTGCGTCATTCTGGCCGTCCGGGCTTGGAAACTGGAAAGGAAATTGAAATGAGACGATTGAACTTGATCCTTGCCGCCCTGCTCTCCCTCTCCCTGCTGACCGCCTGCGGTCCGGCGCGGACCGAGGGCACATCCGCCAGCGCTTCCAATCCAGTATGGACCGAGACCGACCAGTGGCCGGACAACGAGTTCACCCAGCTGGTCCCCGCGCCGGAGGCGGGGACGGTATTCGCCACCGCCCAGGGGAAGTCAAATGGCTACGATTACTTTGCTGTCTCTCTGCGGGAGGTGTCCCAGGAGGAGGCGGAGAACTATATCCAGACCCTCAAAGATGAGGGGTTCCTGCCTGTCTCTGAGAAAAGCGAGATGCCTGAGGGCGGTTCCGTGGTGATCGGGGACTTCTTTGAAAAGGGTGATGCGGGCGTCAGCCTCTCCTTCAGTGGGGACACCATGGGGCTGTATATCGCCCGGCCACAGGAAAATAAATAAACGAACAGAGGACGAAACACCGTTGTGCTTCGTCCTCTGTTTTTTGATTTATAATATTTTATTCCGCCTGGAAGATAGCCTTCATGCCCTTAAAGGTCATGTAGCAATCCAGCTTGGACACCGTCTCGAAGGGGGCGTGCATGGACAGGACAGGGACACCCGCGTCCAGGGTGTCGATGTCCCGCTCGGCCATATAGGCGGCCACGGTTCCGCCGCCGCCGGCGTCCACCTTGCCCAGCTCGGCCATCTGCCAGACCACGTTGGCGTTGTCCAGCACCTTCCGGACATAGGCCACCAGCTCAGCGGAGGCGTCGGAGGCTCCGGACTTGCCCCGGGCGCCGGTGTACTTGCACAGGCCCATGCCGTAGTTGATGAGGGCGCTGTTGCGCTTCTCGTAGACCTCGGCGAAGTTGGGGTCGTAGGCGGCGGTCACGTCGGCGGACAGGCAGAAGGACTTCTCATAGCAGGCCCGGGGCAGCACGCCCTGGCCTGCGCACAGGTCGGCCATGAAGGTGTCGAAGGCGGTGGACTTCATGCCGGTGACGCCCTCGGAGCCGATCTCCTCCTTGTCGGCCAGCATACACACAGCAGTGCGCTCGGGGGTGCCCAGCTGGAGCAGGGCGGCCAGAGCGGCGTAGGCGCACACCCGGTCGTCGTGGCCGTAGGAGCCGATGAGGGACCGGTCAAAGCCGATGTCGCAGGCGTTGAAAGCGGGGACAGCGGACAGCTCGGCGGAGATGAAGTCCTCCTCCACGATGCCGTACTTCCGGTTCAGCAGCTCCAGGACGGCGATCTTCACCCGGTCGCTGCCCTCGTCATCGGCCAGGGGGCGGCTGCCCACCAGGATGTTCAGATTTTCCGCGGGAATAGCCTCACTGAGAGGTTTCTTGGACTGCTCCACCCCCAGGTGGGGCAGCAGGTCGTCGATGGTGAACAGGGGGTCGCCCTCTCCATTGCCCACGGAGACACGGACCACCTGGCCGCTCTTCAGAGCCACCACACCGTGGAGCTCCAGAGGGATGGTCACCCACTGATACTTGCGCAGGCCGCCGTAGTAGTGGGTCTTGAGAAAGGCCATCTCGTCGGTCTCGTACAGGGGATTCTGCTTCAGGTCCAGGCGAGGGGAGTCGATATGGGCCGCGCCGATGTTGACGCCTTCGTCCAGGCTCTTGCGGCCCATGACGGCCAGCATGATGGCCTTGCCCCGGTTGGAGCGGTATACCTTGTCGCCGGGCTTCAGCTCCATGCCCCGGGTGTAGGGCCGGAAGCCGGCAGCCTCGGCCATGGCGATGGTGCGGTCCACACACTCCCGCTCGGTCTTGCCCGCGTCCAGGAATTCCTTGTAGCCGGTACAGTAGGCGTCCATGGCCTCCAGTTCACCGGGCAATAGACGGTCGTAGCCGTTTTTCTTCTGATAGGTCAGCGCCTTGCGGAGCTGCTCGCCCCGACTGAGTTCTTTCATGTCATCCATTTGGAAAACCTCCTCTTACCGATCAGTGTATGTCTGTTTGTAAAATCGATTCAAAAAGCGCATGGGCCCGGGCGGCAAAATCCGCCGCGCTGTCGCAGTCGTTGACCAGGGTATGGCCGCAGCGGCTGGTATAGAACTCATCGGGGTTCTGGGCCTTGACCCGGGCCCGGGCATAGTCCTCGGAAATCCCCTCTCTCGCCATGATCCGGCGGACTCGGATTTCCGGGGGCGCGGTGATGGCCAAAGTCTCCTGGCACAAATCGGCCAAGCCGCTCTCAAAGAGGGAGATGGCGTCCACAGCGATAGCGGCATAGGTCCCCGTAGCACGGTAGCCTTCGATCAGCTCCCCCACCTTGTGCACCACCGCCCGGTGGGCGATGGCGTTCAGGTCGGTCAAAGCCGCCTGGTCCTGGAACACGATGGCCCCCAGTTTCTTCCGGTCGATGTGGCCGGAGCCGTCTTGCAGATCTCCGAACCGCTGTTCCAGAGCATTTTGTAAAGCTATATCGCCTTCCAGCAATTCATGGTAGACCGCGTCGCAGTCGATGGTGGCGCCCCCCAATTTGGTAAGCTCGTTGAGGGCTGTCGTCTTGCCCGCCCCGGTGGGGCCGGTGATGCCAATGATGATCATGCGCTTCCCTCCCCTTACACTTCGATGATATGGAAGCCCGCCGCCTTGTTCAGCCGGTTGGCGATGGCCAGGCCGATACCCGAGGCGTCGGGGCACTGGGCCCAGATGGCGGGAACGTCGGTGTGGTCAAACTGGCGCAGAGCGTCAAAGATGTGCCGGGCCTGCTCCTCCTTGTCCAGGGCCGGGCCCAGGTCCATGACGCGCCTCATCCCAGGCTGTCTCGTGAACCAATCCATGAACTCCTCAAAGCAAATGATTCCGTCCTCGGGAGCGGCATGGGCGGCGATGTAGGCGGCGCTTCTGGCCGGGTCTCCGGTAACTACGGTGACCGGTGCCTTGGGGGCGTAGTGTCGGTACTTCATGCCCGGGGCCTTTGGCTTCTCCCCCGCTCCAAGCAGCCGGGTCACCGCCGGGTCTACGTCCACTTCCCCCAGGACGCTTCTCAGCTGTTCCAGCGTGATACCGCCGGGCCGCAGGAGCCGGGGCGGCGTACAGGTCAGGTCGATGATGGTGGACTCCACCCCTACGGAACAGGGGCCGCCATCCACGATGGCGTCGATCTTGCCGTCCATGTCCTCCAGCATGTGCCGGGCGGTGGTGGGGCTGGGTCTTCCGGAGGTGTTGCCCGAGGGGGCGGCCACCGGCAAGTCCGCCGCCTGGATAATGGCCCGGCAGACGGGGTGGGCGGGACAGCGCATCCCCACGGTATCCAGACCGGCGGTGACCACATCGGGCACCATATCCTTTCGGGGCAGGATCATGGTCATGGGCCCGGGCCAGAACTTTTCTGCCAAGGCATAGGCCGCATCGGGAATGTTTTGGCAGTACCGCTCCAGCCAGGAGGCGTCAGGGATGTGCAAAATCAGCGGGTTATCCTGGGGGCGGCCCTTGGCCTCAAAGATATGGGCCACCGCCTCCGGATTCAGGCCGTTGGCCCCCAGGCCGTAGACGGTCTCGGTGGGGATTCCCACCAGGCCACCGTTTCGGAGAATGACAGCCGCCTGTTCAATTTCCGCGGCCGTGCTTTCCAATTGTTTGGTCTCCACAAAAAAAGACTCCTTAATTGGCCGTCCCGTCCTCGGGGACAGCCCAGAAAATCAAGTGCGGCATCTCCATGCCGTAGTAGTGCTTTATCATCCGCTCGGCGGGCTCCATGCCCAGGCGGCGGGCCACTGCCTGGGAGGCCAGGTTATTGTCCCGGATGGTGGCACAGACACGGGACAGCTTCAATACGCGGAAGGCGTAGTCTAAGCAGCCCCGGGCCGCCTCGGTGGCGTATCCCTTGTGCCAGACCGCTTTTTGAAGCAGATAGCCCACCTCGGGCTCCCTGCGGTCGTCCCCCAGGTCCTGCATGGTCAGGCCGCACTGGCCCACCATCTCTCCAGTGGCCTTCTCCACCACCGCCCACAGGCCGAAGCCGTCTTTGCGGTAACGGCCTTGCTGACGGCGCAGCCAATCCCACGCTTCCTTGTCAGAGAAGGCGTGCTCATAGGCGTACATGACCTGGGGGTCCTGGAGCATTCGGCACAGAGCGGGGAAATCCTCGTCGGTCATCTCTCGGAGAAACAGCCGCTCCGTCTCTAAAATCAGCTCACTCATGACACAGGATTCGATCAGCCAGTTCTTCCGGGGTCTCCACGATGAAGTTCGCCCCCTCGGCCTCCAGCTCCTCCCGGCTCCGGAAGCCCCACAGGACGCCGCAGCTGGTGAGACCGCCGTTCTTGGCAGTACGGATGTCCACGTTGCTGTCCCCCACAAAAAGGGTGTTTTCGGCCGTGGCCCCCAGCCGCTCCATCAGCTTATGGAGCAGAGTGGGGTCGGGCTTGGTGGGGCAGCCCTCCAGGGCCCCCTGGACCAAGGGGAACACTCCGGGGTAATAGCCCTCCACCACCGGGCCGGCCATCTGGTCGGCCTTGTTGGACAGGACGGCCATAGAGACTCCCGCCCCTTTCAGCCGGTCCAAAGCCTGGGGCATCCCGGTATAAGGCGCAGTCTTGTCCGCTTTATGCGCGTCGTAGTAGGGCATGAACTCGTCCAGGATGGCTTTGACCCTGTCCGGGGTGCGCCAGTCCTCGGGAGCGAAGCGCTCCGCCAGCTTGGTCATGCCGTTGCCCACGAAGCGCTTGTACTCCTCCACGGTGTGGGTAGGCCAGCCGTGGTTCCGGCACACCCAGTTGCCCGCGTCGGCCAGGTCGTCGATGGTGTTGAGCAGGGTGCCGTCCAAATCAAAAATCACATACTGATACATAGAAAAATCCTTTTTTGATTACTCGTAAATGCCGATCTCCATACCGCCGATTTCCACCTTGGTATCCTTGGCGAAGGCGGCGCGCTGGAGGTATGCCTTGACGGCCATCTGGGCGTACTTGGGGTTGATGGTTTCATCCTCCAGCTCCAGGTCCAGACGGCCTTCCTCGCCGCCGCAGACCACGCCGCCGTCCTCCAGCACCTCGTTCAGCTCTCCCACAATGTCATGCAGATCCTTGCCCTCGGGCAGAGTCGTATAGTGAATAAACAGATCCATTTTGCATTTCTCCTATTCGTTTCAATGTGATTGTCAGCTCTGCTGTTTGAGCTGCTCCGCCTGATCACTGGCGGCCAGAGCGTCGATGAGCTCGTCCAGGCCGCCGTTCATGACGCTGTCGATCTTGTACAGCGTCAGACCGATGCGGTGGTCGGTGACCCGCCCCTGGGGGAAATTATAGGTGCGGATGCGCTCGTTGCGCATTCCGGAACCGACTTGACTGCGGCGCTCGGCAGTGTACTCGCCTAAAAGCTTCTCCTGCTCCGCCTCATACAGCCGGGAGGCCAGGATGCGCATGGCCTTGTCCCGGTTCTGGAACTGGCTGCGCTCCTGCTGGCATTCCACCACCGTGCCGGTGGGCTTGTGGATGAGCCGGACGGCGGAGGAGGTCTTGTTGACGTGCTGTCCCCCCGCGCCGGAGGAGCGGAACACCTGCATCTCGATATCAGCCGGGTTCAGCTGGACATCCACCGCCTCCATCTCGGGCAGGACGGCCACGGTGGCGGTGGAGGTGTGGATGCGGCCCCCAGACTCGGTCTCGGGCACCCGCTGGACCCGGTGGACGCCGCTCTCGTACTTCAGCCGGGAGTAGGCGCCCTCCCCCTCGATGGTAAAGGAAATCTCCTTGATACCGCCCAGCTCCGTTTCGCTGACCGAGTCGATCTCGCTCTTCCAGCGGCGGGACTCGGCGTACATGGAGTACATGCGGTACAGCGAGTGGGCGAAGAGGGCCGCCTCCTCCCCCCCGACCCCGGCCCGGATCTCCACAATGACGTTTTTACTGTCGTTGGGGTCTTTGGGCAGGAGCAGAATTTGCAGTTCCCGCTCCAGCCGTTCCAGATCGGTCTGGGCCTGCTGGAACTCCTCCTGAGCCAGCTCTTTCATCTCCGGGTCGGACATCAGCTCCTGAGCCTGATCCCGGGCGTCCAAAGTCTTCTGGTAGGTGCGGAAGGTTTCCACCAGCTCTTGGAGCTCCGCCTGCTCTTTGTTCAGCTTGGCTACCTGGGCCGGGTCGTCGTAGGTCTCCGGTGTGGCCAAACGGGCCTCGATCTGGCTGTATTTTGCCTCGATGGCGGTGAGCTTGTCCAGCATGGCGGACCTCCTTGGGATAGTTTTTAAATTACTGATTTAAATTGTAGTTTGTCGAGCCGCCGAAGGAGCGCATTCTAAGGCTCCCCCTCTGGGGGAGCTGTCAGCGAAGCTGACTGAGGGGGCTTTCCCAGAAATGTCCAACCTCGGCAACCCCTTCCGGCCCCTCCGGGGCCACCTCCCCCAAAGGGGGAGGCTCTGGTTTCTGCTTCTCAAGGAGTGACAAACTAAATTTACCGATCAAAGACGAAGGATTTGACCAGGGCCAGAGGCTCCCGAACGTACATTTTCAGCCGTGAGGGGATATGGCTGGAGGGAGCCGCCAGGGTGGACACTTCCCCGAAGCCGGTCCGCTCCGCCAGCATCCGGGCCCGGGTCAGGTGGAAGCCATTGGACACCACCAGCACCTCGGTTTCCTTCAGGTCGTACCCCTCTCCCTCCAGCAACTCCCGGGTCTTTTGGAAATTTTGGACGGTGTTGTGGGACTGGTCCTCCAGAAGGATATTGTGCGCAGGAATTCCCTGCTCTATGAGATAGTCGGCCATGGCCCGGGCCTCGGTGCTGGGTTCGTCAGGGCCCTGTCCGCCGGATACCACCACGGTCATGTCCGGGTGGTCCTCCAGATAGCCCAAGGCCTCATCCAGCCGGTCCTGGAGCAAAATGGACGGCCCCCAGGGCTTGACCTGACAGCCCAGGATGACCATGACCTGGGGATCGCCCTGAATATGATCGTAGGAACCGTACAGCACCGCGCCGAACAGGGCGCCGAAGGTTACAACCCCCGCCAGCAGAAGGGCAATGAGGACCTTGAGCCATACCGGATGCCGATGTCCCTTATAGCTGGCCACTTCAATTTTTGGTTTGCTCATCCCCGGGCCTCCTCCAGCTCAGCCGACAGGGACTCCCAGGTCCCGTACAGCTTCAGGATCTCCTCCTCCAGAGCCTCCCGCTGCTCATACAGCTCCTGGAGCTTCAGATAGTCGGCGGCGGCCTCCTCGATCTGCTGGGTCAGATCGTACATCTGCTCCTCCGCCTTGGCCACCGCCCGCTCGGCGGCGGCGGCCTCCTTCTCCAGCATCTTGGTGCCGCCGGAGCGCTTGGGCTTGTCCTTTTTGGGCTCCTCCTTGGGCGTATCTGGAACAACAGCCGCCGCATTGACCTTTCTGGCCTTCATGGCCTGATATTCCTCATAGGTGCCCTTGAAGTCGCTAATATGGCCGTCCTCCAGCATCCAGATACGGGTGGCAAAGCGCTCGATAAAGTAGCGGTCATGGGAGACGAAGAGCAGGTTGCCCTCGTACTCCTCCACCGCCTCCTCGATCCACTCGCGGCTCTGAATATCCAGGTGGTTGGTGGGCTCGTCCAGGATCAGCAGGTTGATTTTGGAGTCCATGAGCATGCACAGGCGCAGACGGGACTGCTCGCCGCCGGACAGGGCGGAGACGGGCTTGAACACGTCCTCCCCCCGGAATTTGAAGGAAGCTAACCGGTTCCGGGCGGTCTGGGCGGTACAGTCCAGGTCGTAGATCATGGTGTCCACCAGATTCCGCTCGGGGTGGGAGAAGTGGATGATCTGGGGCAGGTAGCCTACCTTCACCGTGGGACCCCGCCGCAGCTTGCCGCCGCTGGGCTCCTCCTCCCCCATCAGAATCTTGATAAGGGTGGACTTGCCGGTGCCGTTGTCCCCCAGCAGGGCGATGCGCTCGCCCCCCTCCACCTCCAGATTCACGTTGGAGAATAAAGTCCGGTCCCCGAAGGATTTTTCCAGGTTCTTGATGGACAGCACCTCGTCTCCCCGGAACTCCCGCTCCCCGAAACGGACCTCCATCTTCCGCTCCTTCTTGGGGCGGTCGGTGACCCGCATCCGCTCGATGCGCTTCTCCATGGACTGGGCCCGCTTGAAGATCTTGTCATTGCCCGAGTAGGCCCAGATGCGAAGCTGCTCCGCCGCCTTCTCCAGCTGCCCGATCTTGGCCTGCTCCTTTTCGTACTGCTTCAGCTTTTCCTCGTACCGCCGCTCTTTCTCCACGGCGTAGAAGCTGTAATTGCCGGAGTAGAACTCGGCCTTGCCGCCCTGGATCTCAATGACCCGGTCCACTACCTTATCCAGGAAGTAGCGGTCATGGGAGACGGTGAGGACGGTGCCCTTGAACTTCTCCAGGTACTCCTCCAGCCACTCGGTGGCCCGCAGGTCCAAGTGGTTGGTGGGCTCGTCCAGCAGGAGGATATCGGTGTCCTCCAGAATCAGCCGGCCCAGGTTCACCCGGGTCTTCTCGCCGCCGGACAGCTTATCGAAGGGCTGCCGCCGCATTTCCGGGGAAATGGACAGACCGTTGCACACCTTATTTTTGTTGGTGTCCGTCTCATAGCCGCCGCCGGCCTGGAAGGCGGCGGTCAGCTTGTCGTACCGGGCCATGACCGCCGGGTCGTCCCCGTTTCCCATCTGCTCGGCCAGCTGGGTCATTTCCCGCTCCATATCATGAAGGGCGGCGAAGGCGGTATCCAACACGTCCTCCACGGTGTAGCCCGCGGGATAAACGGGGATTTGGGAGATCAGACCCAGCCGCTTGCCGGGGGCGATGACCACCTCGCCCTCGTCATAGTCCATGACGCCGGTGAGGATGCGCAGCAGAGTGGTCTTGCCGCACCCGTTGGGGCCCAGCAAGCCCACCCGTTCGCCCGAGTCCACCTGGAAGGTGAGCCCGTCTAAAATTTTGGTGCCAACCTCGAATTCCTTCACCAGGTTGGATACGGATATATCAATCATAATGTCCTCTTTAGTCTGTTACGCCTCTTTCGTCAGCTCCATCAGCTCTGCGGTCAGCTCTTCCAGCTTCATGCCCCGGGAGGCCTTGACCAGGACCGTGCTGTCAGGTTTGATGATCTGGGGCAGGACCTTGCGGGCCTCATCGTTGTCGGTGCAGTGGTACACCAGGGGTACGCCGGAGTCCCGCGCGCCCTTGGCCATGTGCTCGGACATCTCGCCCACAGCCACCAGGCAGTCGATCCCAGACTTGCCCAGGCACTGGCCCACCTCCTCATGGAGGGCGGGGGCAAAGGGCCCAAGTTCCAGCATATCGCCCAGCACCGCGGCCTTCCACTTGCTGTGGCCGTCGGCCAGGACGCTGATGGCCGCCCGCATGGACTGGGGGTTGGCGTTATAGGTGTCGTCCAGAATGGTAATTTGGTCGGCCCGGCGCTGGATGTTCATGCGCATCCGGGTGGGCACGAACTGCGTCAGACCCTGAGCGATCTCGTCGGGGGTGAGGCCAAAGCGTTCCCCCACCGCCGCTGCGATGAGCGCGGGATAGATCATGTGCTCGCCCAGAGCTGGGATCTTGACCTCCCGGTCCATATGGGGGGTGGTCAGGCGGCAGGTGATATGGCTGACGCTGTCGCCCCCGGTGACCTGGGCCCGGCAGTCCAGCCCCTCCCCCTTGCCGCAGAACAGAGCGGGGACGGGGGTGTTTCCCTTTAAGGTGGACAGCAGCTCGTCGTCTCCGTTGAGGACCAGCAGGCCGTTCTTCCTGACGTGGGGCAGCAGCTCGCACTTGGCCTTAAAAATGTTCTCCCGGCTGCCCAGCCGCTCGATATGGGCGTCGCCGATGTTGGTGATGACGCCCACGTCGGGCTGAACGGTGCCGGCCAGATAGTCGATCTCGCCGAAGCGGTCCATGCCCATCTCCAGCACCGCGATCTCATAGCTGTGATCCAGACGCAGCAGGGTCAGGGGCAGGCCCACGTTGTTGTTGAAGTTGCCCTCAGTCTTGAGGACCTTATATTTGACACCCAGGACGGCGGCGATCATGTCCTTGGCCGTGGTCTTACCCACACTGCCGGTGACGGCGATGAAGGGGATGTCAAACCGGGCCTTGTACCAGGCGGCCAGGTCCCGCAGGGCCTTCTGGGTGTTGGTCACCTTCACATAGAACTTACCGGGGAGATAGCTCTCCCGCTCCCGGACGGTCAGGCAGCCGGCTGCGCCCCCCTCCAGAGCGGAGTTGATGTAAGCGTGGCCGTCGAAGCGCTCGCCCACCAGGGGGATGAACAGGGCGTTCTCGTGGATGTTCCGACTGTCGGTGTCCACCCGCAGGATGGGAGTGTCCAGATCGACGTACTCCCCCAGCAGCTTTCCTTCGACTGCTTCCAGCAGCTGAGCCAGAGTGATGGTCTCCATGGACTCAGCGTCCCTCCTTCCGGGCTTCCATAGATTTCTGAATGATGATCTCACACAGCTCGCCGTAGCGGATGCCCACGGCCGCCGCCTCCTGGGGGACCAGACTGGTGGGGGTCATGCCGGGCAGAGTGTTGATCTCCAGGAAGTAGGGGGTGCCGTCCTCGGTGACGATGAAGTCGGCCCGAGAGTAAACGGCCAGGCCCACAGTGTTGAATACCGCCAAAGCGGCGTCCCCGATCTTCTTCTCCCATTCGGCGGGAATCTCCGCGGGGCACACCTCCAGAGCGGCGCCGGGCTGATATTTGTTGGCGTAATCGTAGAAGCCCTCCTTGGGGATGATCTCGATGGAGGGCAGGGCCTTGCCGTCCAGAATAGCCACCTGGATTTCACGGCCCTGGATATACTGCTCCAGGACAGTACGGCCACCCAGTTTCATGCTCTCGGCCAGGGCCTGGGCCAGCTCTTCCCGGGTCTTGGCGATGTACACGCCGATGGAGGAGCCGCTGTCAATGGGCTTGACCACCACGGGCAGCTGGACGGAGGCAGTCAGCTCCTCCAGGTTCTCGTGGGTGACGGTGACGGTCTGCCAGCTGGGGGTGACCACCTGGTCGGCCACCAGACGCTTGGTCAGGTCCTTGTCCATGGCGATGGCGGAGCTGAGACAGCCGGAGCCGGTATAGGGCACGCCCAGCAGGTCCAGGGCGGCCTGGATGCGGCCGTCCTCACCGCAGGCGCCGTGAAGAGCCAGATAGACCACGTCGGCGGCGGCACACAGGTCCAGCACGCCGGGGCCGATGGCGGAGGGGCTCTGATCCTTCCGGCTGGCCCGGACCTGGGCCAGGTCGGGGGCCTTACGGCTTACCTTTTTGAAGGACTCAGGGATGGGCGCGGAGAACAGGTCCTCCATACTCCCCTCACGGTCCTCCAGACCGAAAAACAGGTCCACCAGGGCCACCTGATGCCCCCGGTCCCGCAGGGCCTGGCACACCATCGAACCAGAAGACAGCGACACGTTGCGCTCGGGGCTCAGGCCGCCGGCTAATACCACAATTTTCATATACATACACCTCATTTAGGCCTTTTAGACACACCTATCACATTTTATACGCTAATGGATTATTTTAGCACAGGAGAAGCAAATACTCAAGGAGTCCCATCGAATTTCCTGCCTGAAAAATGCGCGCTTCTGGAACTGTTTCTGGCTTATCCTAACAAATCGGAGGACAGAACTGCTGCACGCTTCCCGCATGTTAAGGCGCATCTATAAAAAATCCTCCGAACCGAGGTTCGGAGGATTTTGACGTTAAAAGTTATGTTACTTAGTGCCAAAGATACGGTCGCCGGCATCGCCCAGGCCGGGGACAATATAGGCGTGGTCGTTGAGCTTCTCGTCCACGGCGGCCACGTAGATGTCCACGTCGGGATGGTCCTTCTGAATGCAGGCAACGCCCTCGGGGGCAGCGATGATATTCATCAGCTTGATGTGCTTGCAGCCGTAGCCCTTCAGGAACGTGATCGCCGCAGAGGCAGAACCGCCGGTGGCCAGCATGGGGTCCAGAATAATGACGTCACGCTCGGAGATGTCATTGGGCATCTTGCAGTAGTACTCCACGGGCTGATGAGTCTCAGGGTCACGGTACAGACCGATGTGGCCCACCTTGGCGGAGGGGATCAGGTTCAGGATGCCGTCCACCATACCCAGACCGGCGCGGAGGATGGGAACGATGGCCAGCTTCTTCCCGGCCAGGGCCTTGAAGGTGCCGGTGGCCACAGGGGTCTTGATTTCAACCTCTTCCAGAGGGAGATCGCGGGTGGCCTCGTAGCACTCCAGTGCGGCGATTTCAGAGACGATCTCACGGAATTCCTTGACACCGGTGTTCTCATCCCGCAGGATGCTCAGCTTGTGCTGAAGCAGGGGGTGGTCCAGAACATGTACTTTCTCGTTAAACATTTGCATGATCCCCTTTATTTTGATTTTCCTTTTCGCGCTCCAGCCGCTCCCGTTCCGCCTGGGACAGCCGGTGGTACATCGGGACCAGCTCTCCGCCCTTAACCAGGGCGCTCCGGGCCGCCAGCTCTTCCGCCGCCCGGGCCACGCCCCAGGCGCTCTGCATCCGCAGGGGCCGGGGAGCCAGTTCCAGTTCAATACCTTGTTCCATCAAAGTATTATAACACAGCTTGGCCCCGTCTCCAACGACTATTTTGGAATTTTTGTAATTTTTCAGTTCTTTCCCCAGCTCCTCCAGAGAGATGGCCCGGTCGGGCGTCAGCCGCTTTAAGTTCTCCCCTTCCGCCAGGAACAGGGCGTTGTACACCTGTTTGCGCCGTGCGTCCATAGCACAGATAATCACCTTCCCCGACAGGTGGGCCAGGGGCCAGGCCATAGACTCCAGGGTGGAGCAGGGCGCGCAGTCTTTGTCCCCCGCCCAGGCTAACCCCTTGGCGGTGGCAACGCCGATGCGCAGGCCGGTGAAGGAGCCGGGTCCGGCGGCTACAGCAATCACATCCACATTATCCAGCTGCTCCCCACAGTTTTTCAGCATGTCGTGGACCATAGGCAGCAGAGTACGGCTGTGGGTCAAACCGCTGTTCTGATAGTTCTGAGCCACCAGCTCCCCGTCCCGGGTCAGAGCCGCGGAACAGGCGGTGGCGGAGGATTCCAATGCTAAGATCATCATAGTTTATCACACACTTCATCTGTATTTTTAAAGAAAATCAGTTTTTTAATTTCAGTTTGTCGCTCCTTGAGAAGCCGAAACAAAAGCCTCCCCCTTTAGGGGAGGTGGCCCTGGAGGGGCCGGAGGGGGCCTGATGAAATCGGTAAAGCCCCCTCAGTCAGCTTCGCTGACAGCTCCCTCAGAGGGGGAGCCATAGAACGACAAGCTCCAATTTATATTATAATTCCGAAAAATTCGAAATCTCGATCCGCCGCTGGTCGTCGCTGTCCCCTCGGCGGATATCGATACGGATCGTGTCCTCGTCCAGGGCGTCGTCCACATTCTCGCTCCACTCCACGGCGCACACGCCGCCCCGGGCCAGGTAGTCCTCCCAGCCGATGTCGAAGAGCTCGTCGGAGGAGCCCAGGCGGTACATATCAAAATGGAACAGGGGCAGCCTTCCCCCCTCGTACTCATTGACGATGGTAAAGGTGGGGCTGGTCACCCGGTCCGGGATGTCCAGGCCCCGGGCCAAGCCCCGGGTGAATGCGGTCTTGCCCGCCCCCAAATCCCCGGTGAAGGCGATGACTGCCCCAGGCTCCAAGGCCTGTCCCAGCCGCCGTCCCAGCTCCTCGGTCTCTCCTTCTCCATTGGTGATATACTCCATGGCACGCAGGCCCCCTCGTTCACAAAAAATTTTCAAACCTTTTATAATTATACCACAGCTGTGATTGGCATTTCCACAAAAACGTGATAAAATATATGGCCAGATCAAAATAATAAGGAGGTGTGGCCTTGGCCACCCTATTCTCCCCCATCCGGGAATTTTTTCGCAAGGGCGATCTGCTCCTGCTCTCCCTGTGTTTGATGGCCAGCGGCTTCGGCCTGGTCCTGATCTTCTCCGCCACCCGGTGGGAGCACAACAACAAAGCCGTGGTCATCCAGCTGGTCGGCATCATCCTGGGCGTCATCGCCTACATGCTCCTGACCTTTGTAGATTTTCAGCTGTTTACCGAAAAGAACTGGAAACTGTTGTTAGGGACCAGTATTTTTCTGATCCTGCTGCTGCTGACCCCCCTGGGTCTAACCATCGGCGGTAATCGGAACTGGCTGGCCCTGAGCAAAATCATCCCCGGCTTTCCTATGAATCTCCAGCCCGACGAGATCATCAAGCTCCCCTATATCCTGCTTTTGGCCCTCCAGATCACCAAGCTCCAGGACCGGGGACACGATATCAGTTCCATCCCCTCCGTCGCGCAGATTGGCGGCCACGCCGTGTTCATCATGGCCCTGGTGATGGCCGTCTGCGGAGACATGGGTATGTGCGTGGTCTACATGATGATTTTTATTGTTCTGGCCTGGACCGCCGGCGTCAAGCTGCGGTGGTTCACGCTGGTGGGCGGCGGCGGCGTGCTGACCGCCGTCATCCTGTGGCTCTTCGTCCTGCCGGAGACCAGCCTCTGGAACGATTACCGCATCATGCGGTTCCGGGTGGTCTTTGACCACGCCCTGGACCCCCTGGATAAGGGCTTCCAGCAGAGCCGCTCCTCCTTGGCCATCGGCTCCGGCCGACTCTTCGGCCAGGGCTATCTCCAAGGCATCCAAACCCAGGCCGATTACAGCAGCGCCCTCCCCGCCCGAAACACCGACTTTATCTTCGCCGTCTGCGGTGAGGAATTCGGAATGGTGGGCTGCATCCTGCTGCTGTCCATCCTGGTCCTGGTGGTCCTGCGGTGCATCTGGGTGGGCCGCCACGCCAGCTCCCCCTTCTCCGCCTATGTCTGCATGGGCATGGCTGGAATGCTCATGGCT
>Ga0129308_1000693_pt1 | contig 45525 bp, 35 predicted proteins | sample L827metagenome_FD_94440 | JGI IMG/M metagenome (GOLD analysis project Ga0129308, IMG submission 94440) | Ring-tailed lemur group fecal microbial communities from Wisconsin, USA - L827 metagenome | ecosystem: Host-associated > Mammals > Digestive system > Large intestine > Fecal | place: USA... | reverse complement strand
TAATCTTTTAGTATCATGCTGTAAAACAACATTCTATGCTAACTAAACCGATCTCCTTTTCCTTGAAGCATATATCTTTCACCTTTAAAAGTCCCTTATTTCATCTTCAAAACATATATCTTTCGCATCCAAAATAAGGGACTTTCAAATTTCAATTCTCCATTTTCAATTCAATCACGGTTCCCATAAAAAATCAACGATCACCCCGACCTGTTTCGGTGTCACTGCCTACGGACGTCCCAACGCCTTCTGGAAAGGAACAAAGACCGATTTTTCAGAAAACAGCGGTCATGCCTCTCTATGGTTCCGTTCTTACGAATCGACGGAAGATAGTTTCATGGACTTCTCCCGTCTGATCCACACCGCTTATCCGGTGGCCGCCTCACTCAGTGCCCATCCCTACCCTCATCCTCTTCCTGATGGCGATCACCCTGCTGTCTCTCCTGATGGAGCAGACGGAAGTGACGCTGACAGCGATCGGAGCGATACTCTCGCTCTCAACCAGGGCGACTGGGGAACCAAACAACGTGTCGAACCCATAGATATTGCCGGTTACAGTCTGATGGCTGCGGGACTAATCGGTGATCTGTACAAATTATTTACTGCATGAGTTACAAAGAAAACTACCAACGCATGATTCGCTGCAACAGAGCGACCGGATATGCCATCTATGATTGTCTGTTGAAGGCTTACCGAAAACATACTGAAAGCATGGACGTTTCCGGAATTACCGATCGGAATATCTCACGGATCAGTAAAAAAGCTATTAGTGAGTGAACGCTGGATACGCCATATCTTATGTAAATATCATCTGTTTTTCGTTATCATCGACCAGTATTATCCGGAAGAGGAATGGGAGGATGAAGAAACGGTGGTTTGATCGTTTGAAGTCTGTTATTTTCTCCGAAGATGGGGAAATAACAGGCTTTTCCGGTTATTTTAAAGTAATTAATTTTTCCATGCGTGCTAAAAAATCTTTTGTCTTATTGAAAAAAGGTTGTACCTCTTCTTCTGTCCAATCAAAAAGATCATCGTAATCACCTGATTGACGCATGTTAAACAACCGTGAAATCAAACGGCCATCTTCTTTTGATAGAAAATCCTTCTTTACAAACTCAGAACCTATTATATGTATTACTCCTGAATGTGAACGAGCAATAAATCCTTTGTCTACGAGTAAAGCTGATGCCATATAATAAGCAGCATAATATAAACGTGAAGCTGCCAATGTCCAATAACCCAACCTTGCATTATCTTCGGCTTCCTGAATACTGTTCCAGGCTTTTTGAATACGATATTCAATAATCGCTTTCTTTTCGTCTATACTTAATGTCATATTGCAATGCCCTCTTCTTCAACGTTTTTATGAAATATCGTAAAATTTCTTTTTTTCCAATCACTAAAAGTATATAGTACAGGATTAATCATCTCCCCTATACCCCATCCCAACTCGATTAATGGATAGGCTATAGAATCAAAATCCTCGTTCCTAATCTTATCTTTTTCGATCAAAATTAAAATATCCCAATCTGAATCTTCGCGGGCATCATTCCTCGCCCTAGAACCAAACAACATAGCCTTCGCATTCGGTGCTACCGTTTGTAAAGTCTTTTTTATTTCAGATAATATGTATTCTCGCGTTTGCTTCATATCACAAAGATAGTAACTATGTATTTATGAAACAAATTGTCATTGCAAAATGAACAATTCTTTCACGAGCCTTACCATCTCCATAAGGGTTCACAGCTTTACTCATTTTATCATAATATCCTTTATCATCCAGCAAAGCGGAAACTTCCTGTACAATCTTATCGTAATCTGTTCCCACCAATTTAACCGTTCCCGCTTCCAGAGCCTCAGGACGTTCGGTTGTATCACGCATAACCAATACCGGTTTACCTAATCCCGGAGCCTCTTCTTGTATTCCACCGCTATCGGTAAGCACAATGGTCGATTTTTCCATCAGGTAAACAAACGGCAAGTATTCCAACGGTTCAATGAAAAACATATTCTGCAAATCCGAATTTCCGAAAACCTCATGAATCGGTTTACGCACGTTCGGATTCAGATGCATCGGATAAACAAAATCCGTTTCCGGATACTTCTCCGCCAATGCCTTGATAGCTTTACACATTTGAATGAACCCCTCTCCAAAATTCTCGCGGCGGTGTCCGGTAATAAGAACAAGGCGACGATCCCCGATTTCATATCCGGCAGTTTTTAATTCTTCCGTCAATGCCTTTTGTAACTCTTCATTTCCTTTAATTTTATCGACTACCAGATATAAAGCATCGATCACAGTGTTTCCTGTGACAAGAATAGACTTCTGCTTCACACCTTCATCCAATAAATTTTGACAGCTTAATTGAGTCGGAGAAAAATGATACGTAGCAATCCTCCCCGTTATCAAACGGTTCATCTCTTCCGGCCAGGGACTATACATATTATGTGTCCTAAGCCCCGCTTCAACATGCCCTACCGGTATCTGCTGATAGAAAGCAGCCAAAGCAGAAGCCGTCGAAGTAGTCGTATCGCCATGTACCAGGACGAGATCCGGTTGTACTTCTTTGAGTACATCCCGCATGCCGGTAAGGACACGGGCAGTCACATCATATAAATCCTGTCCTTGCTTCATGATATTCAAATCATAATCCGGATGGATTTCAAAAAGATGAAGCACCTGATCCAGCATTTCGCGATGTTGACCAGTCACACAAACCACTGTTTTAAACTGTTCTGGATACTTCTCAAACTCCTTCACCAAGGGAGCCATTTTAATTGCTTCGGGACGGGTCCCGAAGACGAGCATTATTGTTTTCATATTAATATATTATATCTTTCCAACCCAGACAAGAAACAGAAAACGAACTAAATGTATCTGCCGCTTGATACGGGACGGTTGGTTTATCAATCTATAAGCAAATTCGAGATTATGCTCCACCCACCATTTAGGAGCCCGTTTCACCCTTCCTGTATACACATCGAAACTACCTCCCAATCCCTGATAAATAGCCGGATGTTTACTGAACATTTCCTCCATCAGTAATTCTTGCTTGGGTGAACCCATTGCGACAAAAACGACATCAGGCTTTTTCTCTGCCACATCAGCAATCAAAGATTGTCGCTCTTCATCGGTTTTGATGTATCCGTTCCGGAAATTAACGATGTGAATACCCGGATAATCATTGTTTAATTTACTGACGGTCTCTTCTATTACTTCCTGTTTCCCTCCTACCAGATAAAACGTTTTTTGTTTATAAGTCGCTTCGATTATTTTCAACCACAGCTCACAACCGGGTATTTTGATTACATCATCATATCCATGGCGTCTCAATGCTAACATCGGTCCTGCCCCATCGCAGTATCCGATATTTCGATTAATAATAGCACGCATCTGATCTGTTGCATGGAGGATCTTTTCGGCATTAATAGCGACAAGTAGACCTTTAGTATGGTCGACATAATTCAATAAATGCTGAACGGAAGAGAATGGATGGATGTTTACTCCGTTCAAAACAACTAAATGACTTTGCATAAAATATTTATTTAATATATTTTATCAGATTGTCATAAAATAAAAACATTAACAGCAACAATCTGATCCTAGTGTGCTATTTTCTTCAAATAATCGTAAATAGAATCCTTCAATAATAATTTACCATATCTATCTGATGGGGTTGCAAGTTTAAAATCATGATAAAGTTCCCACCAAAAAAAGCCTCTATATCCCCTATCAATAGCCCATTGTAGTTTATATTCAATGGAGCGAGGATTATCTGCTGTGATAAAACTCTTACCATCAGAAGATAAATAATAAGGTATATGCTCTTTGTTATTCCATTCTTCTCTCCAGCCTGTTTTTAGAGAATCAATAATAGCAGGATAAGTGATATATGAACTATGTTTACGAATCTCAGAAATTGATTTGATACGTTCCCCCAGTTGTAAATTTGTATATTTATAACCATAAGAAGCAAGTCCTATGCATAACTTATGAGGAGAAAACACATTCCATTTCTCAAGGTTTTGCTCAACTTTAGTCATTGGTGTATTAAAAGAGGGTGTTACTTTCCAGTTTCCACCTCCTAAGTCATAAGTCATTAAATTAATCCAATCAACGATTCTACTCAATGAATCAGCCAACGGTTGAGAATAAGAAATTGATGAAGGTAAAGCAGTAGTTATAAAATATTTTTTATCTGAATAGCGATCCAAGGCCTCCTTCATCTTTTTCAAAAACAAATAATGCTTTTCTATATTCAATGCTTGTTCCCAGTCCAGATCAAAACCATCATAGTTATATTTTTTAATGAAAGCAACTAACATTACTACTAAATTATCACATCGCGGGTTTGTTTTCACAAGATCTACAAAATTCTTTACGTTCATAGATAACAAAACCTTTCCTCCAGTACCATGAACAGAATCAATAAATTTTTCGGCAAATCGAATACCATTTCTTTCTGATAAATAATCAAAATTTTGAACATACTTTTTAGTTATACTATCACCAGTCATATCAAAATCTTTAGGATTAAATACAGGCAAAGCCATCAGATAATAATAATTAAAAAGAGAGAAATCAAGTTTATCCACATAAGATTCATTCAAAATTGTATAGCCAGCACAATAAGCTGCATAAATAAATTTATCATGAATCTTTTTTTCTCCAATTTGAGAACTTGCATAAAAACAAATTGATAACAAATAAATCAAAACAACTATTTTCGACTTCATATAAATAATTTTATATAAATATTTTGCAGATGTTGTTCTATTTGTAGAGGAGTAAATATTTTGGCCTCCTCTCTTCCATACTTTCCCATTCGAGAGATATAGGAACGATCTTTCAGAAATAAAAGGATTGCTTCGTAAATTTCGTCTACATTGCCGGGAGTAACAGCAACCCCACTCTTCTTATCCTCAAAAAAATCGGGAATACCTCCTATTAATGTTGTGATAACAGGTAGTCCATAGGACATAGCTTCCAATATAGCTATGCCAAAAGACTCAAAGTGTGAGGGATGAATAAAAACATCCGACGAACAAAACAAATCTTCTTTTTCTTTTCCAACTACCCAACCGTGTTGTACTATCATGGATGAGAGATTATAATCAGTCATCATCTTTAAAAATCGTTCCTCATCACCTATACCACCAATATGTAGTTCTACTTTATCTTGAAGCTGTTCCTTATACTTATGTAGACACTCTAACACATCGTATATACCTTTCACCTCGTTTATTCGCCCCACAAATACAAGACGCAGTTTGTTGTGATGTTGCTCTGTACGGTATAACTCAGGTAATTCCACACAATTGGGCAAACAATATATATGTTCATTCAACCCATATCGTCGCAACATCTTTACAAAAGTAGATGACACTGTTACCAAAGCATCAGCTGACCTACATACCGATGCCACCAAGCAGGGATGAGTGCTATAGAACTCATTGAACAAGCCACCATGAATATGCAATAACACTCTCTTATGAAACAATTTACCAATATACATCAATACAGAATTTCGATAAAAATCAATATAATTAGCAGTGTGGATATGTATAACGTCTATTTGTCTAAACACACAATAATAAAATGTTTTCAGGACAGCGTTCACAAACAAAAGTACTTTACCAATTTTCGATATTTCCTTATAAGTAACAATCAAGTGGAACGGTTCATACATCGGAGCCAAAAAAGCTATCACAGAAGCCATACCACCCTTTGCTTTCGGATCGGGACCAATAGTTAAAATCCTGTCACTTTGTTGTATCATATTTCAAAGAGTGCTAAAATTTTATCTATTCCAAACAAATTCATACCTTACACAATCACTATGATAGCCTTTATCAACTATTATTTGTATAGAAAGATGACAAGCCAATAATAAAATAATCACCCATCCCATCAAGGATGAATGAACATAAAATAAATAATACATTAGATAAGCCAACATAATTACTCGATAAATCACGAAGTAATCTACAAATCTAGAGAAAGCCAAACTATTTATAAACAAAGGTTGTATAAATATCAAAACCAAAAACAAAGCATGAACAAAGCCATAGTTCTTAGATGGATAAAAATGGCGCATTTTATTTGAATAGAAAACGATTAGAATATCAAAGAGCAGAAATATGATCCTTCTTGCTCCGAAATTCATTGTTCTAGAGCCTACTCTCATCAATACTTCAGAGTTGTATCTATCGTCGTACTCTACAAATGTCAAGAATTTATCCAAATAATTAAATAGGTTCTCCCATACAGAAAATTGTGATAAAATCAAAGCTGTAAACAGTATTAAATATTGCCACTTTCTTTTAATAAAAAACGTTTCAAAATCAATCCATATTAAAGGTATAAGCGCAAATAAAAAAGCTGCACTACGATGAAAGAACGTTAACAAAAATATGGAAATAAGAGTAGGAATGACTTTCTTCTCCAATAAGAAGAAAGAACAAATACATAAAAAAACAGACAATACAAGTTGTTGTCTTAGACCATTGCACCAAGAAAAGAAAATTCCACCGCCTACAAGCCCTATACAAAAGAATGAAATCACAAATTTTTCTCTCCTAAAAATCGTCAAAGTACAGCACAATTGTATTAATCCCACAATTGCAAAAAACACCGTTGAAGGTAATCCTAATTCAGAAAGTAACTTCATAAATCCAACAAAACCTATCTCCATATCATCCCTTATAAAGGTATCAGTCAAAGATAGAGTATTATAAATTTGCCAATATGATAATTGATCAATACCAACATCCCATCTTACCCCGGTAAAGAAGATAAAGATGAAAATGCCAATAGCAACATGAAGCCAATACATCATATTTGTTCGTGCTTTCAATAATCTACCATTATAGCAGTTTACCGGAACTCTGAAAAGCATGAACATCGAAAAAATCATAAAAGGATATACCAAAAAGCTTGTAATCATATTTTCTACTTCATTTTATGATAAATCGTTCGAATCCACCAATAACATTTAAAGGCGCGAACTGTCAACATAGGGTGCTTTACAAAAGATTGAAACAACAAGTATTCATGCGAATAACCTTCAGAATAGCATATTAAATCGTTTATTGCTACATGGAAATCAGGTTTACTCTTATCGCAATAAATACAATAGGCTAGGATAAATCCCTTTACAAATAGACGAAACACAAAGGGAGTTGTAGTGGCTAAAGATAACCCCTTCAATGATTGTAATACCACTAAATCGTCTAAACATCGTGTATAGCTCCTTTTGGAATGCACAGCAGAGCCAGAGTTCAAACAATAGCGATAAGCTTGATTATCTATCAGTAATACATTATTACTACAAGAGGACAGATACTTAATGATAAATTGTCTGTCTTCAGAATATTTAATGACATCACAAAATTTTAATCCTAAATTGTTTATCAAACTTCGCTTATAAAAATAAGAGACACTACACGAAGAGAAATATACCGGATTAAGCAGTTCGCTGGGCTTGATTTGCTGTCTATGACGAAATATGGAGTAACGAACAAACTTTTTCGGCTTCTGTTCCAACTGCAACCCGCAATGAATCATATCCACATCGACAGACAGTAAGCGGAAGACTTCCAAGAAGTCCGATTCCACCCAATCATCGCTATCCACAAAGGCTATCCATTCACCCTGTGCATACTTCAAACCGAGATTGCGGGCACTCGATACGCCACCATTCTCCTTATGGAATACCCGTACACGAGTATCCTTTCTTGCATATTCATCGCAGATTTCTCCACTACGGTCTGGACTACCATCATCTATCAGTAATATCTCAAAATTAGTGAAGGTCTGCACCAACAGACTATCCACACAACGATATAAATAAGCTTCTGCCTTATAGACAGGAACTATAACTGACACTTTAGGATTTTCAAGCATAAGAACTAATCTATTTCAAATTTTCCCGTAAAAAAGCCAAAGAGATATCTTTCATCTCCTCTCTCTTTCTATTCACAACGATCCAATCGATAGGCTTCTCAAGCAAGGAGATATCCATATCATCAGTAACTAATCGATCCTCTAGACCATACATACGCAACAAGGAATAAAAACGAGCCATCCCACGCCCCTGATTAGCTATCACCAAGAAAGATTTATTAAAAATTATACTGAACACTGCGCCATGAAAACTATCACACACAACGAAACTGGCATCCATAAATCCCCTCAGCCATTTGGTCACCGGAGGGAACACACATTGATTGATATTTTTCATCGTCCCTCCATTCAAAGGTTGAATCGGCATTACAGTGAAAGGAGATAAATGTAAATATTCCGCCACCTCATTTACTATTCGATTCTTCGTTTCATTCTTATCCAATATGTAACAAAGCATATTTCCATCACATGAAGATTCATTCTCCTGTTCCACTAAAAACTCGTAATCATCTTTGTCAAGAAGCATGGTCGGATCAAGTACAGGAATAGCCTTCACGCCCAAGTATTTTGAACATAGCGTTACACCAGACTCCTCACGTACCGACACTGCTTGAAATGCCTGGACTAATTGCCTGCAACAATCAGTTTCCCGGGATGAATACTCCCACGTATCCACACCAAAAGAAGCCGCATACGCTACTCTCCGCACATCCATCCCTCTGGTAAAATCAAGAAATGAATGGTATATATCCACGTTATACTTAGGCCGCCACACTTGATCGCTCCCCACCACAAATGCTTCTATATGATTTTCTCGCACATAGCGAGCAGACTCATTAGCATCAATCAACTTCGTAGAATGCACCAGATATTTGTTAATAAAATAATCCGTATACCTTGCAACGTACTTTATTTGACTCGGTTTCGCCACAAACAGATAACGTCGTCCCTTCCCTTTTCCAATCAATTTCAATAAAAAAGTCTTAACAGCAGAGGCTAACAACCGAAACAATCCGATCTGGCAATTCGGTTGATCCATGGTAACGACCTCATGCCCTATACGGCGTAATACGGTTTGCAACGCATAATTTTGCAGCAATCCTCCATAATTGAAACCTAATGGTTGTGTAATAATACCAATCTTCATGATATTCTTTTCAATTTACCCTTCAATCTATCAAGAAGTCCCAATCTTAACAAAATCGTAGACAACAACCTACGGCAACGTTGGCTAAAGGAAATACTTGTCAAACTTACCACCCGCATTTCTATTGTATTCATAGAGTTTCCGTAAAACTTATTCCGATATCGATTAAGGTTCACGGAACGAATCAAAGCTGGATTTGAGGCAACCACATCATCAACAGTAACCTCATAGTTAATTGTAGTAATTTCTCTCCAGATTTCCTTTCCTTTCTCCGTACTCACCATCACCGCGCTCACGCCTTTATTGTCATCTATCTCAGGCATCACATTTTGTATTCCCCAAAAATCCCCAATCGTAATATCACTTCCACTCTTCAAACTCTTCGCCGGACAAGCATGACAACTCGGACGTAAATACAAATCTGCCAGGAAGCCTCGCAGAAAAATATTCTTGTTTAAAGGTTCTGAGAGCAAAACTATTTTTTTTTCTCTGTGTCCATCGGACACAGAGATAGTGAGAGTAAAACTGAATTTTTTCCAACCTAGGCATTTGTTTCTAAACGAGAGACTCTCAATGCGAGCGTCTCTGCCATTTGATATAGGGTGAGACAATCTTAATTTTTTTCCACCGCACTGACGTGCGGTTTCTTCCTTCAGATATTCTCGCCATACACCCGGACTCGGAACGCCATGACAAACAAAATCCACCATCAAGAGATTATCATATTCTTTCCTGAGGAAACGTTTCAAACCCGCAATCTGACAAGGAGTACCAGAAAATAGAACCTCACGATCTTTTTTCAAAAACTCTTCTACCTGTGAATAACATTTACCCACCCTACTTTGTACATATTTAGAACCCCGAAAAGCAGATAAACCTTCTATCGTTTCTGCATAATCATGGATTACATCCCACTCTTCATTGAATCTGGCACCAAAAACAACACCACCCTTAGCTATTATTTCTTCTGCTAACAACGTAAAAATTCCCCCGGAAGAACTAGCCATACGAACCTCTTCATTCAAATTCTTTGCTGCATAAACACCTTCCGGCATTCTTGGTTCCCCCTGATTAATTACAGGGCAAACTTTTTCACATAAACAACAATCAATACAAAGCGAAGAGTCCACTTTGGGATAAAGAAAACCTTCGTCATCCTCTACCATTGTAATACAATGTTTTGGACAGCGTTGTACACAAGCCCAGCAACCACAGCACTTTTCCTTACTATCTATCTTAATCATACATTATCTCTTTATCAATTTCAGGAATATGCCACTAAACAGCGAACGTTCTGAAGCATTCATAGCTCCAAACCAAGAAAGAGGAAGATAGAATAAAGAAAATAAAACAATACCACCGGCTAAACGAGTAATATTTGATATGTCAATATTCATTTTCCATATAAGCAAGAGAGAAAACAATGTTACGATAAGAGGAATAATTGACATTTTTCCTATCTCTTTCCAAAACTTTATAATATCTATATCTTGTTTTCTTTGATAATAAATATTCATTACCACAACTTGTCCTGCCGTAAGAGCTAAAGCCGTTGCAAGAGCACACCCTATGCCACCATAACTTTTTGCCATTGGAATAGATAGTCCCAAACTAGCGATAGCTATTATCACACATAAAGTTGATCTGAACTTCATTTCATTACGAGCCTGTAAAATCGTAATTCCAAGATTTTGAATTAAAGGAACCGTTAAGGGTATAAAAAATAACAGAGAGATCCAGTAAGCATTTTCATACCCTTCGCCTGCCCAAAGTTGAATAAATTGACGACCAAATATTATAAAACCAGCTAATACAAAAGCTATTACAATAAATTGAATGCGTCCTGTTCTGATAAATAAATCAGAAATTACTTTACTATCTTCATTCCGTGTCACCATCGCCGTTACTTTAGGTAAAAACAAACCGGAAATAGCTGTAGAAAACATAATATACAGATTATGCAATTGTATGGCTACTGCATAAACGGCAACCACCGCTGCACCCTGAAAAATACCTAAAACAAACTGTCCTGTACTCCAATAGATCCGGTCCATTATAGCATTCAAAAATATCCAGAAAGAATAAATAGACACTTCTTTCAAAAAGCCCCATTTAAAATGGGTAAAACGTAAACGGACATGTAGCTTTCTCTTGCAGTAAATCCAATTGATTACTAAAGTGGCAACATTAAAAAAGGTTGTCACGACTACCATTGCCACAGCCTTATAGCCAAACAAAAGCAAAACGATCATTACAATTGGATTCAGAAGAATACGGGCAATGTTTATAATTTTTTGGAATACAAAATTCTCATAGGCTGTAATAATAGCTCCCCAAATACTCATAGGAAATGTAAACGCCAGATTAAAGGCCATCAACAGCAACATCAACCGCATTTTCCCCATCTCATCTACCGTCATATGGGTATCAAACAAACAATCTACATTAGCCACTAAAAGTACACCTAAGATAAATGCTAACGCACTAATAAACAGATACAGCAGAAAAAACATACCAAACATTTCATATTGTTCTTCTTGTTTACCTTCTGCACGATATTTGGCGGTATAGCGGACAATCGCATTACCAAAACCTAAATCCAAAACAGTTAAATAAGCAATTACAGAAGCAGCCAATGAGTAGAGCCCAAACTCTGATTGTCCCAGCATACGCAACATAAATGGAGTATAGAGCAATCCGATTAAAGTATTCAACCCTAAAACCACATAAGAAAGTAAAGCTCCAGCTTTAAGTTGGTCCATTCTCGTATTGAAAGTTCTATATTATACTTAAGCTAAATCTGTTTTGGCTAAATAAAATATTTAGATAATTACCTTTTATAAATACCACAAAAATCTAATACAACCTTATCTTCCATATAAGGTAACTCTTTAAATGGATCATGTGCCGTTAAAAACACCACAATATCCGCCTTCTCATAGGCTTCTTTATAATCGGTCAGTTTAAACACTTTGTGCTCTTTCACATTTGGCTCAACAATCAGAATATCCGCATTATTACAGGCTTGCATCACTTTGGTTGTAATATATTTAGCCGGAGATTCACGCAAATCGTCTATATTAGGCTTAAAAGCAAGTCCCATCATAGCAACAACCGGTTTGCGGTGATGCGCTAATTCAAACCTTAATATGGCATTCTTTACCTTTTCGGCACACCAGAAGGATTTGTAATTATTGATTTCTCGTGCTTTGGATATCAATTGCGACTCGTACGGAAATTCGGCTGTGATGAAATAAGGGTCTACAGCAATACAATGCCCTCCTACTCCCGCTCCAGGCTGCAGAATATTGACACGCGGATGCTTGTTGGCTAATTCGATCAGTTCCCATACATTGATACCGGCTTTGTCGCAGATGAGTGAAAGTTCGTTGGCGAAAGCGATCTGCACATCACGGGATGAATTTTCCGTCAATTTACACATTTCTGCCGTTTTACTATTCGTCTTATGCAAGGTTCCCTGTACAAACCGACCATAAAATTGAATGGCCTTTTCCGTCGATTCTTCATTGATTCCTCCAATCACACGATCGTTGTGGACTAATTCATAAATGACATTTCCCGGTAAAACCCGTTCCGGACAATAGGCGATATATATTTTATCATTCAATTCCGGCCGCTCTGAAAAAATCAGACTTTGCATCTTTTCAGTAGTTCCCACCGGAGATGTTGATTCTATTACATATAAATCTCCTTCCTTCAAATAAGGGAGAACGGAGCGGGTGGCTGCTTCCACATAAGAAATATCCGGTTCGTGATTACCTTTGAACGGAGTGGGCACAACCATAAAATAAGCATCGCTGATTTCAGGTGTGGTAGAAGCTTTCAACAATCCTGCATTTACAACTTCATGCAAATACTCTTCCATCCCTGGTTCAATAATATGAAGTTTACCTTGGTTTGTCATTTCTACCACACCCGGATTGATATCGACACCTAAAACATTTATTCCATGCTTTGCTGCAATGATAGCTGTGGGAAGTCCAATATATCCCAACCCCATAAAACATGCTTTCATAATTTTTCTGTTTATAAAAAACTTATTTATTCTTATTCTTACAATATTTCAAAATCCAACGATATTCCTAAAAGTCTACATTAAGTAGACTTTTCTGCCAGATGTTTTTTCCGTATCCTGTCAAACCATAGATTAAGACCTGTCCAAACAAGAATATCAAATCCTATCAGAATATTGTTGTCAATATATGATATCAAATAAATATTCACACCGCTAAATAAGCAAGCCATAATCAATATAAATAACATCGCTTGCCACTGCGTTAACCCCATATCCAATAATTTATGATGAATATGATTCTTATCGGCAACAAATATCCCCTTATGGCTGCGCCAACGTACAAACATAACCCTCATCACATCGAACATAGGGATAATTATTGTTGAAAATGCAACAATGATTGCCCCATCCGAGTAAGATATAATATCAGGAGCACAAACAGAATAACGGATAATTAAGAAAGATAGGATATAACCTAATGTCAGGCTACCGGTATCCCCCATAAAGATTTTCCGGCATCGTTCGACTTTGCCAAATACATTATAATAGAAAAAGGGGACTAGCACTCCGAACGAAGCAAATGCAAGCATAGCATACAGCCATAAATGATTATGAATATACAAGCAACCTAAAATGATCAACGATACACAACTCAAACCTGAAGCCAGGCCATCAATACCATCAATCAAGTTGATCGCATTACATATAAACACAATCAATAAAATAGTCAATGGTATTCCGAGCCAGGGAGTTAATTCATGAATCCCCAAGATGCCATATAGATTATTTATCCATAAACCGGATAAAGGGATCATGATGGCTGCTATAATCTGTATAACAAACTTCGAACGATAACGTAACCCCACCAGATCATCTTTTATCCCGGCAAGGAACAGTAATGTTAACCCACAGACCAAAAAATAAAATTCCGGTATGATAAAGCATAACATCTCCTCCGGAATCTCGTAACCGATAAGGTAACGAAGCCCCGTTGTAAAGGATAATGTAAAGAGAATAGAGGGAGCAAAAGAGAGACCTCCTAAACGAGGAATAATGCCCTGATGGACTTTTCTTTCGTCAGGAATGTCAAATAACCGCTTCCGGAAAGCTACAACCAATATCCGCGGTATAATAAAAGAAGAAAGTAGGATCGAAATTATCACCCCTGTGATAATCAACATAATACTAGCCATTTTTCATTGTTTTTAGGGCACAAAAAAGTTCGTCAGTCACAAATCGTAACGACAAAAATGACTAGCAAAAACGATCGTTTTTTTTAGTCATTTTCATGTATCGATAAAATGTTAATTTTAAACTTCTAATTTTGCATTATGGCATGTTTCACAAGGGATGATGATTTTTTAATTTTGTTTATTCAATTTTTTATGCATACTTTTGCGGTGACTAAAAAAAACGATCGTTTAATCTAGCCATTACTAATTATTCAAGAAATAGCCCACAGCTCTTATTTTTCCTTATATATAGCTGTTACACAACAAAATAAATATTTCATTCACAGGTTTAAAATTGTAAGAAGAAGCAATTTTGGAGTTACTAAAATTCGATTCAATTACATACTTTTCACTATGAAAACAGACCTCACATTTTACATATCAGACGCTGCATAAAATTTTATCTACCCTACACAAAAAAAGAGGCTACCTCACGGTAACCTCTTTCCTAACGCAACGAATGAATTATTAATACTTATACTTATTTCTCATTACTTCTTGCAATCGCAAGTAGAATAAGCGACTAACATCCAAACCAATTTTTCCTGTTCTTTCAGATAATCGCTCATCAGTGCAACTGTAGCTTCATCTCCTGCTTCCGATGCAAGGGAAAGAAGTTTACGTTCTTCCGCAATAAACTGTCCGTAAGTGTTCAGGACATTTTCCAAAGCCTCATCGCCACAAGAAACACCTGATACTTCTTTTACTCTTGCCACTTTCAGATATTCACTGAATTTGTTTACAGGTACACCACCCAACATCAAGATACGTTCTGCCAGTTCGTCTACCTTTTCGGCTGCATCGTCATACATTTCTTCAAATTTACTGTGAAGTACGAAGAAACCATGTCCTTTAATGTTCCAATGAAATCCGCGCAGATTTGTATAGAATACCTGGTAATCGGCCAATAACTGCTGTAATGCTTCTACTACTTTGTTTGCTGCTGATGCATCTAAATGCAAATAATCTAATGTTTTCATAATTCTTAATTTTTATATGTTATACGTTTTTGTTTTCTTGTACTGCAAAGATACAGCATATGTAACTACCTGTCAAACAGATAACTTTTATACACTAATAGATTCTATCTATCAAACTTCCAGCAAGGTAATAAAACCTCTATTCAAACACTGAATAGTTCAAAAATTCAATAAAGAATAAGAGCATCCTCTCTATTAAATAACGTTAAACAATGCAAGAATTTTAAAAGTTTCTCATTCTTTGGTAGTGAAGTTGCACCGTTTTACACATCCTTTGAAGTTACACGCCTGGAGTATTTATATACATATCAATCATTTATATTTACATTACAACCGGACCGAATTTACCAAACAATAGAACTCATAATCTGCGCCAATCCTCCATTTAACATTTGTGCACAAAAAAACTTTCATATACATTTGATATAAATTATTATACCACTAATTATTTTAACATGATACGAAAGAACTTTATTTTATTACTGCTACTTCATTTAGCAGGGGTACTTTTTGCACAATTATCGATTTCACCCACCACCTCACCTTCAATACCGGAGGGGAGCAACGTCAATTTTGGAAGCTATTTCAGTGCCACCGGAGGAACTCCCACCAAATGGACTTTAGATGGCAAGGAAATTACTTTAAACAGTGTTACTCTATCTTACAATGATGATGGGAAATTATTACAATGTTTCGATGGAACAGGATCCAGTAACCTGGTACCGATCAAAGTGATCGGAAAACCGACTGTTACAAGTTTAACAGGCATGCCTGGCAATACCCTGAACGAAGGGGATCAAATCACATTGACCTTAGAATTCAAGGCGAATGGTTCTACAGGACATACCTTCAAATGGTATATCGGCAGCGAAGAGATAGCCGGTCAAACAAGTGCAACATTGAATTATACATTTAAAAAAGAAGATAACGGAAAGACGATCAAAGTAGCCATCAAAGCAGCCGAGATTGCAGAAGCTACGGAAGCGTCCGTAGGTGTGACCTTCGACGGTACAATGGTGACGGATAAAAACCCGGCACTACCGGCTGGAGCGAAACTGGATAATACGACATTTCCGGTAACGGTAGGACAGACATTCGACAATCCGACAATCGAATATGATGCGACAAAAAAAGGAGGAACTAACTATTTTGTAACTCAAAACATCCTTTATAAGAATGAAACTTTACATACTGTTTCTTTTAACGGACAAACATATTCCAGTACAGTAAAATATGTAGAAGCGGCCGACTATACAATCGATAAGATACCTAGTTGCTCTATTACCTCAGCAGCCCGGATACCAGCTGAAGTTTTTGGAGTAAACAATACTGTATTTATTGACGAAGGGATCTATGTACCGGCAGATAATGGCCTTTGGGAAAGTCACTTCTTTCATGACGGACTAAAAATAATAGGATTAGGCAATAAAGAAAATCCAACTGTCATCGGACCGAATTACAGATTTTCAGCCACATGGAGTTCCTACTACGGACATATCAAATATCGCATTAAAGAAAATCAGGTACTTGAAAATATTGTATTTGACGGAGGAGGTATAAGATTCTACGGAAATAATACCGGCTCAGGTACCGGTTCCAATCAAAAAGGTAATAATTACTTTATAACGATCGGATCCACAGACAACATGGTATTTAAGGATCTTACATTTAGAAATATTGGAGACGGTTCATCGCACTCACACTCCGTTCTGAATGTCGTTGAAGGATTTACAGCAGCTGCCAGTGATAACAGAAATCCCAACTACAAAAGGTATTTCATCAATATTACTATGGAAAGCGGAAAGTTGTACCGATCATACGCTCCAATCAATCTTAATATGGCTGACGGGCTTTATTTTAAAGACATCACGATAAATAATCTAAGTGATTTTGCTTACTACGTTTCAATAACAGGCCTAAGCACACATGCTAATAAAAATCCGGGGAGTAGAAACATTGTTTTTGCCGGTAAGCTTGATTTACCTGCTGAAAAAAAAATACGTATCTGGAAATATTCCAGCACTGGAATATCTTTCCCGGATAATTATAAATATCTGGAACTCCGTGGTAAGCCTAATGCCAATAGCAGTTCATATTATGATGTTATTGTGTCAAGAGAACTTGCAAATCCTCCTGTTGCTTCTCCTTCTGCTTATAATAATGATCCTATATATATGGATGCATCAGCAGGAGCATATCTTGTATTTAATTCAATAAGCGATCCGTTTAAAAATCTGAATACCTTATTTACCGGAGCTGCTAAAGATAGTTGTACGTTACCGGAACCTAAGCTTATTAAATTAATAAGTGAAGATAATCAGGTAGGCGGTTTCACTATTCCGAATTATTTCAGCCAAAAACAGACAAATATTGTCGCTGTAAACTCCGTAGAAGATCCGATCATCCAACGGGCCGAAGGCAGTTTGATTAAATACAACGGAAGTAAGATTAATCTACCGGCAACCAATCCTGAATATATCAGATTACATAATATCGATTTCTCTGACGAATATTCCATCTATGATGCTATTGAAGATGATGGAAATAATGTTACTAACTCCAATTACGGAAGTTTCTACAATTGTAAATTCAAAGCACCCAAACCGGGCGATCCGCTGGTTGTAGAAGGAGATTTGGAAAAACTGCAATGGTCGGTATCTAAAACCACCAATGAGTTGTATGAATTTAACGATGTAGAAACTAACAGTACTACAACGGTAATGGAAGGAACCCCTGTATATGTACAGATTCGTCCGGTAAATATCAATAGCATTGATTATGATACCTGGGCAATTGAATATGTAGCCAATCCTATTGACTATCAAAACCCTATGAATGAATCCATAACCAAAACGGTACGCTATGACTTTAACAAAGGAGAAGCTCACACATTGCCAGGTACCTATTATTATAATGTAACGAAACTGATTCTCTATAAGAATAATACAGAAGTTGCCACTTATAATTACCGCAACGCTTCTTGCACACATACAGTTGTTATCCAAGCAAAACCGGTAACGAAAGAACCGGCACTGCAATGGTCTGTTTCCACCGTTACCCACGAATTACCTTATTTCAGAGATGTGAACGACCAGACAACGACTTCCGTGAACTACGGTACTCCTGTCTTCGTACAGATACGCCCAATAGGACATGACGGTATCAACTTCGAGCGTTGGGATATTGAATACTCGGTAACTCCGGCAGAGCATTATTACGGTATGAACCCGATTGTCAAGACAGAACGTCACAGCTTCAACAACAAAGAGGCTCATACGGAAAAAGGAACTTATATTTATACAGTAACCAAACTGACATTGTATGACCTGTATGGTAACCAGATAATTGAAACATACGACTATAACGACTCGCCGTACAAACACACGATAGTGATCAGTGAAGGCCCTAGGCCGGAAACTGGCGGAGCATTACAATGGTCTGTATCTACTGCTTCCAATAAGTTAGAGGATTTCCAGGATGTGGACAACCTGACAACGACAGCAGTTATCAAAGGCACACCGGTATACGTTCAGATACGCCCCGTAGGTTTCAACAATGTGACTTACGACAGTTGGAAAATTGAATACACTGCTACTCCTACAGGTTATCACTATCCGCTGGAAGAAGCGGTTCCAAAAACAGTTCGTTATACTTTCAACAAGGGTGAAGCGCATACACTTGTCGGAACTTATGTTTATACAGTGAACAAACTGACACTGTACAACGGTGAAAGTATCGCAACAGAACAATATTATACCGAACCTGCATATATCCACACGATCATCATCCGCGACGGAGGACTGATCGGCCTGGGTAAAATCGCTCCCTATTGTAGCGTAGAAGGTGAATTCAGAATACCTGTTCAATTGCTCGACCCGGACAATATCCTCGAATACTCTGTCCGCTTCTCCGATGAAGCCCTCAATGTCGGCTTCAAGGATACGGAATATAGAGACGTAACTCCGAATTACCTTACAGTTCCTGTTAATAGCATCATTGCAAAAGGTATCTACACAGGAAATGTGTATGTACGTAAGAAGAGCGATCCGGGTCTGGTAGAACTTCATCCGTTTGAGATCGAAGTAATGCAGACAACTATGATCACCCGCCAGCCTCAATCGATAAATGTCTGCGATGGTGACGCCTTCACATTGTCGGTCGAAGCTATCGGTATTAACCTGAGCTACCAGTGGTTCTTCAACGAAGAGGCTATCCCGGGTGCGACTTCCGACAGCTACACGGCAACCCTGACTCCGGACAAGGAGGGAATCTATTATGTAGACGTATACGGTGACTGCGGAATGGAGAGCAGTCGCACGGTAACGGTTAGCAAGAACGGTTTGCGTATCCTTGTGAAATGGAACGAATTCCTCTACATCACCAATCAGGATAATGAGTTTGTACGTTTCCAATGGTATAAGGATGGACAGAAGATCGACAAAAACGGAACTTCTATCTATTATTCCGTACCGGAAGGATTGCTGGGTACCTACTTCATACAGGCATATCGCGCCGATGATACTTACGTGGTAAGCTGTCCGATCACATTCGAGACACTGACGCGATTCCAGAGTACCCGCGTTTATCCGACGATGGTCAACAAGAATACACCGATCACGATCCAGACAGGAGCACCGGATGAAACTCCTGAATCGGCTGTCGTAGAGGTATACAACCTGAATGGACAGATCGTGAACAGACTGGAGATGAAGACATGGGAAACTACCTTGTCTACTGATATGGCTTCAGGAAGTTATATTGTCAAGGTTACGACAGGATCCGGAAGAACAACAACTCACAAAATTATTATCAAATAAAAGAACCAGAATATGATCAAGATGATTTCCAACATAAGAAAAACTGTTTTATTTCTTGCCACCGGCTGCCTGGTCAGCACCGTTTCCGCTCAGCAGGGAACGGGAGGCAGAGAACGTAGCCAGTATAACAACAACCAGCAGCAACAGCGTCAGCAGCAGCGTGAATATCGTGAAGAACAACGCGATACGACAAAGACTAAAACATCTTACCTCACCGTCTCCGGCGGTGTGGGTTCTTCTTCCTTACGCTATGATCTGAACTATCAGATCGAGGGCTTTCAGGAAAAAGGAAACCGCGACAATAAACTCGGTTATGAAGTCGATATCCGTTACAGTTACTTTTTCAATCCGCACTGGGGGGTTGCTACCGGCGTAGGTATCTCCCGTTATGCCACGGTAGGCAGGCTAAGAGGTGATATGTCGGACGACAAATATATGAAGCTGGGCAATATGATCGATGACGACGACTTCTCCGGCCATCCACGTGAGTTCGAACTGCGTGCCCGACTGAAAGGCCTGGAAGAAAAGCAGACCGCTTTTCTTCTGGATATACCTTTGATGGCAATGTATCAAACGCGTTTCGGCGAAGAAGAGAACTGGGGAATGTATGTCGGCTTGGGTGTGAAGCTGCAAATCCCTGTCCAGACAAAATACAAAGTGCAGGGTAACACGACCAGTGAACTGAATGTATCGGGATATTACCCACATATCCCGTCCGATGTAGGTTCACCCTCCGAATCACCCGTGCCTCACCATGGGTTCGGCACGATCAATGATCCGGGTAGTGAGCTCGACTGGAGCGGCAAGAACAAACTGAAGCTGGGTGTAGCCGGGACAGCCGAACTGGGTTTCCTGATATCATTGAACGAAGACAAAGATATCGACTTGCTGCTGGGTGGCTATATCGATTACGGTTTTACCAACATGAAGAAGAAAAAAAACCAGGGTTTACTCTCCTCTCCTGCCTCTTATCATCCCGAAGGGAATAAGATCGTCGGACAAGGTATCCCGTACAACGGCATGTTGAACTCGGATGTGACCGACAAAGTGAAGGTTATGTCGTTCGGTGTGAAACTAGGGCTTAGGTTCAAACTGAATTGATAAAGCCAGTTTACGTGGAATAAACGTGTTATACCCATCCCCACAAAGGAAAAGGTAGTCATATAAAACTTTATTTTATTAGAATTAATTTAAGTGAGGGGGATCCCCCTCACTTATCTGCTTATAAGCAGATAAGTAAAAGAAATAGAAAATATGAACAAAATTTTATTTATACTATTTCAGATAGTATTATGGGCTACTGTGCCTGCCATAGCACAGACCAACACGAATGTGAATTCAGTTGCAGAGTTACAGTCTCTGGTCAGTACTGCATCCACAGATAGTAAATTCACATTGACAGACGCTTTCGTAGCTGATTTTAACAACCAGGCTTCTGCCATAAGTTTAGTAATAAATTCATCTGCAAAGATCACGGTAGACGGAGCAAATCTAACTCTGAAAGCGGCTGTTGGTAAAGATCATTTCAAAATCGGCGGATCAGGAGAGGGTACATTGACCATCCAAAATATAATCCTCACCGGATTAATAGAAGATACCGACCTGGTTAATGGGGAGTTTCCGAAAGACTGGAATCCGAATGCTTCTAAAATTGGTGGTGGAATAACCGGTAGTTTCTCCGGATATTTGACGATAGAGAACTGTCTCCTATCCAAAATGAGACCCGCATCTTGCGGCTTAAATGTGACAGCAAAAAAAGTGACAGTAAAAAAATCATCATTCATATCTTTAGGAATAACAGAGGTAACTGGCGGGGCCTCCGTTATTTATACCAGGGGGTCCACTTCCTATGAGGTAGAAAACTGTACGTTCGCTTATAATTTCGCCAGAGGCGCCTGGGCAAATCCGTCCGGTATTATTTATATAACTGTGAACGTGGCAGAAATTTTCTCTTTTAAAAACAGCCGGTTCTACAAGAATACAAACTGTACGGCTGTTAAAGATGGTGCAGCAGGAGGCGGTGCTATTTCTGTAAAGGATGCTTATCCTGAAAAATTCATTGTCGAAAATTGTGAATTTGTTGAAAATGAAATTGATTCGTTTGGTGAACTTGGAAATACTGCAGACGGAGGTGCAATCTATTTTTACCATCATAACGCCGGAGGCGGTTATCCGAACAGACCTAAAATCAATATATCAAACAGTACATTCACGGGAAACAGTGCTTTTGACGAAGGAGGCGCAATCGCATTCGTCGGACAATATCTGGTCAATGCCGAGGTCAGAAATAATACATTTTATGATAATGTAGCAAGAGGAGCACAAAAAAGTGACGGTGGAGATGGCGGAGGAGCCATGGAGGTAGATACAAAAGCCACAGTTATTTTCGAAAATAATACAATTGTTAAAAATACTGCACTAAGAGGAAATGGTATAATTGGTAATGCCGGTGGAGGAATAGCCATGACTGGTGCAGGAAAAGCTTCTTTAAAGAATAACATTATAAGTGGAAACAAAGATGATTATTATAATACAAATACCACAGATATATACCCAGTTATTACATCCACTTCATGGACATCCAAAACAGGAACAAACATCATCGGAGAACCCCTGGTTAATATTTTCGGATTAGATGATCCGAAGCCAATCGCCTATGGTAGCAAAAAGGCTGGAGACCCACGATGGGACGGAACAAATGAGAATCTTTACAGCGTTATTAGAACAATCCCGATCCTACCGAATGATAAAAGTCTGGTCGATATACTACCTAGTGGTCTCGCAGACGATACTGTCGATAACTCTACTTTAAGCGATCTGTTAAATAAAGACCAAAATGACAACACACGTATTACTGCTAATGACGGTTTTTCCGATTCCGGTTCTATCGAAATTCTTTGGGTTCGCTTCAATGCCAATGGTGGAAACTGGAAAGATTTAGGAGAGAACGATTACGTTGGTACCGATTACTATAATCTGGAAGACGGTAAAACGACCTATTATTATAAAGTGACCAATCACGGAGGTAAAATAAGCAGTCCTACCACTGCAGCAGACAAGCTTGTTCATCCCGACGGAAAACAGTTCCATAAGTGGGTAACAGACGATGCAGAAGAGAAGGACTGGGTAAGTTCGGCTTCCATAACAGAAAATAAAAAATATAAAGCGCTATGGAAAGAGGATGCTTTAGAGGTAACCTATCATTCTAATTTCGATCCGGATAAAACGTATAAACAAACTTATGACGAAGGTAAAGTTGTTGTTGCCACCTACCCGGCCACGAGCCTGCCCAACCGTCCGAACTACATCTTCCTGAAATGGACGACCAAAGCCGACGGAACCGGTACGGCTTACCTGCCCGAAGCGACCTTCACTATCACCGAGAATACCGACCTTTACGCCCAGTGGGAGCCCAATTCCGCGTTGAAGCTGCAATGGTCTGTTTCGAAGACAACCGCTGCCTTGTATGAATTCAGCGATGTGGAGAATAATTCCACGACGACGGTCATGCTCGGAACACCCGTCTATGTGCAGATCCGCCCGGTCGGCCTGGAACATGTCGACTTCGACACCTGGGCGATCGAGTACATCGCCACCCCGACCGACTACCACTATCCGATGGGAGAGGCTATCGGGAAAAACCTGCGCTATGACTTCAATAAAGGGGAAGCCCACACGCTCGAAGGCACTTACTACTATAATGTGACCAAGCTGCTCCTGTATAAAGGCGGCGTAGAAGTGGCCACCTATATCTACCGAAACGCCTCTTGTACGCATAAGGTGGTTATTCTGGACGAACTGGTCGTGAAAGAGCCGGTCCTGCAATGGTCCGTCTCCACCGTGACGAGCGAACAGCCTTACTTCAAGGATGTGGATGACCAGTCAACCACTTCGGTGAATTACGGCACTCCTGTCTTCGTCCAGATCCGTCCCGTCGGACATGAGGGCATTAACTTCGAACGCTGGGCGGTCGAATACACCGTGACCCCGGCCGAGCACTACTACGGCATGAACCCGACGCTGAAGACCGAACGTCACAACTTCAACAACCGGGAAGCCCATACCGAAAAAGGGACCTACATATACATCGTCACCAAACTGACCCTGTATGACATGTACGGCAACCAAACGGTCGAAACTTACGACTATGCCGACTCGCCCTACCGCCACACAATCGTAATCAGTGACGGCGAAGGTCCCGGTCCGGGTCCGGGCGGCGCGCTGCAATGGTCTGTCTCCACTACCTCCAACAAGCTCGAGGACTTCCGGGATGTGGATAACCTGACCACTACCACCGTCACCAAAGGGACGCCGGTGTACGTGCAGATCCGCCCTGTCGGCTTCAACAACGTCACCTACGACCGTTGGGAAATAGAGTACACCGCTACTCCGGCCGACTATCATTATCCGCTGGACGAAGCCGTATTGAAAACCGAACGTTACACCTTCAACAAAGGGGAGGCCCATACACTTGTCGGTACCTATATATATAATGTACACAAGCTGACGCTCTACAACGGTAAAAGCATCGCATCGGAGCAGTACTACAACCAACCCGCTTACCAGCACACGATCGTCATCACCGACGAAGGCATGATCTATGTGGGCGAGACGGCGCCGTATTGTAGTGTGGACGGCGAATTCAAAATCCCTGTCAGCGTCCTGAATCCGGACTATCCGCTCGAGTATGCCGTCCGTTTCCCAGATGAAGCGATTGCCGCCGGCTTCAACGATACCGAATACAAGGACCTGACTCCGGGATACATCACCGTCCCGGTTGCCAACCGCATCCCGAGAGGTATCTACCACGCCAACATCTATGTGCGCCTGAAGAGCGACCCGGATCGCGGAGAGGCTTACCCGTTCAATATCGAAGTGTTGGAGACAACCACTATCACCCGCCAGCCGCAGTCGATGAACGTTTGCGACGGCGACGCCTTCACGCTGTCGGTCGAAGCGACGGGCGTCAACCTGAGTTACCAGTGGTTCTTCAACGAAGTGGCCATCCCTGGTGCAATTTCGGATAGTTACACGGCAGCCCTGACTCCGGACAAGGAGGGTATCTACTACGTGGATGTATATGGCGACTGCGGAATGGAGAGCAGCCGCACGGTAACGGTGGGCAAAAACGGCCTGCGTATCCTGGTGAAATGGAACGAGTTCCTCTACATCACGAATCAGGATAACGAGTTTGTCCGCTTCCAGTGGTACAAAGACGGTCAGAAGATCGACAAGAACGGCACTTCCATCTACTACTCCGTACCGGAGGGCCTGCTGGGTACTTATTACATCCAGGCATACCGTGTGGACGACACCTATGTGGTGAGCTGTCCGATCACGTTCGATACGCTGACCCAGTTCCCAATCACCCGGGTATATCCGGCGATGGTGAAGAAGAACATGCCGATCACAGTCAGCCTGGGTGTACGAGATGAAAAACCGGAATCGGCCGTTATCGAGATCTATAACCTGAACGGACGACTGGTAGAAAAGCAGACCACCAGGACGACAGAGACTAAAATCCCTGCCGACATGGCATCAGGCAGTTACATCGTGAAAGTAATTACCAATTCAGGAACAACAACTCATAAAATTATTGTAAAATAAGATTACAGACATGACAACTATAATTTCCAACATACAGAAAACGATCTTTTTATTTGCCGCAAGCTGCTTTGCCACCACCCTTTCCGCTCAGGGAACAGGCAGCCGGGAACACAGTCAGTACAACAACCCGCAACAACAACGCCAACAGCGCGAGTATCGCGGCGAATACCGCGAAGAAAAGAAAGACACGACAAAAATGTCTTACCTGACAGTTTCCGGCGGCGTAGGTTCTTCTTCCTTCCGTTACAAACTGAACTATCAAATCGAAGGGTTTGATGAAAAAGGAAAACGGAATGCCAAGCTGGGTTATGAGATAGATGTCCGCTACAGCTATTTCTTCAACCGACATTGGGGATTTTCAACGGGAGTAGGCATCTCCCGTTATGCCACTGCGGGGAAACTGAATGGCGATATGTCCGACGGCAAATACATGAAGCTAGACAATATGATCGATGACGACGATTTCTCTGGTCATCCGCGCGAGTTTGAATTACGTGCCCGCCTGAAAAACCTGGAAGAGAAACAAACTGCTTTCCTGCTGGATATCCCTTTGATGGCAATGTACCAGACACGTTTCGGTGAAAAGGAAAACTGGGGGCTGTATACCGGTTTGGGGATGAAGTTACAAATCCCGGTGCAGAGCAAATATAAAGTACAGGGAAACAGTGCTAGCGAACTGAATATATCGGGATTCTATTCACATATACCTTCCGACGTGGGTTCTCCGTCGGAATCGCCGGTTCCTCATCACGGCTTCGGCACAATCAATGATCCGGGCAAAGAACTCGACTGGAGCGGCAAGAACAAACTGAAGCTGGGTGTAGCCGGAACAGCCGAACTCGGTTTCATGGTTTCACTGAATGAAGACAAAGACATCGACTTGTTGCTGGGCGGCTACATCGACTATGGCTTCACGAACATGAAAAAGAAAAAAGACCAGGGGTTGTTATCAACTCCTGCGTCCTACCATCCGGACGGCAACATGACAGTGGGGAAAGGTATTCCTTACAACGGCATGATGAACTCGAACGTAACCGATAAAGTAAAGGTTATGTCATTCGGGGTAAAAATAGGATTACGATTCAAACTGAATTAAATACCCGGTTGTATCATTAACCATACCGATCAAACAACAAAGACCGGAAGTCTCTTTCCGGCCTTTGTTATGTTACCTAACGGATATTTTATATCTTTGTAATTGATTTTCGTAAGGATTAATATCATGAGAATTGAAAGACAATGAATATACAGCAACTTGAGTACATCCTTGCGGTAGACACATACCGCCATTTTGCCAAAGCGGCAGAACATTGCAGAGTGACACAGCCTACCCTCAGCATGATGATCCAGAAACTGGAAGACGAACTGGGGATCAAACTTTTCGATCGTAATATGCAACCGGTCTGTCCTACTCCCGCCGGACGCAAGGTAATCGACCAAGCACGTACGGTTCTTTATCAGGCTTCCCTGATCAAAGATATCGTTAATGAAGAAGAACAGTCACTGAAAGGTACATTCCGCTTGGCAGTGCTCCCGACTATCGCACCGTATCTACTTCCCCGTTTCTTCCAGCAGTTGTCGGAAAAACATCCGGAACTGGATATCCGTATCCTGGAAATGAAAACGGCTCCGACCATGGCAGCCATACAGAACGGAGAGATCGATGCAGCGATCATCGCCAACCAACCTTCGGAAAACCAGTTGCAGGGAGATACATTATATTATGAGCAATTCTTCGGGTATGTTGCCAAGAACGATCCGGTCTTCAAAAAAGATCTGATCCGTACTGCAGACGTCAGTGACGAACATCTCTGGCTACTGGATGAAGGACATTGTTTCCGCGACCAGTTGATGCGCTTCTGCCAAATGGAGAAAGTAAAACTGCGCCAGGCAGCCTACCGTCTGGGAAGCCTGGAAACATTCATGCGAATGGTGGAAAGCGGAAATGGCGTCACTTTCATACCGGAACTGGCAACTCTGCAACTCAGCGAGGAACAAAAAGCACTGGTACGTCCTTTTGCGATCCCTAAACCGGCACGCGAAATCGTCTGGATCACCCGCAAGGATTTTATCCGCCATACGATTGCAGGCATGCTGATCGAGAGCATTAAAAAGTCCGTTCCGAAAGAAATGTTGACATTACAAGCGGGATTAAAAGTAGTCTGAACATTATATTTATAGGATAAAACAAAAAAATTATCACTTTTTGCTTGTAGTTTCCAAAAAAGCGTTACTTTTGCTGCGTATTTAAAAACAAACGAGACAAATGAATCGATTTAGCTTTACATATTTCTTTTATTACTTTTACTTTAGCAGAGTGAAGGCAGGAGTTTGTATGTAAAGCGTTGATGATTGAAAATATGTATCAATAAAATATATGAAGTCCTGCCGGTTACGGTGGGACTTTTTTTATGACTTTAAGACAGAAAGATGAAAAAGAGAGTAGCAATTCAGGGAATAGCCGGTTCGTATCACGACATCGCAGCCCGTAGCTTCTATGAAGGTGGAGAAATTGAGATTGTTGGATGCAATACATTCAGAGATGTAATCACGACCATCAAGAAAGACTCCACGATATTGGGTCTGATGGCCATCGAGAATACGATTGCCGGAAGCCTGCTGCAGAATCATGAACTGATACGTGAAAGCGGTCTGCGGGTGATCGGTGAGTACAAACTGCGTATTTCGCATTCACTGGTTGCACTGCCGGGTACGACGATACACGAAATAACGGAAGTCAACTCCCACCCGATCGCGCTGATGCAATGTACCGACTTCCTCGATACCCTGCCGAACGTGAAGATGGTGGAAAAAGAAGATACCGCCATGAGCGCCCGCTGGATTTCCGAGAATAACCTGAAAGGACACGCCGCCGTCTGCGGTAAGCTGGCTGCTCAAATATACAACATGGAAATCCTTGCCGAAGGGATCGAGACAAACAAACGAAACTTCACCCGCTTCCTTGCCCTGGCAGACCGATGGACGGCTGAAGACATGCTTGAAAAGGCAGACATCAACAAATCCTCACTGGTATTCGCTCTCCCCCATACCTCCGGTAGTCTTTCCAAAGTGCTTTCCATCCTCTCTTTTTACGACATGAATCTTTCTAAAATACAATCGCTCCCGATCATCGGACGCGAATGGGAATATTTGTTCTATATCGACCTGACATTTACTGATTATACCAGATACAAACAAGCATTGGATGCGATCATACCATTAACAAAGGACTTAAAAATTTTAGGTGAATATGCAGAAGGAAAACAAAGTGTGTAATATCACACCTGCCGACCGCGTCGGCAGCGTACAGGAATACTACTTCTCGAAGAAACTGAAAGAGGTAGCCGAAATGAATGCCGCAGGCAAGAATGTAATCAGCCTGGGCGTAGGTAGTCCCGACTTGCCTCCTTCGGAACAGACGATCGAGACATTGTGCGAACATGCCCACAATGCCAATGAGCATGGTTATCAACCGTATGTAGGTATTCCGGAATTACGTAAAGGTTTCGCAGACTGGTACAAGACCTGGTATGGTGTGGAGTTGGACCCGAAGACGGAGATCCAGCCGCTGATCGGATCCAAAGAAGGTATCCTGCATATCTCACTGGCTTTCCTGAATCCGGGCGACGGCGTATTGGTTCCCAACCCGGGCTATCCGACCTACAGTTCGGTAAGCAAGCTGGTACAGGCAAACCTGATCCCCTATGAGCTGAAAGAGGAATTGGGATGGCAGCCGGATTTCGAAACACTGGAAAAGAGCGATCTTTCCAATGTGAAGCTGATGTGGGTGAATTACCCCAATATGCCGACCGGAGCCAATGCGAGCATGGAGCTTTTTGAAAAACTGGTTGCTTTCGGACGCAAACACGGGATTATTATATGTAATGACAATCCGTACAGTTTTATCCTGAACGAGCATCCGCTAAGTATCCTCAGTGTGCCGGGAGCAAAAGATATCTGCATCGAAATGAATTCGATGAGCAAGGCGCACAACATGCCCGGATGGCGTATGGCTATGCTGGCTTCAAATGCACAGTTCGTTCAATGGATACTGAAAGTTAAGAGCAATATCGACTCAGGCCAGTTCAAACCGATGCAGCATGCTGCGGTGGAAGCCCTGAAAGCTCCGAAAGAATGGTACGACAATATGAACCGTACTTATCGCAGCCGCCGCGACCTGGCCGGACAGATCATGCATGCCATAGGATGTACGTATGATGAAAACCAGGTAGGCATGTTCCTTTGGGGAAAGATTCCGGCAGAAGCGGAAGGTAGCGAAGCGCTGGCAAACAAAGTGTTGTACGAGGCCAATGTCTTTATCACTCCCGGATTTATTTTCGGCAGCTGTGGCGAACGTTATATCCGCATCTCCCTTTGCTGCAAGAATGAAGCATTACAGGAAGCATTAAACAGAATCAAACAATTAGAAATAAACAAATAAAAGTATACAATTATGGAAATGGAATTAGAATCAATCTTATTACCCGGTGTGGACCCTCAGCGTCCCATCATCATCTCGGGACCGTGTAGCGCCGAAACAGAAGAACAAGTAATGGAGGCAGCTCAACAGCTTGCATCGAAAGGTGTTAAAATATTCCGTGCAGGGATCTGGAAACCACGTACAAAACCGGGAGGATTCGAAGGTATCGGTGCAGTCGGATTACAATGGCTGAAACGTGTGAAAAAAGAGACAGGCATGTATGTCGCTACCGAAGTGGCAACGAAAGACCACGTATTCGAGGCTTTGAAAGCAGGGATAGATATCTTGTGGATCGGTGCCCGTACAACCGTCAACCCATTCGCCGTACAGGAGATTGCCGATGCGTTGAAAGGGGTAGATATTCCTGTCCTGATCAAGAACCCGGTAAACCCGGACCTGGAACTATGGATCGGTGCATTCGAACGTCTGTACGGAGCCGGTATCCACAAACTGGGAGCTATCCACCGCGGATTCAGCTCGTATGACAAGAAGATGTACCGTAACCTGCCGCTGTGGCATATTCCTATCGAACTGCGCCGCCGCATGCCGAACCTGCCGATCTTCTGCGATCCTAGCCATATCGGTGGTAAACGCGAACTGATCGCTCCGCTTTCACAGCAGGCTATGGACCTGAGCTTCGACGGTCTGATGATCGAATCTCATCCGTGTCCGGATTGTGCATGGAGCGATGCTTCACAGCAAATCACTCCGGATGTGCTGGATTATGTTGTCAACCTGCTGGTTATCCGTAACGAGACACAGACAACGGAAAACCTGGCCGAACTGCGCCGCCAGATCGACGGTATCGACGAACAATTGCTCGAGTTGCTGGCTAAACGTATGCGTATCTCCCGTGAGATCGGTGTGTATAAGAAGGAGCACAACATGCCCATCCTGCAATCACCGCGTTACAGCGAAATTCTGGAAAAACGTTCGGACATGGGACAAACAATGGACCTGAATGTTGAGTTTGTAAAGGAAATATTGAAAGAGATACACGAAGAGTCTGTTCGTCAGCAGATGATCATCATGAATGAATAAGAAACGTCTGCTTGCGTCGTGATGTAACGTTACGTCACATCACGACGCAAAATGAAAACAAAAAGAATAAGAAATGAAGATATTAATATTAGGTGCCGGAAAGATGGGCTCTTTCTTCACCGATTTACTGAGTTTTGACCACGAAGTAGCTGTATTGGAAAACGATCCGAAGCGCATGCGTTTCATCTACAATGCTGTACGGTTACAAAAGCCGGAAGAGGTGGCAGACTTTGCTCCCGAACTGGTTATCAACTGCGTTACGTTGAATTATACGATCGACGCGTTCAAAACCGTTCTTCCTTATCTGCAACCGTATTGTATTATTTCAGATATCGCTTCCGTGAAGACGCATCTGAAAGAGTTCTACGAAACCTGCGGATTCCCGTATGTCTCCACTCACCCGATGTTCGGTCCGACTTTTGCCAATCTGGGAAATCTGGAAAAGGAAAATACGATCATCATATCGGAAGGTGACCATTTGGGAAAGATCTTCTTCAAAGATATCTATTCCAGCCTGCGCCTGAATATACGTGAATATACGTTTGAGGAACATGATAAGGTGGTTGCTTATTCTTTAGGTATACCGTTTGCTTCGACCATGGTATTTGCCGCCATCATGAAACATCAGGATGCACCGGGTACAACGTTCAAACGTCACATGAAGATTGCACGCGGATTGCTGTCTGAAGATGATTATCTATTGACAGAAATTCTCTTCAATCCGCGTACTCCGAAACAGATTTCCCGGATACAGGAGGAATTGAATATCCTGCAAGATATCATCAAAGATAAAGATTCCGAAGCGATGAAGGAGTATCTGACTAAGATTCGTAAAAATATCGAGTAATGAACCGATAAATTCCACTGTCGTCTGTGAGCTCGCTGACCTGTTTGAGCGAAGCCGGTTCACAAACGACAGTAAACATAAGATACGCAATAGCAAGGCAGAAGCAGGGGATGTTAGAGATTATCTTCCTCCTCTCTTAATAATAACATACCGATAACGATTGTTATTTCCCCGGGTCTGTAAATATAACAGGAATAGTATATCTGCATTCTATAAAACGAGGTTGCTGATAGCAACTGGTTGCCGGTTTCCAACGCGGCATAAGCCGAAGTACCCGCAAAGCCTCTTCATCAAATTCAGGAATATTACTACTGCGAATAACTTCAAAATCCTTCAACTCTCCATACGTATCTATAGTATATGTACAAATAACTTTCACATTCTTATTCGAACCGATATACGAAGAAGGATATTGTACATGTTTCCTGATAAACTCTAAACAGGCAGCACTACCGCCTGGAAACTCCGCTACCGATTCAAAATTGACAAACAGCTGTTCTTTCTGTTTACCCCATGCTTCGCGTATTTTCTGCCGGGTATAATAACGTTGCGGACGGAACGAGACATAAACAGCGTACATACATTCCACCCGTTTGCCGGTTTTATCATAGGCCGGAAGCCAATGTGACATTGTATTTATCAGACGCTTTACCTCTTTTTCACAGGCTGGCTCACTACTGTCCAGCGTAAAAACATCTTTTGCCATTCCCATTGTGTCTATCGTAAACTGGCAAACGGCATACCCCCCCCTGTTTGCTTTTAACATATCTGCCGAATACTCCATCTTATCATAAAAATACGCTTCAATATCTACAAAACCGGGGAATTGAGGTTCCTCACTTAACTCCACCGGATTCTTCTGTTGTAATCCCAGCTGCCAGATGCCGCGATAAACCGGATTACGGACTGTATCGACAGGTTCTTTTTCCAATTTCTCCAAAAGGGCGGTAGCAGCCTGCTTCGTCAAAGCCCAATCAGTCTCATTCCTGACAATCCGGCTGTAAACGGAATCTCCCAGGTCGGTCAATTCGCGGCACAAAGAACCGACCTCAGGTGCCCATTTCAAACCAACGTTCACTTTTCCACAAGTATCCGTAGAAGCGAAATAACAGGTATACCCATCCAGTCCGAGACTATATCCGTCTGCATCTTCTGCCAGCAGGAAGGCACGGCGGAACAGATTCGAAAGCAGGTCATATAACTCCCGGTCAGCCAATGCTTCCATCGTTTTAGCCGATAATTCGTCTGTAGAATAATGAAAAAGATTATGGCCCTCAACCACTTTGAACCGATAGATATCGGCCAACTGTTCTATTTCCCAGGCTTTACAATCGTTCATGCAATCCTTATTCATAAAGAAAGCCTGCGGAACGGAAGAAAATGTCGTACGCAGGAAGTTAGCACCAACCATTTCGGCAGAAAGAGTATCATGAGTGAGTTCAAGATACCGGTCTTTTACCTGTGCACCCAAATCGGCCAACGAAAACAGGTACACGAATAGAAATCCTATGATTCGCATAAACAGACCCTCCTATTAGACGTTATACTGCTTCCAAATATACAGAAAAAAGATAAGAGAAGGCATACTTCTCACTTATTAAAAAAAGAGGCAGGAAATTCAATGCCTGCCATCTCATTCCTGTTGATTATTTTCTTCTTTATGGAAATTTACCGGAATGGTAAATTTTACTTTTACCGGTTTACCGCGCTGCCTGCCAGGTATCCATTTCGGCATTTTCCGAACAATACGGATTGCTTCGTCATCGAGTTCTTTATATGAAGAAGAACGAATGACCTGAATGTCACTTAGCGAACCGTTTCGGGAACAGGTGTCTTGGCAGCCTGTGCCAGTTCCTGTTTGCTATCCGACAAGCGAAATTCTGCCATCATCAACAGTTTGTCACCAACCTGCATATCTCCGATGGTAACATCATAGAAAAAACGATAACGTCCGGTATGGTTCGGATACACATCGGGGTAAAGGGAAGCAGAGAACTCCCAACAGTCTCCATTTTCTACACTATAAAGGATATCGACTGCAAAATCATTGATAGGCAGTTTGCGCCAGACACCTTTGTCGTCTTCATAGGTGATGTTATAATGTGCACCGCAATAAACAGGACCTCCGCTATGATTGTATAAGATAAATTTTACCTGCTTGGTTTCCGTTGAATAAACAGTGTATTCAGGACGAAGAGCAACGCCTTTTATATCATTCACTCCTTCTGTTGTATTTACGGGGGGCACCTCTGGGCCGGTAAAACGGAAAGCCGGGGAATCCATCACATTCTCACGGAATTCCTTTTGTTTCTCAGGAGTATTGACAATCAAGCATATCTCGATAGCATGTGTTCCAACCCCTGTACTTATCACATTACGCATCACAGGAGTTCTTTCGAGTTGCCGCCATCGTTCAGTCAGTTTCTCGTTAATTGCTAAAAGTTCTTTTTGAGTATAGGTCAATCCTGGTTCGACAATGAACACCTTCGACCCCAATATTTCTTCCAGTTGTTTACGGACAGTAGCAGAGTCACCCCTGATTTGGATAACCAACGTATCCCGATCATTAATATAGATGCCGCCGATAAAGTCGGGACACTTCTTGCTCTCGACCGAAAAGCCTACTACTCCGGGAGGATTATCACCGTAGAGTTCACCCAGCTTATCCAATAACCGCATCGGAACTTCCTGGGCAGGGACTTCCCTACCTGACATATTATGAGCCGGAGTCTCACTAATACTGTCTTTCGGCATCGTGTCCGCCGATTTACGAGAAGTGGAGATGTTGCAGGCAAAAGTAAACAACAGGCCACCGATACATACTGATAAAAGAAGTCGATTTTCCATACTTCATCTGATTTATTGATTATTACTCTCCTGCTTTTTACGGAAAGTGACCGGAATGGTATATTTCACTCTGACAGTCTTTCCACGGTGTTTACCTGGTATCCATTTCGGCATTTTCCGGATGATACGGATTGCTTCGTCATCGAGTTCTTTGTACGAAGAAGAACGAATAACCCTGATATCGCTCAACGAGCCATCCTTCTCCACAGTAAAAGAGACTGTTGCACGTCCTTCTCCGGTTATATTTTCCGGGATGTTATCTGCTATAAAAGCTAACAGGGCTTTTTGTCCTCCTTCTGAAAACTCGGGCATCTGTTCTACGACTGTGAATACGGTTGTTTCCAGCATAAGCTTTTCCTGTTTACGAAATTCCTGTTCAGACAAACCACCCAGGAAGCTTTCGGGCATAGGATTTTTAATTATTCGGTTTAGTTCCTCCTTATCATCCGAAAGGCGAAATTCAGCCATCATCAGTACTTTTGTTGCAAACCCCACATCTCCGGGAATTACATGAAAGAAAAAACGGTAACGCCTCGTACGATTCTTATGTATATCCAGATTGAGACCGGCTGAAAACTCTGTATATTCACCACTTCCCACCCCGTTAGCAACATCTAAAAAAGCATAATGATCCCCGGATAATTGATGCCATGCGCCTTCTTCATCCTCACTGGTAATAAAGTAATATCTGTCGCAATGAACCATATGCCTGCTACTATTATACAAGATAAACCTGATTTCTTTTGTTGCCGTTGAATAGACAGGATACTCCGGACAAAGAACAATCCCCATCGTATCACTCACTCCCACCACTGTATTTCCATCGGGGATTTCCGGTCCGGTAAAACAGAAATCCGGAGAGTCCATAACTTGCTCACGAAACTTTTTTTGCTCCTCCGGAGTATTGACAATCAGGCATATTTCAATATCATGCGTTCTCATTTTAGTATAAGACACATTCCTGAGAAGGGGTAAATCACCCAATATTATTTGTCTGTCAAGTAGTTGTTCTTTAAGTGCTATCAGTTCTTTTTGGGTATATATAGCATCGGTTTCAATGAGAAAGTCTTTCGAATCCAACACATCTTCCAACCGTTTACGTGCCACAATAGAATCGCCTTTAATCTGGACCACCAACCTATTGGATTCGTTCACATATACGCCGCAAATAAAATCAGGACAATTCTTATTGGTGACTGAAAAACCGGTAAATCCGGGGAGTTCATCCCCGTAAAGTTCCGCCAGCTTTTCCAATAACCGCATCGGAACATCCTGGGCTGGGACTTCCCTGGCTGACATATTGTGAGCCGGAGTCTCACAAATACTGTCTTTCATCATTAAGTCTGTCTGCTTGCGGGAAGTGGAGACATTGCAGGAAGAAACAAGCCACGCGCAACAGAGATATACAAGTGAAAGATAATAATTCTCCATACCGCTCTTTTTGATTCGTTCTCAAATATACGGAATAAAGAAAGGAAAATGCTTATCTCCGGCTTATTTTTAAAGAGATATCTGGTAGCGGAAGTACTGCGGTTCGTAATTTATCAGAAATGAATGTTACTTTTCTCTTGAAAGAAAAGTAACCAAAAGTTCAAGGCTGCACCGGCTTCGCTGCTACGGTGAAAGACTACGCTTGAAAAATCCGAAACTCGCTACGCTCAAACAGTGGATTTTTCCCGGTCGCTCCGTCTTTCCCCTTCGCGGACGCTCACCCGCTGAGGCCTGTCAGAGAACGCAAAGCGTTCTTTAGGGATTGCCGATACCGACACCTTTATAATACAACAGGTGTTTTCGACTTTAACAGACAGTATCGGCAATCCTAAGAGGAAGCTCCGCTTCCTTTGGGATGCGAAGTAGCGAGGCAGAAGTAGCCTTGATCTTTTGACTACTTTTGGATCAAGCCAAAAGTAGGCTAAAACGCCTCCTCTTTATTCTGTTATAAAACAACCGTTTTCCACACTCCAATCATTACCGAAGAAGCCGGATACCTCAACACCATGGATGCCTTCCTTCAAGATATCCACATTGAAGATCAGTAGGTCGGGGAAACCGGTAATACCGGAGATGTAATCATTCGGATAGGTTGCTTTCATACCTTCAATCCCTGTTCCGGCTACAACACCGACACTGGCTGTACGACTGTCGGGACGAGGATAAACAAAATAAGTACCCAGATTATTACCTTTCATCACTTTATCCCCCATACGGATCTCACCTTTCAGAACCTGTACCGGGGCATTCTTCAGAAGCTTATTCCAAGCTTTGTTGTTGGCTGCATTTCCGTAAAGGACTACATTCCGGTCGGCATAAGCAGAAGGGATAAAATCTTTGTCGGCAATCACATCGATAGAACCGTTTCCTCTGTAAAGGAAAGTCTCGGCATCGAAACGGGCTTTATTCTGATACCAGTTGTTTTCTTCTTTATTGCCTCCTGTTGCATATACAAATACAACATGATTGTCGAATGCCTGTTTGAAACCGCCATAACGGGAAGGATACTTCTCTGTCAAAGAAACTTCATCCACCAATGTCCATTTACCGGAAACTTTCTTCAGTACAGCCGGTTTGGTGCCATCTGCCTGAATTGTTTCGTCATCGATAGTGATGCTTGCTACTGCCGGGAGTTTCAGAGTCGGCAGATCGAATGTCAGCGATGCCACATTAGAAGTCGTACCTGAAATGCCGTTATCCGTTTGTTTGAAAGAAACGGAAGAGAAAGCATAGGCCGTATCCTGCTGGTTGACGGTTACCCAATAATCCTTAGCAGAGATGGCCGGGGAAGCAGTATGGAACTCCAATTGTTTCACTTCGTCGGCTACAGGTATTTTATGCCAGCGGAAATAATCGAAAATAGGTTTCCAGTCAACACTCTCATTGCTATACCAGTGCGAGCCGCCCGGATATTCATAATAACAGAAGTCCGGATGGAATGTGCCTAACACCTCACGCATCTGACGCACTTGCTGGATAGGAACGACATTATCCGAATCGCCATGAAGAATATAGATACCCGATTGCAGGAAATTCCTTTTCAAATCCAGTACACGTCCGGCGTTGGCAGCTTGGCAGATCGTTGTAAAATGTTTCTCTCCTACATTGGCAGCATCGGCATTCGGCCGCGAATAACGGGAAATATCCGGATAACTGGCACAAGGAGCGATAGCCGCAAAACGGTCGGGATAGGTAACACCCAGGAACCAGGTACCGTGTCCGCCCATCGAATGTCCGGTAAGATAGGTGTGGGCAGGATCTGTCTTAAAGACTTTTTCAGCTTCTGCCAATACTTCCATTGCATCGATACGCCCCCACTCTTCCCAATTGAAACCGAACGGGCGACGGTTGGTCGGAGCGATTATATGCCCCCAATCTTTCGGTGCATAGGCACGGGCTTGATTACGGGCCTCCACAGAAGCACCATGAACAGACAGGAACAAAGCCTGATTATCTCCCTGGGTAGTCGAAGGATTCACACTGTAATATTGTACACTTCCATCCACATCGCTGATGAAAGTACGTTCATGTATGACAGAAGCATCTTTTTGCTGCAAAACAATTTCGGCGCGGTCGATCTCTTTGCCTGATCGATCCTGCAGGATAACCGTTGCATTCGTTGCACCTGTCTTTGCCGTCGTTGCGGCAGGGATACGGAATTTTACCTTGCGGACCATCATCGGCATTACATCATCCGTTGTCAGGGTAGCTGTTTCCCCATTTTCCAGTTTACATTGTATCTTTAATCCGGAAAGAGCTTTTTCCTGTGCGTTAACAATGCGGATAGCTCCCCACTTCTCTCCTTCCCCATTGATAATATCCGGAAGTGTCATATCCCGCTTGGTCAGCATTACCGGCTTGGACGGGATGATCAGTTTAGCTGCTACCCTACCGAAACGTCCGGGTGTGAAAATAAATTCATTATTACCTTTCTGCATCCGGAAAGGAATCAACGTATAAGCAAAATCATAATGGTCCCCTTCGTGAGGCATACCGTTGATAAACGTGCGGGTATTCCCACTCGATTCGAGCAGTGCGATCTGAGGTTTGTCGGCATTATATTCTGTAAAGACATAGGCACGGCGTAAAGCACGGTTGGCAAACTTTCCGGTAGAGTCGGCCTCGATCGGCGTCCATTGCACAGCTTCACGGGTCCGTCCGTAGTTGGTTGCCGTCAGGTCGTTTCCGGAAGGAGCTTTAAACTTCCCGGTAGCGATCTCCCATCCCAATCCGTCAGAGGTAGTGAACAAATAACCGGAAGGAGCTGTCACCGGAACGAAATACCCCTGTTTAAAAGAATGAAGTATGATGCCTTCGTCCACACGTTCAACCCTTTCTTTACCGAAATACTCGACGATATTACCTGTCGTCTGTTGTGCCGCCAACGGGGTCAACCCCAGAAACAGACTGGCAACAGTCATAATATAAACATTCTTCATTTTTATTATTTTAGTGGTTTACCAGTAATACTGGTCCATGATCTCTTTCATCCGCGGCGTATCGGCATCCGTATCACCGACATCCGCACGGAGTTTCAACAGTTCCTGCTTCATTTCCTTGATGACATCGGCATACTGAGGATCGTTATACATGTTCTTGTCTTCCTTCGGGTCGACCTGCAGATCATGAAATTCCCATGCCGGAGTAGTCGGCGTTTCTTCCGAACCGGTTGCATTCAGACGGTCGCCGTACAGGAACATCAGTTTATAACGTTCGTTGCGGATACCCATGTGGGCAGGACGAATGGAATGATGTGTCCAGTAACGGTAGTACATTTCCTTGCGCCAGTCGGCTGGTGTTTCACCTTTCAGGTTGTCGCGGAAACTTACCCCTTGTGATCTTTCCGGAGCTTTTATTCCGGCGTAGTCGGCCAGTGTAGCAGCGAAGTCCACGTTCAGGATAATATCCTTGTTGCGTGTGCCTGCCGGAATCTCTTTCGGATAACGGATCACGAACGGCATATGCAGAGGTTCTTCATACATCATGCGTTTATCGAACATACCGTGTTCACCCAGGAAATATCCCTGGTCGGAAACATAGACTATGATCGTATTCTTGCTCAATCCTTCTTCGTCGAGCATCTTCAACAGACGACCGATATTATCGTCGATAGTTGCTCCGCAACGCAGATAATCCTTGATCATTTTCTGATAAATCTTCTTACGGGCAGCCACTTTATCCATTCCCTTCGTAGAGAATGGCAGTTCCGGATAACGGCACCACCAGGCATCCGGATCTTTCGATGCAGTCTCCCAACGCCAGCCCATATTCTCCAATTGCTGTCCCTGGAAAGCTCTTCCCGATTCCTCCGGTCCGAACTCCATCATGCTTTCCGGTTCAGGGAAAACGACATCGTCATAGAGATGCTTCATCCGTTCAGGGAAATCCCAGGGTTCGTGTGTCGCTTTGAAGTGGCAGCACATCATGAACGGTTTGTTTTTATCGCGGTTACGTATCCATTCCATTGTCTGGTCGGTAACAATATCGGTCGAGAAGCCTTTTACCTCAACGCCCTGTTTACCCTTATCGTCGTCCACCCAGTTTTCCGCAGTCTTAAAGATCGGATTAACATATTCACCCTGGTCATGGAATACATTGAAATGGTCGAAACCGGATGGTTGTCTCTTTAAATGCCATTTACCGATCAGAGCCGTCTGATAACCGCCTGCCTGCATCTGTTTGGCGATATTGTCGACAGCCGGGTCCAGCCCGTCTTCCAATGTATACACTCCGTTACGATGGCTGTAAGCACCGGTCATGATAGCCGCACGGCTAGGTGCAGAGATCGAATTCGTACAAAAACAGTTATCCAGCACACAGCCTTCCTGGGCAAGACGGCGGATATTCTCGTTCTTAACATAGTCAGCCAGGATACCACCATAGATACCCCATGCCTGACTGGTATGGTCGTCCGACAAAATAAAAAGGATGTTCGGGCGTTCTTCCGCCTCTTTCTCCATCTTTTTGTTAGAGTTACAACCAACAATGGGCAAACATGTCGCTAACATGCCGGCCTTCAAAATTAGATCAGCGTTTTTCATTACTTATTATATAATAATACTTGTCATTTCAACTTCCCCGGTTCACGACGTCCTTGACCTTTCACACGTGTCAGGTTATCTCCCAGATCCTTACGCATATCATCGGCGATCTTCATCAGCTTGGCTGCTTCTTCCGGATATTGGGAAATGACATCGTAACGTTCTCCCGGATCACGGCGCAGGTCGTACATTTCAGCCTTTTTCAATTCCAGGTTCGTCAAATCACCCGGCTGACCGTCATTACCCGGCACGTAAGCACCATAAGTCACATACTTATGCGGGAAAACAAGTTTGAACTTGCCGTCTGTTACTGCTTCCAAATCGTTTTTATGATAATAATAAACGAATGATTCACGTGGGTTGGCATCCTTCTCTCCCTTGATAAGAGGCAAGATACTTACACCGTCGATCTTATGCTGAGGCAGCGGAGCTCCGCTGATCTCGGCCAACGTAGGCAACAGGTCGATATTGGAAGCCAGTTTGTTACAACTTGTTCCCGGCTGCGTCACCCCTTTCCAGTACATGACGCAAGGAATACGGTTACCACCATCGAAAGTTGTCGCCTTTGCTTCACGCAACCCTCCGGCAGAACCGGCATGGTTTCCATAGTTCGCCCAAGGACCGTTATCGGAAGTCAGGACGATCAGCGTATTTTCTTCCAACCCCTGTTCGCGAAGTGCTTTCAACACTTCACCGACGCTCCAGTCGAGTTCCATCATCACGTCACCATATAGTCCCTGTTCACTCTTTCCTTTGAACTTATCGGACACAGCCAGCGGAACGTGCGGCATGGAATGTGCGAGATAGATAAAGAACGGTTTATTCTTATTTTTCTTTATGAAGTTGACCGTGCGGTTCGTATAATCTGTCGTAAACTGCGACTGATCGGTGTTATAGCCAACCACTTCGTTACCATCATATGTCGGCAGATCCGGGAAGTTGAAAACTTCACCCTGCTGCGGATGGTAAGGCCACATATCATTGGAATAAGGCAATCCGTAATATTCGTCGAAACCGTTCTGCAAAGGCAGGAACTGTTTAGCGTCTCCCAAATGCCATTTACCGAAAACGGCCGTACTGTATCCCTTCTGTTTCAGCAACTCCCCTATCGTCATTTCATCGGGACTGATCCCATAATCGGAACCCGGACCGGGTGCTCCGGCAAAACCGATACGGTTCGGATAACAGCCTGTCAGCAAACCGGCACGCGATGCGCCACTGATGGGTTGTCCGGCCAGGAAATGAGTAAAACGGACTCCCTCGGCTGCCATACGGTCGATATTCGGCGTTTTATATCCGTATGCCCCATTATAGGAGAAGTCCCCATAACCCGCATCGTCGAGGTTGATGATGATAAAATTAGTATAGTTTGCGGACACACCTGCCATTGAAAATGAGGAGGCGGCTGCCAATAAGATTAGTTTATTGTTCATGATATTATGTCTCTTGTTAAACTTTGCGAATCCAAACAGTAGACAAAGTTCGCAAAGTTTTCGAAAGAAACAAATTGTTTCGATTATAACTTTCTCATGGATATATCAGCAGGAAACCGTACATTTGTGTGATTTTTACGAAAGGATTAAATTGCAGATGAAAGTATGTATTGCTGAAAAACCGAGTGTGGCACGCGAGATTGCCGAAGTACTGGGGGCTACAAAAAAGATGAACGGGTATATTGAAGGAAACGGATATCAGGTTACCTGGACATTCGGACATCTGTGTACACTGAAGGAACCGCATGATTATGCCGACGAGTGGAAACGGTGGAGCCTGAGCGCTCTTCCCATGATCCCGCCCCGCTTCGGAATCAAACTGATCAGCAACCCGACTTACGAGCAGCAGTTCAAAATAATCGAAGGACTGATGCAGAACGCCGAAATGGTGATCAACTGCGGTGATGCCGGCCAGGAAGGGGAACTGATACAACGTTGGGTCATGCAGAAAGCCGGTTGCACCTGCCCTGTGTACCGGTTATGGATCTCTTCTTTGACAGAAGAGGCGATCCGTGAAGGCTTCCAGCATCTGAAAGAACAGACAGAATTCAAGACATTATACGAAGCCGGACTGTCACGGGCCATCGGCGACTGGCTGTTGGGGATGAACGCAACCCGTTTATACACGATCCGCTACGGACAAAACCGTCAGGTACTTTCCATCGGCCGCGTTCAGACACCTACACTGGCACTGATCGTAAACCGCCAGGCAGAAATAGATAACTTCAAGCCCGAACCTTACTGGGAATTGAAAACGGTCTACCGGAATACGACATTTTCTGCCACCAAAGGTAAATTCACCAAGAAAGAGGAAGGGGAAGCGTTCCTCGAAATCGTCCAACAGGAAGACTTTACCGTTACTGATATATCCGAAAAGAAAGGAAAAGAATATGCTCCCCGTCTTTTCGACCTGACCTCGTTACAGGTGGAATGTAATAAGAAATTTGCCTTCACTGCGGATGAGACATTGAAACTGATACAATCTTTATATGAAAAGAAAGTGACGACCTACCCTCGTGTAGATACCACTTTCCTGAGTGAGGATATTTATCCGAAGGTCCCGAATACGCTGAAAGGATTGGTAGATTATACCGAGCTGACCGCTTCTCTGTTAAACGCCAAGATCCCTAAAAGTAAAAAAGTATTCGACAACTCGAAGGTAACCGATCACCATGCAATCATCCCGACCGGCGTTCCGGCCCGTAACCTGACAGAAAATGAACGAAAGGTGTACGACCTGGTTGCCCGCCGCTTTATCGCAGCCTTTTATCCGGATTGCGAAATATCGACCACCACTGTACTAGGTAAAGTCGGTAAAGTCGATTTTAAAGTAACCGGAAAACAGATATTAAAACCGGGATGGCGTGTCGTATTCGGTGCCGAGCAAAAAGATCCCGATGCAGAACCAACCGAAGAAGAAGGTGTTTTACCAGACTTTACCAAAGGAGAGTCCGGACCTCACAAGCCGTTACTGAAAGAAACCTGGACGACTCCTCCCAAACCATATACGGAAGCGACATTGCTCCGTGCCATGGAAACTGCCGGTAAGCTGGTGGAGAATGAGGATTTGCGCGATGCCTTGAAAGAAAACGGTATCGGACGTCCTTCTACTCGCGCTGCCATTATCGAAACACTGTTCAAACGGAATTATATCCGGAAGGAACGTAAGAACCTGTTTCCTACTGCAACGGGAAAGGAACTGATAGGGACTATACATGAAGAGTTGCTCAAAAGTGCAGAACTCACCGGTTTATGGGAAAAGAAACTGCGTCAGATAGAACGGGGTACATACGAAGCCCGGACATTCCTGGAAGAACTGAAACAAATGGTCAACCAGGTAGTCATCAACGTTCTTTCCGACCAGTCGACCCGTACCATCACCATAGAGGAGGCAGTCAAAGAAGCACCGAAAGCAGAAAAAGGGACTAAAGAGGAGAAAAAAGAAAAGAAACCCCGAAAGCCGCGTGCTAAAAAGGAAGAGAAACCGAAAGAAAAAGAAAAACCTGTTTGTCCGATCTGTAAGAAAGGAAATATCCTACGGGGAAAAACGGCATACGGCTGCTCCGAATATAAGAACGGTTGCACGTTCCGCCTGGATTATGCGACTTATGGAGAAGGGTTATCGGATAAAGAATTGATTTCTGTGATCAGTCAGCTTTAAATGTCTATATAAAATGAGAGAAGAATGGTTTCCTCTAGTGAATGAAGAGGGAGAAACAATAGGTAAGGCTACCCGCCGGGAATGTCATAGCGGTAGTAAACAATTACATCCGGTCATCCACCTACATATTTTTAATGATGCAGGAGAATTGTACCTGCAAAAGCGTTCGATGAACAAAGATATCCAACCAGGTAAATGGGATACGGCTGTAGGCGGACATATCGATTATGGTGAAACGGTGGAAGAAGCTCTTCGCCGGGAAGTTCGTGAGGAACTGGGTATCACCGAATTTACCCCACAATTCATGACTCGTTATATATTCGAATCAGCTATCGAAAAAGAACTGGTCAATACATTCCGTACCGTCTATAACGGAGAGATCCAACCGGATACCGAAGAACTGGACGGCGGACGTTTCTGGTCGATAGAAGATATAAAAACCAACCTGGGGAAAAACGTGTTTACTCCGAATTTTGAACAGGAGTTCCGGCGGTTATTCTTATAACATATTAAAAACAGCATAAAAACCATTCATCGTTCACCCAACCACATTTAATACATTGTAAAACAAGACATATCCGCAATAAACGCAGATGAATGGTTTCAAAAAAGGTGAATGGTTAATAGCAAATCGTTCACCTTCATATTTTATCAAATTTGAACTATCCTATAATCAAAGTGACATGACTATTACAGGTTCATTTGCCGTTGGTTTTAACCAACGGTTTACAAGTTATTTTTCTTTTTGGGCTTTAGCCACATTTCCCTCAAATAGAGAGACTGTTTAAAATGGGACTAAAGTCCAATGAGATAAATTATTACTAATCCGTCAGTTAAAACTGACGGCAAATGAACCTGTAACTAAGTATGTCTTATTGATGACTGAGGCTTATGCTCAG